>OGQP01001395.1_pt1 | contig 14477 bp, 10 predicted proteins | sample 1553251 | NCBI WGS metagenome assembly OGQP01 (sample SAMEA2580016, study PRJEB22360) | human gut metagenome | biome: human gut; feature: human-associated habitat; material: faeces | place: Denmark | collected 2008/2010 | reverse complement strand
TCCCTTCCGGGGAAGCCGCGATGAAAGTTTTTCATTATTTGGAGGATGCGTTGAAAAACACTTCTGTAACGCTGAAGGGTATTTCGGAAACGGGAAAGGCCGATATTTGCTTATCTATAGATAATTCCTTGCCCAATGAGGCCTATACATTGGAGGTTTCTTCCGATAGGATAAATATATCTTCCAATGAAACTGCCGTCGGATTTTTTTATGGTGTCCAGTCTTTGCTGCAGCTCATGCCGGCAGCCATTTATGATGGTGACCGGAAATACGAAGGAAAGATTAGGATTCCTGCTGTCAGCATTACGGATGCTCCCCGTTTCCCTCATCGTGGGGCTATGATGGATGTAGGGCGTAATTTTCTGCCAAAAGAGGAAGTGCTGAAGTTTCTTGATTTGATGGCATTCTATAAATTGAATAAATTCCATTTTCATCTGACAGATGACCAAGGATGGAGAATAGAAATAAAGAAATACCCGAAACTGACTGAAATAGGTTCTTATCGTAAACAGACTCAGATAGGACACTCTGATTATTATTTTCCACGGCGTTACGATGGAAAAGAAAAGAGAGGCTATTATACGCAGGAAGAAATAAAGGAAATTGTGAAGTATGCATCCGACCGTTTCATTACGGTCATTCCCGAAATTGAAATGCCGGGACATGCATCCGCAGCACTGGCTTCCTATCCGGAACTTTCTTGCGGACTGGGAAAGACTTATGTGGTGCGTGATTATTTTGATGTTTTTGATGAGGTCTATTGTCCCAAAGAGCATACATTTGAATTCTTACAAAATGTGCTGACTGAAGTTATGGAACTCTTCCCCAGCCATTATATCCACATTGGTGGAGATGAGTGTCCCAAGAAAGCATGGAAGAAGTGTGCCCATTGCCAGCATTTGATGAAGTGGGAAGGTCTGCCCAACGAAGAAGCTCTGCAAAGTTGGTTTATCCATCGGATTGAGCAATTTGTGAACAGTAAAGGGCGTGACATCATCGGGTGGGATGAGATTCTGGAAGGAGGGCTTGCCCCTAATGCTACCGTCATGTCATGGCGTGGCGAAAAAGGAGGTATCGAAGCGGCTCACCAACGGCATAAAGTCATTATGACACCCGGCAAAAAGTGTTATTTGGATTACTACCAGGAAAGTCCGGAATTTGCCCCGTTGGCTATCGGCGGTTTTCTTCCGTTGGATACGGTGTACAATTATAACCCGCTTCCTGCTGAACTGACTCCGGAAGAACAAGCTTATATAATAGGTGTACAAGCCAATATCTGGGGAGAGTACATACAGACTCCCGAATATTTTGAATATATGGCTTTCCCTCGTTTGCTGGCTATGTCAGAGGTGCAATGGACACAGCCGGAACATAAGGACTTCGAGTCGTTTGCCCGTAGGCTGGATAAGGAGTTTGAACGATTGGATTATTGCGGAGTGAATGCTTGCCGCAACTTCTATGAAGTCAATCAGATTGGTGCATGGAACAAGTCGCAGCAAACTTATGAGGTGACTTTGAAAACCTTCTGTCCGGATGCCGATATTTACTATGCGGTAAATGATTCAACGGTCAACACTTCATCTTCCCTTTATAAGACTCCGATACCGTTGGACGAGGATGCAACTGTTTATTCGGCAGTTTACAGAGACGGTAAGCCGTTGGGGAAAGTGACCCGCAAGAGCTTTGCTGTAAACAAGGCAACCGGATGTGACTATACTTGTAATCCTGCAGCAGGATGGGAACACCTGAATGAAGGCTTCGGGCTGACTGATGGACGACGTGGCTATGCCCGCGACATGCGTCGCTGGATTAGCTTCTACCAGGATACTGTACAGATTGTAGTGGAACTGAAGAAACCTCAAAAAGTCAAGGAAGTGGCCTTTTCTTCTTTATGGCGGCCGGTAAATGAGATATGGCCGGCAAGGGCGATGAGTGTTTCTGTTTCAATGGATGGTCAGACTTTTATTCCGGTGGGCACTAAACGGCTGACTTATGATTTTAGCTTGACGGAAGGCACCCGTTTTCCGGCATCTCTTTCATTTGCCGAAACGGAAGCTGCATTTGTCCGCTTGGAATTATTGAGTGGTGGCTTGTGCCCGAAAGGATATTTTCATGAAGGGTTGCAGAGTGAGTTGGCAATAGATGAAATAGAAATATATTAATCTCAAGAAATTATGAAGAAAATAGTTGTTCTTTTAGTTGTACTGTTGGGCTGTATGCCGGTAACGGCTTTTGCGCAGAAGCAATTCTTTTTTAAGGATGGCAGGTTTGTAGTAGCACAGTTTACAGATTTGCACTGGATGCCGGGTTCTGCAAAGTGTGCCGAAACGGCAGCTACTATCCGTGCTGTCCTGGCAGCCGAACATCCGGACATTGCTATACTGAGTGGGGATGTGGTGACCGATGACCCTGCTATGGATGGATGGAAAAGTGTAGTGGATATTTTCAATGAAGCCAAGATGCCTTTTGTGGTGATGATGGGAAACCATGATGCAGAATACTTGACGCGCAATGAAATCTATGATTTCCTCTTGAAGTCTCCCTACTATGTGGGGGCAAAAGGCCCTGAAGATATTATGGGATGTGGTAATTGTGTGATTTCTATTTATAGTCCGGAGAAGAAGGACCAGGTAGAGGCATTGCTCTATTGCATGGATTCCAACGACTATCAGCCTAATAAAATCTATGGTGCTTACGACTGGATTCATTTCGACCAAATAGAATGGTACAGAAAGCAAAGTAAACACTTTGCAGAGAAGAACGGTGGTAATCCCGTTCCTGCTTTGGCCTTTTTCCATATTCCGCTGATTGAATACAACGAAATCAGAGGTGACGGGAAAACTTATGGCAATGACAAAGAAGGTGGAGTTGCCTCTGCTAATATCAATTCTGGTATGTTTGCTTCCTTCCTTGACATGAGGGATGTAATGGGAGTATTTGTAGGACATGACCATGATAACGATTTTATAGGAATAGATAAAGGTATTGCATTGGGATACGGACGGGTGACCGGTGCGGATGCGTATGGAGAGTTGACGAGAGGAGCCCGTATCATTGAACTGTACGAAGACCAATTCAAATTTGACACATGGATTTCCACTCCTTCGGGAAGGGAGGCTGCCTACTATTACCCTTCAGGTCTGAATTCGGATGAGGAGCAGAGTATGGCTTATTTGCCGGCTACGGGAACTTCTCCCAAGAAGCAGGGCGTGGCATATACCTATTATGAAGGCAAATGTAAACGTGTTGCCGATATTGCCGCCTGCAATAAAGTGAAGGAAGGGGTGATGAAGAACTTCTCGATTGAAGAAGTAGCCGTCCCTGATCATTTTGCTTATGATTTCCGTACGTTGGTGAAAATTCCAGAAAGGGGAGTATACCGTTTCTATACTTTTTCCGATGATGGTTCTAAACTATACATAGACGGTAAATTGATTGTTGATAACGACGGTGGACACAGCGGACGCCGTGCCGAAGGGAAAGTCGCTCTCGAAGCAGGGTACCACGAGTTGCATCTGCTGTATTTCGAAGATTACATGGGCCAGGAATTGGAAGTCGGGTATTCGGGACGGAATGTTCTGGAAACCGTGTTACCTGATACCATGTTGTTTGTACCGGATTAAATCAGCGCTGGTAACTCTTTGTCTGGTACTCTTTCCGATATTCATTGGGAGAGACTTTCTTCAAAGCTTTGAATTGGCGGGACAAGTTCTTCAGGTTATTTATTCCGACTTGTTCCGCCACATCTGCAATCGGAGCGTCACTGGCCAACAGCAATTGGGCAAAGCGTTCCATCCTAAGGTTGAAGATGTATTTGTGGATGGATTGCTGGGTGACTTGCTTGAAGCGAATCTCCAATAAACGGCGTGATAATGGTACTTGTTTCACTATATCCGATACAGTGATATCAGCTGCTATATTCTGATGGATATATTTCAGAGCGGTTTGGATATGGGCATCGGTGGTAGAATAGAAGTCGGTCGAAAGCCGGTTGATTATATTAACTGGTTGGAGCACTACGTCCTGATAAGTGGCCTCCTCATCATTCAATAGATGTTCTATGAGGGCAGCTGCCTCAAATCCGCCTCTTACAATGTTTTGGCTGATACTGGATAGGGGAGGGTCTGAAAGATTGCATATAATCTCATCATTGTCGACTCCTAATATTGCTATCTTGTCGGGCACTCTGATGTTGTTGACTTTACAGATTTCCGTAATGCGGTTACCTTGATTGTCATCGCAAGCCATGAGTGCCGTAGGTTGTGGCAATGACTTTAACCAGTTGAGCAGGGGCGGTGCTTCATAAAACCATAAGTCATCAAGGGATTGGTCCTGATAAGAATAGAAATTGTTTCCAAACCCTTGGGCTGCTATACATTCATAGAAACCCTCGCAACGTTCTTGTGACCATACCGTATCGCGATAACCATAGAATGCGAAGTTCTGAAAGCCTTTACTCAGAAAAAACTCTGCTGCCATTCTGCCGGTCTTGCGGTAATCGCCGGTGATGTTTGGAATATTGCTGAACCTTGATTTATAATCCTGGGCCAATGCGATAATTCCGTTTTCACGGAATAGCTCCACGTTGTCATCATTGTCAAATCTACCGATGATTGCATCTGCATGCCATGTCTTTGCCCATTTCAAGACTCCTTCTATACCATGACTGTTTTTGTAGGAGGGTGGCATACGGCATACTACCCATGGCTCATGGCTTTTGGAATAGGCCAATACCCCCTTTAGCAGATTGTACGAAAAGGACTCTGTAAAATCGGTCAATAATATCAATCGAATCATAGCAGTTGACTAAATGTAACTGATTGTTACTTATACAAATGTTAGCTTAATTGACAAATATAGGATTTTATTTCTTTTTCTTCAAATCTTTTCCCTCATATTTGCAGATTGCTTCAATCCATTTTTCTTCCAGTGGCTTGGACTCGTGTTTGGCGAGGTCGAAGGCTACCATGACGGAGGTACATACGCATTTTACTTCTTGGGTTTCCGTATCAATGACCCGTTGGGCGAGGTGGAAGCTTTTGGTTCCTATCTCAGTGACGGCAGTTTGCACGGCGATATGGTCCGAACCATAAATCTGTGCGAGGAAGTTTGCTTCAATATGGACGACAACGATACCATCCTTTTCCCAATCTACATCCGGGCATACGGAAGCGAAATATTCCGTTTTTCCTAAATCATAAAAAGAGAAGTAAACAGTGTTGTTTACATGGCCGAATTTGTCGACGTCATTGAAGCGTAGTTGTATGGGCAGGGTGTGGTTAAATTGAATTTCTTCCATTGTTTTCTCTTAAACTTTGTTTATAATCGCTGCAAAAATACTATTTTTGCGTGTTAATCCGTGAACTTATATATCAAGAAATGATAGAAGACATCAAAAAAGCCTGCCAGGTAATGAGCGAGGGCGGGGTAATTCTGTATTCGACAGATACGATTTGGGGTATAGGTTGTGACGCTACCAATGAAGAAGCGGTGCGCCGTGTATATGAAATCAAGCAACGCTCTGACAGTAAGGCGATGCTGGTATTGGTAGATTCTCCGGTAAAGGTGGATTTCTATGTGCAGGATGTTCCGGAGGTTGCCTGGGATTTGATAGAACTGGCTGACAAGCCCCTTACCATAATTTATTCCGGAGCGCGTAATCTGGCTCCTAACTTGCTTGCCGAAGATGGTAGTGTAGGTATCCGTGTCACCAGTGAGGCATTTTCAAAACGGCTTTGTCAGCAGTTCCGCAAGGCGATAGTCTCTACTTCTGCCAATGTCAGCGGGCAACCGTCTCCCGGTAACTTCAGTGAAATAAGTGAAGACATCAAGTCTGCGGTGGATTATATAGTAGGATACCGCCAGGAGGAAACGGGACGCCCGAAACCGTCCAGTATCATCAAGTTGGGCAAGGGTGGAGTCATTAAGATTATTCGCGAATAAAAGGAAAAATGGCAGAGGACAAGAGGAGTTTGTTGCAGCGCTTCATCATATGGCGCGAAAAGAATATCAAGGAAAAGCGGTTCATACTGATTCTCAGTTTTCTTGTAGGTATCTTTACGGCATTCGCCGCACTGATACTGAAAGTCATCATACACTGGATACAGAACTTCCTGACGGATAATTTCAATGCGACGGAAGCCAACTACCTTTATCTGGTCTATCCGGTAGTGGGTATCTTCCTGACCGGATTGTTTGTCCGCTACGTGGTGAAGGACGACATCAGTCATGGTGTTACCAAAATCCTATACGCCATCTCGCGGCGGCAGGGACGCATCAAACGGCATAACACTTGGTCGTCCATCATAGCCAGTTCCATTACCATCGGTTTCGGTGGTTCGGTCGGGGCGGAGGCGCCTATTGTGCTGACGGGTTCGGCTATCGGTTCCAATCTGGGAACCATCTTCAAGATGGAGCATCGTACGCTGATGCTATTGGTGGGATGTGGTGCTGCCGGTGCGGTTGCAGGCATTTTCAAGGCGCCGATTGCCGGTCTGGTATTTACGCTGGAGGTACTGATGATAGATTTGACAATGTCCTCCTTGTTGCCGTTGCTGATCTCTGCGGTGACGGCTGCAACTGTTTCCTATATCGTGACGGGTACGGATGCCATGTTCAAATTCCATCTGGACCAAGCTTTCGAACTGGAGCGTATTCCGTATGTCATTATGCTGGGTATCTTCTGCGGATTGGTTTCCCTTTATTTTACCCGGGCCATGAACTCTGTGGAAGGCGTGTTCGGAAGGTTGAGAACTCCCTATAAGAAACTGATAATGGGCGGTGCCATGCTGAGTATCCTGATATTCCTTTTCCCACCGTTGTATGGCGAAGGTTACGATACAATAGAATTGTTGCTGAATGGGATGAGCAATGCCGAATGGGACACGGTGATGAATAATTCCTTCTTCTACGGGCACGGCAATCTGTTGCTGATATACCTCATACTGATTATTCTGTTCAAGGTCTTTGCCTCGAGTGCCACGAATGGCGGGGGCGGTTGCGGCGGTATCTTCGCACCTTCGTTGTATCTGGGTTGTATTGCCGGTTTTGTCTTTTCACATTTCAGCAATGAAATAGAGATGACGGCTTATCTGCCCGAGAAGAACTTTGCCTTGATGGGAATGGCGGGGGTCATGAGTGGGGTCATGCACGCTCCGCTGACCGGCGTGTTCCTCATAGCCGAGCTTACGGGAGGATACGACCTGTTTCTGCCACTGATGATTGTTTCCGTCAGTTCTTATCTTACCATCATCATGTTCGAGCCTCATAGTATCTATTCCATGCGTTTGGCCAAGAAAGGAGAACTGTTGACGCACCATAAGGACAAGGCCATCCTTACCCTGATGAAGATGGAGAATGTGGTGGAAAAGGATTTTGTGACCGTGCATCCCGAAATGGATTTGGGCGAACTGGTAAAGGCCATTTCTGCCTCGCATCGCAATGTCTTTCCCGTGACGGATAAGGAAGGGGTGCTGATTGGCATTGTCTTGTTGGACGATATCCGGAACATTATGTTCCGCCAGGAGTTATATCATCGCTTTACGGTGGGAAAACTGATGACTTCGGCTCCGGCACGTCTGTATGATACGGACAGTATGGAGCGGGTGATGCGTACCTTTGATGATACGAAGGCGTGGAATCTGCCGGTGGTGGATGCGGAAAACAAATACTTGGGCTTCGTGTCCAAGTCGAAGATATTCAACTCGTACCGTGAAGTATTGGTACATTTTTCGGAAGACTGAGGACTTTTTGGTATTTACTATTTTACTATTTACAAGTTACTATTTGCCGTTCGGGGTGATGGGGCATTGTAAATCGCAAAGAAGATGCTTCGTACATTGTAAATGGTAAATTGTAAATGGGCAAATGAGCTGCCTCGCAAATGGTACATTGTAAATGGTAAACTGTAAATGAAATGGTGGAAAAGAAGAATTTGAGGATTGTATATATGGGTACTCCCGACTTTGCGGTGGAGGCTCTTCGTTGCCTGGTAGAAGGAGGCTACAATGTGGTGGGTGTCATTACGATGCCCGACAAGCCTGCCGGACGGGGACATAAGCTCCAATTCTCTCCGGTGAAACAGTATGCACTGGAACATAATCTTCCGCTTCTTCAGCCGGAGAAGCTGAAGGATGAGGCTTTTGTGGAGGCGTTGCGTGCATGGAAGGCCGATTTGCAGATAGTCGTTGCTTTCCGCATGTTGCCGGAGGTGGTATGGAACATGCCGCGATTGGGCACCTTCAACCTGCATGCTTCCCTGCTTCCGCAGTATCGCGGCGCAGCCCCCATCAACTGGGCGGTGATTAATGGTGATACGGAAACGGGCATCACCACTTTCTTCCTGAAACATGAGATTGACACCGGTGAGGTTATCCAGCAGGTACGGGTACCCATTGCCGATACGGACAACGTGGGTATCGTCCACGACAAACTGATGCTGTTGGGCGGTCGCCTGGTGGTAGAAACCGTAGATGCCATTCTTGCCGGTACAGTGAAAAGTATTCCTCAAGAAGAAATGGCCGTCGTGGGTGAACTGCGTCCGGCACCGAAAATCTTCAAAGATACTTGTCGTATTGACTGGAACCGCCCGGTGAAGCGTATTTACGATTTTATACGCGGTCTTTCTCCCTATCCTGCCGCTTGGACGGAGCTGGTCCAACCCGGTGGAGAATCTGTTGTGGTAAAAATCTTCGAGACGGAGAAAATAGGGGAATCCCATCAACTGACTCCCGGAACCTTGCAGACAGACGGGAAGACCTATATCCGCGTTGCTGCCGAAGATGGCTTTGTCGGCATCTGCTCCCTCCAGCTTCCGGGCAAGAAGAGACTGAAAACGGATGAACTGTTGCGCGGCTTCCGGTTGACGGAAGGATACGTGATGAAATAACTGATTGTCATTCAATGACTTCTTACTGCAAACTTACTGCATACCTTTTGCAGCGTCACTGCAAACCGCTTTGCAGTGTTGCTGCAAAAGGTATGCAGTAAGTTTGCAGTGAGAGTTTTGATTTCCAATGTTAGGCTGAATTAAATCTTTTCTCTATATTTGTACATAACAAAGTTCGTAAACTTTAGAACATAACATTATGAAACCAATCATATCCCCTTCTATTCTCTCTGCCGATTTTGGTTATCTGGCACGAGACATTGAAATGATTAACGAAAGTGAGGCGGAGTGGGTACATATCGACATCATGGACGGTGTGTTTGTCCCTAATATTTCTTTCGGATTCCCGGTACTGAAGTATGTGGCAAAACTGTCGCAGAAACCTTTGGATGTGCATCTGATGATTGTACAGCCGGAGAAGTTTATTCCGGAGGTGAAGGCTCTGGGGGCACATGTCATGAATGTGCATTACGAGGCTTGTCCGCATCTGCACCGCGTGGTGCAGCAAATTCGCGAAGCAGGGATGCAGCCGGCAGTAACGATTAATCCGGCAACTCCCGTGTCCTTGTTGAAGGATATTATTAATGATGTATACATGGTGCTGATAATGAGCGTAAATCCTGGCTTCGGCGGACAAAAGTTCATAGAGCATTCTCTTGATAAAGTGCGCGAGTTGCGTGAATTGATTACGGTTACCGGTTCGCAGGCCTTGATAGAAGTGGACGGTGGCGTAAACTTGGAAACCGGTTCGCGTCTGGTAGAAGCTGGAGCAGATGTACTGGTGGCAGGCAATGCCGTTTTCTCGGCTCCCGACCCGAAAGAGGCCATCCGTGCATTAAGGAATCTGTAATCCGTCTTCTGGATTGATAATCGACAGCTGGCAACGGCATCCTTTCCTTCGACTGTTGATGCCGTTGGTAGTTGGTATTTTGTGTGGAGATGCGTTTCCACACGTGCTTTCTGCATGGGAGTATGTGGCAGGTTTTCTGCTTTTTCTTTTTATTATAGGTAGATACAAGCATACCGGATGGGTGTATGGAGCGGCGGTATACCTTTTCTTGGGTGGTACGGGGTTCTGCTTGATGAGTTGGCAGCAGGGAAAGACGGTATTTCCCTTTTCGGGCAAACCTGCTGTTTATAGGGTTTGTATCCGTGAGCATCCAGAAGAGAGGGAGCGCAGCATATTGTGCAGGGTTGCCCTGCTGGGAGAGGTAGAGCAGGATACAGTTACGGGTTGCCCCCGGAATCATCTTTTTCTGGCTTATTTTCCGAAAGATTCTGCTACGGTCACTTTGTGCCGTGGTGATGAGTTGCTGGTATCTACCCGGCTTGCTCCTCCGGCGAACAATGGTAATCCCGACGAGTTTGACTATGCTCGCTACCTGAGGCGGAAAGGTTATAGCGGCACGGCCTACGTGGCTGACGGACATTGGCGGAAGACGGGGCATGATGCCTCCCGCACTGTCAGCCAGGTGGCACTGGATTATAGGGAGAAAGTGATTGGCTTATACCGGAGTTTGGGTTTTGAAACTGATGAATTGGCGGTACTTGCTGCGTTGACAGTGGGGGATAAAGAGGAACTGAGTGATGATATTGTGGAGACCTACTCCGTCTCGGGAGCCAGCCATGTACTGGCACTTTCGGGATTGCATATAGGGTTTCTGTATGCTTTGCTCTTGTTTGTGCTTCGTCCTTTGTGGAGGCGATGGCAGCGGTTAAAACCTTTGTTGCTTTTGCTTCTGGTCCTTTTCTTGGTGAGTTTTGCTTTTTTCACGGGATTGTCTTCCTCGGTGGTGCGGTCGGTCATCATGTTCTCTTTGTTGGCGTTTGCCGGTTTGCAGCCGGAAAAGCCGCTGACTCTGAATACGCTGGCGGCAACTGCTTTCCTGATGCTGCTGTGCAAGCCGGTCTGGTTGTTTGATGTCGGTTTTCAGTTGTCATTCTCGGCGGTTGCAGCTATTGTACTTGTACAACCTAAGTTATATGCCCTTTGGAAGGTTGACAATCGTTTCCTGCGATATTTGTGGGGACTTATGACAGTGTCTGTGGCGGCTCAGCTGGGTACGGCCCCTTTGGTCATTTTCTATTTCTCCCGTTTTTCCACTCATTTTCTGTTGACTAATCTTTGGGTAATTCCCATGGTGTCGCTCGTTCTGTATTCTGCTGTCTTTCTGTTGATGCTTACGCCGCTGCCTTTTGTACAACATCTGTTTGCAAGGGTAGTAGAGGCATTGGTACATGTCCAGAATGAAGTGCTCCGCTGGATAGAGCATCTTCCCGGCGCTGCTGTTGATGATATTTGGCTGGATATATGGGGTGTTTTGCTCGTCTATCTGTTCTTGGGGATGGCATATTATGGCTTTCTACGCCTTACGGTACGTAGAGTCTGCTTTGCGTTGCTGGCATTGTTGGCAGTGGTTTCCTGGCATTCCCTTTCCATCATGTCCAATGCTCCCCGGCAGGGGATTGCTTTTTATAGCGTGAGAGGCTGTCCCGTTGTCCATTGTATGGCAGACAACCGTCATTCTTGGTTGGCATGTGCCGATAGCTTGCCGGATATGCCGTGTTTGTGCCGTGCCCTTTCTCCGCATTGGAACCGCCTGCGTCTGGAGACTCCCCGACTGGTTGCCGGAGATTATACCACTTCCGGCTTATCCATGCGCAACCAGATTGTCTCTTACGCCGGTAAGCGCATCTGTCTTCTTTCCGACAACCGTTGGAGAAACAAGAGCTCTTCCCATCCCCTTTCAGTTGATTATCTGTATGTCTCCAAGGGGTATCAAGGTGGGATAGAGGAACTTACTTCGCTCTTTTCCATGGGCATGGTGGTGCTTGACGCTTCTCTTTCAGACTATTATCAGAATAAGATTGCCAATGATTGCGTTCGCTTAGGTATTCCCTATCTTCTTCTTTCTCAAAAAGGTTCTTACCGCATATTGTTATAAATCACAAACTTTTCGTACTTTTGCCCCTTCAATTTGTTATAAACGCCAAATAGTAAATAGTCAATCGTCAAATAGTAAATAAAAATATGTTGACCAAAGTAATAGAACAATCCAAGATAGACCATTTCACCAAATGGTTTGACCGTGCAGACAAGATAGTAATCGTTTCGCATGTGGGTCCCGACGGGGACGCCATCGGCTCTTCTCTGGGCTTGTGGCACTTCTTCAGCTCGCAGGGAAAGACGGCGAATGTTATTGTGCCGAACGCCTTTCCCGACTTCTTGAAATGGATGCCCGGGAGCAAGGACGTCCTTCTGTACGACCGCTACAAGGAGTTCGCTGACAAGCTGATTGCCGAGGCGGATGTCATTTGTTGTCTGGACTTTAATGCTATCCATCGTATAGATGCCATGGGTGACGCTGTTCTTGCATCCCCGGCAAGAAAAATACTGATAGACCATCATCTCCATCCGGAGGATTTCTGCAAGATTATCATTTCCCATCCGGAGATATCTTCCACTTCGGAACTGGTTTTCCGCCTGATTTGCCGTATGGGCTATTTCAGTGACATTTCAAGGGAAGGAGCGGAGTGCATCTATACGGGTATGATGACGGATACCGGCGGGTTCACCTATAATTCCAATAACCGGGAAATCTATTTCATCATCAGCGAACTGTTGTCGAAAGGTATTGACAAGGACGAGATTTACCGCAAGGTGTTCAATACTTATTCAGAAAGCCGTTTGCGCCTAATGGGATATGTCTTGTCACAAATGAAGGTCTATCCGGACTATCATGCAGCCTTAATTTCTCTGACTAAAGCCGAACAAAGCCAGTTCGACTATGTGCGTGGAGATAGTGAGGGGTTTGTGAACATTCCTTTAAGCATCAAAGGGGTGATTTTCTCTTGCTTCCTGCGTGAAGATACGGAGAAGCCGATGATAAAGATTTCTTTACGTTCGGTCGGTACATTCCCCTGCAATCAGCTGGCTGCCGAGTTCTTTGGCGGCGGCGGTCATTTGAATGCTTCCGGCGGTGAATTTTATGGAACGATGGATGAGGCCCGCAAGGTCTTTGAGCAGGCTTTGGAGAAATACAAACTGCTGCTGAATGCCAAAGGATAAAAAAGTTCAGTTGTAAAGGTTAAAAGTTACGAACTTTCTATCTGCAGCTTTCAACTTTCAAGGAAATCAGATATTTTTGTACGAAATTACTAAATAACAGAAATGAAGAAACTTACTTTATTCTTTTTTGCCTTACTTGCAGTTTGTTTAGCCTTCCAGGCATGCGATAATTCTAAAACTTATGCCGAAATGCTTGAGGAAGAAAAAGATGCCATCAAAGCATTTATCAAAGACAGTAGCATTGTCGTTATTTCTCAAAGTGAATTCTATGCGCAAGATTCGACAACGGATGTAAGCAGGAATGAGTATGTGCAGCTGGCAAGCGGGGTGTATATGCAGATTGTGGATAAAGGTTCGACGAATCCTGCGGATACAATAAAACCGAATGATTTGGTTTTGGTGCGTTATGAAGAGCTGAACTTGCAGTCTGGATATTTAATGTCTAATCTGGATATACCGATACCAGATTATTTGGATGAATTCAAATATACAGTTACCTCGTCATCTATTGCCGGAATTTTCATAAAGGGTTCTATGCGTCTTGCCTATGGTACGTCTGTGCCTGCTGGCTGGCTGGTGGCTTTGAAGTACGTTCGTGATAGGGCGCATGTGAAATTAATCGTTCCTTCTAAAATGGGGCAACAACAAGCTATGGAGAGGGTTTATCCTTGTTACTATGATATTCATAAATTCCAAATTTGGAACTAACCTATAAATTTTAAATCATTAACCTATGACTCTAATCAAATCTATTTCTGGAATCCGCGGAACTATTGGCGGTGGTGCTGGCGAGGGATTGAATCCGCTCGACATTGTGAAGTTCACTTCAGCTTATGCTACCCTGATTCGTAAGACGTGTACTGTAAAAAGTAACAAAATCGTGGTAGGGCGTGATGCCCGCATCTCTGGCGAGATGGTCAAGAACGTAGTAGTCGGTACCTTGATGGGTATGGGCTGGGATGTAGTGGACATTGATTTGGCTTCTACTCCGACTACCGAGCTGGCTGTAACCATGGAAGGTGCCAGTGGAGGTATTATCCTGACTGCCTCACACAATCCCAAGCAGTGGAATGCGTTGAAACTGTTGAATGAAAAGGGCGAATTTCTGAACGCTGCCGAAGGCCAGGAAGTACTCCGCATTGCCGCCGCCGAAGAATTCGACTATGCCGAAGTGGACCAACTTGGCTCGTACCGTCAGGATTTAAGCTACAACCAGAAACATATCGACAGCGTATTGGCGCTTGACCTTGTAGACGTGGAAGCTATCCGAAAGGCAAACTTCCGTGTAGCCATCGATTGTGTAAACTCTGTAGGTGGTATTATTCTGCCGCAACTACTTGAACAACTTGGTGTTCAGCACGTAGAGAAGCTCTATTGCGAACCGACCGGTAACTTCCAGCATAATCCCGAGCCTCTGGAAAAGAACTTGGGTGACATCATGAACCTGATGAAAGGAGGGAAGGCAGATGTTGCATTTGTTGTAGACCCTGATGTAGACCGCCTGGCAATGATTTGCGAAGA
>OGQP01001393.1_pt1 | contig 14500 bp, 10 predicted proteins | sample 1553251 | NCBI WGS metagenome assembly OGQP01 (sample SAMEA2580016, study PRJEB22360) | human gut metagenome | biome: human gut; feature: human-associated habitat; material: faeces | place: Denmark | collected 2008/2010 | reverse complement strand
CTGGTGCACTTCATATCGACAACGAAGCCGTGCCACAGGCGGTCGAACAGGTTGCCCAGCGCGCCGCCAATAATCAGCGCGTAAGCGATATTGTTTAGCTTCTGCGTGGCCTTCGAGCGATACATCATCACTGCCAGGATCACGCTAATACCAATCGCAATACCGGCAAAGAACCAACGCTGCCAGCCGCCGCTATCGGCAAGGAAACTAAACGCCGCGCCATAGTTACGCGCATAATGCAGATTAAGCGACGGGAACAGCGGGACCGTATCCCCCAGAGCAAAGTTCTGGAGGATCAGGTACTTGCTGCCCAGATCGATAATCAGCACGACTACCACCAGCCACAGCCAGCGTAGCCCTGTTGAACAGATCGATTGACTCATCAGGCAAACTTACGTTTTTCACCGTCACCGGCGACGTTGCTGACACAGCGGCCGCAGATTTCTGCGTGTTCCGCTACCTTGCCGACATCCTGGGTGTAGTGCCAGCAGCGTGGGCACTTCTCACCTTCGGCTTTACTCAACGCGACTTTCAGCCCTTTGAGTACTTCGCTCTGCTGGGCATCAGCAGGTGCGTCGTTATAGTCTGCAACGGTAGCGCCGGAGGTCAACAGGACAAATCGTAATTCATCGCCCAGCGCGGTCAGTTTCGCCGCCAGTTCCGGTTCTGCGAACAAGGCCCCTGCCGCTTCCAGCGAGCCACCCACTTTCTTGTCGGCACGCGCTTGCTCAATGACTTTGTTCACTTCGCCACGCACTTTCAACAGCTCGTCCCAGAACGCATCGTTCATCGCTTCACTGTCTGCCAGACCAAACAGGCCTTCGTACCACTCGCCGGTGAAGACGTATTTTTCACGTTCGCCCGGCAGATAGCCCCACACTTCATCAGCGGTGAAGGAGAGGATTGGTGCCATCCAGCGCACCAGCGCTTCAGCGATGTGATACAGCGCAGTCTGGCAGCTACGACGCGCCACACTGTCCGCTTTGGCGGTGTACTGACGGTCTTTGATGATGTCGAGGTAGAAGGAACCCATCTCAACGGAGCAGAAGCGCATCAGACGCTGTACCACTTCGTGGAAATCGTATGCTTCGTACGCCTTGAGGATGTCTTCCTGTGCCGCTTTCGCACAACCTACGGCCCAGCGATCCAGTACCACCATCTCTTCCGGTTTCACCATATCTTTTGCCGGATCAAAACCGTTCAGGTTTGCCAGCAGGAAGCGCGCGGTGTTACGGATACGACGATAGCTGTCGGCAGCACGTTTCAGGATCTCGTCAGAAACGGCCATTTCACCGGTGTAGTCAGTTGATGCCACCCACAGACGCAGAATATCCGCGCCCAGTTTGTTCATCACATCCTGCGGCGAAACGGTGTTGCCGATGGATTTAGACATCTTGCGACCCTGACCATCCACGGTAAAGCCGTGGGTCAGTACCTGACGATACGGCGCTTTGCCCTTCATCGCGGTGGAGATCATTAGGGAAGACATGAACCAACCACGGTGCTGGTCAGAACCTTCCAGATACATGTCCGCAGCGTGACCGGCAAATTCCGGACGCACGTCAACAACGGAAGAGTGGGTAGATCCGGAGTCAAACCATACATCCAGCGTATCCGGCACTTTCACGTACTGATCAGCTTCGTCGCCGAGGAGCTCTTTCGCATCGAGATCCCACCACGCCTGGATGCCGTCAACTTCAACGCGTTTTGCCACTTCTTCCATTAGTTCGAGGGTACGCGGATGCAGCTCTTCCGTGTCTTTGTGCACGAACAGTGACATCGGTACGCCCCAGGTGCGCTGACGGGAGATACACCAGTCAGGACGGTTAGCAACCATCGACTCGATACGCGCCTGGCCCCAGTCCGGGATCCACTGCACGCCTTTGATCTCTTTCAGTGACTGCGCACGCAGACCTTTCTGATCCATGCTGACGAACCACTGCGGCGTCGCGCGGAAGATGATCGGCGTTTTGTGACGCCAGCAGCACGGATAGCTGTGCTGCATTTTCTCAACGTGCAACAGCGCGCCTTTTTCCTGCAGCAGCGCAACAACGATGTCGTTCGCTTTGAAAACGTTCACGCCATCCAGCGTCGGGTAAGTACCCGGCAGATAAGTGCCGTCCGGGCCAACCGGGTTAGCGGTTTCCAGGCCGTATTTCTGACCGATCACATAGTCGTCCGGGCCGTGGCCAGGCGCGGTGTGAACGGCACCGGTACCGGCATCCAGGGTAACGTGATCGCCGAGGATTGCCGGAACGTCGAAGCCCATAAACGGATGGGTAAAGCGCAGCAGCTCAAGCTCCGCACCTTTTACCGTGCCGAGAATGGTGTAATCGGTCACGCCGATACGCTGCATTACGCTTTCAACCAGATCTTTCGCCAGAATCACGGCCTGACCGTCGATCTGCACCAGCGCATAGTCGAAATCAGGTGCAATAGAGATTGCGCGGTTCGCAGGCAGAGTCCACGGCGTGGTGGTCCAGATCACCAGCGAGATTGGGCCGTTAACGTTGCTTACGGCAAATTTTGCTTTCAGTGCATCCTGATCGACCGCCTGGAAAGCAACGTCGATGGACGGAGAAGTTTTGTCGTAATACTCAACTTCCGCTTCTGCCAGTGCAGAACGGCAGTCTACGCACCAGTGCACCGGCTTCGCGCCTTTGTGCAGGTGACCGTTGCCGATGATTTTGCCCAGCGCGCGGATGATATTGGCTTCAGTTTTGAAGTCCATGGTCAGGTACGGGTGCGACCAATCGCCCAGCACGCCCAGACGGATAAAGTCTTTGCGCTGACCGTCAACCTGGGTCGCAGCGTATTCGCGGCACTTGGCGCGGAACTCAGCGGCGGTGAATTTCTCACCCGGCTTACCGTATTCTTGCTCTACTTTCAGCTCGATCGGCAGACCGTGGCAGTCCCAGCCAGGCACATACGGCGAGTCATAACCGGAAAGCCCTTTGGACTTCACGATAATGTCTTTCAGAATCTTGTTAACCGAGTGACCAATATGAATGCTGCCATTCGCATAAGGAGGGCCATCATGCAGAATGAAGGTTTTTTTGCCTTTTTTAGCCGCACGGATGATGCCGTACAGATCATCATCAGTCCAACGCGCCAGCATTCCCGGTTCGCGCTTGGCGAGATCGCCACGCATCGGGAACCCTGTTTCCGGCAAATTCAGGGTTGATTTATAGTCACTCATCAGATTCTCGGTTCCGTGTTTCGGTTTGATTACATAACAGGCTTAAGCCGGTTTTGTTAGCCCAAAAAATTCGCGGGCGGTTAATTCATCACGCGCAATCTGCGCTTTCAGTTCGTCCAGCGACGCAAATCGCTGCTCATTGCGTATTTTTTTACGCAGCACTACTTGTATATGGCGACCGTAAAGGTCCATTGCAACATCTAACAAATGCACTTCCAGCTGCTGGCGAATACCGGCAACCGTTGGGCGTGTTCCGATGTTTGCCACGCCGGGTAACGGCTTTTCACCGAGGCCCAGCACTTCTACCGCATAAACCCCTTTCACCGGGGAAACCTGACGGCGCAGCGGTACATTCGCCGTCGGGAAACCTATAGTGCGCCCTAATTCATCACCGTGGACTACACGCCCGGAGATGGCAAACGGGTGCCCCAGTAAACTTTCTGCCAGAGCCAGATTGTCATCCGCAAGGGCCTGACGCACGGCGGTGCTGCTGATACGCACGCCACCTTCGCAAAAAGTTTGCGTACTGGTGATATCGAAGCCGTATTCCATGCCAGCTTTCTGTAATAACAAGAAATCGCCTTCACGACCAGCGCCAAAGCGGAAATCATCCCCTACAGCAAGAAATTTTACGCGCAAATGCTTCACCAGAAGATCGCTGATGAAATTTTGCGCGGTTAACGCCGCGAAACGCCTGTCGAAACGTACGCACAGCACGTAATCAACGCCACACTCTGCAAGGTAACGTAGTTTTTCCCGCAGCCGGGTCAGCCGTGCCGGGGCTTTATCGGTTGCAAACAGTTCCAGTGGTTGAGGTTCAAAAAGCATCACCATCACCGGTAAGTTGCGCTTGCGCCCTTCTTCCTGCAAGCCCTGTAACAGCGCGCGATGACCGCGATGCACGCCGTCGAAATTACCAATAGTCAGCACACACCCTTCTTGCGGGGCCTGGCTGAGATTATGTATGCCGCGTATCAGCTTCATGTCTGGCTCAAAACAGTGAAAATCGTCCGAGTATACCTTGTACAGCGGTCAAGGTTAACCGGCGATTGAGTACCGAAATCAGAAAGAAGTGGCTTTTCATTGCCATGGCGCAAATCACGGGAAGAAACTGACCACCTGCTGCAATTTTTATCGCGGAAAAGCTGTATTCACACCCCGCAAGCTGGTAGAATCCTGCGCCATCACTACGTAACGAGTGCCGGCACATTAACGGCGCTTATTTGCACAAATCCATTGACAAAAGAAGGCTAAAAGGGCATATTCCTCGGCCTTTGAATTGTCCATATAGAACACATTTGGGAGTTGGACCTTGGCTAATATCAAATCAGCTAAGAAGCGCGCCATTCAGTCTGAAAAGGCTCGTAAGCACAACGCAAGCCGTCGCTCTATGATGCGTACTTTCATCAAGAAAGTATACGCAGCTATCGAAGCTGGCGACAAAGCTGCTGCACAGAAAGCATTTAACGAAATGCAACCGATCGTGGACCGTCAAGCTGCTAAAGGTCTGATCCACAAAAACAAAGCTGCACGTCATAAGGCTAACCTGACTGCACAGATCAACAAGCTGGCTTAATCGCCAATTTGCTGAAGCTTTGTGAAAAAGCCCGCGCAAGCGGGTTTTTTTATACCTGCTGCTTTGTGATGTGTTAGAAAACACACTGCCGGTTGCCAGATAGTCAAAAGATGCTGGTTCTTGCAGACATGCAGTTACACTCTCTGAACTCTTCGTGACTTAAAAATCGTAGAATCATCGGTTGATACATTCTGAATAAGAATATCTACTCAATCTTCAGACTCCCCCTACACAGAATGTGGAGATTGTGATACACATTGAGGTATTAAACTTAAGACCACTCTATTTTTGAATTAAATTCCTATACACTTTAACCATTCATAAATATCTCCTTATTAGACCTTGTAAATTATTAACAGCAATCAACACAGGTTATCTACCTATTTATATTGTACTTCTTAAAATTAATGAGCGATTTTTGATAGTCCTCACATTCACTCATAAATTAAATTAATAAAAATTCATCAACTTCAAGGACTGATAATGACAGATGGTATCTCAACTTCGCCACATTGTCTTTATAAATCAAATATAGTAGATGATGTAATAATAAATAAAACAAGACAAAATGAGTTAGTAAAAGTGTTTTGCGAGTATAAAACAGAGTTCTTAATTTTGTTTGATGACTTTTTCAGAAGTCAGGATTTGCCTAAACCATCTCCAGTCCTTCATCATTTTTTTCAATACACTCATCTAAGAGATGCGCATTTTTATAGATGTAAACTCATAGAACATACAGTTCAATTTTCTTTTTTTAAACACAAAGGCATCACATTACTTAGATTGGATGTTTTTGATGACAGAACAAGCGAATGTCTTTCTGAAGAGATTAAGATATATCAAGAATGCTATGAAAAATTCGTTAAGTTTTTAAAGGCAAACTTCAACCAGGAAATATACCCACAGCTATATACTCCTGAAATATTTTATGAGGCCTGCAGAAATCTCCAGTCATTTTATGCTCATCAGGAGACGTCACAAAACGCTAAATATAGTGCAATAGACAAGAAAAAAAGTCATCTTAACCAGGAAATCAAAAAGCTAATTAAAAAAAATATTTTCCCTGAGCTATACAATGAGCAATGCAATAAAATCCCCTCCTCATCGACAGATGATAACCAGCAAATAACATGGCAGAATTTTAAAACTAGCAATTCGGCATATTCACAACTATGTGAAAAATTATCTTTATTTAAAAGCGTGCCCAGTCGGTTAATAGAAAAATCAGCTTACTGCTCAACTGAAAACATGATCACCAATAAATTTGATGTTGTCTTTTCTTACTGCGGAGATAATATAAAGGAATTTATACTTTTATTACCCTATAATAAATCGCTGGAGATGTATGAACTTAACGAGCAAAAGATCCAGTATGTGACTACCCCTAATATTAATATAAATAAACTGTTGCTATCAAATATAACAATAGAAAAGAGCAACCTTTCATATGGGTATTATTTTGGTTGTGTATTATCCAATATATCATGTTTTGAAAGCGACTTATCAAACACCATCTTTTCAAATGGAAAAATAAACAACCTCTTCATTAAAAAAAGCAACATATTTGGAACATCGTTCACTAATACCAGGATAAAAAATTTGCGCTGTGAAGATATTATGCCTGGTCGATGGAACACTCAACTTGTCAATAAGCACTTAGGTTACAGATACACAGGAGTATTCAAAACCCTGGCAAGTATTGATGACAAACCGTCCCGTTTCGAAATTTTGATACCATTGATACAAACTTTAGTTCGCGACAATGTAAAGCTAAATAATGATGTGTATAAAGAACTTAATAATTTTATGCTCGATTACGACAAAACATCCTCAGAAATGAGAAAATACCTTAAAAGCATCAACGAGTGTATGTTCCTTATGAAAAACATAGTTCATCAAGATTAAAACACTCCCAAAAGAAGTAATTTCAGAATGAAATTATCTGTGATGATTATTAATTCACTGCAGAGAAACAAAAAATAATCTGAAGCATGATCTTAAACATCCCACTCTGTCACTCTAATGATGGCACCTTGCTCTTCTTATAAAGAAGGGAATAATTAAGAATATTAAATTTTCAAAGTTTCATCAACTTCACATCAAGAAATTAAAAAATTTAAACATTAATCTAAATAATAACAACCTGATCACATAATCGGGTTTGACAACGAGTGACCTTCCATACCAGTTAATTAAGGATGATTTATGAAAAAGTATATTATTCCCTTCGTTGCGACAACGTTGATGTTTAGCGCAACAACCTTCGCCAAGGATGTCGATCAAGGAACGCTAACCATTAGAGGAGAAGTTGTTGATACAACGTGTTACTTTGTTAATGGTGATTCGACAACAGATATCGTTGTCGAAGATGTTGTAACCAGTGCAATGAATCAACTTATCAATAATGAAATCTATACTTTAAAAACCGGTTCAACCTCTCATGACTTAGAAATTCAGTGTGACGGAAATACAGCCCCAAGTATCGAAGTACTAGCATCAGAGTTTGATGCTAATAACTTTACGCTGAATAAAGGAACTGCTGAGAACATTGGCTTTGCCATTTTCCTCGATGATGGGACTTTGACCAGAATGAGACCAGGGTTAAAAACACCGCTGAAAGATAATGGCTCTGGTCAATATTTTCTTAATTTGAATGCACAATATGCCCGCACAAGTGGCAATCCAGTTACAAAAGGCTCCGTAGAGTCAACCGTAACGATTAAAATCAGTGCAGATTAACGTTTTTTGCCGGTAGCTCTGCTACCGGTATTATTTACGGAGTGATTACGTGAGAATAATAACAGCATTACTGATGTCATTTTTTATTTTACCAGTTCATGCCGGTGTGGTCATCTATGGCACGCGCATTATTTATCCTGAAAAAAACAGAGAAGTTCTCGTACAGTTAATGAATCAAAGTAAAAATGCCTCTTTGATTCAGGCATGGATCGATGATGGGAACACCACTATCGCGCCAGAAAAAATTCAGGTCCCATTTATTCTCACACCGCCAGTAAGTCGTGTAGCAGGTGGTTCTGGCCAACAACTTAAAATAAGAAAAATGCCAAACAATTTGCCTCACAATAAAGAAAGTTTATTTTATCTAAATGTTCTGGATATCCCTCCAAACAACCCACAAAATGCAGGAAAAAACAAAATTAAACTTGCATTGCAAAACCGTATAAAGTTACTTTGGCGTCCAAGCGGAATAGCTCCGGTAGATAAAAAAAGCCTTTCTCAATTAAATATCAAAAAGAAAAATAACGCCATCTCAATAAACAACGAAACAGCCAACTGGATAACGGTTACAACTATCAAAGCACAAAACGTGAAAGTTAATAATGAAAGTATCTTACTGCCTCCATTTTCGAATAACGACATTACATTAAAAAATAACCACGCATCAGAATATGAACTAACGGTAGTTGATGATTACGGGAATAACATCCATAGTAAAATCGCCGCGAGATAACAGGAAAAAGTCATGTTAAGGACGACACGATGGGTCGCTGCTATTATTTTTTTGTATTCTTTTCCGGGTTATGCTGAAGAAACTTTTGATACACACTTTATGATCGGCGGCATGAGAGGAGAAAAAGTTTCCGAATATCGTTTCGATAATAAACAACCTCTTCCGGGAAACTACGAACTTGATGTTTATGTAAACCACCAGTGGCGTGGGAAACAAGATATCACGATCCCAGAGTCACCAGCCAAACCATGTCTGCCTAAGGTGCTACTAACCACACTGGGGGTAAAGACCGGTAACCTCAATACAGAAGATAATTGTATTTTACTGGATGAAGCGGTTCATGGTGGACAATATCAGTGGGATATCAGTGAACACCGACTAAATTTAACGATCCCACAGGCGTATATCAATGAACTTGAAAGAGGTTACGTTCCCCCGGAAAGTTGGGATCGCGGCATTGATGCTTTTTATACCTCCTATAATTTAAGTCAGTATCGCTCTTATGACAGCAATAATAACAGTCATACAGCCAGTTATGGCCGGTTTAACAGCGGATTAAATTTATTTAGTTGGCAGTTACACTCTGATGCCAGTTATAGCAAACCTGATGATATGAAAGGCAAATGGCAAAGTAATACTCTTTACCTGGAACGTGGCTGGTCGCAAATATTAAGCACAGTTCAGATAGGAGAAAATTACACATCCTCACTCATATTCGACTCTCTGCGATTTAGCGGAATACGCTTATTTCGCGATATGCAAATGCTACCTGATTCTATGCAAAGCTTTACACCTTTAGTACAAGGTGTTGCGCAAAGTAACGCCTTGATAACGGTTTCGCAAAATGGCTATACCATTTACCAAAAAGAGGTTCCCCCAGGACCATTTACTATCGCAGATTTGCAACTTTCGGGCAGCGGCTCTGATCTCGATGTCAGCATTAAGGAAGCAGATGGTAGTGTTCGTTCCTTTTTGGTGCCCTACTCTTCCGTGCCCAATATGCTGCAACCTGGTGTTTCAAATTTCGATTTTATCGCCGGACGCAGTCAGATATATGGTGTCAAGAATCAGGAGGACTTTCTCGAGGCAAATTATATATATGGCCTCAACAATCTTTTGACACTTTATGGCGGTACGATTTTATCCGATAACTATAATGCTATAACTCTGGGAAATGGTTGGAATACACCGCTGGGTGCCATCTCTTTTGACGCTACCCGATCGAGTAGTAAGTTAAATAATGATACCAGACACGAAGGTACGAGCTATCAGGTCGCCTATAATAAATATCTATTGCAAACGGCCACTCACTTTAGCGTGGCCGCCTGGCGTTATGCTTCGCAGGATTACAGGACATTCAGCGACCATCTTTACGAAAATGATAAAATAAATCATCAGAGTGATGATGACGATTTTTATGATATTGGCAGAAAAAATAGCCTTTCTGCCAATATCATGCAACCTTTATCCAATAATCTGGGAAATGTATCATTAAGTGCACTTTGGCGGAATTACTGGGGGCGAAGTGGAAATGCTAAAGATTACCAATTCAGTTACTCCAATAACTGGCAACACATTAGTTATACTTTCTCTGCCAGCCAATCCTATGATGAAAACGACAAAGAAGAGGAGCGTTTTAATCTGTTTATCTCCATTCCTTTCTACTGGGGGGATGATATTGCCAAAACACGTCACCAAATTAACTTATCGAATTCGACCTCATTTTCCAAAGATGGCTATTCCTCCAACAATACTGGAATTACTGGCATAGCCGGTGAACATGATCAGTTAAATTATGGTATATATGTTAATCAGCAACAACAAAATAATGATACCTCGCTTGGTACGAATTTAAGCTGGAGAACTCCCATCGCCACAATAGATGGCAGCTATAGCCATTCTAAAAACGCCTGGCAAAGTGGTGGAAGTATTAGTAGTGGATTAGTTGTCTGGCCCGGTGGTATTAATATAACTAACCAGTTATCCGATACATTTGCAATTCTGGATGCGCCTGGGTTAGAAGGCGCGCATATTAATGGACAAAAATACAACCGAACAAACAGCAAAGGCCAGGTTGTTTACGACCTGATGATACCTCATCGTGAAAACCATCTGGTACTTGATATAGCAAACAGTGAAAGTGAAACAGAATTGCAGGGCAATCGTCAAATTATTGCGCCTTACCGTGGAGCAGTTTCTTATGTGCAGTTTACAACTGACCAACGTAAGCCCTGGTATATACAGGCACTGCGTCCCGATGGTTCGCCATTAACCTTTGGCTATGACGTACTGGATCTCCAGGAAAACAATATTGGAGTCGTTGGCCAGGGTAGTCGCCTTTTTATTCGCGTAGATGAAATTCCAACTGGCATAAAAGTTGCTCTCAATGATGAACAGAACTTATTCTGTACTATTACTTTTCAACACGTTATCGATGAAAACAAAACATATATATGCCAGTAAAAGGAGTTTACTATGAAGTGGCTTTTATTAATCACCTTGAGTCTATATTCTTTTATTGTGCAAAGTGCTCCCTGTGGATTGACCAATGTCGGGGAACAACGTGGAACATATATACTCAAGCCACTGAGTATGAAAGGTAATCTAACTGCCGAGAAAATTGAAAACCCCGGGAATATCATTGAGTGTGCAGACTTGCAAGAGACGACTAACGCCATTAAAGTTCATTTTTTAACACAGAACGCTTTAAGGTTTAAAGTCGGAAGTCGTCATTATATTATTAATTTCCCCTTTGAATCTGACGGTAAAAAAATAGAGCTTCCAGGGAAGTCATCTTATAATTTAGAAGAGATGCTATCTGCGATAAATTTCACCATTCCATATTCTATCGCATCTGTATCAGATAGTTCTGACACCGCAGATATTTTTCCAGGAACTCCTTTTCCTTTGCTGTTCGAAATTGAAGTGAGTTCATGCACAGGGAATAATACTAATTGTAATAGCGTCCGCTTTAATTTTAATTTAAATACTATTTTACAGGTAAATTTAATGACCTGTGGTTTTGAAGATCAATCCATCGACACTGGACGATTTGTACTGTCTCGTATCAATAATGAAAATTATCAGTTTCATCATATAAGATTTGACTGCATCCAGGGCGAGCAAGGTGAATTAGTTTTTGAACCCAGTGATGTTGAATATTACTTTGAGCCAGTGACGATACAGGAGTCAGGAACCAGCATATTAAAAAATGATTTAGAAAACAGTGAGGACGGTGCGGGTCAAATAGGCTTTCAACTCTCCAATGATGGTACGAATGAAATCCAGTATGGTAAAAGCAATTACTACTCTTTTCAGCATCCCCATGAAGGAAGTAATCAGATTCCTCTATTTATTCGCCCGCGTACATATGGAAACAATGTCTCAAGCGGGCAAATAATGAGCCGAGTCAAAATCGTGGTAATGTACAACTAATCTATCTCCCCCACCTTAACTTTGGGGGAGCTGCCGATTAACGTGCCGCTGGGCTAAAAAGCGCAGAATAATCCGTATTGCAGATTCGCTGTACCGCCGGGTGCTGAATCATCCGCTCAGCAAAAATAGCATGGTACTCTTCCATCACATTCTCGACGCGACCAATTTCTACGACAGTTTTATCGGCATAAAAGTCATATGCATAAAGCGTTGGGGCAACGAAGATTGCATTGTGCATCGCACCAAAAGCTTTCATCAACGCGGCATCATCAAACTCGCCGAGGATTTCTACGTTTAATCCCTGGGAGTTAAACCAGTTAAGCAATTTGCGCCCTAACATTGAACGTCGCCCAGGAATCAAAAGCCGCCGTTCTTCAAGACAAGCTGGGAACGGTTTTTCCGGCGGTGGATTTGTACACCAGAAACTCACGCCACATTCGCCAATTCTCACGGAGAACAGACCTTCCTGCTGCGTAGAATCTATCGGACAGTCGGAAATGATCATATCCAGTTTATGCTGACTTAATTGCTCCAGCAGCATTTCGTGGGTGGATTCGAAGCAGCGAAGATGAATCGGCTCGCCTTCTACTACTGCAGCATTCAGCACGCTACTGACCAGACGTTTGGAAAGTGCATCAGCCACGCCAACGTCAAACAATAAATTGGATTCTTTGCGATAGTTCACGATATCCAGCATTTCCTGGCTTAAGGTGAACATTTTATCGGCATAGCGATAGACCAGCTCTCCCAGCTCGCTGGGCTCGAGGCCACGTCCCTTGCGCTTAAATAATTTGCCTTGCAGGCGCTCTTCCAGCGCCCGAATCTGTCCGGTAATGGTTTGTGGTGTTAAATAAAGCGCCTCCGCTGCGCCAACCACAGAACCTTCTTTATAAACATGCCAGAAGTAATACAAGTGGTTGTAATTGATATGAGACATGCTCATTTCTCTCCCTGATAACAATGAAAAGGGAGCCGTTTATGGCTCCCCGGTAAACCGTCCTGTCAAACTGATGGACGCAAACGAACGCGTAACCAGCTGTATCCAATTACCGCCGAAGAGATAGAACCGACCAGGATACCGAGTTTCGCCCAGTTAATCAGCTCTGGATCTACGCTACCAAAGGCCAGGCTGGCAATAAAGATAGACATAGTAAAACCGATACCGCACAGGATCCCCACCGCCATAATTTGCTGATAAGTCGTTCCCTCAGGCAGATGCGCCAATTTCAAACGCAGCGCCAACCAGCAGAACAGACTAATCCCCAGCGGTTTGCCAATCAGCAAGCCAGCGATGATCCCCAATGGCAGAATGGAGGTCAAGCCATCCAGCGTGACGCCTTGCAGTGAAACGCCAGCATTAGCAAATGCAAACAGTGGTAAAATCAGATACGCCACCCACGGGTGCAACACATGCTCCAGTCGCTTCGCTGGAGAACGCCCATGCTTCTCTTTCAAAGGAATAAAGAAGCCGACAATTACCCCCGCCAGGGTTGCGTGAACCCCCGATTTCAACACCGCAGTCCACAACACCACGCCAACCAGAATATAGACGCCCGTGCGGCGTACACCACACAGATTCAATACCGCGAGTACCGCAATTGCTACAGCCGCGACGCCAAGAGAGGCCATCGATAAGTCATTAGTGTAGAACAATGCGATGATAATGATGGCCCCAAGATCGTCGATAATAGCCAGAGCCATCAAAAAGATCTTCAGCGCTAACGGAACACGACTTCCCAACAGCGCCAGCACACCAAGTGCAAAGGCAATGTCAGTAGCCGCCGGGATCGCCCACCCTTCGCGGGTAATCGGATCGGCATAGTTAAAGGCCAGATAGAGTAATGCCGGCACAATCATCCCACCAATAGCGGCGATAACTGGAAATGCGGCCTGGCGTAAGCTGGCTAGCGATCCTTGCATCAGTTCACGTTTAACTTCCAAACCGACTAACAGGAAAAATACCGCCATCAGCGCGTCATTTATCCATAACAGCATGTTTTTGTTGATTTCGAGTGAACCAACCCGGAGCTGAACCGGCGTCTCCAGAAAGTCGTGATACCATCCACTGGTTGCGCCGCTGTTGGCCATCATCATCGCCAGGATAGCGGCAATGATAAGAATAATGCCTCCCGAGGCATCACTGCTAAAGAATCGATGCAGATGTTTCACTTTTTATTTCTCTTTCAGGTGAATAGATCGTTTTTACTATTTTACCCCGCACGAATCATCGTTAAAATCAGATTATAGTGTAGGAATAATTCGTTTTTTACGAACCATTGAAGGATTTGCGTCATCAGTGATGAGATGAGTTTTTGACGGCTGTAAGCGCTGACGTGTGACCCTAAGCCCTGATAATCATAGCTTAAGGTCAGGATTTCTGAGGGATTAATTAGGAAAAGTAATAATTAATTTGTTGTCAGTCTGCGATGTTTGTTAGGCCAATATTTCAAAAATAATCCAGTTTGTCGACAATAATTGCGATGAAGAGATAAATTAAAGTTAAATAATTAAATCATTAAAAAATTACGCCATAAAAATGCGAGGCGTCTTCAGGATTAGAATCGATAAAACAGAATGGGTTAAAGAGAGCGATATAATAGCGGCGGGTGCTTGAGGCTGTCTGTCTCAGGCATTAGCTGAACGGCAGATAGAGAAAAGCCCCGAGTGATATTTTACCATCAACCCGAGGCCCCCTATATGCTGAACACATGTAGAGTGCCTCTTACTGACCGTAAGGTCAAGGAGAAGAGAGCAATGAAGCAGCATAAGGCGATGATTGTCGCCCTGATCGTCATCTGTATCACCGCCGTAGTGGCGG
>OGQP01001389.1_pt1 | contig 14511 bp, 9 predicted proteins | sample 1553251 | NCBI WGS metagenome assembly OGQP01 (sample SAMEA2580016, study PRJEB22360) | human gut metagenome | biome: human gut; feature: human-associated habitat; material: faeces | place: Denmark | collected 2008/2010 | reverse complement strand
GTGTCGATGGCTTCGCCCTCGCCCAGCTCCGGCAGCTCGGCCTCCTGGTAGGTGCCGCGAATATACTTCACGGCATCGTGCAGCTGATCGGCCAGCTCCAGGCCCTCGATGGGGTTCACGGTGTAGTCCATGCCGTGTGCAGTGCTTTCCGGCTCCTGTCGGCCCAACACCATTTCCGGGTGGTCCAGGAAATAACGGTTGATGGCAAAGCCGTCCTCGGTTTGTCCAGTCTGCATCCACTCCGGCACGATGTCCAGCGGACGGTCCCGCTTTTGCAGGAAGATGATGTCCGATACAACCTCGGTCCCGGCATTGGCCTTAAACGCATTGTTGGGCAGACGGATGGCCCCCAGCAGCTCGGCGCGCTGGGCCAGATACCGGCGCACGGTGGAATCCTTGGCGTCCATCGTGTAACGAGAAGTCACAAAGGCTACCACGCCACCGGCTCTCACTTGGTCCAACGCCTTGGCGAAAAAGTAGTTGTGGATGTTGAAATTCAGCTTGTCATAGGCTTTGTCCCGGACCTGATATTGACCGAAAGGCACATTGCCGATGGCGAGGTCATAAAAGTCCCGCCGGTCGGTGGTCTCAAATCCCGCCACGGTGATGTCAGCCTTGGGATAGAGCTGCTGGGCGATCCGCCCGCTGATGGAATCCAGCTCCACACCGTACAGCTTGCTTCCGGCCATGCTATCCGGCAGCATACCAAAGAAATTGCCCACGCCGCAGGACGGTTCCAAAACATTGCCAGTCTTGAATCCCATGTGACCTACGGCCTCGTAAATAGCCCGAATCACCGTGGGGCTGGTGTAGTGAGCATTGAGGGTGGACCCTCTGGCAGCGGCGTATTCCTCTGGAGTCAGAAGCTCCTTCAGCTGGGCATATTCCTTGCTCCAGCTTTCCTTGTCAGGGTCAAAGGCGTCGGCAAGGCCGCCCCAGCCTACATACCGGGATAAGATTTTCTGTTGCTCCGGCGTTGCCTGTCCGGTAGTTTCCTCCAGGTATTTCAGCAGCTTGATTGCCTCAATATTGGCCTGGAACTTGGCCTTAGGGCCGCCTTCGCCCAGGTGATCGTCGGTGATACGGAAATTCTCGGCACTGCGGCGCAGATTGGCCTTGTATTCCTCATAAGATGCTTCCTCGGCAGCTTTAACATTGGGGAATGTCTGCCACTCGCCATTGACCTGGATAGATACAGGGTGTTCGTTCAGCACTTCATCCTGGGGCTTTTCCGGCTCGACGGGCGCAGGCGGCTCCGGTTCGTTGGTTTTCTCGGAATGAGAAAGCAGAGTTTCAGCAGCCGGTTCGGTGTGTTCCAGCTCAAAGCCATCCAGCTGACGGGCATACAGCCCGCGCAGCAAAGGCGCAACCTCGTCCCAGCGAAAATAGCGCATAGCCAGACGCTTTTCATCTGCGTCCAGAATTTCCAGCTCAATACCTTCGGGCGTTGTCCGGTAGTCTGCGGTATCGCCGGTTTCCAGCTCCATTGTTTCCACAATGTCGGGATAGGACCGGCTCAGCCATAGGGCAACCTCACTATTATCCTTACCAGAGCGCAACAGTTTGGAAAGTTCCGCCTTATCCGCCGCTCCGATCAAACCATGAGCCAGCACATCTCGCAGATCTTGGTCTGCCGTTTCGGGATTCAGCGGCAGGAACTCGCTTGCCACCTCGTTGCGGGCATCCTCCTGCAGCAGCTGTTCAAACCGTTCCCGACTCTCAGCACGGTAGATGGGGTAGCTCATGCCGGTGGGCAGCAGCTGCACTGTGTCCTCCCGCAGTTCCGTGATGCGATACTCCTGATTTTCCAGATATACTGTGTTGCCCACATGGTAGATTGGAGTGGAGGGGTCATAGGCTTTTTCTTCCGGGATGGTCTGCCGGATTGCTTCATATTCCTCATCCGACACAGTAATGTCGATCTCATGGACCGGTTCACCGTTTCCAATAGTGATAGTGTCCCCCGTGCGGGTGATGGGCTGATCGGATAAGTCTGGTGGTGTGGGTTGCTCCGGCGTTTCCTCCGCAGCAATCCGCTGTGCATCGGCCATAACCTGCTGCACAAAGGGATCGCTGTCCAGCTTTTCCGGGTTCACAACTTGTCCGTCCACAATCCCACGCTGAGCCAGGGTCTCCCGGATAGCGATGGGGTCCACATCATCCAAATTGTCCTGCTCGGCCTGGGTATAGAAACGCTCCTCCTTGATGAGCTGGGCAATCCGGCGCTGCACCTTGGGCCAGGGCAGCGCTGTTCCGTTGGGACTTTCTGGACGGACCGCAAACAGGGTTTTGCCGTCGCCGCCGTCAAACTCATGGGCCAGCCATGCTGCGGTATCTTTTTCCCGCCCATGCTTTTTCATGTAGCGGACAACGGCGTGTTTGCTCTCGATCTTGCCATTCCAGGCTTGGATAGCACGGTCAATATCATTGTCCGAGAGCGGGCGCAGCAGCTCATGGAGCTTGGGATAGGTTTCATCTGCCACTTCCCGGTGCAGCCGCTGGCGAAATTCCGGCACATCAGAGAACAGGCGGATCAGCTCTATATCATGAGAGTCGAGAATGGCGCGGCGCACAGCCGCATTACACTCGATCATAGCGTTTTCATAATCACTATGACCGCAGGCGTTACGGTATCGGATGTCTTGGGAAACAGCTTCCAGCACGATGGGCTTGTATTTTTCATGCAGCTCCCGCAGAGTTGGCTTTGCCACCTCTGTCTCCTGGTCAGTAGCTTCCGGCTGCGGCTGTTCCTGGGCAAAAGAAAAAGCAGAGGATGTTTTCACATTCTCTGCTTCATCTATTCTTTGGATTTGTTCCGCTTCGGAGGGGAAGAAACTCAGCTGTTGATAAGCTCTGTCAGCAGAATTTCCTCGGCCTGTGCCTTGCAGGTGTTCATCAGGCCCACCCAGCGCATCGGATCGCGGGCTTTCAGTTCCTCCGTCGCGCCCGCCGACTCCGCCAGTTGGGGCATCATCTGCTCCAGACGGCTGTTCGCCGTCTCCTCGATCTCCAGCAGGTGCGGGTACAGCTTCTCGCTCATCAGCAGATGGTTGTAGATCAGGGGTCGATGTTCCTTCAGGTACGCTTTGCGCATCCTGCCGTACTTGCCCAGGGGTTTCTTCGGCTGCTCGCTCAGGCTCAGATCGGGAATCAGGTAATCTCCGCTCTTCGTGTATGTCAGGTTGTTCTCCATGTGTAATGCTCCTTTCCGCGATATGTTCACGTTCATAGTTCTGGATGGTGACGCCGATCTGCCGCAACACCTGCTGGTTGATCTGGCTGACTGCTGCTCCCAACGCCCCAACCGTGGCCGGGGTATTGAAGTCAAAAATCGACATAAAGTCCTCGTGCTGGAAGTAGCGCTTCGGCTCCAGACCGCAGCGGGACATCAGGGCGTAGGCAATACTGACGGTGGCCGCCGATTTGAATTGGACTGCGACGTTGAGATCATCGTACTCCTCCAGGAACGAGCCGTCAACGATGTAGCGAAAGTCCTGCTGATGCTCGTCCCAATACTCACTCGCCAGCTTTCCGGCCACATCGGTAAGCTGCTGGGCAAGATCATCACCGGCAATGCCGTAGTTGCGCTCCAGCATGGCCGACACAGGCCCGATGTGTTGTTCCTCCAGCTGCCACAGCCAGGGGGTACGGGAATGTTCACGGGTGCCAGTGTCGGAAATATCGAACACATAGCGCAGGCGGGGTCTGTCACCGGAATCGTCCACCAGGGCGATACCCTTGGAACCGCGCCGCACATACCGGCCCATTTTCTCGTTCCACAGATCGTACTCGGCACAGGCGGTGGCGTCCGGGCGCTGGGCATAAATCATCATCTGTTCATGGAACGGATATTTGTAGAGACGGCTGGCGGTAATGAGAAAGGCCGTCCATTCCTGCCAGCTGCCCACAAGCCGGGTCGATACCTGCTCGGCCATCTGCCGGTAAAATTCAGCTTTGGATGGCATGGTTTTCTGTCCTCCCTTTAAGGTGATTCTGAATTTGTAAATCTAAAGTATAGAAGTAGAACTATCAATGTGATATCATATTTTTATAAAATACTTTTTGACTGTGAGGCGCTGTTATGGATAAGGCAACTCTATTTATTAGTCATTCATCTAAGGATGCTTTAGTAGCAACTGCTTTCTCTGATTTTATGACCCATATAGGGATTCCTTCGTCCCAGATTACATGTAGTTCGGCATTTGGAACACATATTCTTACAGGAACTCCTCTATACTCGATGTTGCATCAAGCACTTTCTCGGGACAATGTGTTCTTTCTTATGCTGTTGTCTGATAACTACTATTCCAGCGCAGTCTGCTTAAATGAGATGGGAGCTGCTTGGATAAAAGACCTTGAAAGCTTGTTTTTTATATTGCCTGGTTTCTCATTTGAAAAGGTCAAGGGCGTAGTCAAAGAAAAGGAACCTGTTGGAATATCTCTTGCACCCATTAACAAAATGACTTCCGAACGGCTTTATGATTTTAAACAGGACATTGAGAGAAAGTTTGGAATCGCAATCGAAAGTAGATTGTGGGAAAGAGAACGTGAGATCTTTTACCAAAGAGTAAGGCAGTATTCAGATGAAATTTGCCCTCCTGTTTATATGGATGAAGCAGAAAGTTTGTGTATTGGTGAATTTGAACATGACGGCTGTAATATTGTGAAAAAGGAATCTGATAGGGTTATTGCCGACATAAATTTTTCTTTAACGAAATCAGATCTTTGTAGTATTGTGTTTCCCACCTGTATTCACGATTGGACACAGTTTGCTGAAAGTAAAAAGTGCTTGTGCTTCAGTGTTGCATCTTCTAGTGTTACACCTGTGAATGCAGAGATAGAATTGGCTTTAGCACGAAGAAAAAGGGCACCAATTGTAATCACAAACCGAAGAAATGACTATTGCATTCCACTTAAAGAGTTTTCTCGAAACTCTTCTGATTTCACTTCGGTTCAAGAAATCTGCTTTTTGTTTTCCAGAAGCAGTATCACTGACGGTAAGGACGCTATAGAGATAAACATTTACAATATTTCTTTGGATTAAAAAAAATCGGGATATAATGCCAGTTCAGAAAACTCGGTGTCGCTCATAGCCTGGAGCTTACCCAGAGCGCTGTCCGTCAGCTCCCGCAGCTCGGCTTCCTCCGGCGAAAGCTCGCCGCGCATCTCGGTCAGAGTTTCGATCAACCCGGTGCGGCTGCCGGTGTTGTAGATGCACAGTAGGTTTGTTTCCTCAAAAGTGAAGGTTCCCATATCAAATCTCCCTTTCCACGCTCTTTTTGGGCGTGGTCTTTTTGTGTTCCACCTTGGGCTGGCTTTTCAGTTGCTCCATGACGGATTTTTTCTTGTCTCGGTCCTCCCGGTGGGTGGCTGCCGCCAAATCCATGAGAGAAATGGGCTGACCACTGCGGGCCTGCTGCTCCAGCTGGACTACCGTCGGTTCCTTGGGGCCGTTGTTGATGATGCCGTCGATCATGCCGTAATCATCCTCCACAGCCATTTCCGCATTTTTCAGCGGATTGTCCGGCAGGAATCCGGGAACCTGCTCAAAGCCGAAGCTATCGCAATAATGATAGGATACCTTGCCATCACGCTTAATGGCAATGACGTCGCTAACGCTCATGGACGGATGGCGGTAGTCGGCAGGATGTTCATTATTAAAGCGGTATTCGAGATTGTCCAGTACACTACCTTTCAGGTCGCCGGGAGCAAGTGGCGCAGTGTAGACCAGATCATAGTTGTCTCGCTGAACTGTCCGTCCGATGGATTTGATCCACTCCAGCCCCTCATAGCGGATGTCCCGCAGCTCGTTGGTGTGCTTCACCTGATAAATGGCGTAGCAGTCTCCTTTATGAGAGAGAAACGCCTGCTCCCGTTCCTGCTGGTGGTTCATACGGTCCTTGACCAACTTATCAAACTCCGAGCTTTCCTCCCATTCCTCACGGGACACGGCGAAGATACCGTCATGGGCATCCAGGTCAGCGGTGTCAAAAGCCATCGCCGGATTCTCGCCCTCCTGGATAATGTAAACGGTCAGGTCCCGCTCCATCAGCTCATAGGCTCGTTCTTTCGAGAGCGGCAGAAGGTCGCTGTCCATGTAGCCGCACTTTTCCAAATCATCCTGGGTCAGTGCCGGGTCCGGCATGGGGTATTCGTCCAACGCCTGCTCCTGGGCATCCGGCAGCTGAGCGGCTGCGGCTTCTGCGGTCTGCTGGCTGGCCTGTTCTTGCAAGGTCTCGATCATAGACAGCGGAGCATACCTGATGGATTTGCCGCCCATCCCCAGGTCCTCGCAGATATGGCTGACCACTGCGGAGCGGCCCAAGTCCGGCCCATCCAGCTGGCCGCCGTCCAACTGCTTCATGGTTGACGCATCGTAGAGGGTGTAGTCCCAACCGGTATCACAAGGCTGGATATGAAGATAGGTGGTATCGTCCAGCACCAGCAGGGCCTCCCGGTACTCGGCGCTGGGTTGAGTAACTTCTTCTGCAGGGGTCTTTTCCTCTGCGGCCCGCTGGGGGGCCTGCTCCGGGGCAGCGGTCAGATCAATACCGCGCTCTTTGCAGATTTCCTTGTAGTTGCGCTCGATGTCGGTAATCAGCTCACAGGAAGTCTTGTTGATGGTCTCCAGGCTGGCCCGCAGCTCCTTCAGCTCCTTGTCCTGGCTCCAACCGGCAATATAGCCGAAGCTGTTCTCGCCAGTCTCAATCCCAAAATACTGACAGACCGCATAGGAGATACTCTCGGCCTCCACTTCCTCAGTGTTGCGGTTCTTGGCGGCCTGTTTCATGGCTGTCAGATCTTCCTCCACCTCCAAGCGCCACTCAAACTGATTTTCGTCCACATAGCGCCAGCCATCCTCGGCGGCGGCCTGTTCCGCCTCCACTTCGGTGGCAAAATCCAGGCGGTAATCCTTTTTGGTGCCGCCCTCACTCACCATGACGATCTTCCAGGTCGGCTCTGCCTCATGCTTTTTCGGGTCGTGGAGCTTGCTGTGCGCGGTCTCATGGACAGCGGCAGAAACAGTCTGCACCTCGCTCATGCCTTCCCGAATGGCAATTCGCTGCTGCGCGGAGGAAAAATAGCCGTCCATATTGGCGGCCATCGGCTCAAACTCAATGGGGACCGGGGCAGAGCGGCGCAGCGCCTCCAGGAACGCCTCATAGTGTGGCACCGTACCGGACAGGCTGGAGGCCAGCTCCGGCAGGGGCTTGCCGTCCGTCTGGCTCACATCGAACACCTTCACCGGACGGAACATGGGGATTTCGATTTCCTTTTCCTCCATGACGGCCTTGCCATCTGCATCCAGGATGGGCGCATGGGTGTCCGGGTCGTGCTTCATTTCCTCGACTTTCTTTTTGTAGGGCGTGGGGGCGATGATGGTGATACCATGCTCGCCCTTTTTCACATGGCGTTCAAACTGGTTTTTCCACTTGTTGAACCCGGCCACCAGAGTGGCGTCCGGGCGCTGCATATAGATGAGCATGGTGTTGTTGACCGAATATCGGTGGAACTTGGACATGACGGACAGATAGCGCATATACTTCTCGCTCTCAAACAGCTCCTTGATACCCTGTTCAATGCCCGCCGTGATCTCCTGCAACCGTTCCCGGTTGGTGGGCTTATCAGCCATGAATTTCACTCTCCTTTCCAAATTGGCGATTTCTGATTGATGTTCGGCCATCCACAGCTTTTGTTCCTCCGGGCTGTCCTCCAGGAAAAAGTCCAGCAGATAGCCCATATAGTCCTTTTTCTGGATTGCCTCCATAAAACGGGGATCGGGATTTTCCTCCGGTGTTTTGGGGGAATAGTCCGTTTCCCACTTGCGGAGCAAATGAAAGTAGTCGGCCAGGACGCGAAAGGCATGGTCCCGGTCCTCCTTGAACTTCTGCGCTTCGGTTTTCTGCCGGAAATAGCGCCTCCGGGGAGGGGCCTGACTGTCATAAGCCAGGCCAAAATCCTGGGCCAGCTTTTCGGCGGCCTCCTTGGGGGACAGATTGTAGAGCCGGGCGGTGAAGTCGATCACATCGCCGGTGGCTCCGCAGCCGAAGCAGTAGAAGTATTCCTCGTTCAACCGCAAGCTGGGATTTTTGTCATCGTGGAACGGGCAGCAAGCCATGCCACTTCGGTTGACCTCGATTCCATACATCTGCGCCGCTTCCCGAACGGTGACAGACTGTTTGACGGCCTCAAATACATTCTCGGCCACTCTTACTCACTGTCCCTTTTGGGAGTAGGCGGCTTGTACCCGGCCGCTTTGGCCCGTTCACTGGCCGCCTTGCGGCGCTCGTCGCTGTACGGCTCCCGGACGGACACGCAGCGTTTGGGGACCGTGAAAGTCTGCCGGTCCTTTTTCACGATCTGGTCCGGGTATTTTTCCGCCAGCCGCCGCAGCTTCTCCAGAAGCCGGGGGTCATGGGTATAGACCTCGGCATCGGCTTCGCCCTGGTTGTAGAGGATGATGGTTTCCTGTTCATAGAGGGAGAGCTTCATCGTTTGCCGCCTTTCTGCCGGTCAAACGCCAGCTTGAAATTGGCGTACTTCCCATCGTCCTCCAGCATCACGGTGGCGTCGTAGGTTTTGCCGGTTTTCTCGGAGTACAGGCCGGTCACATGGGCGCGGCCATCTTTGAGCAGCGCCGTCACGATGGCCTTGGTGGGCTGCTTGCGCTTCAGCTCCCACCACTTGTTGTTTTTCCAAATTGCAAATTTGCAAGATTCTGTCTGACAGAAGAAGCCTTTTTGCATTTCTGCAACTTCTCCGCCGCAGCGGGGGCATTTGCCTACCACTTCGCGGGGCGGCGTGAACAGATACTCGGTTCCCTTGATGACCTGATAGGTTCTCACCAGCTCCTGGAGCATGGCGCTGATCCCGGCCATAAAGTCCTCCGGGGCAAGCTCGCCGCGTTCAATCTCGCCCAGACGGTACTCCCACTCAGCGGTCAGCAGGGGCGATTGCAGCTGCTCCGGCAGTACGGTGATAAGGGACACCGCATCATGGGACGGCAGGAGCTGCACAGTTTTCTTGCTCTTTTTCCGTTCCAGAAAGCCGGTAGACACCAGCTTTTCCAGAATCCCGGCACGGGTGGCCGGGGTCCCCAGGCCCTTGCGCTCGGCGTCCCCCGGCATATCGTCCTTCCCGGCAGTCTCCATCGCAGAAAGCAAGGTATCCTCGGTGAAATGCTTGGGCGGGGTGGTCTTGCCCTCCTTGACGGCTGCACCAGAGAGGGGCAGCGTCTGACCTTCAGACAGCTCCGGCAGAGCCTTGTCCTCGGTTTCCTTGTCCGGCTCCGCATTTTTCAGCCCAGCACGGTAGGCAGCATCCAGTGCCCGCCAGCCATGATTTTTCACCGTGCGGCCCTTGGCGGTAAACTCCGCTCCGGCGCACTCCACCGTCACTGCGGTTTCCGCATAGGTATGAGGTTCCGCCACGGCGCACAGCAGCCGCAGGGCCACCAGCTCCAGCACCGCCTTTTCGCCTACCGGCAAGCCGGACAGGTCCGCGCCCTGAAGGTTGCGGGTAGGGATCACCGCATGATGGTCGGTCACTTTCTTGTCGTTGATGAGCTGAGCCGCATTGCAGGATGTCTCCATACCAGCGGCAAAGGGCAGCGCCCCAGCGGTGAGCCGGACCAGCTCCGGCAGGCTGTCCGCCATATCCGAAGTCAGATAGCGGCTGTCCGTCCGGGGATAGGTGCATAGCTTCTTTTCATAGAGGCTTTGCAGATAATCCAAAGTTTGCTGGGCTGTGAAACCCAACAGCCAGTTTGCGTCCCGCTGGAGGGTGGTCAGGTCATAGAGGGCGGGCGGCTTTTCGGACTTGTCTTTGCGCTCCACCTTTTTCACCGTGGCAGCCGCACCCTGGCAGGCCGTTTTCAGCTGCTGGGCGGCGGCCTTGTCTGCCATGCGCTCCCCGGAAACGGAAAAACCGGGCAGCTCCAGCGTGACTGTGTAGAACGGCACCGGCTTGAAGGTGTCGATCTCGGCTTCCCTCTGGATAATGAGGGCCAGTGTCGGGGACATGACACGTCCGATGTTGAGGGTCCGGTGGTACAGCACCGAAAACAGCCGGGTGGCATTGATGCCCACCAACCAGTCCGCCTTGGCACGGCAGAGGGCCGCTTGATGCAGCCCGTCATAGTCCGCACCGGGACGCAGGTTTGCAAAACCTTCCCGGATGGCCGAATCCTCCATACTGGAAATCCAGAGCCGTTTCATAGGTTTGGTACAGCCCGCCAGGCAGTAGACCGTGCGGAAGATCAGTTCACCCTCGCGCCCGGCGTCGCAGGCATTGACCACCTCGGTCACATCTTCCCGCCGCAGCAGGGTACGCAGCACATCAAATTGGTCCCGCTTATCCTTGGCGATGGTGAACCGCCAGGACTCCGGCAGGATGGGCAGATCATCATAACGCCACTTGGCGTAGTCGGGATTGTAGGTGGCCGCATCTGCCAGCCCAGCCAGGTGTCCCAGGCACCAGCTCACCCGCCAACCGTTCCCCTCCAGGTAGCCGTCTTTGCGGGTGGTGGCCCCGATTACGGCGGCCAGACTTTGGGCAACGGACGGTTTCTCAGCGATCACCAGCTTCATGGTTTTTCATCCTCCTTTCTTGTAGCCATGCGGTCAGCTGCCGGTGGCAGATTCCCACGCAGGGTTGCCCATAGCGATAATTCCCACAGCCATAACAGGGGTGGCCGGGAGACAAAGAAGGAGGATGGGAAGTTTCCTTCCCACCCTCCGGCCTGCGTGTCATCATGCGTTCAAAGGGGCTGTTGGTAAAACGGGTCAAACCGTCTTGTCCTCGCTTTCTTCATCGCTGCCCCCGTCAGCGTCCGGCTCATCGGTTTCCTCGGTCTCCCAGGGGTCCTCGTCCTCCTGGTCGGTATCGTCCTCGCCGTAGTCATAGTCATCCAGATTGTCGTTGCCCTTGGTTTTGGGCTTGTTTTTCACCAGCTTAAAGTAAGCCAGCGCACCGCCGCCAGCAAGCACAGCCAGTACCGCCAACAGAATTGCCGGATTCAGGCCCACGGGTTCCTGCTCGGTTTCTTCGGGGGCAGGCGTTGCCTCCGGCACTTCCGGTTCCGGCTCCTTGCCAATGCAACCGCTCATATCGGTGGCACACACCGGACAGACCGTATTGACCGCACCAGCCACACATTTTTCCGTACAGGTACAGGTGGCGGGCTGTTCCGTGGTGGTCTGGCCTTCCTCCATCAGTGCCTCCAAATCGGCTTCATCCACCTGGTTCAGAAAATGGACGGCAGTTTCCTTGTCCTCATTCGCCCTGTCAATGAGGATATAAAAGTAGTTGCCCGCCTTGGTGGTGACGGTGATGAGCTGCTTGTTGCCGCCAAAGTCATCCACCAGGGCGGCATTGCCCTCCGGGGTCAGGGCGGGACTTTCCTCGGTTTCCTCCACGACCACATTGCTGTCGTTGGTGGCATCCTCCGCCGGAAGTTCTTCCGTTCCCTGGGCAAAGGCAGTCACGGAAAGGCCCATCATCAGCACCAAGGCGGCGCAGAGGGCCGTAAGGGTTTTGAAAATTTTCTTATTCTTCATGGTCGGTATCCTCCTGTTCGTTGTAATCGGCGGAAGCAGCAGCCATGCCGGGAACCGTGCCGCCGGAGAGCATGGCGGAAAGCTGCTCCGGGGTCAGCCGCAGCGCGCGCACCGTCTGGATGATCTCCAGGTTTTCCGCCTCGGTTTTCTGCGCCTCCAGGGGTTTCAGCTTGTCCTGGTACTCCGTGATCTTCTCGCGTACTTTGGCAATCTCCTGGTCAATGCGCTTGATTTTGTTCTTAGCCATTTCAATCACTCCTTTTCTCAAAAATCAGCCTTACCAGTTCATCAGGCCGTAGCCCTTGATGCACTCGTAGGTCAAAGAATAGCTTCTGACTTTGCAGGCGTCACCGGAATTGCCCTCCACGGTGTAAACCCGGCTGCCGTCCGTGCCGACAACGATGCCAACATGGTCGGCTTTTCCGTCGGAGTTCCAGTCGAAGAAGATGGCGTCGCCGGGGGCAATATTGGCATAATCAGGCCCACCCCATTGCCCGTGAGACTGGAACCACGGGATGCCCTGCGCCTGACACGCTGAAAAGCGTGGTTCGGACAGCCCCATCTGGCCATAGCACCAGGAAACAAAGCAGGCGCACCATTCCACACGGGAGGTAAAACCAAACCAGCGCCAATAAGGCTCACCGCCCACATTGCCCACCTGGCTTTTGGCAATATCCACCACGGCCTGATTGCCGGGGCGGGTGCCGTTGACAAACTGAACTCCGGTCAAGCTCTCGGAATCGCTGGTGTCGGCAGACCCACCACCAAAAATCAGCGGTTTGTTGCCCAGCGTGCTGCGGTACACCTGATACATTTCCATCTGTTCCGGAGTCAGCAGCTCCGAAGCCACAGAGGATATGGGCTTGCTGGTGAGCTTCACATTCAGAATGTAATACTCGTAGGGAACTTCTACCGCGTACTCGTATTCTTCCGTTGTGACCTCGCCGGTCTCCGGGTCAGTAGATGTGGTGGTGCCGGTCCGGGTCTCTGTCCGGTATCGAGTCTCCACTTCCTCGGTAAGTGTCAACTCGTACTGTGCATCAAACACACGCTCCAGCTCCGCCTGGGCGCTTGCCTGCGTGTAGCCTTGCAGCACGGCAGAGAGATAGGCCACCAGCTCATGGGGGTCATGCCCGATCATGTCCAGATCATAGCGGTACTCGTCATACCCCGGATGGCTGCTTTCGATGCCGTCGATCTCCGCTTGCAGTGCCGCTTCCTTGGCTGCATAGTCGGCCTCTACCTCTACCAGCTCCGGGTCATCCGAGGGATAGGTGGTGCCGGACACCACAGAACCGATGCTCTGCGCCATCATGGAGCAGGAGGACATGGTGTTGAGCAGCATACAGACCAGCAGGAAGATCGCGCCCGCAATCAGGAAGCCCTTTTTGTGGCGCATGACAAATGCCCCGGCCTCCTGTGCCTTTTCCTTAACCGTCTTGGCGGCCTTCCCGGTCTTTTGGGCTGTGCTGGCGGTGTTCCCGGCAGCTTGACCGGCGCGCTTGGCGGCAGCGTATTCCTTTTTGATGGCCTGCTTCTGCTGCCAGCGGGAGATGGGGTTGCTGGCAAGCTGGGGATTTTCCTGCAAAGATTTCTGGTACAAGGCGTTCACATTGGCCTTTTCCAGCTTTTTCTCGGCCTGGGCTGCTTTACGATAGGGCTTCAACTTGTGACTGTGATAGCCCTCCCGAACCAATCGTGCGCCGGTCTCTGCGGCCTCCTCGGACTTGTGGGCGCTCTCCACGCCCACATTGTCCTGTTCAGCCTCCTGGATTTCCTTGTGGAGTTTCCCCAGCGCAGCATTGGCGGGGGCATCCCGTACCGTATGGGACAATTTGGAGGGCGCCTTCTTCTTGTCCTCCAGCACCAGCTTCGTGGTTACTTTGCCGGTCTCCGGGTTCACCGTCTTTTGCCGGACCTTCTTTTTCGGAATTTTGGCCTGCGCCTTATCCGCTTTGGCGGCGGCCTTGTCCGCCTTACGGATGGGCTTTTCCAGCGCCGGGTCAGCCCGTTCCTCGTCCGTAAAGCGCAGGCGCGGCTCCTTAGTCAAACCATTCTCCCATCATCAGGGAGGCTATCATGTAGCGCAGCTCCACATAGAGGGCCAACCCCTGGGGACCACGGGTGGGGTGCTGGATCAGATAGGCGTAGATCTGCGCCACCACAGAGGCCAGCAGTTCAGATTGCCCGCCCTCGAAGATGACGATGACGGGAACGCCGTTCATAGCGCACCAGATTTCCGTCATGCGCAGCAGGCCCGCCTCGCCGTCCTCACTCAGCTGAGCCGCCTGGTCTGCCGCTTCACGGCACTCGCTGACGGCAGCGGCCATGTCGGAGAGCAGATTAGAACGCTGTTCCTCCAGCGCTGCTTCAAAAAACATCATAGAGTTCAGTTCCATATTGGGCTTCATGGTCATTCATCCTCCTTTTTCAGTTCCTGGGGTTTGGTGGTCATAATGCGGTACAGCTCGGTGTTCTTCGGAAAGTGGTCCACGAAAGGCAAGATGGTTGCGCCGTAGAACAGCAGGCCCTCGCCCTCGCCGGAATGGGTCACATAGCTGAGCTGGTGCGGAGAAATGCCCAGCTGTTTGGCGAGAATCTGCCGGTCACCGCCCGCCTGGTTGAGCATATACACGAAGTCGGAGTTCTCAAAGATGTTCTCCACCTCCCGGCTGCTCAAAAGGTCTTTGACATTCTGCGTGATGCCGGTGGGGATACCGCCCCACTTGCGGAACCGCTTCCAGATCTCCACCGTATAGGCGGCGGTCTGTTCCTCTTTCAGCAGCAGGTGCATCTCGTCGATGTAGTAGCGGGTGGACTTGTGGGCGGCACGGTTGATGGTGACACGGTTCCACACCTGGTCCTGGACCACCAGCATACCGATCTTTTTCAGCTGCTTGCCCAGTTCCTTGATGTCATAGCAGACAATGCGGTTGTTGATGTCCACATTGCT
>OGQP01001375.1_pt1 | contig 14584 bp, 9 predicted proteins | sample 1553251 | NCBI WGS metagenome assembly OGQP01 (sample SAMEA2580016, study PRJEB22360) | human gut metagenome | biome: human gut; feature: human-associated habitat; material: faeces | place: Denmark | collected 2008/2010 | reverse complement strand
GAATTAAATAAAAAATAAATAATTATTTCATTTTCTCGATAAAACACCACTATATTATTAAAATATTTTATTTATATTTGCAGCATAATTAAAATCAGAGGTTAAAACTCATAAAAATAACGCAGATATGGATAAAATTAAAGGATTGATCGATGCTCCCTTTACTCCGTTCTACGAGAACGGGGAAGTTAATTACGAGCCCATTGAAGATTATGCGAAACTTCTTGTGAAAAACGGGCTGAAAGGCGTATTCATCAATGGTTCTTCCGGAGAAGGTTATATGCTGACAGAGGAAGAACGCATGAAATTGGCCGAGAAATGGATGGAAGCAGCTCCGGAAGGCTTTAAGGTAATCGTCACGTAGGTAGCACATGCGTTAAGTCTAGCCGTAATTTAGCGGAACATGCTCAAAAGATCGGCGCTTGGGGTATTGGCGCTATGGCTACCCCTTTCCCTCGTATCGGTCGAATTGAGGAATTGGTAAAGTACTGCGAGGAGATCGCTTGCGGCGCTCCTGCCTTACCGTTTTACTACTATCATATCCCTGCGTTTAACAACGCTTTCCTCCCTATGCTGGATTTCTTAAAAGCAGTAGACGGGCGTATCCCTAATTTCGCCGGTATCAAATATACATACGAGAGCTTATACGAATACAATCAATGTCGTTTATACAAGGATGGTAAATTCGACATGTTGCACGGACAGGATGAAACGATTCTTCCTTGCCTTGCGATGGGTGGAGCGCAAGGAGGTATCGGTGGTACCACAAACTATAACGGAAAAGAATTAACCGGTATCCTAGAGGCTTGGCCAGCCGGTGACTTAGAGACAGCTCGCGAGAGACAAAACTTCTCTCAGGAGGTTATTAACGTTATCTGCAATTACCGTGGTAATATCGTCGGAGGAAAACGCATCATGAAATTGATCGGATTAGATCTCGGCAAGAACCGTACCCCGTTCCGGAATATGACGGACGAAGAAGAGGCCGCAATGAAAGCGGAATTAGAGGCTATCAATTTCTTTGAAAGATGTAATAAATTCTAAGGTATGGCAGCGTTTGACAATTTATCTAATCCATCGGAATATCTAGCTTATTGGGGCAAGACCTATCGGAATGAGCTTCTTTCCAATATTCTTCCTTTTTGGATGAAATACGGACTGGACAAAGAGAACGGCGGTTACTTTACTTGCGTAGACCGGGATGGTACTCTGATGGACTCCACTAAATCCGTTTGGTTCCAAGGACGATTCGCCTTTATCTTGGCATATGCCTATAATCACATTGAGAAGAACGAAGAATGGCTGAGAGCCTGTAAAAACGGTATCGATTTCATCGAGAAACATTGTTTTGATACGGACGGACGTATGTTCTTCGAGGTGACAGCGACAGGCATCCCTGTACGTAAACGCCGTTACGTATTCTCCGAGACTTTCGCGGCGATCGCTATGGCTCACTATGCATTGGCATCAGGCGACAAAGGCTATGCTGAGAAGGCCGTGAACTTATTCAAGCAAGTATTACACTATAAGAATACCCCGGGATTATTGGAGCCTAAATTTCGTGAAGGTCTCGTGGCGAAAGGCCATTCTTTCTGCATGATACTGATCGATACGGCGGCACGCATCCGTGAGGCCATAAACGATCCCATACTTACACAACAAATCGATGATTCCATAGCCGAGCTACGCCGTGATTTCATGCATCCCGAATTCAAGGCTATCTTGGAGACAGTAGGACCCAACGGTGAGTTTATCGACTCTATCGCCGGGCGTACCATCAATCCCGGCCACTCCATCGAGACCGCATGGTTTATCTTAGAAGAGGCCAAATACCGAGGATGGGACCCTCAACTGAAAGAGATGGGCTTACAAATCCTCAACTGGTCTTGGGACTGGGGCTGGGATAAGACGTACGGCGGAATCAACTATTTCAAGGATTGCAAAAACTTCCCTCCCCAAGAGTATTGGCACGACATGAAGTTCTGGTGGCCACAATGCGAGGCGGTTATCGCTACGCTTTACGCCTACCAAGCGACTGGCGACGCCAAATATCTCGAAATGCACAAACTAATAAACGATTACACATTTAATCATCTCCCCGACAAAGAATATGGGGAATGGTATGGCTACCTACACTTCGATGGTAGTCTCTCTCAATCTGCCAAAGGCAATCTATTCAAAGGTCCGTTCCACATTCCTAGAATGCTTCTCAAATGTAGTTTACTCTGCGACGAAATTCTTTCTAAATAACTTTATCTAAAATACTGAAAATTGGTCAATTGACATCAGGGGTCACAACCGTGGCTCCTGATGTTTCTAAGGCTTTGTTTTCCTTTTTATTTTCCTCAATCAAATGAAAAATAAGAAATTATATCCTTGGATCGTAGTCGGTTTACTATGGGTTGTCGCCTTACTGAACTATATGGATCGCCAGATGCTATCAACCATGAAATCAGCTATGATGGTGGATATCGTGGAACTAGAGTCTGCGGCGAACTTCGGACGTTTGATGGCGGTCTTCCTCTGGATCTACGGATTCATGAGCCCTGTGGCCGGTATGGTGGCAGACAGGGTAAACAGGAAGTGGCTAATCGTGGGTAGCTTATTTGTCTGGTCCTTCGTGACTTTGATGATGGGGTATTGCACGGATTTCAATCAGATCTATTACCTACGTGCCTTGATGGGGGTCAGTGAGGCCCTGTATATTCCTGCCGGATTATCGCTTATCACAGATTATCACCAAGAGAAAACACGCTCATTAGCCGTAGGTATCCATATGACAGGTCTATACGTAGGCCAAGCCTTGGGGGGATTCGGAGCTACGGTGGCCAGCGCTTATACGTGGGAAACGACTTTCCATTGGTTTGGTATCATCGGCATCGCTTATAGCGTGGTCTTGATCATCTTCTTACACGATAAGAAAGATCATGTGGAACAAGCCGTAAAACTGGAAAATTATCCGAAAGAGAATCCGATTTCCGGTGCGTTTAAAGGATTAGGGATGTTATTCACGAACATCGCTTTTTGGATCATTCTTCTTTATTTCGCCACGCCGAGCTTACCGGGTTGGGCGACAAAGAACTGGCTCCCTACCCTATTCGCTGAAAATCTCTCGTTGGATATGTCCGAGGCCGGTCCGTTATCTACATTCACGATCGCTATCTCTTCCTTTATAGGGGTAATCGCCGGAGGTATTTTATCCGATAAATGGATCCAGCGGAATGTCCGGGGACGTGTATACACAGGCGCCATCGGTTTGGCATTAACGATACCCTCTCTCCTATTACTAGGATTTGGGCACAACTTCCCGATGATTATCGGCGGTGGTCTTTGCTTCGGTATCGGTTATGGTATATTCGACGCCAATAATATGCCTATCCTTTGCCAATTCATCTCCCCCCGTTACGGGGCTACAGCCTATGGAATTATGAATATGACCGGTGTATTTGCCGGAGCCGCCATCACGGATATACTAGGAAAATCTACCGACGCTGGTAATCTTGGCCATGACTTCGCCATGCTAGCCGGATTGGTACTCATCGCACTTTTAATCCAAGTGATCTTCTTACGTCCGAAAGTCGCTAATATGACCGACGAATGCTAATTAATCTCATCCAATAAACTAAATAAACAACAAAAAAGTAATTCATTATGAAGAAGAATCTACTGCTCTTAATGCTTGCGCTCCTACTTCCGGCATTTATGTACGGACAAGAGCAGACAGTCTCCGGAACAGTGCTGGATACCTATAACATGGGTGTCCCCGGTGCGTCTATCGTTGAAAAAGGCACGACAAATGGAACGATTACCGATTTCGACGGTAATTACACTCTCACCGTATCCAACAAGAACGCCACATTAGTATTTTCTTTCATTGGGTACAAGACACAAGAAATTCCAGTAGCTGGGAAAGCCAAAGTAGACGTGATCCTACAAGAAAACGCCAAACAGCTAGACGAAGTAGTGGTAACCGGTTACGGTGGCTCACAAAAGAGAGCGACCTTGACAACCTCTATCTCTAAATTGGATAACGCCGTACTGGAAAACGCAGCGATGTCTAACGCCGGACAATCCTTGCAAGGAACCGTATCTGGTTTGCGCGTCGTAAACACGACCGGTCAGCCGGGAGCAAACCCAAATATCGTACTTCGTGGCGGAGCTACCATAACAGGTAAGGATAATGGCGCATTGGTCGTTGTAGATGGTATCGTGCGCAACTCATTGGCCGACATCAACCCCTCCGACATCGAGTCTATCCAAGTATTGAAAGACGCAGCCTCAACCGCTATCTACGGTGCCCGTGCCAATGGTGGCGTAATCTTGGTTACCACGAAACGTGGTAAAGAAGGATCCGCTTCCGTCTCTTACAAGTTCAAGGGAGGTGCCAACTTTGCTCGCACAGGTTATGATTACTTAAACGCTCACGATTATATTTACTACAATCGCTTAGGATACCAAAGAACTGGACGTTCAGGCATGGATAACCAAATGGGATACGGTATCGGGAATGACCTATTTGATATCCGTTATTTGGATGACAGTACCAAAGGCCTCTTGGCAGAAGGTTGGCAACAAATGCAAGACCCAACCGATCCGAATAAACAAATCTTATTCAAGGATTACTCAGGGCAAATGAAAGACGCAGCCTTCCAAGACCCTTCTTTCACGCAAGATCATTATATCAATATCACAGGAGGTAACGACAAAGGTACATTCGCAGCCAGCTTAGGTTACTACAAAGAAGACGGTCTCATTAAGGGAACCAGCTACGAGCGTTTCTCCGGGACATTCAATGGATCCTATAAGATATTTCCGATCTTGACAGTCAACGCTGGAACGACTTATACATGGTCTCGCCAGCCGGGTCTTTGGATCGGATCATATGAGTTCTTCTATCGCACAATGAGCCAACGCCCTACATGGAACCCATACATGGAAGACGGATCTCCCGCTTCAGGCTTCGGCACGGGTGATGGAAACCCTCTTTACTACAAAGATAAATTAACGAATACGAATGGAACCCGCCGCTCTACCTATAATATCGGTTTTGATCTAGAGATCATCCCGAAGAAATTAATCTTGAAAGAGAATAGCGCCCTATACCACGTAGACGATCAAACAGATAAGTTCGAGAAATCTTACCAACAACAAAACGCCACTAGCCCGAATCTTACCCGTAAGGCTGAGGCCAAATATATAAAGCAGAACCAACAGCAACATAGTGTTACTTTGACGTACACAGACACATTCAAAGAAAAACACAATCTGGAGGCAATGCTTGGTGGCGAGTATTTCAATTGGCATCAATATACGCTGAACGCAAGGACCGAAAATTCTCCGTCGGATGACATCCCTACTTTGAACGCTGGTAGTAATCGTACCTATACCTATAGCTACAAGGAAGGCTATCGTATCCTTTCTGGCTTTGCCCGTGTAAACTATAACTACAATTACAAATACCTGTTATCGGTCGTAGCTCGTTATGACGGAATCTCCAAGTTGAGCGATAACCGTTGGGGCTTCTTCCCGGGTATCTCCGCTGGTTGGAATATCATGGAAGAGGAGTTCTTTAAGGAATCGAAGTTGGTAGATGTGATCTCTAACCTGAAGCCTCGTATCAGCTACGGCGTGAACGGTAACGTAAACGGATTAGGATACTATGACGTATATGGCAGCTATGGGCAGAAAGATGCGAACGGATCGATCATAACAAACTATGATGGCTCTGTAGGTTTCTATAATGACAAATTGGTAAACGGTGGATTACGTTGGGAGCAAAGTAAATCTTTCGAAGTAGGTTTGGATATAGGATTCTTCAACAATCGCTTGAGCTTTATCCTAGACTATTATAATCGTACGACTTCCGATTTGTTGACAGATTTGGATTTACCTAATTACACTGGTTTCAACAGCATCAAAACCAACTTGGGAACTTTACGTAACCAAGGTCGAGATGGAAGTAAAAGCGAATATCCTAAACAACGTAAACGGATTCAGTTGGGATGTATCAGCAAACTTATCTACGGTAGCGAACAAGATTGTCAAGCTTCCGGCCAATGGGAACGAAAATAACCGCCAAGGAGGTTACCAAGTATACGACCCGCAAAAGGGTGAAGTCGTATGGGTTGGCGGAAAACAAGAAGGAGGTAAGCTGGGTGATTTATTTGCCTTCAAGCAAGATCATATCTTCAAGGATTGGGATGACGTGAAAGCGAATGCCAATAACCGCTACGACGCAATTGGAGAATTGTATGGCCCCGCCGCATGGGAAGCTTTAAAGGATAAGGCAGGTAAGCAACCGATCGAGCCGGGTGACGTTTGTTGGGCCGACTTGAACAATGATGGCGTAATCAACAATCTAGACCGCGTGAAAGTAGGTAATCTTTTCCCGACAGTAACCGGTGGTTTCTCCACGACATTAGGCTATAAAGATTTCTCTTTATACGCTCGTTTTGATTATGCGTTAGGGCATACGCTGTATAACGACTTAGCCGCACGTTCACTTGGACAATATCAAGGTTCGTTTAACATCATCGATATGGTGAAAGACAGTTGGTCGGAGACAAACCAGGATACGGATATACCTAAGTTCTACTATGCCGATCAGTTGAGCAAGAAGAATATTACTCGCTCCAACAATGGTTTGACAGCAGTTGACAACAACAGCTCCCGCTTCTACGAAAAGGGTGATTATCTAGCTTTACGTGAAATCACATTGACTTGGAACCTACCAAAGAAATGGATTAACAAAGCCTTGATGAGCAATGCCTCTGTTTATGTAACCGGACAAAACTTGTTCTACATCACAGGATATACCGGTGTATCTCCGGAACCGGCGGTAGATACTACCTATGGTCAAGGTCTTGATAACGGTAGATACCCAACTCCTAAAACGGTTCTTCTTGGTTTATCCGTAACATTTTAGTCAAACCCATTAAAAAAGACAGACATTTATGAAAAAGATAATTATAGCCATGATGGCAGCAGTCTCATTACTGAATTTCAGCGGATGCGACTCCTTGGACATGGAACCCGTAAGTAGTATTTCCGACGCAAACTATTGGAAATCCCCGGACCAGTTTAAGGCATTCAACATAGGTTTACACGGATTGCTCCGTTCACAATCCAGTTATAACATATTCGTATTGGGCGAACCTCGCTCGGACATCTACGGAGATCAGCCGTTCGGAGGCGAGGCTACCCAAGGCGTAGAGCGTTTCTCATACAACACGATCAACGCAGAGTTTCAGCAACTTCGCTAATTTTTATACGACACTGAACCAAATCAATTTGATGATCCGTAGAACGAACGAGACCGATTTATTAGGCGAGGCCGAAAAGAACTATTACTTAGGGCAGGCTTACGGTTTACGCGCCTATATCTATTTCCATTTGTTACGCTCTTGGGGAGACGTTATCATTACTACAGAGCCAACCTTAGGTAGCGAATTGGATATCTCTCACCTTGATAAGGCCGCTTCTCCAGCGAGTGAGGTGATGGATCTGATCAAGAAGGATATCGATGCCTCGGAAAAAGCTTTTGGCGGAGATTATTCTTATAAACAAGGAAAGTGTTATTGGTCTAAACCCGCTACCTTGATGCTGAAAGGTGAGGTTTATCTATGGAGCGGACGCCAGATGGGTGGCGGCACGGGCGATTATACCGTAGCCAAGACAGCCTTGCAAGATCTTCAACAAAACGGCAACTTAAAGCTGCAAGAGAAATTCACGGACGTTTTCTCTTTCAACAATAAGGAGAACAGCGAGATGATCTTCGCACTCCATAGTGGTAAGGAGGATGATTTCATGATGTGGAGAGACTATAACTGGCGTAACAATATGGTACCTCAACGTGAGTACATGGCAGGCTACTGTGACGAGACAGGAACTCCATTCCTTGAAATACCGGGATACAACCTACAAGGCTTAATGCGCTACCAAGTAAAGAAAGATCATTACCTAAAATCATTCCGCGAAGGTGATACCCGCTTGAAAGGTACCTTGAAGGCCGTTTATAAAAAGCACGAAGACGGCACCTTGGAGTATATCGCGCCAATCCAATACAAGTTCCAAGGAACCACCTTGGAAGGTAGTAACGAGAGAAGTTGGTACGATGATTATCCTATCTATCGCTATGCGGATGCCTTGCTATTATTAGCCGAGGCTAAGGCCTTGCTCGGAGAAGATCCTTCTACAGAGATCAACGCCGTTCGCGAGCGTGCTTACGGTTCCGAATATTTTAACGCACATAAGAACGAGGTGGCTTATCCGAATGACAAAGGAAGTTTCTATAACGATAACCCGTTTGAGGCGGGCGACGAGAATGTGATGGAAGCTATCCTTAAAGAGAGACTTCGCGAGTTCTTCTTTGAGGGTAAACGTTGGTACGACTTGAGACGCTTCGGTAAGGATTATGTATTAAAATATACCACAGCACAAGAATCACGTTTATTATGGCCGATCAATGAAGGGGCATTGACAAACAACCCCGCATTGAAACAGACTCCCGGATACTAATCGTACATAGGTTTAAGGCGATTGGATATAACTAGGTTTTTGGCACGAATTCCAAAGGGGCTTTGTTCATATGAATGAATATCGCTACCTTTGGAATTCACATATCTATTAATTTCAACCTACAAACAAAAAACATCATGAAAAAAACTTTCCTGTATTTCTGCCTTCTTTTCATCGTACAAACGGCTTTTGCGGCAGACAGTCTTTATGTGCGAGAGCAACAAATCCCCATCTTGATAGACCGGATCGACAATGTACTTTACGAGATGCGGATACCGGCCCAAAAAGGGGATGTATTAAACGAGATCACGATACAGATCGGAGACAATGTCGACCTGTCGGACATCCAAGCGATACGTCTATTTTATAGCGGAGTGGAAGCTCCATCCCGCAAAGGGGAACATTTCAGTCCCGTTACGTACATATCCAGCCATATACCGGGAAATACCCGTAAGGCTCTTGAATCTTATTCCGTACGGCAAGATGAGGTTACCGCCCCCTTGTCGCGCACGGTAAAACTAACCTCTAAGCAACCGATGCTTAAAGGCATCAACTATTTCTGGGTAAGTATCCAGATGAAGCCTGAGACTTCCTTATTGGCAAAAGTAGCGACCACGATGCCTAACGCACAGATCAACAACAAACCGATCGACATCACTTGGAAAGGAAAGGTGGACGAACGCCATGTAGGTATCGGCGTACGCCAAGCCGGGGATGACGGATCGGCGGCCTTCCGCATCCCGGGATTAGTGACGACGAATAACGGAACATTACTCGGAGTCTACGATATTCGCTATAATAACAGCGTGGACCTACAAGAGAAAATCGATATCGGAGTAAGCCGCAGTACCGATAAGGGACAAACTTGGGAACCGATGCGAGTAGCCATGACTTTCAAACAAACGGATGGCCTGCCCCACGGACAAAACGGCGTGGGAGACCCATCGATCTTGGTAGACGAAAAGACCAATACGATCTGGGTAGTAGCCGCATGGACGCATGGTATGGGTAACGAACGGGCTTGGTGGAACTCCATGCCGGGAATGACACCGGACGAGACCGCCCAACTTATGCTCGTGAAAAGTGAGGACGATGGTAAGACGTGGAGCGAACCGATCAATATCACCTCCCAAGTAAAAGACCCGTCTTGGTATTTCCTATTGCAAGGCCCGGGACGAGGCATCACGATGCAAGACGGTACCTTGGTCTTCCCGATCCAGTTTATCGACGCTACCCGTGTGCCCAACGCCGGCATTATGTATAGCAAAGACCGCAGGAAAACATGGCACCTGCATAACTTAGCCCGCACGAATACCACAGAGGCGCAAGTTGCCGAGGTAGAGCCGGGCGTATTGATGTTAAATATGCGTGATAACCGGGGCGGTAGCCGTGCCGTGGCCACCACAAAGGATTTAGGCAAGACATGGACAGAGCATCCTTCCAGCCGTAGTGCCTTACAGGAATCCGTTTGCATGGCCAGCTTGATCAAGGTAAATGCCAAAGACAACATCACCGGCAAGGACCTTCTACTCTTCTCCAATCCGAACACGACGAAAGGGCGTAATCATATCACGATCAAGGCGAGTCTGGACGGTGGACTTACTTGGCCCACGGAGCATCAAGTCTTATTAGACGAGGCCGAGGGGTGGGGATATTCCTGTCTTTCGATGATCGATAAGGAAACGGTAGGAATCTTCTACGAGTCAAGCGTAGCGCATATGACCTTCCAAGCTATCAAATTACAGGATCTCATTCATCAATAATCTAAGTATATGCGATATATACTGCATTTTGCAATTGTTTTAAGTTTCTTGTATTCCGGGCCTCTGATGGCCCGGAATCCTGTTTTATTGCCCTTGCCCCAAAAATACGTCCGGACAAACGCTTCGTTCCATCCGAAGGAAATCGCAGTTTCTTCCGAAGGGAAACTCCGTTCCATCCTAATGGAATTCTTGGAGGAGCTGCCGGTAAGCGTCCAACCGGACAGCCGATACAAGATAGAGGTTTCCTTGGTTGACAAATTGGACGGAATCCCCCTCAACTCCGAGGAGGCTTATCAACTAAGCGTCTCTTCCCGGGGGATAACCATCCGGGCGGTATCCGAGCAAGGAGCTTATTGGGCGATACAAACCTTGCGCCAACTGACCGAGCGGCAAGGGAAGCGATATTCCATCCAAGGTTGCGAGATCACCGACTGGCCTGCTTTCCGCATACGAGGATTCATGCAAGACGTAGGGCGGAGCTATATCTCCATGGAAGAACTGAAACGGGAGATCGAGGTACTTTCCCGCTACAAGATGAACGTATTTCATTGGCATCTCACGGAGAACCAAGCTTGGCGTCTGGAGAGCAAGATCTTTCCGATGCTGAACGACAGCTGCAATATGAGCCGTATGCCCGGAAAATATTACACGATCGAGGAGGCAAAGGAGCTGGTTCGCTTTTGTAAAGAACATAACGTACTACTCATCCCGGAGGTAGATATGCCGGGACATAGCGCCGCTTTCATACGGGCCTTCCGTCATGATATGCAGAGCAAGGAGGGTATGGCGATCTTAAAACTATTGATGGATGAGGTTTGCGAGGTATTCGAGGAGGTTCCTTACTTACATATCGGTACGGACGAGGTAAAGTTTACCAATCCGAAGTTCGTACCCGAGATGGTCGCTTATATCCGTGCGAAAGGGAAACAAGTGATCTCTTGGAACCCGGGATGGAAGTACAAACCGGGTGAGATCGACATGGAGCAAATGTGGAGTTACCGGGGAAAAGCGCGACCGGGCATTCCTGCGATCGACTCCCGTTTCCATTATATCAACCATTTTGATACGTTCGCCGACTTGATCGGCTTATACAAAAGCCGTATTTACAATGAACCGCAAGGAAGCCATGATTTGGCGGGTACGATCCTTGCCGTATGGCACGACCGGGTCGTACAGCCGGAGGACAAATTGATCCGGGAGAATAATTTGTATCCGAATCTATTAGCGATCGCCGAACGTTCTTGGTTGGGCGGCGGCTATCAATATTTCGATAAGAACGGAACGATGCTGCCTATCGATCCCGATAACGAGGAACATAAGGCATTTGTCGATTTTGAGCGGCGGATGTTATGGCATAAAGAACATCATTTCCAAGGATACCCGTTCGCCTACGTCAAGCAAACCAACGTGAGATGGCGTATCACCGACCCTTTCCCGAATGATGGGGAACTGACCCGTTCTTTCCCTCCGGAAAAGTCGCTTCAAGCGCAATATACCTATGAAGGGAAAAATTACGGTACGCACGACGCCATCGGTGCCGGTATCTACCTGCGCCATGTCTGGGGACCGCTGGTTCCCGGTGCCTATAAAGACCCGCAACCGAACCATACCGCTTACGCATGGACTTGGATCTATTCGCCCAAGGCGCAAGAGGTAGGTACGTGGATCGAATTTCAAAATTATAGCCGTTCTGAAATGGATCTACCTCCAATGCAAGGAAAATGGGATTATAAAGAAAGCCGTATCTGGGTAAATGATCAAGAGATAACGCCCCCCGTATGGACCGCTACCCACCGGGAGAAGTCCAATGAGATCCCACTGGGGAACGAGAACTGCGTAAGCCGTAAACCAACCCCGGTCCATCTGGAAAAAGGCTGGAACAAGGTGTTCATGAAGCTTCCGGTCGGTACGTTCAATACCCCCGAGGTCCGTCTGGTGAAATGGATGTTTACGTTCGTTTGCGTCACCCCGGATGGAGAGAAAGCGGTGGAAGGACTGGTTTACTCTCCGGATAAACAACTTAAATAACGTCTAATTCGGTTGAATGAAATGAGAAAAATAATAGGAATCTTATCCATCTTCCTCGCTTTCGCATTTATGAGCCAAGCGCAAAAGATCAAGGTGGCTTGCGTAGGTAATAGCGTGACCTACGGCTACGGAATCAAGAACAGGGAAACAAACTGCTACCCGGCCCAATTGCAACAGATGCTTGGAGATGCCTACGAAGTGGAGAACTTCGGGCATAGCGGGGCTACTTTATTAAACAAGGGATATCGTCCTTATACCCAACAAGAGGCGTATCAAAAGGCACTGAGGTTTGCCGGGGATTACGTGATCATCCATCTGGGATTGAACGATACGGACCCTCGGGCATGGCCGAATTACCGGGATGATTTCGTCCGGAACTATCTTTCCTTGATCGAATCCTTCCGGAAAGCCAATCCGAGATGCAAGGTATGGGTTTGTCGTATGACTCCGATATCTCACCGCCATCCTCGTTTTAAATCCGGTACAAGAGACTGGTACTGGATGGAGCAAGCGCTTATCGAAGAAATCGCCCGGATAGCCGGCGCGACCTTGGTCGATTTGCAGGAAGGATTATATGACCGTCCGGATCTATTGCCCGACGCATTGCATCCAAACGCTGAAGGTGCCGGTATCTTGGCCCGCACCGTTTATGGGGCGCTAACCGGCGATTACGGAGGATTACAGCTTCCTGCCATCTATTCGGACCGGATGGTCTTGCAACGGGATCAACCGCTTCCTATATCTGGCATCGCCAACCAAGGGGAGAAAGTAACCGTTACCCTCGCCGGACAAAGGAAGGAGACCGTAGCCGGTACGAACGGGAAATGGACTGTCACGCTCGATCCCTTACGGGTAAGCGGGAAATCCTATACCTTAACGGTTTCTACCCCCAGCCGCACGCTGAACTATCGGGATGTAGTAGCCGGGGAAGTCTGGCTATGCTCCGGACAATCCAACATGGCGTTCCGGGTAAACGAGAGCGTAAAGGAAGAACAACAGCAACAATTGGATTACGCGAAACAACACTCGCAAATCCGTTTATTCGACCTAAAGCCCCGCTGGGAGACCTACGCCGTGGAATGGGACGCTTCCGTACTGGATTCATTGAACCGCCTGCAATATTACCACGACGCCCAATGGGAAGTATGCGACACGCGGAATACCGCACGCTTCTCGGCCATAGGATTTGCCTTCGGGCGTATGCTGGCCGATAGCTTACAAGTACCCGTAGGATTGATATTGAACGCTGTTGGCGGCTCGCCTACGGAGGCATGGATCGACCGGAAAACACTGGAATTCGAGTTTCCGGATATCTTACAGGATTGGACGAAGAACGACTTTATCCAAGATTGGGTACGTGAACGGGCGGCCTTAAACATCAAGCAAGCGTCCAACCCGCTCCAACGCCATCCGTATGAGCCTTGTTATCTGTTCGAGGCGGGTATCCAACCCCTTCATCGATATCCCATCAAAGGGATTATTTGGTACCAAGGAGAATCGAACGCCCATAATATGAAAGTACACGAACGATTATTCCCGTTATTGGTGAACAGCTGGCGCCAGAATTGGAACGCAGCCCTGCCTTTCTACTATGTCCAACTATCCAGCATAGACCGCCCGAGTTGGACTTGGTTCAGGGACAGCCAACGCCGCCTGGCGCAAACCGTATCGAATACGGGTATGGCCGTTAGTAGCGATCGCGGGGATTCTTTAAACGTTCACCCTACCCGAAAAAAAGAGATTGGCGAACGACTGGCACATTGGGCCTTGAACAAGACCTACGGACATAACGTAATCCCATCCGGCCCTTTGTTCCGCAGCGCAACGTTTACCGATAACGCCGCCTATATCACTTTCGATTACGCAAAGGGCTTGACAACTTCCGATGGGGACCCCATCCGTACATTCGAGATCGCCGAGCAGGAAGGACTTTACTATCCGGCGCAAGCCGTGGTAGAGAACGGGAAAGTAAAGGTGTGGAACGATCAAGTGACTCACCCGAAGCTGGTACGCTACGGCTGGCAACCCTTCACGAGAGCGAATCTTATAAACGAGGCGGGCATGCCGGCCTCTACGTTCCGGGCAATAAAAGAATAAGCTATGCATAATAAACAACAAATCACCGGCTGGTTGTTCCTCCTGCTACTCTGCGTAGCGGGATGCGGCCAGCCTGTATCTAAAAAACAGAACACCATGATAAACTGGACAAAATTACCGGATCTACCGGGAGCAGCCGATACCGCTTTTCTTTGGGGTTTCGGCCCCGGTGGGGTTAT
>OGQP01001374.1_pt1 | contig 14589 bp, 10 predicted proteins | sample 1553251 | NCBI WGS metagenome assembly OGQP01 (sample SAMEA2580016, study PRJEB22360) | human gut metagenome | biome: human gut; feature: human-associated habitat; material: faeces | place: Denmark | collected 2008/2010 | reverse complement strand
ATGCGCCCCTCGTTGGCTCTTTTCGCGGCCATAAAGTGCACTCACTATTCCACTGAATAAATAGACACCGCCACATAAATCCGCAAGAGAGGTACCCACGCGCACTGGCGGAGCATCAGGGTATCCCGTTTCCATCATTATCCCGCTCATTGCCTGAATGATGGTATCGTAGGCAGGAGCATCTTTTAGCGGGCCGGTATGCCCAAAACCTGACGATGAAGCATATATGAGGCGCGGGTTGATTTCTTGTAACCTTTCCCATGAAAACCCCAGTTTTTCCATTGTACCTGGGCGAAAATTCTCAGCTAATACATCAGCTTGTTTAAGCATATTTATAAATATACTTTTATCGTGATCATTCTTTAAATCAAGAACCACACTCTCTTTGCCATGATTAATAAAACTGTAATAGAGTGACTGTCCATCCACATAGGGACCAAATGTGCGGGTATCATCACCATGACCTGGTGGCTCAACTTTAATTACCCTTGCGCCCATATTACAAAGAAGTTGAGTTCCGAAAGGTCCATTAAGGACATGTGTCATATCGATAACTAATAAGCCTTCAAACGGCCCTTTGCTTTCATTATTTGTCATTTGCTTATGCCTTGAAAAAAGCCGAAGGTGAAAAGACACTTCGGCATTTATGTAAAATCAATAACATGATTAATTATGAAACCAGTCGACTGACATAAACAAAGGAGCCGTGACGACAAAGCCCAGTACGCTCACAGCCAGTGACGCTGTACCAGTGCGGGTGTAGACATTAAACCGGCTGGCAATAATGATTCCGGAGAATGCCGGCGGTAAGGCGCCTGCCAGTACCATCATCTGCAAATGTTCGCTGTTCAAATGACATGCCATACCAACAAGAAGCAGCGCCAGTGGCATCAGAATTAGCTTCAGGAAGGTGTTATAAGCAATTTCGGCACTGAACTCGAATTTATGTGCAGCCAGAGTCAACCCCGCAGCGAATACCGCTACCCCTGAGTTAGCCTTCGCAATCAGATTAAAGGTTGGGTCCCATGCTGCCGGAATTTTTACCCCAACCAACACCAGGATCGTTGCCAGAACAGGTGCCCATACTACAGGCTCCTTTGCCGCAGAAATTAATGCGCTCAGATTACTATTCTTCTTACCATCCGCTCCTGAGGAAGGATTCAGCAAATACAGACCAATAGGAATAGTAATTGCGTTAACAATAATAGAAATAATTGCTACCACTAAACCTGTTGATACGGAATCGCCATAAATAGGATCGAGAACTGCAAATCCCAGGAATCCGATGGTAGGTGAACCTGCAATTAATGCACATACTGCTGCTTCTGCATGAGTACGTTTAAAAAATTTGTAGCAACCAAACCAGGAGAAAAAGAAACATCCGACAATAACCACAAGTGATACAAGGGTCAGACGAGTGTCCGCAAAAATCATTTCCCTGTTTGCCCGGGTAATAGAAACAAATAGGGCCGCAGGAAGAGCGTAGTTTAATACCAGTTTATTAAATGCCCGGGCTTGATCTTCTGAAAAAGTTTCTCGTCTGCCGCTAAAATAACCCAACAGCATGATTACGATAATAGGCAATAAATCGCCAATAAAAAATGTTAGCATAATAGTATTTCCGATAAGGGTCCCCTCACCTTCGCATAATGAGTTGGCAAGAGGAGACGATGTCAGTATTTAATTACCAGCGACTTGTTTTGGGTTAAGTTTGGTAATATGGCCACTTTCAGTTCCTGCTGCAGGGTCGATGACCACATTAATAATGGTCGGTTTGCGCGACTGAATACCGGTGGTTAAAGCATGACGAAGTTCATCTGTCGTGGTGACGTTATAGCCAACGCCACGAAACGCATCCATTAATTTGTCATACCTTGCATGGTGCAACAGATCTGTTGGTGATGGTGCACCAGCGCCACTGAGATCAACACCGTCTCCTCTGTAGATGCCGCCATTATTAAAAATAACGATCGTCACCGGCAGGTTATATCGACAAATCGTTTCAATCTCCATCCCACTGAAACCAAAAGCACTATCACCTTCAATGGCGACAACCGGAGAACCAGAGGTCACGCTAGCACCGATGGCATAGCCCATACCGATGCCCATGACACCCCAGGTACCACAATCCAGACGGCGACGTGGTTTATACATATCAATAATATTTCGTGCATTATCCAGGGTATTTGCACCTTCATTAACTAAATAAATATCCTGGTTCTCGCGCAATACATCGCGCACAGCACTTAATGCATTAAAGTAATTTAATGGTTGGGTATCTGTACTTAATTTTTCATGCATTTTTTGTGCATTTTGCTGCTTGTGGATATTTAAAATATCGCGCCATACCAGTGGAGTCGTAAATGTGTTTTGTTTCAGTTCTGCCAGCATACCTTGCATACTGGATGCAATATCGCCAACGACTGGCACAGCAATGGGGCGGTTGCTGTCAATTTCCTGCGGTTCAATATCCAGTTGAATAAACTGTGTATCTGCCGCCCATCCTTTTTTACCGTGTGCCAGTAACCAATTCAGTCGTGCACCAACAAGCATGACAACGTCAGCATTTGCCAGGGCAAACGAACGCGCAGTTGCCGCAGAAAGTGGATGTGTATCTTCGAGGATCCCTTTCGCCATAGACATTGGCAGGAATGGAATCTGGGCACTTTCAATAAATTCACGAAGCTGTTCGTCAGCTTGTGAATACGCCGCGCCTTTGCCAAGGATAACTAATGGTCGTTCAGCTTTTGCTAAAAGCGAAATTGCGCTAGCGACTGACTTCGGGCATGGCAATAATGCTGGCGACGGATTTTCAACTTTTACAATCGTGGTTAACGCTTCGTCTTTTTCCATCGTCGCGGCCAGGACATTTGCAGGCAAATCAAGATAAACTCCGCCAGGGCGACCCGATACTGAGACCCGGATAGCGCGTGCCAATGCAATGCCAAGATCCTGCGGCTGATTAACGCGAAATGCTGCTTTGGCATACGGTTTTGCCGCATTCATTTGGTCCAGCTCTTCATAATCACCTTGCTGTAGGTCGACGATCGCGCGGTCGCTGGAGCCGCTAATCATGATCATCGGAAAACCATTTACCGTTGCGTTGGCCAATGCGGTCAAACCATTGAGGAATCCTGGCGCAGAAACTGTCAGGCAGATCCCCGGTTTTTGGGTAAGAAAACCGCTTGCCGCAGCGGCATAGCCTGCCGACTGCTCATGACGAAAACCAATATAACGAATGCCTTCCGCCTGGGCATGGCGTGCCATATCCGTCACAGGAATACCTACAACACCATAAATAGTGTCAATATCATTCTGTTTTAATGCTTCAACGATGATATGCATACCATCTGTCATTTGAAGTTGATCTGACATGATTAATAACCTCGAAATTTTTATAAATTGGGAGCCAGAAGCCCCCGTTAATATCAGATGGCGTGGTTTTGCTTCATTGCAGCAATTTCATCGTCGCTATAACCCAGCTCCTGCAATACAGCAGCGGTATGTTCACCTAATAGCGGCGCAGCTTTAATATCCGGCGTAAAGGCAGAGAATTTCATTGGACAACCAACTGTCAGATATTTTCCACGCAACGGTTGTTCCACTTCGACAACACTGCCACTTTGGCGCAAAGAGGGATCAAGTGAAATTTCTTTCATACTTAAAACCGGTGCACAAGGAATATCAAACTGAGTCAAATAGGCCACCGCTTCATGTTTATCAATAGTGACAGTGTATTTTTCGATTTCAGCAAAAATATCGAAAATATGTGGCTGTCGGGCATGGGCTGTACTGTATGCCGGATCGGTAATCCAATCTGGTTTGCCGATGGCTTTACAGGTGTTTTCCCAGTTTTGCTCCTGAATAGTGAAATAAATATAGGCGTTAGGATCTGTTTCCCAGCCTTTACATTTCAGGATCCAGCCAGGCTGACCGCCACCACCCGCATTACCTCCGCGGGGAACTGCATCACCAAATGTGCCATTCGGATACTGCGGGTATTCTTCCAGATAACCCAATTTATCGAGACGCTGCTGGTCGCGTAATTTCACGCGGCAAAGGTTCAATACGGCATCCTGCATTGACATGGTGACTCGTTGCCCACGCCCCGTTTTTTCGCGATGCAGCAAAGCAGCAAGTAAACCGATCAGTAAATGCATTCCGGTGTTGCTGTCACCCAACGCTGCAGCGCTTACCAGCGGCGGACCGTCCCAAAAACCCGTAGTGGATGCCGCGCCACCCGCTGCCTGAGCAACGTTTTCATAGGCTTTTACATTCACATAAGGCGAACACTCATCAAACCCTTTGATCGAACCAAAAATCAGACGTGGATTGATTTCTTGAATATGCTCCCAGGTGAAGCCCATGTGATCAATAGCCCCAGGATGAAAGTTCTCGACTAAGATATCAGCTTCGCGGATCAGCTTTTCCATTACCTCTTTGCCTTCCGCTGTTTTGGTATTTAATTCAATAGAACGTTTGTTACTGTTAAGCATGGTGAAGTAAAGCGCATCGATATCAGGAATATCTCGCAGCTGGTGACGCGTTACGTCACCAACGCCGGGGCGTTCAATTTTAATGACGTCAGCGCCAAACCAGGCCAGCATTTGAGTACAAGATGGGCCAGATTGCACACCGGTGAAATCGAGAACTTTAATTCCTTGAAGTGGAGTTGACATAGCAATACCTATTAGTTAATTAAATATGTGTTAATTTAGCGTTTATTTAAGACATAACGCCTCTATAAATAATCCGCAAAATATCGTCGTAGCTGCACTCGATATTTTTAAATTCCTGTATCAAGTGCTGAAAATCATTTCATCGCCACTTCCAATTCCTTTCTGCATGGTAAGTAGTGAGGACGAAAAGAAGAATATGATAAATATTGGTTCGCGGTAATCAGAGAGAGCCGCGACATTTGTGATGTTATTCTTACAACTGTAAGAAGCGCCGGTGATTTACAAGTAAGGGTATGATTACGCTTTTTAAAGCGTACCATAAAACATAACATAATAAATGATTTGTGATGACACGGGATTATTGCGGTTTACTTTGAGGAATATAAAATGCGAGTTTATAGAACAGCGAGCGCCAAATAATTTTATGACCACAACCTGTCGTATTGTGGTCATAAAAAATTGTCGGCTGGAGGGAGTTAAATCCTTTACCTCAATATACTGCCAGTCAGCATTAGTTCACAAACAGTGCTTCGCTATCGACGATGATTCCATCTTCCGCACCTTTAAGCGCCAGGTTTGCCTCGTAGTATTGCTTTTTATCAAGCAGTTTCTGCGCATCAGCAAGTGCATTACGAGTCTGTTTAAGCGGCATCAGATATTGGTTTTCCATTACACCAACACCGGCCAGGCGAAGCTCTTCCATTGCGCCCTTTTTATCCCCTTTCGCCATTTTTTCGTTGGCAATTTTTATCGCGGCTTCTTTTTCGGGTGTCGCTACATAACTCTCAGAAATTCCGACAGATGCATTAATGACAATATATTGGTCATCATTGAGATTGGTCTTTTTACCTGGCTTAGCGAACTTTGCCCATTCGGTACTGTCATCTGACAACAAAGCGGAAGCTTCATTGGTCAGTTCTTTTGCCTTTTCCGGATCGCCATGAAACAGAGCCAGGCGCGCTACCTGCACGTCACGCATCGCATATAAACCTTGTTCAGAGATACGCTCTGCTGCTGCCGTTTTCTGGGTTTGCTGAACTTGCTGAGTTTGCTGTTGTGCCGCTACCGGTGCATTATCAGCAGCCCATACAGTTGAAGATGCCAGAATAGCTGTGACCATCGTAGCCATAATTAAACGTTTCATACTTACCTCATTCTTTAACAGTTTTAGAAAACGCCGCCATCATATTGGGTGAGTATGAAATGAGAAATCAGAGAGCAACGGTCATTTTGAAAGGGTTATCTTACAGTTGTAGTTATTATCGCAAGAAGTATTTTAGTCTTACAATTGTAGGAATATGCTTCCTGTCACAGAGAACTATTCTTATATACCAAAAAGAGATGTCATTTATTATATCGATGTAAATACTGATTAATTATATGTAAATACAGCAATAACGTCGTAGGTTTTCAGTGAACCATTTTCAGGATAACTTTCTATGAAAGTAAACTTAATGCTTTTTAGCTTATTTTTATTGGTCTCTATTATGGCATGCAATGTTTTTGCATTTTCTATTTCTGGTGGTGGTAGTGAAAGAGACGGAAAAAACATCAGCGATGACGACAACTCACTCTACAAAACTTCAGCCATCACAGGCAATTTTGTTTAAGATGAGAGAAGATGCGCCACCATTAAATCTCACAGAAGACATTACGCCCCCTTTTTCGACAAAGGCGAATTATCTTATTCATCCTGTGCGATAGCGTCTGTCACCTGGCAGGTGAACAATCATGTCTGATGGTGATGTGAACACCTGCCCAAATGAACCATCCTGACCCACTACCGCCTGCCATAGCCCACCATAAAGCGAATCATCAAGCCACAAGCCGGGGCAAGAAACATAAATATCCCCGTCACCAGTTCATTACCGCCAGTTAACCACATGGTGAAGTAATAAATGAGTGCAGCGAGGATCACCATGCCGAAGAAAGAAGAGACCGCCGATACCACGTTCAGGACCTGACCAATGTAGCCGCTTACGCAGACAATACACAGGGCGAGAAACATCCATAAATAAATCATAGCTCAACCTCCTGCCGCGCTAAAAAACCTGTAACTTCAGTCACTTTAATAGTAAGACAATCCTTAACCTCTGGCAATTTTTGCTAAGCATCAATGAAAACAGCACCTTAAATGCAACACTATTGCGTGGGGAAAACTTTTTACTTTGCACGATTAATAATCAGTAGCTGAAAGCAGTCAGCGAGTGATAAAGTACAGATACCGCATTCATGCTCCTCGTGGTTATGTCCTGACTAGTCTTTACACTCTTTACAGGAACCATTGTCGTACATGATGGCCTAATCAATTGAGTGTACCGCTGTCGACATGGAATCTTCTGCGATACAACAATTCGTATCTACAGAAGGTAACTATGTTTCCACAATGCAAATTTTCCCGCGAGTTTCTACATCCTCGCTACTGGCTCACATGGTTTGGGCTTGGTGTACTCTGGCTTTGGGTACAGCTTCCTTATCCTGTTCTCTGCTTTCTCGGCACGCGTATTGGCGCAATAGCGCGACCATTCCTGAAACGGCGTGAATCTATCGCCCGTAAAAACCTGGAACTTTGTTTCCCACAGCATTCTGCGGAAGAACGCGAGAAGATGATTGCCGAAAACTTTCGTTCACTCGGCATGGCGCTGGTAGAAACCGGCATGGCGTGGTTCTGGCCCGACAGTCGCGTACGTAAATGGTTTGATGTTGAAGGGTTGGATAACCTTAAACGCGCACAAATGCAAAATCGCGGCGTAATGGTTGTCGGCGTCCATTTTATGTCGCTGGAACTGGGCGGCCGCGTGATGGGACTGTGCCAACCAATGATGGCTACCTATCGTCCACATAATAATCAGCTGATGGAATGGGTGCAGACCCGTGGTCGCATGCGCTCTAACAAAGCGATGATCGGCAGAAATAATCTGCGCGGCATTGTCGGTGCACTGAAGAAAGGTGAAGCGGTATGGTTTGCTCCCGATCAGGATTATGGTCGTAAAGGCAGCTCCTTCGCGCCGTTCTTTGCGGTGGAAAATGTCGCCACAACCAATGGTACGTATGTCCTTTCACGTCTCTCTGGCGCAGCCATGTTAACCGTAACGATGGTAAGAAAAGCGGATTACAGCGGATATCGTTTGTACATCACCCCAGAGATGGAAGGCTACCCGGCAGATGAAAATCAAGCCGCTGCCTATATGAACAAGATTATCGAAAAAGAGATCATGCGCGCACCGGAGCAGTACCTCTGGATCCACCGTCGCTTTAAAACGCGCCCGGTGGGAGAATCGTCGCTATACATTTAACAAACTGCTCTAACTCTTTCCCTCCTCAAATCAGCCATAATAACCTCATGGTTTTTATGGCTTTTTTCTTAAGGTTTTTTCCTTCGCTGAATCTCTAATTATTACCGTCAGAAATTAAACTGTCGCCGATATGAGACACCTGTAAGTTACTAAAAGTAAATAAGAAAATGCCTCTTGTCTCGTTTCAGTTTTAGGCGTACATTAGCGCCGTCTGGAGCAGTTTAGCTCAGAATTCTGGGGTGATGCCCACGGTAAAATACAGGACTTTTAAGGTCGTTTTGCCCGGTGTCAACTCACTGTATCAGGTGTAATGAAGTCATTCAGGCGTAACAGCAATTACGCGGAGAGATGTAAAGTGAAATATTTCTTTATGGGCATTTCTTTTATGGTCATCGTTTGGGCCGGTACTTTTGCCCTGATGATCTAAAAGCAAACTGTGCAATGAAAAACAGGAGCCATCTGGCTCCTGTTTGCATTTCTGGCGATGGTGTTTATTCCGCGTTTTCGTGAATATGTTTGCTGCTGGCGGGTAGTAAACCGTCGGCACGGAACATCGCTTTAATCCCACGAATCGCCTGACGAATACGGTCGCGGTTTTCAATCAGTGCAAAGCGAACATGCGTGTCGCCGTAGTCGCCAAAGCCAATCCCCGGAGAGACACAGACCTTCGCTTCGTTCAGCAGCTTCTTGGCAAATTCCAGCGAGCCCATGGCAGCATACGGTTCCGGGATTTTCGCCCAGACATACATCGAAGCCTTCGGCATTTCGACCATCCAGCCCGCTTCATGCAGCCCTTTAACCAGTACATCACGGCGGCGTTTGTACTGTTCGGCAATATCGCGCACGCACTGTTGATCGCCCTCCAGCGCCGCAATCGCTGCCACCTGCAACGGCGTAAAGGTGCCGTAATCGTGATAGCTTTTAATACGTGCCAGCGCGCTGACCAGCGTTTTGTTGCCAACCATAAAGCCGATACGCCAGCCCGCCATGTTGTAGCTTTTCGACAGCGTAAAGAACTCGACCGCCACATCGCGTGCACCCGGCACCTGCATGATTGACGGCGCTTTCCAGCCATCGTAGACGATATCGGCATAGGCCAGGTCATGGACCACCAGCACATCGTAGCGTTTCGCCAGCGCCACAACCTTCACAAAGAATTCCAGTTCCACGCATTGCGCGGTTGGGTTCGACGGGAAGCCGAGGATCATCATCTTCGGTTTCGGATAACTTTCGCGAATGGCGCGTTCCAGTTCGTTGAAGAAATCGACACCTTCCACCAGCGGCACTGAGCGTACCTGCGCCCCGGCAATCACCGCGCCGTAAATATGAATCGGGTAGCTTGGATTAGGCACCAGTACAGTGTCACCATGATCCAGCGTCGCCAGCATCAGATGCGCCAGTCCCTCTTTCGAACCAATGGTGACGATGGCTTCTGATTCCGGGTCGATCTCGACGTCGTAGCGATCCTGATACCAGTGTGAAATGGCGCGACGTAGCCGCGGAATACCGCGTGAAGTGGAGTAACCATGCGTGTCCGGGCGCTGGGCCACCGTACATAATTTTTCGACGATGTGCGGCGGAGTCGCACCGTCCGGGTTACCCATACTGAAATCGATAATATCTTCGCCGCGCCGACGCGCAGCCATTTTCAGTTCAGCGGTAATATTAAAAACGTAGGGCGGGAGACGATCAATGCGCGTAAAGCGACGTTCAGGGCGAGTGTCAGCCATAATTTCCTCAGATTAACGTTAGCGCCCGGACCGTCCGAGCGACGCTGTCACGATGGTGGCTGTTTTGAAAATAGCCTGATTAATTTCTGTCTGTCCAGCGTTTTAGAACATTTTTATCAATGGCTTTAAATGAGGAACGCCACTTCAAAAACAGGAAATTTATCTGCGCTAACAAGAAAATTACCACTCATTTTATTAACATAATAATTTCAATAAATTTACTAACCAGAAGTGCATTATCAAGAGATGCATTGCTAATACACCATTTATCTTTCAATCCCCTTTTAAAATTGTGGTTTTTCCTCAAAAACGGCCTGCTGGTCATCAGCCTTCAGGTTACCTATCATAGAGGTTTAATCCTTATTCAGAGTCACCCGTGCACGAAATATTCAACATGCTGCTGGCGGTCTTCGATCGGGCAGCGTTAATGCTTATCTGCCTGTTCTTTCTCATCCGTATCCGCCTGTTTCGCGAACTGTTGCACAAGTCGGCACACTCACCGAAAGAGCTGCTCGCCGTTACCGCCATTTTCTCGTTGTTTGCTCTGTTCAGCACCTGGTCCGGCGTTCCCGTAGAAGGCTCGCTGGTGAACGTACGTATTATCGCGGTGATGTCCGGCGGGATTCTGTTTGGCCCGTGGGTGGGCATCATTACCGGCGTGATTGCGGGTATTCATCGTTATTTAATTGATATCGGCGGCGTGACGGCGATCCCCTGCTTTATCACCAGCATTCTGGCGGGTTGTATATCGGGCTGGATCAACCTGAAAATCCCCAAAGCACAGCGCTGGCGCGTCGGTATTCTCGGCGGCATGTTATGTGAAACGTTGACCATGATTCTGGTGATTGTCTGGGCACCAACTACCGCGTTGGGGATCGATATCGTCTCTAAAATCGGGATTCCAATGATCCTCGGCAGCGTCTGTATCGGCTTTATTGTGCTGCTGGTGCAAAGCGTTGAGGGCGAAAAAGAGGCCAGCGCCGCGCGGCAGGCCAAGTTGGCGCTGGATATCGCCAACAAAACGCTACCTCTGTTTCGCCATGTCAATAGCGAGTCATTACGCAAAGTTTGTGAAATTATCCGCGATGATATTCATGCCGATGCGGTGGCGATTACCAATACCGATCATGTGCTGGCCTATGTTGGCGTGGGTGAACATAACTATCAGAATGGCGATGACTTCATTAGCCCGACTACCCGACAGGCGATGAATTACGGAAAAATCATCATTAAAAACAATGATGAAGCCCACCGCACACCAGAGATTCATTCCATGCTGGTGATCCCATTGTGGGAGAAAGGCGTTGTGACCGGAACACTGAAAATTTACTACTGCCACGCGCATCAGATTACGTCATCATTACAGGAAATGGCGGTTGGTCTGTCGCAAATCATCTCCACGCAACTGGAGGTTTCACGCGCCGAGCAGCTACGTGAAATGGCAAATAAGGCAGAGCTTCGCGCCCTGCAAAGCAAAATTAATCCCCATTTCCTGTTTAACGCTTTGAACGCTATTTCATCGTCGATCCGTCTGAATCCGGATACCGCTCGCCAGCTGATCTTTAATCTGTCGCGTTATCTGCGCTATGACATTGAATTAAAAGATGATGAGCAAATCGATATCAAAAAAGAGCTGTATCAAATTAAAGACTATATTGCCATTGAGCAGGCCCGCTTTGGCGACAAGCTGACGGTTATCTATGATATTGATGAAGAGGTGAATTGCTGCATTCCCAGCCTGCTGATCCAGCCGTTGGTGGAGAATGCCATTGTCCACGGTATCCAGCCTTGCAAAGGTAAAGGCGTTGTCACCATCAGCGTTGCAGAGTGCGGCAATCGGGTACGCATTGCGGTGCGGGATACCGGGCACGGCATCGATCCGAAGGTGATTGAGCGGGTCGAAGCGAATGAAATGCCGGGCAATAAAATTGGTTTGCTGAATGTCCATCATCGCGTGAAGTTATTGTATGGCGAGGGGCTGCATATCCGCCGCCTGGAACCAGGAACGGAAATTGCGTTTTACATTCCTAACCAACGCACCCCAGTCGCCTCACAGGCTACGTTATTGCTTTGAGCCGGAGTGATATTGTGAAAGTCATCATTGTTGAAGACGAATTCCTGGCACAACAGGAACTGAGCTGGCTAATTAAAGAGCACAGCCAGATGGAGATTGTCGGCACCTTTGACGACGGTCTGGACGTGTTGAAGTTTTTGCAGCATAACCGCGTCGACGCCATTTTTCTGGATATCAATATTCCGTCGCTGGATGGCGTGTTGCTGGCGCAAAACATCAGCCAGTTCGCCCATAAACCGTTTATTGTGTTCATCACCGCGTGGAAAGAACATGCGGTAGAAGCATTTGAACTGGAAGCGTTTGACTACATTCTCAAACCGTATCAGGAGTCACGCATTACCGGGATGCTGCAAAAACTGGAAGCAGCCTGGCAACAACAGCAGACCAGCAGTACGCCTGCCGCGACGGTAACGCGTGAGAATGACACCATTAATCTGGTGAAAGATGAGCGAATCATTGTCACGCCAATTAACGATATCTATTACGCCGAAGCGCACGAGAAAATGACCTTTGTCTATACGCGGCGTGAATCCTACGTAATGCCGATGAACATTACCGAGTTTTGCAGCAAGCTGCCGCCGTCGCATTTTTTCCGCTGCCATCGCTCATTTTGTGTCAATCTGAACAAAATCCGCGAGATCGAACCGTGGTTTAATAACACCTATATTCTGCGGCTGAAAGATCTGGATTTTGAAGTGCCGGTCAGCCGCAGCAAAGTTAAAGAATTCCGCCAGTTAATGCATCTTTAATCGGGAACTTTCATGAAAGCACCAGGCTTGCCCGCCGATCAACAATTTTTCGCCGATCTGTTCAGCGGCCTGGTGCTTAACCCGCAACTACTGGGGCGCGTCTGGTTTGCCAGCCAGCCTGCCTCGTTGCCGGTGGGCAGTTTATGTATTGATTTTCCCCGTCTGGATATCGTGCTACGCGGCGAATACGGCAATCTGCTGGAAGCAAAGCAGCAACGTATGGTGGAAGGAGAAATGCTGTTTATTCCGGCACGCGCGGCTAATTTACCGGTCAACAACAAACCGGTGATGCTGTTAAGCCTGGTGTTCGCACCGACCTGGCTTGGGTTATCGTTTTACGATAGCCGTACCACGTCGTTGTTGCATCCTGCTCGCCAGATCCAGCTTCCCAGCCTGCAACGCGGTGAAGGTGAAGCGATGCTTACCGCCCTCACCCATCTTAGCCGTTCACCGCTGGAGCAGAATATCATTCAGCCACTGGTGTTAAGTTTGCTGCATCTTTGCCGTAACGTGGTGAATATGCCGCCGGGCAATTCGCAGCCGCGCAGCGATTTTCTCTATCACAGCATTTGTAACTGGGTTCAGGATAATTATGCCCAGCCGCTCACCCGCGAGAGCGTGGCGCAGTTTTTTAATATCACGCCCAATCATCTGTCAAAACTGTTTGCCCAACATGGGACGATGCGTTTTATCGAGTATGTTCGCTGGGTGCGAATGGCGAAGGCGAGGATGATTTTGCAGAAATATCATCTGTCGATTCATGAAGTGGCGCAGCGTTGCGGTTTTCCGGATAGCGATTATTTTTGTCGCGTCTTCCGGCGTCAGTTTGGTCTGACGCCGGGAGAGTACAGCGCCCGCTTTCAGGGCTAACTTCAGAAGGTTAATTCCGTTTCCAGCAGCGTCAGGATGCTTTGCGCATCTTGCGCGGCGAACAGCGACTGGCGGAAGTTTTTATTCACCAGTTTACGCGCCAGCTGCGAGAAGACTTTCACATGATTCATCCCTTCGTTAGCGCCCAGTGTCAGCATGATCACCAGTTCGACTTCGCCCATTTCTGACTGCCAGTCAACCGGTTTCACCAGCCGGGCAATGCTGATACTGGAATGACGGATCCACTGAGATTTGGTGTGCGGGATCGCCACGCCAAAACCAACGCCAGTGGTGACAATCTCTTCCCGCTGCCAGACATCCTCTTCCAGCTCGAACGGATGTTCAGTGCGCCCGTTAACGCCGAGGTTACCGCACAGGAACTGGATCGCCTGCTCTTTATTGCTAAAGGACTGATCAACAAAGATATTCTCCAGCGCCAGCAGTGGGCGAACGTCTTCTTCCGGCGTAAAGGCGGTGAGTAACGCTTCAATTTCCTGCGCGCTGCGGCATTCACATGCCTGACGCGCCAGTTCCCGACACGCCTCGCTATCCAGTTGACGAAGCTGGCTTTTCACCGCCGGAATGCGCGGGCTACTCATACTCAGCTCATCCAGGCCCAGCCCAAGCAGTAGCGGCAGATAACGGCTTTCACCGCCCAGTTCACCGCAAATGCCTACCCATTTGCCTCGCTGATGCGCAGTGGTAACTATCTGCTGCAACATGCGCAGGAACGATGGCGTAATCGGGTTATACAGCGGCGATACGCGCGGGTTATTACGATCGACCGCATACAGATACTGGGTCATATCGTTGGAGCCGATACTGAAGAAATCGACCTCATCGCAGAAGTGGTCGATGATGTAGCACACCGACGGCACTTCCACCATGATACCCAGCGTAATCGTCTCTGCATGACGCAGGCCATCGCGCTTAAGCTCAACGATCGCTTTTTGGATCTCGCCCTTCACCCATAAGATCTGATCGAGGCTGTGAACCATTGGGATCATCAACTGGGCGTTGCCGAAACTGGCGGCGCGCAAAATGGCCCGCAGTTGAGTGCGGAACAGGCCCGCAAATTCCGGGTAAATACGTACCGCGCGATAGCCGAGGAACGGGTTCTCTTCCTGGGGAATATTCAGATAAGGAATGCTTTTATCGCCTCCGATGTCCATTGTGCGGAAGATAATCGGC
>OGQP01001371.1_pt1 | contig 14627 bp, 6 predicted proteins | sample 1553251 | NCBI WGS metagenome assembly OGQP01 (sample SAMEA2580016, study PRJEB22360) | human gut metagenome | biome: human gut; feature: human-associated habitat; material: faeces | place: Denmark | collected 2008/2010 | reverse complement strand
ATCCAAAATCCTTAAGATTAAAAATCGAGCCATTAACAAAAGATGAATTTGTGTTCATAGAGAAGTGGCCGATTTTGAAAAATGGTGTAGCAGATGAGCTATATAATGCATGTGCCGAAACGGAGTACCGTTTTATAATAAATTGGCAGTAAAAATTATTAGCGAATTGCAATAGCAAGTTGCAATAATTTTGACAAGTGACGATCTTTGTGAGGGCGGTTTGTTCTTCTGGAGGGAGGGGCGAAGCCCCGACCGGAGGAAGAACAAACCACAGCCGGCGCTCAGATGGCGTAGATTCGGTCCAGTTCTTCGTCAAACAGCTCCTCCGGTGTCCGGTAGCCCAGGATTTTTCTCGGCAGCGTATTGGCCCAATCGGCCATGTAAGCAATGTCTTCTATATTCTACCACTGGATCGTCACTATGGTTTTTTATTGGTACTATTGCAGCTTCATTTTACAACGCGCCAGTAAAAATTATTTGAAAGGATGAAAAATATGAAAAAATTATTATCTGTTTTTATCGCATTACTTTTAATGATTGGCATGGTCATCCCCGCATTTACAGTATCTGCAGAAGAAGTTAATAAAACTTCTTTGTCGGATGCATTTTCATCGGTTGATAATTGGACAGGCGCCACAAATTATATTAATACAACCGATAAAGTTCTGTTCATCAATGATGGATGGAACACAACAAATGCGTCTATAGAAACAATAGAAAACTATGATTTCGGCTCGGTATTAAATGCAAACTTTGGTTTGTATTACAGTTATCCTAATGCTTCTTATACCAAGAACAGTAATGAATATTCTATAAAAATTGGTAAGTTTGAAATAATTATCGGTAATTATCAGAATAAGATAACTGTAACTTATGATGGCAACGATATTGGCGGAACTTGCGAGATTCTGAATGAAGTTACTGGTAATGATGTTACACTAAACTATAGTGTTCATATTGAACCCGGAAAAATCTCTATAGCTTCAGAGAATGTTAAATACGAGAGCTCTTTTTCTAATTTCGAGGCTGTTAATAACGCAAAAGTTTCTATCAATCAGAAAGAAACATGGCATATATATTCTGCTAAATTTTCTAACTTAAGTATTGCAAAACAAAACTCCAATTTTGTTGCTGATTTTTCAGATAGAAATTTATGGAGTGGTGATGTAGCAGCTATTAATACAGAAGGTAAATGGTTTGGAGCTATGCCTGGATTTAATGGTACAACAGGCGAAGGTTGGGATAATAAATCAGCTACCGTAACTACAGAATTATCATATTATTTTGGTAATCAATTCGATGGAGAATTCTCAATATTTACAGGATACGCAAATGGTTCCTATTATGACGAAAATGGTTTAAAAGCAAATAAAGAAAATGAAGATTTTAAAATTCAAATTGGTGATTTTATAATCAGTGTTTGTGATTATCAAACCCGTATAAAAGTTACCTATAAAGACAATGAAATAAGTGGCGAATCACATTGTTCGGATAATAATTACTATACAGATTTGACAAGAAATTATTCAGTACATGTTGAAAAAGGATATATTTTAATAGAATCTGAAAATGTTGTTTATCACTCTGATTTTGAAAATTTCGATTCAGTAGATAACGCAAAAATTTCTTTGAAATTGAATGAGACATGGCAGTTAAGTTCAGGATATATCACTGCTGTTTCTATAGAAGGAAATACTGCGGAACTAGTTGTTGGCGATTGCGATCAAGACGGCAAATTGACTTCTTTGGATTTAGTTAATGTTAGAAAAATATTACTTCTTGATCTTCCTATAAAAACTAAGTTTGCAGATATTAACAGAGATGGTTTCGTAAATATATTAGATCTCGTAAGACTTAAAAAATTGTTGGTGTCGTTAGGTATAAACGATTTAGAATCATCTTTTACAAGTGATTTCACTGATGTGGAAAAATGGAATGGCGATACTGCAAATATTAATACAGCATCTAAGTATTTTGGAACTGTAGGTACTTTCTCAAATACAAATTCTTCAATAATTGCAAAAGATAAAGTTAATTTGGGTAATGGGTTTGTTTCTGAATTTGGTATAAGAACATATTATTCAAACGATGTTAAACCAACCGATGACCATTTTGATGTGCAAATAGGTGATTTTAAAGTTGTTGTAAGTGCAATACAGAATCAAATTCAACTTTTCTATGGTGATACAGAAATTGGAAATGTTTCAAACGAAGAATATACCTATCCTGCTGATCCAAAGGTATATACATATGAACTTTATGTAGTTCCTGGTTTTATTTCTGTAACACAAAAGAGTGGAGATAATATTTTATTAACTCTTTCTTCTGATTTTAGCGAATTCTCTAAATTATATAGTGAAGAAATTACACTCTCAATATTTGAAACATGGCAGATTTGGGATGCTTATTTCACCAATTTCTCTGTTGAAGCTATTACACCTAATGCTTCAGAATTTGTAGCAGATTTCACTACGACAGATAGTTGGAACGGTGATACACAGTTTGTTGTAGCCGATAAGGGTTTTGGCTCTACTGATGGATGGGGCACTACAACAGGAACTGTGACGTCTACTTCAAAGTATGACTTCGGAACAAAGTTTGATGGTACGTTTACTATGTATACCGAATATAGTAATGGAGATCGTATAAATTCTAACGAAGACTATTATATTGAGATTGGTTCATTTAAGATTGCTATATGTGATTACCAAACAAAAATTAAGGTTTATTATAATGGTAAAGATATTGGTGGCACATCAATTTGCTCAAATAATACATATGTTACACCTGTTACAAAGGATTATCTAATCCATATTGAACCGGGTAATATTTCGATTAAATCTGATATAGTGACTTACACTTCTGTTTTCTCAGATTTCTCAGCAGTTAATAATGTTTCTATATCTCTTACAAAGAACGAAACATGGCAAATTCATAGTGCTTTCATAAAGAGTCTTAGTGTTAGTTCGGCTCAAAAAAAAAAATTTAATATCATAGTAAATGATTTTGTTAATGGAAATGTAATTGCAAATAAATCTACGGCAGTTGCTGGGGAAACAATTACGGTATCAATTTCACCTGAAAATGGCTATCAACTTGTTGCAGGTAGCTTAAAATATTCTTTCGAAGATACAACCTTTCCAATTACAAAACAAATTTCCCAAAACGAGTATAGTTTTATTATGCCAAACCAATCTGTAACAATCATTGCAGCTTTTGAAGTTGCCGGAACACAAAGCGTTACGACAATGAATATTGTTCCTAATAATAATGATGTTGCATTATCTGATGGTATTGAACTGCAAGCAAGAGCTTACAATTCGAATGCTAATGACGATTATGGTGTGATTGTTGCAGAAGGTTTGGAGAATGATTTTACAGCCGATACAGAAGGAGTATTGAAGTATTCAGCTAAGAATGAAACTTTCTCTAACTCCGATAGCAGTGTTGATTATATCGTAAATATACCTGTTTCATCATGGTATGAAACAGTTACTGTTAAGCCCTATGTTTTAACAGATAACGGCTATGTTTATGGCGAAGCACAAACAACTAACTTAAATGCAGCTGCAGGTTTTTTAAGTAATACATCGGTTGTAGCTTCTGATATAAGGGAAGTTGATGGAAAAAAGGTAGTATATCATAATAATGCACCATATCTTATGTCTGGTGTACAGGCACAACTTTCACGCGAATTGACAAAAAGGCCAGATACAAAGGCAGAATTTGAAAGATATATTGAACCTTATTTTTACAACGCTGCAGATTTGTCTTATGATACTTTAGCAATTTCTTTCCCTTGGTCTGCTTTCGAATACGCAAAAGATAAATATGATTATCAGATGGTTAAGTATATTTTCGAATATGCTAATAAGTATAATCTAAATATACAGATACTTTGGTTTGGTTCTGATGTATGCGGTTCAAGTGAGTTTACCCCCGCTTATATTCGTAACGATGTGGAAACATATTCTTTGCTTGGTGATACTTCTAATTTAGATTATTCCGACAAACATCTTATATATAGAGAGAAAAAGGCATATTCAGAATTGCTTAAGGCTTTAAACATTTATGATACAGAGAAAAGAACTGCAGTTATTCAGTTGGAAAATGAAGTTAATACAAAAGGAAAAAATGATACTGATGTTGATTTTTCCAATCTTGAAAGTGTTAACGCGAATACTTGGGTATGTGGTCAATATGAATCGTTAAGCAACTTGCTAAATGAGTTAGCAATTCTTTCTGATACAGGTGCATATCAGTGTGTTACTCGTGTTAATTATGTTGCATATGATTGTTATTATGCTGGTGGTGTAAAAACTGATGAAATGTCACATTTGATTGCTAATACAGCAATTGATATGATTGGCATTGCAGCGTATGGTTCAGGTGCAGAATCCGAGGAAATGGCAATAGTTACATTTGATGGTAATATTGCTCATATTGCTGAGGCTTCCGGAGGCACTGCTGATGCAACACTTCAAATGCTTAACGCAGCGGCTAAAGCAAATGGTTTGATACAATATGAACTCAAATTTGTAAGTGGTTATAGTTCTGAAGCTCTTTGTGTTCTTAATAAAGATGGTTCATATCGTGATGGTTCTGAAGGCGGAAATATTACTACAGAACTTATAGGCGTTAATAAATTCTTTAAATCAGTTGGAAACAAGATAGTTACTCTTGATTCTAACAAAAAATCGGCTTTCCAACAGACAATATCGATACCAAATAGAGTAGGTAACTATTATGTTACATATAATTCTGAGGGTGTTGGTTTTTCTGCAAATGCTAATGACGGAATTTATTTATATTCTACGCGACTTGCAACCTTTAAACTTGATAAGGAAGTAAACTATTCTATAGGTTATTATCAAAACAATGAGTGGGTAACAATTGTTAATGGAACAGGTAATAATATTGAGTTTACATTAGATTATGCTCAAAACGGTTATTGTGTAAAGATTTCTTAATTTAATAAAACCAACCATCCCATTTCTAATGGGATGGTTGGTAAAGAAGTACATTTTTTGCAAGTGTTTTTAAAACTTTAAAGGTAGTTACAAAGAATGTAATGGAGGAGTTATATGAAATTATTTAAAGGGTTTTTAATTTTTATAGTAATTGCAGTGCTTTTGTCAAATGTTTTTGTAAATGCAAGTAATATTAGTTCGTATAGTCAATATTTAAGTAATGTAGATACGAAAGTTGCTGCGGAAAGTGTATCTGTTGATTTATCAAATGCTTTGTTTTCAAATCCTGATATTGGAACTTTTGGCAACTACGAAGAAAAGGATTCTATTGTATTTAAAAGTCATGGTGGAAATTGCAATATAGAGTTTGAGTGTCTATATGAAGGTTTATATACTCTTGAATTTGAGTATTTTCCAATAAAAAACAAGAGGATAGATATTGAACTTGGTATTAAAATAGATGATAAATATTTGTATGAAGACATGAAATCTTTCACTCTTGACAGAATATTTACAAATAATGGTGAAATAATTACTGATTCCCAAGGCAATGATTACAACCCACAGCAAATTGAAGTGTCGAAGTGGTTTAATGGTGCTTTTTACAGTTCAAGTGGTAATTATGATTCTAAGATGCAAATATATCTATCGCAAGGTAAACATAAGCTTACTATTGAATCTTTGCAAGAGCCGGTTGCTTTGTCGGGTATTACTTTTGTACCGGCTAAAACATTGAACTCTTATGAAGATTATATATCCAAAAACAACCAGAGTTCTAAAGCTTTTAATAAGAAAATAGAGGCTGAAAATACTTCACTAAAATCTGATTATTCTTTATTGGCTCAAACTGATAGAAGCAGCCTAATAACAACACCTTTTAGTTATACAAATCAAAAGCTTAATATTATAGGCGGAGAAACTTGGAAGGATGTTGGTCAGTGGTTAGAATGGGAAATAGAAGTTCCGGAAGATGGATATTATTTTATAGATTTTAGATATTCGCAGTCTTATAAACAAGGCTTATCTTCAAATCGAAGATTATATATAAATGGTTCTGTACCTTTTGCAGAGGCAAATTGTTTGAAATTTGTATATGAGCCGGATTGGAATATATATTCGTTAAAGGTAAACGATGAAAAGGTGAAGTATTGGTTAAATAAGGGGGTTAATACACTACGTTTAGAAGTTGTACTAGGTGATGTTTCAAAAACAACTTCTGAGATTGATGAGATAGTTTATACGCTAAATAACTATTACAGACAAATTATAATGATTACAGGTTCAAACCCCGATACTTACCGTGACTATAACCTTGAATCGGAAATACCAGAGTTGATAAATACTTTGGAATCCGTTTCAAAAAAACTTAAAGACTTATATGAAGAAATTACAGTACTAACCAATGGAAAAGGAAATAGCGGTAATATATTAAATGTCTTATCATATCAGTTGGATGATATGATTAAAAGCCCCTCAAGCATTCCTTTTAGAATGAATTCTCTAAGCAGCAATATAGGAAGTTTGTCTTCATGGGGCCTTGAAATAAAAGAACAGGCATTAGATTTAGATTGTATTTATATCTCGAGCGAAGAGACATCTTATAGAGCTAATGAGACGTTTTTTCAAGGCTTAAAGAGGGAAGTATTGTATTTTTTATATTCCTTTACTACGAATTATAATTCTTTTGAGACAGATACAAAAGATGCTATATCTATTTGGATAAATACTGGACGAGATCAAGCAAATATTATTCGTAGAATGACCGATGACTTATTTACACCGCAAAAAAATATTTCGGTTTCGATTAAAATGACATCAGCGAATGCTATGCAGGCATTTTTGTCTGGTAATGCTCCAGATGTTATGCTTAATGTTTCGAGAGGTTTGCCTGTGAATCTAGCATTACGTGGTGCATTGTATGACTTAACAAAATTTGACGATTTTGATGAAACCGTTTCTGCTTTTTCAAAAACTGCAACACAACCTTACGAAATTGAAGGTAAAGTATACGCATTACCAGAAACAGAAATTTATTATATGTTGTTCTCACGTGATGATGTTTTAAAAAGTTTGGGTTTGGAAAAACCAAATACTTGGGAAGAATTTTATAACTGTATACAAGTTTTGCAGTTGAACGGATTATATGTTGGTGTTTCTTATACCGGAGTTGATTCATCAACTGCTGTTGATGCCGGAATAGGTTCCAAAAATTTATTTTCTGCGTTTCTTCTTCAGTCGGGTGGTAGTTTTTATAACAAAGAGCGAACATCAACTGATTTGAACAGTAAAATTGCTATTGATGCCTTTGAGAAGTGGACCGATTTATATTCGAGATATAATCTTCCGTTATCCTATAATTTCTTTAATAGATTTAGAACAGGAGAGATGCCGTTAGCTATTGCGCTTTATACAGAATATAATCAAATAAAAGCGGCGGCACCTGAAATTGCGGGTCTGTGGAGTATGGGTCCTATACCCGGAACAAAAAAAGAGGATGGTAGTATAGATAGAACCCAAGGCGGTGATGGTTCTGCTTGTATTATTACGAGTACTACAAAGAAGGCAGATTTGGCTTGGGAATTCTTAAAATGGTGGACTGGTGTAGAGGCTCAAACTAGGTATGCTACAGATTTAGAAGCGATAATGGGAGTAGCAGGCAGGCATCCTACCGCCAATACAGAAGCTATGTCTAATTTACAGTGGACAGTTGAAGAGTATAATGCCTTGGCAGAACAACAGAAATATGTCGTTGAAATACCTGTAATCGCAGGAAGTTATTATTTAACCAGAGGAATTGATAATGCTTTCAGAGAAACTGTATACGATAATAGAAATGCTAAAGAATCCTTAAGTGTTTGGAACCAAGAAATAGTTAATGAAATAAACAGAAAAAGAGAGGAGTTTTTTGATGAGCAATAAAGGTAATCGTGTCAATCTGTTTTCCAGATTCATTATTGATGTAAAACATTATAAATTACTTTATTTGATGATTGCACCGTATATTGTATTTTTTACCTTATTTACCATTTTACCTATACTTGCAGCTTTTTTTCTGAGTTTTACAGACTATGATATGTTTTCAACTCCTAGTTTTATTGGTATAAAGAATTATTTAGGATTATTTGTAAATGATACGATATTTTATACAGCTTTAAAAAACACATTTGTATTTGCAGTTATTACAGGTCCTTTAAGTTACTTTTTATGTTTTATAACTGCTTGGTTTATAAATGAATTTCCGCGTTGGCTCAGAATGTTTTTGACACTTTTGTTTTATGCCCCATCTTTGAGTTCTTCAGTATACTTTATTTGGACATTTATTTTCAGTGGAGATACTTACGGAATAATAAACGGTTTTTTAATGCAGATAGGCATTATAAATGAACCTATTCAGTGGTTTACGGATACCCAATATATGTTACCTGTTTTAATGATAGTACAAGTATGGATGAGTTTGGGTACAAGCTTTTTGGCATTTATAGCTGGATTTCAAGGAATTGATCGAAGTTTATATGAAGCGGCTGATGTAGACGGCATAAAGAATCGTTGGCAAGAACTTATATACATTACATTCCCGCTTTTAAAACCGCAATTGATTTTTAGTGCTATAATGCAAATTACAACAGCCTTTTCAGTTAGTACCATATCACAACAATTGTGTGGAATGCCAAGTACAAAATATGCTGCGCATACATTAGTTTTACATATTATCGATTATGGCACAATCAGATATGAAATGGGTTACGCATGTGCAATTTCTGTTGTTTTATTTGTAATTGTTCTAATGGTTAAAAAGTTAATTGATTTGGCTTTGAGTTATGTGCCAGACGCTTAATAGGGAGGATTAAAAATTGTCTTTAATATCCAAAAGAAAAAAACGTGGTGGCAGAAGTACAATAGGAGATTTGACAATCCTGTTTTTTCTTCTTTTGGTTGCTTGTTTTATGGCACTACCATTGGTGTATGCCATAGTTACTGCATTTAAGCCGTTAGATGAGATATATGCTTTTCCGCCTAAATTTTATGTTGTAAGACCTACTTTAGAAAATTTTTCTTTGTTATTTAAATTGACATCGCAATTATGGGTTCCTTTTAGCCGATATGTTTTTAACAGTGTTTTCACATCGGTTGTGGCAACTGTCGGACATGTAATTATAGCATCAATGGCAGCTTATGTTTTGGCTAAACACAATTTGATGATTAGAGGGTTTTTTAAGTTAGTTATATTAGCACTTTTATTTAATGGAACTGTTTTGTGGTTGCCACAATATGTAATAATGTCGAAAATGAATATTATAAATACATATTGGGTATACATTTTACCTACTTTAGCAATGCCCTTGGGATTATTTTTGATGAAACAGTTTATGGAACAAATTCCTACTGCATTGATTGAAGCGGCAGAAATAGAGGGAGCAGGACATTACAAAATATTTATCAGAGTTGTAATGCCAATGGTAAAACCGGCTTGGCTCACATTGATAATATTTTGTTTTCAAACAGTGTGGAATTCGGCAAATGATTCGCAGATATTTGATGAGCAGTTGAAGGTTATAAACTCCGCAATATCTCAAGTGTCTGCTGGAGGTATATCAAGAGCTGGCGCTGCAATGGCAGGTTCTTTATTTCTAATGGTTCCGCCAATTCTGGTTTTTTTGTTTTCACAAAGCAGTGTTGTAGAAACAATGGCACATTCAGGAGTTAAAGGTTGATGAATATGAAAAAGAAACTTATTACAACAATTATTTTTGTTTTATTGCTCAGTTTCGGTTTCTCATTTATCGCAACGGCAAATACATATGATAGTTATTATTATGATAATTCTTTGCAAGCACACGAGGCTCCGGATGGATATGATATTAATAAAATTATCAGTTTGAAGAATTTTGGAATAGAGAACTTTAGTAAAGTGACTGATATGGAGTGCGATTCTAAGGGTAATTTATATATACTATCTTCTGAATCGGGAGAAGTCATTGTTTTGGATTCAAGTTTTAATTATTCTAAAACAATAAAGCCCATTTTTTTAGAAGAGGATAACTGTATCGGTGCTAATGGAATTTTTATTTACGAAAGTAAAAATCAAAATACTATTTACTTTGCAGATACTGAACATGAGAGAATAATTCATACTGATACGGAAGGTAATATTATAAAGATTTATAATAGACCCGAAACAACACTTTTGAAACAAAGTGATGAATTTAAACCGACCAAGGTTGTTGTTAATGAATCTGGTTATATTTTTGCTATATGTAGAGGATTATATTCTGGAGCGGTAATTATGAACCAAGAAGGAGATTTTTTAGGCTTTTTTGGTAGTAATAAAATAAAATTGACAGCATCGGTTATTTATGATTACTTTTGGAAAAGCATATTTGGTTCTTCACGTGGTGACATGTCAAGATATGTGCCGATAGAGTTTTCAAATTTAACAATCGATGAAAGCGGGTTTATATATACTATAACTGCATCTGAGACAAGTGAATCTGGTATAAAATTACTTAATTTTAGCAGCGAGAATTTATATCCTGAACATGAATTTGGCGATTTACAGAGTATGACTACTAGTGGTGAAGAAGTAGATAGTGAGTTTGTAGATATTACTTATTTGGGCGAGGGAATAGTAGCTGTACTTGATAGTATAAGAAATCGTGTATTTGTTTATAACAAGCAGGGTGATTTGCTTACCGTGTTTGGTGGAACAGGTTTATATAAAGATACATTAAGTGTGCCAAATGTTATGGCTTCATTTAAAAATAACATTTATGTATATGATTCTCAGCATATGACTTTATCTTCATATATTCCTAGTAAATATGGTGAAAAATTATTATTAGCATCTCGAATGTATTCGGCCGGAGAGTATGAAGAGTCTGAAAATTTATGGAACTCAATATTACAGCAAAATAATGGTTTTCAAACTGCTTATATTAGTATTGGTAGAACAAAGATGAGCAAAAACGATTACCTTGGCGCAATGGAATACTTTAAACTAGGAAATGCTAAAACTGATTATTCAGAAGCACTTGCGGGTCAAAGAAAACAAGTTTTGCAAAAATGGTTTTTGCTGATTTTTAGCGGCGTTATTCTTATGATTTGTTTGATATTTTACTTATTAAGTTCTAAAAGAATCAAATCAAATGTTATAAACAAAGATAAAACTATTACGTTATCATATGCAATTTTACACCCAATAAAAGGTGGAGTACCATTTCTAAAGAAAGAAACCATTTTATCAAAATACTTAATAGTTTTTGTTTTGCCGCTATGGTTCTTAATTAACATTATTACAAAACTTTATACAGGTTTTGTATTTAGTAGCATTGATGAGCATCCATTAGATTTGCGTGTTGAATTTATAGCAACTATTATACTTGGATTGACATTTATAATATCTAACTGGCTTATAGTTACAATGACAGAAGGCAATGGAAAAATTACCGAAATTTCTACAGTTGTAGCAATGGCAATAATTCCTTTTCTATTTGGTAGAGTTATTAGCATGGTTTTAAGTAATTATATGCTGATAGAAGAATCTATGTTTGTTAATGCACCGGTATTTTTGGGTTTGATTTGGTCTGGTGTGATACTAATAAATGGATTGGCTAAAATTCATGAGTTTACAATCTTACAAACATTTAAGAATATATTCCTGACAATATTTGGAATGGCTGCGGTTGCTTTTTTATTGTTATTGGAAATTAGTATTCTTAAACAAATACAAGTGTTGATTGAAACGATATTTGATGAATTAGTCATGATTAAATCGATGGGGGGTTAAATATGAAAAAGAGTTTGATTATAACAATAAGTTCCGTACTGATTGTAGCCGTAATCGTTTCACTTTTCTTTTTCAAAAATGATAGAGTTAATACAGAAATCACCCAAAAACAACAGATCTCTTTAAACGAGATTCCTCTAGGTAATGAGGTTTTGTTAACTAATAATAATTCTCAATTGAATTACGATTTTGATTCGGCTTCTCTAAAGTTTAGTATAGGTGATTCAAAAGTATTTAAAAGCGTGCCAGAAGGGGAAATATCCGGATTAAATAGAATGCTTACTTTATCAATGGTATCTATAACCATAATTAACGATAACGGAGAAACTGAGGTTTGTCACAGTTATTCCGAATGTGTCTCAAAGGGTAAGTATAAAGTATATTCTGATTCAAAACAATTAAAGATTGTTTTTGATTTTTCCACACATGGAATAACGATTCCATTGGACATATCATTTGTGGATGAAAACTCATTCAAAATAAGTATTGTTGCAAATGATATTGTAGATACATATAACAAACTGGTCGATATTACTCTTTTACCGTACTTTGGTGCAGCGGGAATACAGGATGAAGGTTATATTTTAATACCCGATGGTAGTGGCGCAGCGGTTGAATTTAATAATGGCAAATCTTCTTATGGCACGAGTAAATATAGTATATATGGCAAAGATGCTATGGATATGAAAGATTACTATGTGGTTGATAGCAATTCACTTAATTTGCCTATGTACGCTCTTATGTATGGTGGCGAAACTCCGGCTTCATTAGTTGCATATGTAAATAAAGGTGAAGCTTTATCTTCACTTAACTTATCGGTAAGTGATTCTAATTGTCCGTATAATACTGCATATTTTACTTTTAATTATAGACCTTACACTCTAACAACAATTCTTGACAGAACTAGTAAGGCTCAAAAGTTTTATATAGCTTCTAAAGAGGCTATAAGAGATGAAATTTTTGAAATAAGTTACAGTTATTTCAGTGCAGAAAAGGCAAATTTAAAATCGGTTTCAGAATATGTTTCGAATAAAATTTTTGGGGACAGAGATAAAAAGGAATCAAAATCTCAAAATCTTTATTTTGATATGTATTTAAGTGTATACACACAGGTTTATACAGCAGGAATACCACACAATACCAATGTTGCGCTGACCAGTTTAGATGATTGCCATAAAATAGCAGAAAAATTTAAAGATTCAGTAATGTTACTCCGTGGATTGGACGAGTACGGAGCCAATTCTGGAAATATAGATACAAAGTTTAAAATAAGTCGTAAAATCGGTGATTATAATGATTACTGTGCTTTAAGCGAAATCAGTGAAATTTATAATTTATGTGAGTTTTCTCAATTCAAGAAGGATAAATTAGGATATTCGAAATTATTTGATTCTGCACGTTCTGTAACGGGGGAAACGATTTTGAAACATTCATATAACCCCGCAACTTTACTTAGTGATGAAACATTCAATTTGATTTCTCCAATTAAAATTAAAACTGCAGTAGACAGCTATATGAAATCAATTGATAAGAAGACTAATGTAAAAGGATTGGCACCTTTGAGTATAGGAAATTCGCCATATACTGATAATATGAATCTCAATAGACAAGATACGCAAATAGTATTTACAGAAACTTTTGAGAAAATCAAATCATCTAACTGTAATTTGTTGCTTAATAATCCTGATGGTTATGCGTTCGGTTATGCTGATAAAATTATAAATCTTCCTACAAAATCTTCAGGACAGAGTTTGATTGATTATGATATCCCATTTATACAAATGGTTGTAAGGGATTTCGTAGATTACTCTTCTGAACCAATAAATATTTCGGGGAATATGCATAAATCTATTTTAGATGCAGCGAAAACTGGTTCTAATTTGTGCTTTGCATTAACCTCTACGGATTATAAAACACTAAAAGAAACTGAATTAGATTACTTGTATGGTACTGATTACAGTAAATTAGAAAATGTGATTTCAGATACATATTCTGATTATACAAATAGAAATAAAGGAATTATAGATAGTTCTATTGTTGATTATAAAAATATAAGTCAGTATGTTTTTGAAACAATATATGAAAACGGAACAAGTGTGTATGTTAATTATTCTGATAAAGATTTTGTGTTAGAAGATGGTACTCTTATAAAAGCACAAGATTATGTTGTATTATCTAGGGAGGGTGTTAATCAATGATTAAAAAAATGCCCTTTGAGCAAAGAAGACAGTATGTAGGTGTTGCCTTTCTTTCGCATTGGATAATTGGTGTAGCATTGTTTTTTGTTATACCTCTAATGTCGGCTGCATGGTATGTATTTTGTGATGTCAAATTTTCATCGGAAGGTCTTATTGCAACTTTTTGTGGACTTGAAAATATTCGAGAAGTATACCTTACGAACGCCTATCCAATACAGTGTATAGCAGGGGCAATTGGAAATACGGTTGTTGATTTAATAGTAATATCTGCCTTATCGTTATTTTTGGCAGTTCTTTTAAATCAAGAATTTCCTGGTCGTTCGGTGGCGAGAACGATTTTTGCTATTCCAATAATAGTAGCATCGGGTACATTATTACATTTGTTCAGAGCAGATTTATCTGCGTCAACTATGTTAGAAGAATCGTCTACAATTTTTAATGGCACAGGTATGGAAGAGATTTTGCTTTCTTTTGGTTTGGGCACTGAATTTATAGAAACATTTGTCGGTTTGATAAATACCGCATTAGACTTGATTTGGCGTTGTGGAGTTCAAACCTTGCTATTCCTTTCGGGAATGCAATCAATACCTACTTATTTAAACGAAGTTTGTGATATAGATGGTGCCACTGCATGGCAAAAATTTTGGAAAATCACTTTTCCATTAGTAACTCCTT
>OGQP01001368.1_pt1 | contig 14650 bp, 7 predicted proteins | sample 1553251 | NCBI WGS metagenome assembly OGQP01 (sample SAMEA2580016, study PRJEB22360) | human gut metagenome | biome: human gut; feature: human-associated habitat; material: faeces | place: Denmark | collected 2008/2010 | reverse complement strand
CAGCGATCGATCAGCCAGCCGGCGGCCAGCTTGACGAATCCCTCGCGCGCCCCGTAGCGCGGCATGTCGGGCCAACGGGCCAACAGCTTCGCGGCCTGCTCCTCCGATACGACGGGATTCTTGAAAAAGCTGCCGGCATTGCCCAGCACGAAGACATGCTTCTGTCCGGAGGTCGGAAGTACGATCTGCTCGTTGCCGATGCGGTAGTTGTGTGTCCCGGCGATTTTTTCGGGTTCCATGGGGACGATTCCCTGCTTGTAGTATTGCAGGGCATTGGCCGTAACGTCGAAAATATAGATGTCGTAGCTCGTGACGGCCCTTTCGTCGTCCGAGGCGACCGTGCGGGTTGAGACCATCGTACCGCTGACCTGCACCTCGACGCTCATTTCGGCCTGTTGCCGGTTGTTTTCCAACACGCTGTTCTCGTCGTACAGTTCGGGTGAGCATGCTGCGACGAGGAGCCCGCAAAGGAAGCTTATGGTTCGTTTTTTCATGACTCGGAGGGTTTATTCGTTGATATATTTTGCAATCGTAGCGGCAGGGATCTTGCGGAACGAGATCTGTTCGCGGTAGACCGATGTCCCGTTTTCATAGAGTACGCCGACGCTGCCGTCGTCGAATACGACCATATCCGAATAACCGGATTTGCCGTCGGTGATCTGGTAAACATCCGTTTTCCATGTGGCGCAGTCGTCCAGGCTGGCGCGGATCGAGAGATGCTCACGAGCCGTGCTGTTGTTGCTGCTGGCCAAGATGACGGACGAGGGGACTCCGCAAGATGCGAGCCCGGGCAGCCCGGATCCGTACGCAGCGGATTGGAGGCGTATCTGCTCCAGGTGATGCCGCCGTCCCCGCTGACGCTCCAGCCCCGCTGGTTCTTATAAGCTCCCGTGCCGCGCATGTCGAGATAGATACGGCCGTCGGACAACTCGACCGGCACGCATTCGTTGCCGTAATGCAGTTCTTCGTTGAGTTCGAGCATGTGCCAGGTCTCGCCGTTGTCGTCGGAGTAGGCGACGTGCGAACCATAATAATTCTCATCCTCCGAATTGGCATTCACGGCCACTCCGTCGAAAATCTGGTACTTATGGTCGCAGCCGACGAGAATGCGTCCTTTGTGCTGGCCGGTCTTCAGCTGAATGGCGTGTCCGGGGCCTGTTTTAAAGAAACTTGTCCACAGGTAGCGGCCGGGATCCGAATTGCGGTTTTCGGTGAACCACTTGAACGGGCCCGCCCAGGTTTCGCCTTCGTCGTCGGAATAAAAGCAGACCACATGACAAGCGTATCTTTGTGACTCTTCGAATGAGAAATAGTTGCTTTTGAATTTAGCTTCGGTAGTTCCGGTGCGCTGCCAGCAGCAGAGTATCACCAGACGCCCGCTTTCGGTATAGACCGCACAGGCATTTCCGCAGGTGTTGTCCTCGTCGTCGAACAGAACCTGCGAGGGGCCCCAAGTCTGTCCGTCGTCGGTCGAAACCCGGTAGACCAGGTCGATGTCGCCTCCGTCTTTGTTTGTGGAGCCGGTCTCTTCGCGCGCCTCGCAGAAGGCGATCAGTTTGTGCGGGGTACGCACCAGTCCCGGGATGCGGAAGTTGTGTATGCGTTTGGTGGGATAGACGGCCCCCTTGTTTTTCCACAGTACCTGTGTCGTCCCGGCTGTAAGGTCGATCCCTTCATCGAGATCGTGGGTCGGCGAGCCGAACTCGAAGGAGTCGCCGCATGCGGCGGCCGCCATCGCCAGCACGGGAAGCAGAAGTTTCAGTATTTTGGTTTTCATCGTAGCGTGTTTTTTAGTTGTAACCTACCGTTTGACGGATATTCGGGTTTTCGTTCATGCAGGCAGTAGTGATGGGCCACAGCAGGATGTTGGTCTCGTTCTGGCGGCCGCGGAGCGATTCGATCTTCGTAAAGGCATAGCCCAGGCGGATGTAGTTCCACCAGCTCTTGCCTTCGCCGGCAAATTCCTTCAGGTATTCGGTCATCAGCGACTCCTTGAAACTGTGGTAATCCGAGGAGGCGTAATAATTGTCGATCCCATAAGCCCTCTTGGCGACACGGTTGAGGTACGTGAGCGCCGCCGGGGTGTTGCCCCGTTCGTTCTCTATCTCCGCCTTGAAGAGCAATGCTTCGGCGTAGCGGTAGAGCGGCAAGTCGGAGATGAAGTAGCGCTTGTTGTCGGCCCATTTGCCGGCGAACTTGTTGACCCATGTATAGCGGTAACCTTCCTCTTCGTCGGTCCAGTCTCCGTAACTGACCGGAGTGCGGGTGTCGCGTTCGTCCTTGTAGAGAAGTTCAACGAGGCTCGGCGAGAAAATGAAGCGCTGGTCGTCGGAGGTCATCAGCTTGACATGCGTTTCGATATGTTCGCTGGCCGAATGGAAACGGGTTTGCGGAATGAGATAGGTGCTGGCGTAGCCGCCTTCGTACTCTCCCTGTCCGAAGTGGAGCGTGAGGATAATTTCTGCATTGTTCTTTTTCGTGATGTCGAAGATGTCGGCATAGGAGCCGACCAAATCGAGCCGCGAATCCTTGAACACCTCGGTGAGGGCTTCGTCGGCGGCCGTGAGGGCCTCGTCGCCGCCTTCGCGGGTCTGATAGAGCCAGAGGTTGTAGTCGGCTTTGAGCATTTGGACGGCACTGCGCGTGGCGATGGTACAGTCGGCAGCCGATGCCGGCATCAGGCGGAGCGCATCCTCGATGTCGCGGGCTACCTGCCCGTAGATCAGTGCCGCGTTGCTGCGCGCAGGCTGCAGATCGCTGTCGCTCGACTCGAAACCCTCCAGGAGCAGCGGTGCGTCGCCCCATACGCGGGCGATGTTGTAATAGGTGTAGGCGCGCACGAAATGGGCATTGGCCAGAATGAGGTTCTTCAGGTTTTCGTCCGAGAACGGGATTTCCGGCACATGGCGCAGGATGAGGTTGGCATTGTTGATGGTCGTGTAGCTCGAACCCCAGTTGGTGCCTTTGGTTTCGCTGCTGTCGAGTGCGTTGTTGAACATCTTGTCCGCCGACCCCGAGCCGCCGGCTCCGTTGGTGAAGGTTCCTGCACGGTAATCGCCCCAGTAGATCATGGCTGTCTGGAACGTTGCGCGGAACTGATGGTACATGCCGTAGAGGGCGCCCTTGGCATCGCCTTCGTCGATCCACATGTTAGAAGTCGTGATTTTGCTTTTCTGGATGATGTCCATGTCGCCCAGGCACGAAGCGGAACCCGCTGAGGCCGCTACGAGCAGCACGAGTTTTATGAGTCTGTTTTTCATGACGGTTCTTACAATAAGTTAATTAAAAGATCAGACGTACGCCGAACGAGAAGCGCCGGATCGGGGGATAGTTGTAGAATACGTCGCCGTCATAGGTGGTCGACGATCCCGCCTCGGGCGAAATACCCTTGACTTCGGTGAAATAATAGAGGTTGTTGCCCGATACGGTCAGCGTCACCCCTTTCAGGCCTACCTTCGTAAAGAGCTTCGACGGCAGCGAGTATTGAAGCGTAATCTCGCGCAGGCAGAGGTAGTCGCCCTTGTACGTGAACGTATTGGTGGCGCGGCGATTGTAGTTGTCGTTGCCCCAGTTCGAGTCGTTGGCGTAGAACTTGGCGTATTTGGTTTTGTCGCCGGGCTTTTTCCACGCTTTCAGCACATCCTTGGCCAACGCGTAGTTGTTGGTGAAGGTGCCGTAGAAATAGCGCGAATAGGATTCGTCGAAGATCGAGTGTCCCGTGGCCCAGTCCAGATAGAGCGACAGGGTCCAGTTTTTGAGCCGGAATGAGTTCTGCAAGCCTCCGGTGAAAGGCGGGACGGTGACGCCCAGGCAGAACTGGTCGGCCGTAGTGATCTGTCCGTCGCCGTTCCGGTCTGCCCATTCATAGTCTCCGACGCGTTTGGCGCCTTTCTGGGGCAGACGCGACAGGGCATCGTAGTTGGCATTGGCAGCCTGCTCTTCGGTCTCGATGATACCCGTGGCTACATAGCCGTAGAAACGGTTGAGGGGCTCGCCTTCGGCGATGCCGCCGAAGAAAGTGCCGTCGCCCAGGGCGATGCCGCCCGTGCGGTTTTTGGCGATCCCGTTGTCGGGCAGTTTGAGTACTTTGTTCTGCTGGTAGCTCAGTACGAGCTTCGACTCCCAGCTGAAATTCTTTTTCACGATGTTGCGGGTGGTCAGTTCCAGTTCGTAGCCCCAGAAGCGGACTTTCCCGAGGTTGGTCCAGAACTTCGAGAAGCCTGTCGTGTTGGGCAGATTCTGTTCGTAAAGCAGGTTGCGCGTGCGTTTGTCGAAGAAATCGGCGCTCACGTAGATGCGGTTCTTGAACAGGCCGGCTTCGATACCTATGTCGAGCTGGTTCGATGTTTCCCACTGCAGTTTCTCGTTGGGCATCTCCGAGGGCTTGATGCCCGAGTTCCCGTTGTACATATAGCTGGCGCCATAGGAACCGTAGGCGTCGTAGATACCCACCGAGGCGTTGTTTCCGGTGGAGCCGTAGCTGGCGCGCAGCTTGAGGAAATTCAGATGGCGGATGTCGTTGAGCCAGGGCTCTTCGGTCAGCACCCAGCCGCCCGAAATGCCCGGGAAGAAGCCCCAGCGGTCGTCCTTGGCGAATTTCGACGAGCCGTCCTCACGGAAGGTGGCCGTCAGGAGGTATTTGCCTTTGTAGTCGTAGTTGAGGCGTCCGAAGAAACCGATCTGGCATTCGGCCTGCTCCGACGAGGAGATATCGTCGGGTTCGAAGACCGAGGAGCCGTTGATGGTGGTGACTTTGTCCGAAGTGCCGCCCGAACCGGCCATCTTGACCGTTTCGTAATCGCGTTTCTGGTAGGAATAACCACCCATGATCGAGAAATTGTGATCCTCGGCGAACGTTTTTTTGTAAGAGACGTAAGCCTCGAGTTTCTGCCGTTCGGTCATGGTCTGACTCCACGACGATTTCCGCGTGGCGTCGAAGACATTGGCTTTGATGAACTGCTTGGTTTTCGAGTCGGTGCGGAAGAACGACCCCTGCACGTTGGCCGTCAGGCCGTCGATGATTTCCCATTTCAGGCCTCCGATGAGCGACAGGTAGTTTTTTTGGTTGCTCCTGTCGTAATACTTGTTGTAGAAGAGCGGGGTTTGCGACGAGGAGTTGTAACCCTCGACCGGCGATCCATCCTCGTAGTAGGCGTTCATCGTCGGCGGGTTGGCCAGGGCGCGGGATATGGTGTTGCGCTGGTTGGCATAGGCCTCGGTGTTGGTGCGGGCGAAATCCACGCCGAAGCTGGCCGTCAGCCGCTTGGTGATCTTGGCGTCGAGGTTGCTCTTGAAGTTTACACGGTCGTAACCCGTCGAGAGGGCCACGCCTTCGTCGTCGGTATATCCCAGGCTGGCCGAGTAGCGCACCCGTTCGCCGCCGCCGTCGATTCCCAGGTAATAGTTCTGCCACCATGCGCCGTTATAGAGCAGGTCTTGCCAGTCGGTATCCCGGTACATGATCGTTTTCGAAGGGTTGATCGGATCGGGCATGGTTTTGTACCCGGCGGGCAGCACATCGGTTTCTGGATCGTAATAGCGGGTCGAAAAGATGCTGTTGGGTTTGTTGCCGACACCTGCCGAGTGCGCTCCGTTCAGGTAGCTCAGGGCATCGGATGCGCGCGAGGGGATGCTTAGGTATTCGGCGACCGCCGTGCGGACGACTTCGATGTATTCGCGGGCGTTCAGGAATTCGATCTCGGTCTCGGTGTCTTGCCACGCCCAGTTGGCTTCGAATGTGATGCGGGGAGCCTTGTTATAACCGCCGCGCTTGGTGGTTACGAGGATGATTCCGTTCGAGGCCTTCGCGCCGTAGATTGCCGACGAGGCCGCGTCTTTCAGTACGTCGATCGAGGCGATGTCGTTGGGGTTGATGGCCGAGAAGTCGCGTTCGACACCGTCGACGAGCACCAGCGGGGAGTTCGAGCCGTTGATCGACGAACCGCGGATCTGGTAGGAGAATCCGCCGCCGGGCGAGAAATTGGTCTGCGTGACTTTCAGACCGGCGATTTTGCCTTTCAGGCCTTCGCCGACGGTCGAAATCGGAATGTTTTGCAATGCCTCACCGTCGAGTTTGGCGATCGAGGAGGTTACCGACCGCCGAGACTGCTCGCCGTAGCCGACCACTACGACCTCATCTACGGCGATTGATTCGGGAGCCAGCTCCACGTTGACGCGGCTCTGCGAGCGGATGACGGGAACCTCCTGCGTCCGGTAGCCGATGAACGATACGACCAACGTGGCATCGCCGTTCGGCAGGTCGAGCGTGAAGTTGCCGTCCGAGTCCGTGGTGATACCCTGGGTCGTGCCTTTGACGATGACCGAGGCTCCGACGACGGCCTGATCCTTGTCGTCCGTAACCCGGCCTGTCAGGCGGTGAGTCTGAGCCCAAACGCTCGTTCCGGCGAGCAGAAACGCCAGACAGAGAAGGCATCTCGATGCGACGCTCCATCCTCCATATCCGGAGTCGAAACGCCTCTTTGTTGTAGAGTTTTTCATTTGGCGGAAATTTTAGATTTCATGATATAGGGTTGGTTGTTATTTATTTGTTTTATAAGACAAATATATCCGGTAGGAATTTTCTCACGATGACAGGTTCGTGAAGAAGCTGTTGAAATCGGGTTACGCACGGGTTTTTCGTTTTCCGTAGATGGTCAGTGAATCGGTGTCTCGGTTGCTGCGGGGCACGCAAAGACTTGCGATATAACCGACAATGAAGCACGAAAGGAATCCGGTGGTGGAATAGAGCAGTAAATTGACATACCCGCTGCGGGATACGAGTATCTGTACGACGATGCTGGCTGCGATGCCGCACAGGGCGCCAAACGTATTGGCGCGTCGTGTCGTGAGGCCCAGCAGGAACAAGCCGCCCAAGCCGCCGAGCAATATGCCGAGGATCTTTGAAAATTCGTCCCATAGCGATTTGATCTCCCACGAAGCCATCATCAATGCGAAGCCTACGCCGACGAGCCCAAGTACGAGGGTAGAGAGGCGTGCCGTACGCAGCAGTGCGCGGCCGTCGTGCGTGGCAGGGCGGAGTTTGCGGTAGATATCCGTGACGAAAGCCGTGGCGGCGGAGTTCATGCTGCTACTGAGCGTCGACATGGCAGCGGCGAAAAGGCCGGCGATAATCAATCCCAGTACGCCCGACGGCAGTTGGGTGCTGATATACCACGGCAGGATGGCATCGCTGTCGCGGACAGCCATGCTCAGCTCCGTTGGATAGTGGCGGTAGAAAGCCCACAGCGCCGTGCCTACCAGAAAGAAGAGGATGGTGGCCGGGATGGTCAGTGCGGCGTTGACGTAGACGCCTTTGCGGGCTTCGCGCTCGGTGGCGGTCGTCAGGTAGCGCTGAACGATGGTCTGGTCGGTTCCGTAAGTGGTGATATTGGTAAAGAAGGTTGCGATCAGCACCGTCCACATCGTTGGCTGGCGCAGGTCGAAGGCCGTCGAGCCGAAGTCGAACTTCCCGGCTTCGGAAGCCGATGCGACGATGGTTCCGATATCCTCGGGGAGCTGAAGACAGACGATGACCAGCACCGTGACGGCTGCGCCCAGAAGCACGACGACCTGTAAAGCCTCGGTCCATGCTACGGCCTCGATGCCGCCCATGAGCGTGTAGGCGAGACTCAGGACACCCATCAAGGTTATGCAGAGGAAGATGTCGAATCCCGTGACGACATTGAGTGCGATCGACGGCAGTAACAGTACGACGCCCATGCGCCCGATCTGGAAGAGGATGAAGGCAATGCTGCACAGGACGCGCACGAGGGGATTGAACCGTGCTTCGAGGTATTCATAGGCGGTGGTGACATTCAGCCTGCGGTAGAAGGGGATAAACAGCAGCACGATGACGGGTACCGCCAGCACGATGCCCGAGTTGAAGAGCAGGTAGCTCCAGTCCGTGGCATAGGCCTTGGCCGGGATGGCCATGAAAGTGATGGCGCTCAGCGCCGTGCCGAAGATGCTCAGTCCGACGATGAACCACGGGATGCGTCCCCCTCCCTTGAAATAGTCGTCGGAAGTCTTCTGGTTTTTCGAAAAGTACCAGCCGATGAGGGCCAGCGAAAGGAAATAGAGGGTGATAACGCCGATATCGAGCCCCGTCAGGCGGTGGATGGTACTTTCGAGTGTTCCCCGCAATAGGACGGGGGTGCGGACGCCCGGGCGTACTTCACCGCTTGTGACCATTATCCCGTCGTTGTCGGGGAGGACATTCGTTGTGACCGGAAGGACGATCCCTTCGGGTACCGGGGTCTCTGTAAGCGTTCCTGTGATCGTATGGTAGAGCCTTAGCAACTGGTCGTCGGAATTGTTCCCGTTGCGGCCGCCGATCAGCAGGATGTGGTTGGTGCCGAATGGCGCCGCTGTCCCGGCCATGACCGGGAACTCTCCTTCGAGTGGTATCCAGGTACCGAGCCGCGGATTGTAGCAGTAGCCGTCATGGTGGACGTCCCAGGCTGTATCGCCTGAAAAATCGCGGCCGCTGAAGAGGTAGAAACAATTGTCGAACCCGTCGCTTTGCGGGGCCGCTACGGCGAATGCCCGGGCCGGCCCGGGCCATGGCGGCATCTCACGCCACCCGCGTTCGAGGTCTTGGAGATCGAGCATGAAGAAATTGCGGGTCGCAGCGGCTCCCTTCACCTGCTCGATTCCACCGGCTACGTAGATATGATGTCCGACCAGGGCCCCTGCGGCGTTGGCCAGGGGGCGCGGCAGCGGAGGCCAGGGCGTTAAGCGTGGCTGGTTACCGTCGAGCGTCAGCAGCAATACCTGGTTCGTGCATTCCTCGGCGTTGCAGCCGCCGATGCAGAGCACGCCTTCGGGCAGCGTGACCGAAACACCGTAGGCCCGCGGTGCGGGCAGGGCATCAGGTATGATTTGCCAGCCTTGGGAAGTGTCGTATATATATAAATCCCGGTGGTATTTTTTCTCGCCGTTCGCAGCGGGTGTGCGGTCGGGAAAATTGGCCCCGCCCGCGATCAGCAGCTTTCCGTCGATGCGGCCCGAGAAGACACCGGCTATTCCGATGTTGGGCTTCCCGTCGATTTGCGGCAGGGTAAGCGAGGAGTTCCAGCGGATGGCATCGGTTTCCGTCAGTTGTGTGGTGGGAACACCGGCTGTCGAAACTGCTGCCCAGAATATAAGTAAAATGTTTAGAGTCAGGTTTTTCATGGGTCGGTTTGGGTTGGCGGGTGTTGTTATTTTGCAAAGCCGATCCGGTCGAGTTCTTCGCTTAGCTGGCGCATCTCGGACTCGGTGTAGGGCGCGAAGGGCAGCCGGCAGTCGCCGCAGTCGATTCCCAGGTGGTTCATAATGGCTTTCCCGCCGCGGACGCCCCCGCCGTGGCGGATGATGATGTGTACGATGTCCGCCGATTCCTGTTGAAAGCTACGGGCGCGTTCGATGTCGCCTGCGAGGAAAGCATCGTAGAGGTTCCGGTAGGTCGGCAGCGAATAGTTATAGGTGCTGCCCACGCCTCCCCGGGCCCCCACGGCCATGCCGCAGAGTAGCATCTCGTCGAAACCGTTAAGGATGTCGAAACGCCCGTCTTCGAGACGGATGCACTCGAGCATCTCCATGAAGTTGTTAGAGGTGAATTTGATACCGTTCAAGTTGGGGATTTCGCGCGAGCCTTTTTCGAGAAATTCCTTCATCGGCAGGTTTATGCCTGTTACCGAGGGCATGTGGTAGGAGTAGAACGGGATCGGGGCGATGGCCGCGGCGATCGGTTTGTAGAACGCCACGAGTTCCCCGACCGATGCGGGTTTGAAATAGAACGGAGCAATGGCACCGACCGCGTCTACTCCCAGGCCGGCGGCATGGCGTGCGAGTTCGATGCAATCGGCCTGGCACGTGCCGCCGACGTGCGCAATGACTCGCATCCTGCCCGAGGTGGCGTTAACCCATGCTTCGAGAACGCTTTTGCGCTCGGCAATGGTCATTGAAGTGCATTCGCCTGTCGAGCCGCAGACGAAAACGCCGTCGGCACCATCGGTAACGAGTTTGTCGGCATAGGGTTGGATTTGCGCGAGGTTGATTGCGCCGGTTTTGTCGAAAGGTGTGAATACGGCAGGCGTGAGTCCGGAGAGCTTGATCATGGTATGGGTGTTTATAAGTTTTTTTAATAATAAGACTGAATAATCCTATTTGTATGACAAATATAGGGAGATAAAATGAAAATCCAAAAAAGTTCACTGTTTTTTTCATTTTTTTTGGAAGAAGCCTACGTAGTTGGGATTTTTTTCGTCAGGCGGTATACTGTCGCAGGCGCTCGCCTTTCCCGACGGAGCGGCCGGTAAAATGCCGGGGCTGGCGGGAAAGGTATGGAATTCCGCATGGTATTTGTCGAAAAGTCCGCAACGGCAGCCGCGAATCCTTATTCATATCCCGAAAGGCGCTGCCGCCTCGCGAGTCGTTGCTGCCCCGAAATGACCGTGGACGGGCTTTCCGTGCGATGCGGAGGATTCCGGCTGGCTATCTCCTTTTCTCGAAATGCTGGTAGTCCTTCAGGCTTTTCCAGTGGCCGCCCCAGGTGAATCCGTGGCGCAGGAACTCCCGGCAGCAGGGGTCGTCCTCGGCGATCTTGTAAGGGAAATCCCGTGTCCGGTCGGCATAAGGGGCTGCTTCCGCGGGGTCGACGACCGTGCGGCCGCCGTTCGTTTTGACATAGGGGTTGTAGAGCGGGTTGATGTCGACGGCCATGCCCCGGCTGTGGCTGGAGAGCACCCCGGTTCCTGCGACGAACCGGAAGTTGAATGCCGAAGAGTTGTTGGCCCGCATCGAAGGGCCGTCCTGCGCGTCGTATTCGTCGATCAGCACCATGCGTTCGATGGGGTAGGAGGCGTCGTAAAGCACCCGGAAGATATCGAGCAGGTCGCCGCAGATCGCTTCGTTGCAGACCAGTTCGCCCAGCAGGGTTTCGCCTGCGAGGTTGCGGTGCAGCACCCGCAGGTAGCGGAGCTCCGAGCGGGGGACGGTGCAGTCCGCCTTGTAGGATTTGCCGTACATACGCGCGAAGAGCGCGTCGTCGATCTCCGAACTGGCGAAGCAGCGGTCGATGCCGTATTCCGCCACCGCTTCTTCCGCGACCTTTTCCCCGGCATGCCATGCGCGGAGCCGCTCCGCATCGCCGTTTCCGGCGTATGCGCCGCCGATTTCTGCCAGCAGCAGCATGAATGCTGCGAGCCGTTTCATCATCCCGGCCGGGTTACAGTTCTTCGAGCCGTGCCACGGGCGAAACGTCGAGCGACGAGAAATCGCCGTGCTGGTAGTGGAAATAGCCTGCCATGGCGATCATTGCGGCGTTGTCGGTCGTGAACTTGAATTCCGGCAGGAACGTGCGCCAGCCGCGCCTGCGGCCCTGCTCGACGATGCCGTTGCGCAGTCCCGAGTTGGCCGATACGCCCCCGGCGATGGCGATGTCGCGTATGCCCGTGTCCTTCGACGCCCGCACCAGTTTGTCGAGCAGTATCTCCACGATCGTGCCCTGGAGCGATGCGCAGAGGTCGGCCTTGTTGCGCTCGATGAAATCGGGGTCGTCGGCCACGGCGTCGCGCAGCATATAGAGGAACGAGGTCTTGAGCCCCGAGAACGAGTAGTCGTAGCCGTCGACATGAGGATGCGCCAGGCGGAACGCTTTGGGGTTGCCCTCCTTTGCCAGACGGTCGATCACCGGGCCGCCGGGGTAGGGCAGGCCCATGACTTTGGCGCATTTGTCGAACGCTTCGCCTGCGGCGTCGTCGATCGTCGTGCCGATGATCTCCATATCGAGCGGCGAATCCACGCGTACGATCTGCGTATGCCCGCCGCTGACCAGCAGGCAGAGGAACGGAAAGTCGGGGTGCGGAAGCTGTCGGTCGGGCAGGTCCAGAAAGTGGGAGAGGATGTGCCCCTGCAGATGATTGACCTCCACCAGCGGAATGTCGTGGGAGATCGAGAGTCCTTTGGCGAACGATACGCCCACCAGGAGCGATCCCAGCAGGCCGGGGCCGCGCGTGAAAGCGATCGCGTCGATCTTGTCGATCGTCACGCCGGCCTCTTTCAGGGCCGTATCGACTACCGGGACGATATTTTGCTGGTGGGCCCGGGATGCTAGTTCCGGGATCACGCCGCCGTATTTTTGGTGCACTGCCTGCGAGGCGATTACGTTCGAGAGGAGCGTCCGGTCGCGGATGACTGCGGCCGAAGTGTCGTCGCAGGAAGATTCTATGCCTAAAATGGTAATGTCCATGTGATTTTTGTGTGGCAAAAACTTTACAAAGATAGTGAAAGCCGAGAGAAAATGGGAACTTGTTCCCATTTTTCCGAGGTACATCCTATCCAAGACTATGTCAAAGATACGAATAAGCCGAGCGCAAAAGCAAATTTATTTGTGTTTTTCCGAGGCGGAATTATCCGAATAAAAATCAAAGATACGGAATAAAATCCGAAATGATTCGCCGATGTCCGTATTTATTTCGGGCGGCAGCCGATCTCGGGTCTCTGTCCGGGCTTCGGAAAAACTCCGAAATGCGATTGGCAACAGGTTTGCGGTTCTGTATTGTACCGGACGCGGATTTTTACCGGTCGTTGCGGGAGGGCTTCGCGGCAAGTTCTTCGAACGGTGATTTTTAACGATAAATATCCGGTCTGCCGGATGTTAAATCCCGAAATTTGCTTAAATTTGCAATTTATTAAAAACGGTTTTGTCGGATAATGCGCAGGATAGTGAACATACTGGCCAAGATGGTGTCGGCGATCGTGCTGGCGCTGATCTTTCTGCCTCTGTTGGTCGCCTTGTTGTTCGAGATTCCTGCCGTTCAGAATTTCGTCGCTCGGGAGGCGACGGAAATAATCTCCCGCAAGCTCGGCACCCGCATCAGTATCGACCGGGTGGATATAGGCTTGTTTTACCGCGTTTCGCTCGACGGATTCTATGTCGAGGATTTCCAACGGGATACGTTGCTTTATGCCGGCCGTCTGGATGCCCGGATCAAGAGCCTCGGCCTGTTCGGGGGAGGGCTCGTTTTCAGCCGGGCCGAATTGTCGGACGCCCGTTTTTGCCTGCGCGAAACTCCCGACGGGGAGATGAACATCAAGCAGGTGGTCGATAAACTTTCCAAAAAGGACAAGGCCCGGGCGGAGGGAAAATTCAGGCTGGAGATCGAGCGTCTGGAAACGGATGGGCTGGATTTCTGCATGGAACGGCTGGAGCACCGCAATCCGTCGTACGGGGTGGATTTCGCCGATATGCACCTGATCGACATCCGGGCCGAACTGAAGAATTTCACCATCGACGGTCCGGTGATCCATACCGACATCGGGCGTTTGGCGATGCGCGAGCGCAGCGGATTTGTCGTCGAAGACCTGGCGGGCTGTCTTTGCATCGCCAACGGCTGTATCGATATCCGGGAGGGACACATTCGGACGGCGAAGTCGAATATCGAGTTGCCTTCGCTTTCATTGATCGGATTGGACTGGGCCCTTTACAAAAATTTCGTCGAGGAGGTGGACATCACGGCGCAGGTCGTCAATACGACGCTGTCGTCCGACGACATCGCCTATTTCTCGCCCAAAATGAAGGATTGGCACCTGACGCTGACCGACGTGAACGCTGATGTGAGCGGCCCTGTGGCCGATATGTCGGGATCGCTGCGCTCGGTCCGCACGGGAGCCGACACGAAACTGTCGGTCGATTTTGCGGCGCAGGGACTGCCCGATGTCGGAAAGGGGCATTTTAAGGCCGACATTTCCGAACTGACGACTTCGGCGGCGGATGTCGATCGGCTGGCGGCTGCCCTCACAGGCAAGAATTTGCCCGACGAGGTGCTGCGTATTGCAAAAAATGCGGGCAAAATCGGTCTTACCGGCAAATTCGACGGAACGCTCACGGCCTTTGCTGCGGATGCTGCGCTGGCGACCGAGATCGGCGGTGCGACCTGCCTGTTGCAGGTGAGCTCGCTGCGCGACGGCTGTCGCGGTGTGCTGGGCGATGTGAAAACGTCCAGTCTGCAACTGGGCGAGTTGCTGGAAAACGATCTGCTCGGTCCCCTCTCTCTGAATGTGCATGTAAACGGCGAACTCAGCTCGGAACACTCCGACGCCGAAGTGTCGGGCGAGATCCTGCGATTGGGGATCAACGGATATGATTACGATTCGCTCCGTATGAAGGGGCACCTGGTGAACCGGGAGTTCAACGGATTGATCGAAGCCCGGGACAGGAATCTGCGGTTCGATTTTAGAGGGCTGCTCGACCTGAACGATGAGCAGAGGCCCCGCTACGATTTTGCGCTGGACCTTGAGGAGGCGAACCTGGCGGCTCTGGGGGTGAATCGCCGCGATTCGGTGTCGGTGCTTGCCGCCCGGATTGCTGCGCGTGCCGTCGGCCGTACGCTCGACGACCTGAACGGAATAATCTTCGTCCGTGATGTATCCTATCGTTATAACGACCGCGAGCTTGCGGCCGACAGCGTTGTGATCGTGGGTCGGAACAGCTTGTCGGACAAGTTTATTCGTCTGCGTTCCGATTTTGTCGATGCCGACTACGAGGGGAAAACCTCCTACAAGGAGGTGTTCGCCTACCTGCAACAGCGTTTCCGAGATTATGTCCCGACGCTTGACGGCGGTACCGGCTGGCAGGCGGCGGATTCCCCCGGCGGTCCTCGGTCGA
>OGQP01001365.1_pt1 | contig 14676 bp, 10 predicted proteins | sample 1553251 | NCBI WGS metagenome assembly OGQP01 (sample SAMEA2580016, study PRJEB22360) | human gut metagenome | biome: human gut; feature: human-associated habitat; material: faeces | place: Denmark | collected 2008/2010 | reverse complement strand
AAAACCTTGCACCTGAACAATTCAAAAGTTTACACCAACATGCTCGGGTTAAGGTGCTTTTGAATTGTTCAGCAGGCATTAAATAGAGCATTTTTAAAAACCGCCGTTTTGACTGTATTTCGGCGGTTTTTTTGTGTGATTTTTTTCGGTTCGATTTACATAATCCGTTGCTTTGATTTTATTGCAGAGACTCGGTTATCCAACTTATTAACAAAGTTATCCACCGAATACGGGTGTTAAAGCCCGAACAATCGCCTTAAACAATGTGGATTAGTGGATATCACGGTGTATAAGTCGAATTACAGCAAGGTTGTCTGAGTTTACATAATGCCAAGTTTGCAAAAATATGTCAGCGAAAACGGTTTTCTCTCGGGAATCCGTTTTTTACGGCTTTTATCAGCTCGCTGCGCGTGTTAAGCTCGGGATTCTTTAAAACCGAGCGGCGCAGCTTTTCAAGCGTTTCTCCGATTGCTCTGCCGCTTATTCCGAATTTTTTCAAATCCCTGCCGCCGATTTTAAGTTCGGAAATTCTGTAGGGCTCGCCGTTTTTTATTATTTCCGTAAGCATATCCCGCGCGGCTGCGCAGTCTTTGCCGTAAGCCGACCTATAATCGAAATAATTTTCTGCGGAAGAGGGCGAGGTCAAATAAAGCATTTCTTTAATTTCGGGCTTTGTTTTCGGAAAGGGCATATTAAGAAGCGTGAGCATATCCTGCGCGGCTCTTTTGGTTTTGTTCGGTACCTTCAAAAAATCAAGCGCGGGAGAGACCTCCGCTCCACCCGAATAAAGAAAGGCAAAAAGCTTTGTATCGGCAGAGCCTAAAAGCGGTAATATGCCGTAATCGGGGGAGGTATTAACCCCTAAAAAGCCAAGCCCGCCTATATCGGTCAGCGGCTTTAATGCGGCGGGGTTTTTGCCGCAAAGGGTTTTTAAAAGCTCGGAATAAATTCGCTCCGCACTTACGCTTTTAAGCGTGGGCGCATACTCCAAAGCCGCTTTAAGGGTGTTTTCTTCTATATCAAACCCCAAAACCGAGGAAAAGCGGAAAAGCCGCATGATTCTCAGCGCGTCCTCATAAAATCGGCGCCCCGGCTCACCCACAGCGCGCAGAATACGGTTTTCAATATCCTCCCTGCCGCCGAAAAAGTCCTTTAAGCCGTCCTTTTGATTATATGCCATTGCATTTACGGTAAAATCACGGCGGGCAAGGTCTTCGCGCAGGCTCTTTACAAAAATTACGCTGTCGGGGCGGCGGTGGTCGCGGTATTCGCCGTCTGTCCTGTAGGTAGTTACTTCGTTCGGCACACCGTTTATAATAACCGTAACCGTGCCGTGCTTTATGCCCGTGGGCACCGTCTTTTCAAAGAGGGACATAACCGTCTCGGGCTCTGCAGAGGTGGTAATATCGAAATCGTGCGGGGTATCGCCGTTCAGCATATCGCGCACGCAGCCGCCCACGGCGAACGCTTCATAGCCGTTTTTTTGCAGAGTTTCAATAATATATTCGGTGTCACTCGGTAAAAATAACATAATTTTTATTTTCCTTTCAAAAAAGGGTTTATTTTTTTGCCGTTTAGCAATATAATAAGAAATAATAATGTTTTTAAGGAGACCGATTATGAAACAGCTTCGTGATGAGGATAAGATCATAACACAGGTAAAGCATATTCATATGATAGGCATAGGCGGCAGCGGAATGTGCCCGCTTGCCGAAATACTGCACGGTAAGGGGTACTTCCTTACCGGGTCGGATAATAACGAAAGCGACCCGCTTACAAGAATCAAAAACCTCGGCATAAAGGTTTATATGGGGCACAGGGCTGAAAACATAAAGGGAGCGGAGCTTGTGGTATACTCCGCCGCAATAGCCGCCGATAACCCCGAGCTTTGCGCCGCGCGCGAGCAGGGTATACCCACAATGGAGCGCTCGCATATGTTAGGGGCGCTTACCCGTCATTTCGATAATGTCATAGGCGTATGCGGTACACACGGCAAAACCACCGTCACCTCTATGATAACACAAATTTTAATTTTAAACAAGATGGATCCTACCGCAGTTATAGGCGGGAAGCTGCCGCTTATAAATTCAAACGGTATTTCGGGCAAATCCGAAACCATGGTCTGCGAGTCCTGCGAGTTTGTCGATACCTTTTTGCAGCTGTCGCCCGATGTTGCGGTGCTGCTTAATATTGATAACGACCACCTTGACTATTTCAAAACTATGGAGAATATGACACTCTCTTTCCATAAGTTTTTGAAAATGGCGAAAACGGCATATATAAACGGGGACGACAGCCGCGTTTTAACCGCCGCAAAGGATATTGAGGCGAATATTATTACCTTCGGCTTCGGTGCGGATAATTTTTACCGCGCCGAAAATATAGAAAGCCGCAAGCGCGGTTTTGCGTTTGATGTTGTAAGAGATAATAAAAAAATCATAAATATTGAAATGCATATACCGGGCAGGCACAATGTTTTAAACGGGCTTGCCGCGTTTGCCGTGTGCTTTGATATGGGCGTTCCGGCAGACGGAATTAAGGACGCTGTTGAAAAATTCACCGGTGCCGGCAGGCGTTTTGAATTTTTGGGCGAGTATGACGGCTTTATGCTGGCTGATGATTACGCTCACCACCCGACCGAAATTAAAGCCACCCTTTCCGCCGCAAAGGAGCTTGACTATAATAACGTTATAGCGGTGTTTCAGCCCTTTACCTTTTCGCGCACGGCGCTTTTAAAGGATGATTTTATAAAGGCGCTTTCCATTGCCGATAAGGTAATACTGACCCCGATCATGGGCTCGCGCGAAAAAAACACCTACGGCATTAAAAGCGAGGATTTGGCTGCGGGGCTCCACGATGTTTGCGTAGTGGACGGATTTGAAAATATAGCCGATAAGATTGAGGAAATTGCCCGCCCCGGTGATCTGGTTATTACAATGGGCGGCGGCGATATTTACAAGGCGGCGCACATTATACAAGGCAGGCACGCGGAATGACCGAAAAGCTATACGATAAGGACTCGCATTTAAAAGAATTTACAGGCACGGTATTATCCTGTGAAAAAACGGGAGAAAAATATGCCGTAGCTTTAAACCAAACCGCATTTTTCCCGGAGGGCGGCGGTCAGCAGTCAGACCGCGGATATATAGGGGACGCGTATATATCGGACGTGCAGATAAAAAACGGCGAAATACTTCACTTCGCCGATAAGCCGCTGAGTGTGGGACAAGCCTATGACTGTAAGCTGGATTTTGATTTCCGCTTTCGCAATATGCAGAACCACTCGGGCGAGCATATAATTTCGGGAATAATCCACCGCCTTTACGGCTTTAATAATGTCGGCTTTCATTTGGGAGCGGAAATGACAATGGACTTTGACGGCGAGCTTACAAGACAGCAGCTTGACGAAATTGAAGACCTTGCAAACAAAGCGGTGTATGAAAATCTGCCGGTAAAAGCCTATTATCCGACCGATGAAGAGCTTAAACAACTTGATTACAGAAGCAAGCTTGATTTAAAGGAAAATGTGCGCATAGTGGAAATAAAGGGCGTGGACGTTTGCGCCTGCTGCGCGCCTCACGTTAGGGCAACCGGCGAAATAGGAATTATAAAAATTCTTGATTTTGAAAAATACAAGGGCGGCGTGAGGCTGATTGTAAAATGCGGAGCGGACGCGCTGCGCGATTACCGCGAAAAGTACAAAAGCGTGCTGGAAATATCGAATTTACTCTCCGCAAAGCAGCCTGAGGTGTCGTTGTCGGTTGTGAAGCTGAACGAACAGTTATCGGCAGAAAAGGCGGCGGCAGCCGCGCTTAAAAAACGCCTGATTGCCGAAAAGGCGGCGGGCTTTGCGCCCGATACCGATAAAACCGCCGTTTTTGAAAACGGGCTTGATATTAAAGAGCTGCAATTATTAGCCGATGCGCTGTGCAAAAAGGCGGGCGGCATACGCGGCGCTTTTTCGGGAGCGGACGGTGCTTTTTCCTTTGCAATATGCGGCGAAGAAACCGCGCTCGGAGACTTTTTTGCGGAATTCAAGGCCGCGTTTAATACACGCGGCGGCGGCAGGAACGGCATAAGGCAGGGAACCGTGTGTGCAGACCGCGCGGAAATAGAAAGGCTTTTCACAGAATAAAACAGAGGAGATGTTTAAATGGCAAAAATACGGACTAAAAGACAGCAGGCAATTATAAAACGGCGGATATTTCTCACATGCTGCGCAGCAGTGCTTCTGGCGGTTGCGGCAATTGTTGTGTTTGCGGCAAGCGCGGTATTGAAATCGGACGATAAAAAGAAGCCCGATAATTCACAGAGCGCCGATTCTTCAAAGGTCGAAAGCGTTGAAATACCCGAAACCACCGCGCGGGTAATATCAACAGGTGATATTATGGTGCACTCGACCCAGGTTGACGGCGCAAGAACACAGACGGGCGAATATGATTTCAGTCCGTATTTCAAAAATCTTTCCTCATACTTTAAGGCGGCGGATCTGTCGGTTGCAAACCTTGAGGTCACCTTCGGCGGCACGGAATCGGGCAAATACAGCGGTTATCCCGCCTTTAACACGCCCGACAGCCTTGCGGATACCATAAAGGACTCGGGGCTTAATTTCCTTGTGACCTCGAACAATCACTCCTACGATACGGGGCTTTTCGGGCTTAAGCGCACGGCGCAGGTCTTAAAGCAAAGAGGAATTGAATTTATAGGCACAAGGGAGGTTGAAACCGACCCCGCTTACGCCGTAAAGGAGATAAACAACATAAAAATAGGGCTTGCCGATTATACCTACGAGACCTCGGGGCAGACCGCGGGCAGGAAATACCTGAACGGAGCTATAATTGCCGAGGAGGCTAACAACCTTATAAACAGCTTTTCGTATGATAAAATTGACGCATTTTACACCGAAGCTGAAAAGGTGATAGGCGAGATGAAGGCACAGGGCGCGGAGTTTATTGTGTTTTATATGCACTGGGGCAACGAATACCAAACAAGCCCCAACACCTGGCAGAAAACGATTGCTCAAAAGCTTTCAAACCTCGGCGTTAATATGATAATAGGCAGCCACCCGCATGTTATTCAGCCGGTAGAGCTTATCCGTCCCGAGGGCGGCGAGGGCTACACAATATGCCTTTATTCCACCGGAAACTGCATTTCAAATCAGCGGCAGGAGCTTATGGACAGCTGCCCCTCAGGTCATACGGAGGATGGTCTTCTGTTCGATTTTACCCTTAAAAAGAATAAGGACGGCGTGGCTCTTTCGGAGCTCAAGGTTGTGCCGACCTGGGTGAATAAATATAAGGAATCGGGTCACAGCGGATATTTATACACGGTTTATCCGCTTGAAGCGGCAAACGACGGCGCGGCGAAATTCGGACTTACGGGCACCGCGGCGACAAAGTCGGCTAAATCCTATGAGAGAACCAAGGCTATTGTGGCGGCGGGACTCACACAGTGCCAGCAGGAAATAGGCTGCAATATTACTTTTCAGTAAAGGAACTGATGAAAAATGATAGACGAACAGGTTAGAAAATTAGTTTGCTACGGGCTTGAAAGAGGACTTTTCACAGAACGGGACGAGATATACGTTACCAACCGTATTCTTGAAATTCTGCAGCTTGACGAATATAACTGCGATACCGTTTTTTCGGATGTTGACCTTGAAGAAACGCTGAAAGCCCTGCTTGATTACGCCGCCGAAAAGGGACTGACGGAAAACGACATTACTCACCGCGATTTATTTGATACAAAGCTTATGGGGGCTTTAATGCCGAGACCGAGCGAGGTTACAAATAAGTTTAAGGAGCTTTACGCTATATCCCCCAAGGCTGCCACCGATTACTTTTATACTTTAAGCCGGGACAGCGACTACATACGCCGCTACCGCGTGGCAAAGGATATTAAGTGGCTGACTGCAACGCCCTACGGCGAGCTTGAAATTACCATAAACCTTTCAAAGCCCGAAAAGGACCCGAAAGCGATAGCCGCCGCCAAAAACGCGCCGCAGGCGGGCTACCCGAAATGTATGCTATGCCGCGAGTGCGAGGGGTACGCGGGCAGAATAAACTTTCCCGCAAGGCAGAACCACCGCGTTATACCCATTACGATAAACGGCAGCGACTGGTGCTTACAGTATTCGCCCTATGTTTACTATAACGAGCACTGCATTGTATTTAACGCAAAGCACACGCCTATGGCTATAAACCGCGCGTCATTTAAAAAGCTGCTCGATTTTGTAACGCAGTTCCCGCATTATTTCGTAGGCTCAAACGCCGATCTGCCTATTGTGGGCGGCTCGATTTTAAGTCACGACCATTTCCAGGGCGGCAACCACACCTTTGCAATGGCAAAGGCACCGATTGAAACCGAGCTGCATTTTGACGGCTTTTCGGATATTGAGGCGGGAATTGTAAAGTGGCCTATGTCTGTAATACGCCTGCGCGCCGAAAGCACCGACCGACTGGTTGAGCTTGCCGACAAAATACTTACCTGCTGGCGCGGATATTCCGACCCCGACGCCTTTATATTTGCCGAAACCGACGGCACGCCCCACAACACAATAACCCCGATAGCAAGAAAGGCAAACGGTAAATTTGAGCTTGATCTGGTGCTGCGCAACAATATTACAACGGCTGAGCACCCGCTCGGCGTTTTCCATCCGCACGCGGAGCTGCACCACATTAAAAAGGAAAATATAGGACTTATTGAGGTTATGGGTCTTGCGGTGCTGCCGGCGCGCCTTAAAAACGAAATGGCGCTGCTTGAAAAGGCAATGCTTGAAAACCGCGATATACGAAAAGACGAGGCGCTTGCAAAGCACGCGGATTGGGCGGACGAAGTGCGCCGAAAACACGGCGAGCTGACGGAAGACAATATCAGCGAAATAATAAGGGACGAAATAGGTCTTGTATTCTCACATGTGCTTGAGCACGCGGGTGTTTTCAAGCGCACCGAGGAGGGAAGACGCGCATTCCTGAAATTTGCCGCGGGAGTTAATAAATGTTCATAACCGTTTTCACCCAGGTTTCCGTTTTAATGCTGATGATAGCGGCGGGCTTTATTGCGGCAAAAACCGGAATCATGACCGAGGCGGGAGCCGCCTGCTGCACCGATATCGCGCTTATAATAGCAACGCCCTGCGTTATTATAAAATCGCTTATGCGCAGGTTCGACGCGGCGGTTATGAAATCGCTGCTGCTGGCTGTTGTTTTAACCCTTTTGGTGCAGGTGCTTATGATTACCCTCGGCACGCTGCTCCTTCGCTCAAAGGACTTAAGGCGGCAGCGAACTCTGCGCTTCGGCTCGATTTTCGCAAACTGCGGGTTTATGTCGCTGCCGCTGCAGGAGGTAATGCTGGGGTCTGACGGCACGCTTTACGGCTCTGCCTATGTTATAATGTTTAACCTTGTGGTGTGGAGCTACGGTGTTTACCTTATAAGCGGCGATAAACGCTACATACAGCCGAAAAAGCTTTTTGTAAACCCCGGCATTGCGGGGCTGCTTATAGGGCTTATAATTTTCGTGTTTTCCGTTCCCGTGCCGCATGTGCTTTCATCTACCGTAAATTACCTTGCGGCAATATACACCCCGCTGCCTATGCTTATTATCGGCTACCATTTAAGCAAAACGAATGTGCTTAAGGCTTTTAAGGATGTCAAGTGCATAATTGCCGTTTTATTAAGGCTTATTGTTTATCCGCTTGTATCCCTCGGGGTTTTGTATATTTTGGGGGTGCGCGGCACGCTGCTGGTTTCCGTAATAATATCGTTAAGCGCGCCGGTTGCGGCAGTCACAACGATGTTTTCTTCAAAATTCGGCGGGGGCGATACGGCGCTTTCGGTCGATATGGTGTCGCTCAGCACGGTTCTGTCAATTATTACAATGCCTGCGGTTATAACACTGGCGCAGCTTTTGGCGTAGTAATTGCAATTATTCACAATTTGTTTAATAATTTTGTAAATTTGTTTGGTATTATGGTTTAGAACCAAAAATTATGCTTGGAGGAATATAAATGATCGAAGTAACCGGGCTCAGCAAAAGGTACGGTACTTATCTCGCCGTCAAGGATGTAAGCTTCAGCATCGAAAAGGGCGAGGTTATCGGCTTTTTGGGCCCAAACGGAGCAGGTAAGTCCACAATAATGAATATACTTACCGGCTACCTTTCCCTGACTCAGGGCAAGGTGGAGATTGACGGGTACGATATTGCGGAATACCCCGAGGACGCAAAGCGCAGAATAGGCTATCTGCCTGAGATACCGCCGCTTTATACCGATATGAAGGTGCGCGAGTATTTAAACTTTATTTATGACCTTAAAAAGGTCAAATTCCCGAAAAAACCGCATATTGACGAGATTTTAAGGCTTGTTAAAATTGACAATGTGCAGAACCGCCTTATAAAGAACCTTTCAAAGGGCTACCGTCAGCGTGTAGGCTTTGCCCAGGCGCTTATAGGCAACCCGGATGTACTTATTCTCGATGAGCCGACCGTCGGTCTTGACCCCAAGCAGATAATCGAGATAAGAAATCTTATAGCCCGTCTCGGTAAAAACCACACGATTATTCTGTCATCGCACATACTTTCCGAAATTCAGGCGGTATGCAAACGGGTAATAATTATAAACAAGGGGCAGATAATTGCCGACGACACGCCCGAAAACCTTTCAAACAAGCTGTCGAGCGATCACTCCCTTATTGCGCGCATAGTAGCGGGCGAGCAGGAAATGATTGACGCTTTAAGCACCGTTAAGGGTGTAAAATCGGTTACATCCCTCGGCAGAAAAGAGGATGGCTCGTTCGATTTCCTTATTGAGCCTGAGCACGGTGCGGATGTGCGCGCCGAGGTTTTCAAGCGTATAGTATCCCGCGGGAAGACCCTTTTATCGCTTACCAGCAACAAGGTGTCCCTCGAGCAGATATTCCTGCGGCTTACGGAAGCTGCCGATAACGACGAAGCAAAGCGTATGCTCGGAATAACCGAAAAAACGGAAACGGCGGAAAAACCGAGCGTTGAAATAGCGGATGACGGCAGCGTTACCGTCAAAACAGAGCAGGCAGAGGAGGCAGAGCAATGAGCGCGGTATTTAAAAGAGAATTCAGGGCGTATTTCACAACGCCCATAGGCTTTATTGTTATAGCGGCGTTTTACTTCTTTTTGGGGCTGTATTTTTCAATGATATACAGCTACGGCAGCCCCGACACCGCAATGGTAATAGTGGCAATGTCCACCGTTATTGTTTTTACCATGCCGGTGCTTACAATGCGTCTTATGAGCGAGGACAGGCGGCAAAAGGTAGACCAGGCGCTGCTTACGGCGCCGGTAAGCCTTACATCTATTGTGCTGGGCAAATTTTTCGCGGCGCTTGCAGTTTTCGCAATCGGCTTTGCGCCCACGGTTATTTTTGAAATAATCGTAGCGTCGTATGTCAGCGTTAATGTGATGTCTTATATATACGCACTTTTCGGTATGCTGCTGCTCGGCAGCGCACTGATCTCGATAGGCATGTTTATATCGTCACTTACCGAAAGCCCGGTAATTTCGGCAATACTTACGCTTGTAATCAATATACTTGTGCTTTATATGTCCAACTTTGCAAGCATGATAAAGGTTTCATGGATAGCAACGGTGGTTGAAAAAGCAGCGTTTATAAGCGCCTTTGAGAATTTCGGCGAAAACATACTGTCCGTTGCGGATATTCTCTACTTTGTAAGCATAAGCGCGGCGTTTTTATTCCTGTGCGTCCGCTCGCTTGATAAGAGAAGATGGGCTTAAAGGAGGGTGAGCAAAATGGAAGAAAATAAAAATTTAACTCCCGAAGCGGAAGCTGCGGAAGAAACCGTTGCGGAGAATACACCCGCCGAGGAGACCGCCGCAGAACAGACAGGCGAGAAAAAGGAAAAGAAAGCCAAAAAAGAAAAAAAGGCGAAAAAACCTAAAAAGCTTAAAAACCAGGCGCTTTTGCGCAGGGGCGGCTATTCGGTTGCAATAACTGCCGCGGTGCTTGCGGGGCTTATTGTGCTGAATGTGCTTGTGAACGCGCTTTCAAACCGTTTTGTTTTGGAATTTGATATGTCCACCGAAAAGGAAAACTCAATGAGCGCGGACAATATCAAATATTTAAAAGACCTTGATAAGGAAGTAAATATAACCGTCTGCGCCGAAAAGGACGGATATACCGGCGGCTATATGGGCTATTACGCGAAGAATCTTTACGGCGTATCGTCCGACGCGTCGAAGTATTTCGAGCAGACCTTAAAGCTTCTTGATAAATACCCGGCATACAACAACAAGATTACCTTGAAATATGTTGATACTCAAGGCTCGGAATTTACCGAGATATCGCAGAAGTATTCAAACGAAAAGTTAGCCTACGGCGATATAATCGTTTCGGCTAAAGGCTCGGATAATAACGTGCGCTACAAGGTTTTGGGCTTTAAGGATGTTTATCAGCTTTCCGAAGACAACACCTACGCCGCCTACGGCTACAGCCAGTCAACCGTCAGCGGAAACAGCGTTGAAACCGCGGTTACAAGCGCCATTGCGTATGTAACAAGCAGCAAAACAAAGAAGGTCGCGCTGCTCACGGGGCATTCCAAGATCGACTACACAGCCGATTATCAGAAGCTTTTAAAGGCTAATAACTACGAAATAGAGACGATTTCCGATAATATCGTGGGTAAAATATCCTCCGATTTCGACGCGGTTATAATCGCGGGTCCTACCACCGACTTTATAGGCAGCGAGCTTGATAATCTTTCCGACTTCCTCGATAACGACGGCAAGCTCGGCAAGGGGCTTCTCTTCTTCGCTGACGCTTCCGCCCCCTACCTTACCAATCTTTACGATTTCCTTAGTCAGTGGGGTATTGCAATAGAGGAAGGTATACTGTTTGAAACCAATACAAACAACCATATTCCGGACGACCCCATGACTATGGGAATTTATCCCACAAGCAGCGATGAGAGCCTTACAAGCGGAATGCAGCTTTGCATTACAGGCTACAATGTTCCCATGTCCGCCGCATTTGAAAGCGAAAACAGCATAACCGTAACCTCGCTTATGAGCTCGCTTGAATCGGTTGTGGCAGCGCCTGTCGGTACCGCCGCAAACTGGAAGGGTGCCGATAACTACACCAAAAAGAGCTTCCCCGCGGTGCTTCAGGCGGCGCAGTCTGAATATGACGACGACAATAAGCAGATAACAAGCTATGTTTTCGCGTTTGACAGCGTTCAGTTTATTCAGTCGGAATATAACGAGCAGTCCTCGGTTTCCAATAAAAACCTTACCCTTGCCTGCGCGGAGCGCGCGGTGGGTGCCGAGGATACCGGAATCTCATTTGTTTCTAAAACAATAACCAACGAAAGCTTCGCGGATTCGGTAAGCGAGACTTCTGCGGGAATTGTAAGAATTATATTTATGGGGCTGCTGCCCGTGGCGTGCATTGCCGCAGGAATTTATATCTTTATCAGGAGAAAGAATGCGTAATGAGTGACCTTCCCGAAAAGGATAATAATTTAAACGAAAATACAGAAAATATCGACAGGGAAGAGGACGGTGCTTCCACCGTCTTCTCCGACCCCGCCGACCACAAGAAGACTGCCGTCAAAAAAAAGCGTTCGCTTTTACCCATAATCATTTCGGCTGTTTTGGCGGTGGCGGTGCTGGCGGGCGGCACGGTTGCCGTAATAAAGCTTATTCCCGAGCGTGAGGACGATACCTCCACCCCATCTGTTGAAACAATAAAGGTGCTTGATAAAAGCTCGGACGATTTTAAAATCGTTACCGTTACAAATAAAAACGGCACATTTAAACTTTATTCCGAAGAGGAAAAGGTTGAAAGTTCTTCGTCGTCTTCGGATACTTCAAGCAGCAGCACCAAAACGGTGTGGTATCTTGACGGTTATGCAAAGGACGTTATAAATTCCTCGTCTGTTTCAAGCATTGTAAGCTCTGTTGCAAGCGTTACCGCTTCAAGAGAGGTTACCGCTAAATCCGCCGCCGAGTGCGGGCTTGAAAAACCGACCGTTAAGGCGGACGTTGTAACAAAGGACGGCGCGGAGTTCTCTTTGCTTATAGGCGGAGACTCACCCGACGGCACGGGAATATATATCAAGCTTTCTACCGATGATAAGATATATATTAACGACAGCTCGATTGATTCGTCGCTTGAATTTGACGCCCTAAGCCTTGCCGCAACCGATTCTATAGCGGGTGTGCCCACTTCCGATTTATCTTCAGATTATAAGGACGATAACGGCAACCTTTCATCCTTTGATTCAATAACCCTTACGGGATCTAATTTCCCCGAAAAGCTGATAATTGCGCCGAACACCGATAAAAACCTTTCAACCTATGCGGCGTATATGACCACCTCGCCCACAAAGCGCATTGCCGATAAAGTGGACGGCATTTTCGGGCTTTTCAAGAGCGGCGTAACCGTGAGCGGTGCGTATTCGTTTGATACCTCCGTCTCGACCCGCAAAAAGCTGGGGCTTGATAATCCCGAGCTTACCGCCGAAATTAAGGTTGGCTCCGTAAAGCAAAGCTACAGCTTTAAAAAGCAGGAGGACGGCGGCTACGCGGTTTGGTACGACGGCGCAAAGCTTATTAAAAAGGTTGACGCTTCAAGCATTACCTTTATTGATTACGGGGTCAATAATTACTACGCTTCGTGGGTCTGCCTGCAATCTATTAACGAGCTTTCCAATTTCACTATCAAAACGCCCGAAAAGACTTATAGCTTTGATATAGTTTATGATGATGCCGAAGACGCGAAGGAAACCTACGTTATAACCTATGAGGGCAAAAAGCTCACCGCCGAAAACTTCCAGAATTTCTATCAGGAATGCATTTCGCTTTCCTGCTCGGATTTCACGGTGGATAAGGTGAGCGGCGAGCCTGCCATGACAATTGTTTTCACCTATTCCGATACCTCGCGCGCCAAAACCGACGTTAAATTTGTAAAGTCGGGCGCGGCTAAATATCAGTACAGCATTGATGGCATTGAAATGGGTAAAATAAATTCCTCGGCGCTTAATAAAATCTTAAAGCACGTTGAAAAAGTCGCAAAGGACGAAAGCATAAAATAACTTGACAAACGTGCGCTTATAGTATAAAATAGATAAGCAGTAGGGGCTGTGTTTTCCAAACGGAGAATACAGCCTGATTTTCTGTGTAATGAAATTAAAAGGATGAGCGGATCATGTCTAACTTTAAATACGATGTTGCGATTATCGGTGGCGGTATAGGCGGCCTTATGGCGGCTTACAGGCTTTGCCGCAATATACCGGATATTAAAATAGTAATAACCGAGCGCGGCAATACCCTTGAAAACAGGCACTGCCCCGCAGGGAAAAATAACACCTGCGTTCACTGCAGGCATTGCTCTATAACCAGCGGCTATGCGGGCGCGGGCGCATTTTCGGACGGTAAGTTCAACCTCGGCACTGCCTACGGCGGAACGCTGGGCGAAGAATTGGGCGATGATACCGCGAATAAATATATTGATGAGGTTGATAAGATCCTCAATGAATACTGCACCTCGGGCGAGCCTACGGTTTATAAATCGAATGAGAGCCTAAAGCTTAAGTGTCTGCAAAATAATTTAAGACTGCTTGATATGAACGTCAAGCACCTGGGAACGGATAAAAACTACCTCACAATGCAAAACCTCATACACGCGCTGGCGGATGACGGGGTTGAAATGCTTGCTTTCTACGATTGCGAAAGGGTAGAAAAGCACGACGGCGGCTACACGCTTCACTATACCAACGGCGAGAAAATTGACGCCGAAAAAATAATTATAGCCACAGGCCGCGGCGGCGCTAACTTTGTTGCAGATTTCTGCCGCTCGTTCGGCGTTAAAATGCGCTCGAATTATGTTGATATAGGCGTTCGCGTTGAAATGAAGGATATTATATGGCGCGAATTTTCCGACCGCATTTACGAGCCGAAAATTCTTTACAGAACCAAGACATTTGAGGACCGCTGCAGAATGTTCTGCTTTAATAAGGGCGGGCTTGTTTCGGCGGAGAATAACCACGGAATCATAACCGCAAACGGTCACTCCTTTGCCGACCCCGCGAAGAAGACAGACAACTGCAACTTCGCAATTCTTTCAAGTATACGCTTTACAGAGCCTTTCGATCAGCCCACAGAGTATGCCGAGAGCATATCCCGCCTTGCAAATATGATAGGCAAGGGCAACGTGCTTGTTCAGCGTTTCGGCGATCTTGTCCGCGGCAGGCGCACCAACGACCACAGGCTCGGTCAGAATACCGTTATACCCACGCTTAAAGCAACCTCGGGCGATATATCGCTCGTGCTGCCGCACCGTATTCTCACAAATATTATAGAGACAATCTATGCGCTTGATAAGGTGGCTCCGGGCACTGCGAATGACGATACGCTGCTTTACGGCTGCGAGAGCAAGTATTACTCAATCCGCCCGGTATTTATGAATGAAAAGTTTGAGCTTACCGATAATGTATATATAATAGGCGACGGCAGCGGTATCTGCCGCGGCTTATCGCAGTCGGGCGCTATGGGTATTTATGTTGCCGATTGCATTTCGGGCAAAAACTGATTTTTTGTAACCTTTTTTTACCGCTTTTTCGTTATTTATATGGAGGGACGCGGTTATGAAGTTAAAATCAAGGAATATTTTATGCCTTTTGGCGG
>OGQP01001348.1_pt1 | contig 14777 bp, 10 predicted proteins | sample 1553251 | NCBI WGS metagenome assembly OGQP01 (sample SAMEA2580016, study PRJEB22360) | human gut metagenome | biome: human gut; feature: human-associated habitat; material: faeces | place: Denmark | collected 2008/2010 | reverse complement strand
TTACCCATCTTCGGGAAGGTATAAACTCTCTTACGGATATCCATGAAGTCCATGGACATATCGGAGAAGTCAGCGTCCGGATTCTCATAAAGCATCCACATAACCTTGCCGGCATCCATTGCGGAACCGCCGCCAAGAGCGATGATGCAGTCTGGCTCAAAGGCGGTCATAGCCTTGGCACCGGCTTTGGCGGAAGCGAGAGACGGGTCAGGAGCTACATCAGAGAAGCATGTATGAACGATGCCCATCTGATCCAGTTTATCTTCGATCGGTTTGGTGTAGCCATTCTTGTAGAGGAAGGAGTCTGTTACGATGAAGCAGCGTTTCTTGCCCATAACAGTACCGAGCTCATCAAGAGCAACCGGCATACAGCCCTTCTTAAAGTAAACCTTTTCCGGTGTTCTCATCCAGAGCATATTCTCTCTCCTTTCAGCAACAGTCTTGGTATTGAGAAGGTGTTTGACACCAACGTTCTCGGATACGGAGTTACCGCCCCAGGAACCGCAGCCAAGAGTAAGGGATGGAGCAAGCTTGAAGTTGTAAAGGTCACCGATACCACCCTGGGAAGAAGGGGTATTGATAAGGATACGGCAGGTTTTCATAGTTGCTTCGAATTTATCCATCTTCTCTGTTTCATTTACGTTGATGTAGAGGGAAGAGGTATGACCATAGCCGCCGTCTGCAACGAGCTGCGCAGCCTTTGCAACAGCATCGTCAAAATTCTTGGCCTTGTACATGGCAAGTACAGGGGAAAGCTTCTCGTGTGCGAATTCTTCGCTGATATCAACGGACTCAACCTCACCGATCAGGATCTTGGTCTCAGCCGGTACAGTAACGCCTGCCATTTCAGCGATAGTAGCAGCCTTCTGTCCTACGATCTTGGCATTCAGTGCACCGTTGATAAGGATGGTCTTTCTGACTTTCTCGATCTCGTCTTTTTTAAGGAAGTAGCATCCTCTGTAAAGGAACTCTTCCTTCACTTCTTTATAAATGCTCTCCAGAACAGTTACGGACTGCTCGGAAGCACAGATCATACCATTGTCAAAGGTCTTGGAGTGGATGATGGAGTTAACTGCAAGACGGATATCTGCGCTGTCATCAATAATGGCAGGTGTATTTCCGGGTCCTACACCAACAGCCGGTTTACCGGAGGAGTAAGCTGCTTTGACCATTCCGGGACCACCGGTGGCAAGGATGATATCTGCGTTCTGCATTACCATGTTGGTAAGGTCAAGGCTTGGGATATCGATCCATCCGATGATTCCTTCCGGCGCACCTGCGGCAACAGCTGCTTCCAGAACAACTTTTGCAGCTTCAATAGTGGATTTCTTAGCACGCGGATGCGGGCTGATGATGATCGCATTACGGGTTTTCAGGGAAATAAGAGATTTATAGATTGCTGTGGAGGTCGGGTTGGTTGTAGGGATAACTGCGGCAATCAGTCCTACAGGCTCCAGGATCTTCTTGAGTCCGTATGCCTTGTCTTCTTCTACAACACCACATGTCTGAGTGTTCTTATATGCATTGTAAACATACTCTGCTGCGTAATGGTTCTTGATAACCTTGTCTTCCATGATACCCATGCCTGTTTCCTCAACAGCCATTTTGGCAAGTGGGATACGCATCTTGTCAGCAGCAGTAGCAGCTGCCTTAAAGATCTTGTCGACCTGCTCCTGTGTGTAGGTAGCAAAGATCTTCTGTGCCTCTTTCATTGCAGCCATTTTCGCGGTCAGGGCTTCTGGAGTGTCGATGATGGTAGGGATAGTTTCTTTCTTTGCCATGTGGAATCCTCCTGTTTTCATATGATAATGGTCTGTGGTCCTGCGGGCTTATCCTTTTTTCGCCGGCAGATGCTGCAGAGTTTTTGTAAGTCCCCGTGCTGCGTTTCGTTGTTGATTCAATCTGATTGAATTTTTAGTTTCGATACTGATATAGTATCAAAATTCTGAAAAAAACGCAAATTCTGAATTTTGTCGCTATGTGCAAAATGACGAACAGAAAATTCGGGGAAAATACTGTAAATTTTACTTTGCAGAACGCTGAATTATTGGAAAAATCTTAAAAAAAAATTTTGAAATTCAGCACTGTGCACAAAAAACATGTTAAAAAATTGTCAGCGCTGACAAAAAACATGCACACATATGAAGGGTGGGCAAAAGATAAAACGCAACATGTGGTTAAAACATTAACGTTAAACTTTTGTCAAACGATCATGCACACATTATAATTTAACTGATTTCAGACGTCAATAGAGAATTCGATAAATAATTCACAAAAATACGGAACGATTTTGATAAAAAATTCACAAAAATATTGTGACAAAGTAAAGCGTGATAACATAAGAAACCAAAAAACTTGAAATTATTTAAATTTTCAGAATAATTAGGTGGAAATTATCGGGATTTTTTTCAGAAATGCAGAAAAAACTGCCATACAGGAAATGCTTCCCATATGGCAGTTTATATAAATATAGGTCAGGCGGATAAAAGCATCCGCATTCACTATGTGGCTTTGCGCCGAATTACTGTAAAAGGTTTCTGCTCAACAGTAAATGATAGCCAGGTTCGATCAGCTTTTGCGGAATGCGGCACGTTTTCTGTCTCTGGAGTCCAGAATACGTTTACGGATACGAAGGCTTGTCGGTGTTACCTCAAGAAGCTCATCCTGGTCGATGAACTCAATGGCCTGCTCAAGACTTAAGATCTTTGGCGGAACAAGCTTCAGTGCATCGTCAGCGGAAGAGGAACGGGTGTTGGTAAGGTGCTTGGTCTTGCAGACATTCAGTTCGATATCCTCGGCCTTTCCGTTCTGTCCGATGACCATACCGCTGTAAACCTTCTCGCCAGGTCCGACAAAGAGAGTACCACGCTCCTGAGCAGAGAAAAGACCGTAGGTAACAGTTTCGCCTGCCTCGAAAGCGATGAGGGAACCCTGTTTACGGTACGGGAAGTCTCCCTTGTATGGTGCGTATCCGTCAAACATGGTGTTCAGGATACCGGTACCCTTGGTGGAGGTAAGGAATTCGTTACGGAATCCGATCAGTCCACGGGAGGGGATGGAGAACTCGAGACGTACAGTTCCGTCGCTTGCTGTGCTCATACCCTGAAGCTCACCTTTACGCTCGCTGAGTTTCTGGATGATAGTACCGGAAAATTCTTCCGGAACGTCAACGTATGCGATTTCGATCGGCTCCAGTTTACGTCCACGCTCGTCTGTGTGATAGAGAACCTCCGGTTTGCTGACTGCAAACTCGTATCCCTCACGGCGCATGTTCTCAATAAGAACGGAGAGGTGAAGCTCACCACGGCCGGAAACCTTGAAGCACTCGGTTGTATCGGTGTCTTCTACACGAAGGCTGACGTCTGTGTTCAGCTCACGGTAGAGACGGTCACGAAGGTGACGGGAAGTGATGTATTTACCTTCCTGTCCTGCAAGAGGACTGTCGTTTACAAGGAAGTTCATGGAGATTGTTGGCTCGGAAATCTTCTGGAACGGAATGGACTCCGGGTTGTCTCCTGCACAGAGGGTATCTCCAATGTGGATATCCGCGATACCGGAGATTGCAACAATAGCTCCGATGGTAGCGCTTTTAACTTCAACTTTGTTCAGTCCGTCAAATTCGTAGAGTTTGCTGATCTTTACGCGCTCGTGTTTGTCAGGGTCATGATGGTTCAGAAGCATCAGCTCCTGGTTCACGGAAATGGTTCCGCGCTCAACCTTACCGACACCGATACGGCCTACATACTCATTGTAGTCGATGGTGCTGATAAGAACCTGCGTATCTCCGTCCGGATCTCCCTCCGGAGCAGGAATCGCATCAAGGATGGTCTCAAAAAGCGGAGCCATATTCTCAGGTTTGTCCTCAAGGTTACGAACTGCATAGCCGGCTTTTGCGGAGGCATACAGGAATGGGCAGTCCAGCTGTTCGTCAGATGCGTCCAGATCCATGAGAAGCTCCAGAACCTCGTCGACAACCTCCTCCGGACGTGCTTCCGGACGGTCGATCTTATTGATGCAGACAATAACATGCAGGTTCAGTTCGAGAGCTTTACGAAGTACAAATTTAGTCTGAGGCATGGCACCCTCGAAGGCGTCCACAAGAAGAATAACGCCGTCTACCATCTTCAGCACACGCTCTACCTCGCCGCCGAAGTCCGCATGACCTGGAGTATCGATGATATTGATTTTTACATCCTTATAATGAACTGCGGTGTTTTTGGAGAGAATCGTAATGCCGCGCTCACGCTCAATATCGTTGGAGTCCATGACACGTTCCTGGACTTCCTGGTTCTCACGGAAAACACCGCTCTGTTTCAAAAGCTCGTCAACAAGTGTTGTTTTACCGTGATCGACATGGGCGATAATGGCCACGTTACGAACATCTTCACGCTTGGTCTTCATATAATCCAAATCCTTTCTTTCCATATATAAGTAATCTTTTTTGTTAAAAATGATGTCCAAATTTATAGTCTATCACATTTTTGTGAGATTACAAGACATAAAAAAATATTTTTGGTTTTTCATTTTTCAGGCATATTATACCGCAAATACACATAGATTGATATAGACGAAATACACGAAGAGGAAGGAGAGCTACTTATTATGGCAGATAAAATTATTGAAAACAATCAGGTATCCGTTATGGGACGGATCGCTACGGGGTTTACTTTCAGCCATCAGGTCTTTGGAGAAGGATTTTACATGATGGATATCCTGGTAAAACGTCTCAGCGATTCGGAGGACAGGATCCCGGTGATGGTGTCTGAGCGGCTGATCGATATCACACAGGATTATGTGGGAGAATATATCGAGATCCACGGACAGTTCCGATCCTATAACCGTCATGAAGAAAAGAGAAACCGGCTTGTGCTTTCAGTCTTTGCCCGGGAAGTGAAGTTTGTGGGGGAGGAAGAAGAAACTGTGCCGGTCAATCAGATCTTTCTGGACGGATATATTTGTAAACCGCCTGTATACAGAAAAACACCGTTGGGAAGAGAAATCGCAGATCTTCTGATGGCAGTCAATCGACCTTACGGAAAATCCGATTACATACCATGTATATGCTGGGGAAGAAATGCCAGATATGCTTCTGCTTTTGAAGTAGGCGGGCATGTACTGATCTGGGGCAGGATCCAGAGCAGGGAGTACATGAAACGGATTAGTGAAAACGAAACAGAAAAAAGGATTGCCTATGAAGTTTCGGTGAGTAAATTGGAATATGTTGAGTAACATTGGATATATTTTGGAATAGTGGTGAGAACATTAAGGTAACACTTGCATTTCCAGCCAATCTGCGGTAATATTAAAAAAATTAGAAAAATGGGGAATTACCGGTTTCACTAACAGTAAGAGGAAAAATCATGGAAAGAGAAATAACAGAGGTTTATTGCGGGAACGGGAAAGGAAAGACAACTCTGGCTGTAGGCCGGGGGCTGCGCTTTGCTACACAGGGAAAAAGTGTGATCATCATACAGTTCCTCAAGGGCAGGGAACGCAGAGAATTGGATTTCCTTGAGGAACTGGATAATTTTGATTTCAAGATTTTCCGTTTCGAAAAAATGGACACCTGCTATAATGACCTGAGTGAGCAGGAAAAGGCAGAAGAGAGAACCAATATTCTCAATGGCCTTAATTTCGCACGGAAGGTAATTGCTACCAGAGAGTGTGATTTTCTGCTGCTGGATGAGATCCTCGGGCTTATGGATAAAGGAATCGCTCCAGTTGAGACGATCATCGATATGCTTAAGCAGAAGGATGAAAGTATGCATATAATTATGACCGGACGCTGGCTTCCGGATGCTTTGAAGCCCTATGTGGATAGTATTACCACGATAACAACAGAGCTGACTGACCAGGAACGGGAATAAGTAATATTTCACAGAAGAAAGAAGGAGGAAGACAAATGGCAATTTTTAAAGGAACAGGCGTTGCAATCGTAACACCTATGCATGAAGACGGTAAAGTGAATTTTGAGAAACTTGAGGAGATCCTTGAGGATCAGATTGCGAACAGCACAGACGCCATCGTTATCTGTGGAACAACAGGAGAATCTTCTACTCTGACACACGGAGAACATCTTCAGACAATTAAGTTCACAATTGATAAAGTTAACAAACGTGTGCCTGTTATCGCAGGAACAGGTTCCAATTGTACAGAGACAGCGATCATGATGTCCAAGGAAGCAGCTTCCTATGGCGCAGACGCTCTTCTTATTGTAACACCTTACTATAACAAGGCTACACAGAAGGGTCTTATCGCTCATTACACAGCAATTGCCAATGCAGTTCCGGAAACTCCGCTCATCATGTACAACGTACCGAGCCGTACAGGCTGCAACATCCAGCCGGCTACAGCAGCTTACCTTGCAAAGAATGTAAAGAACATTGTCGGAATCAAGGAAGCAACAGGAGATCTTTCCCAGATCGCCAAGATGATGTCTCTGGCAGACGGACAGCTTGAGCTTTACTCCGGAAATGATGATCAGGTACTTCCGATTCTTTCTCTTGGCGGACTTGGGGTTATCTCCGTACTTTCCAACGTTGCACCGAAGTTTACACATGACATGGTCATGAAATATTTCGACGGCGACATCAAGGGAGCAACAGAGGATCAGCTGAAAGCTCTTCCGCTGATCAATGCGCTGTTCAGCGAAGTAAATCCGATTCCTGTCAAGACAGCTATGAACCTTATGGGAATGAACGTAGGGCCGCTTCGCATGCCGCTCTGCGAGATGGAAGAGGACACAAAGGCAGCTCTTGCAAAAGAGATCGAGAAATTCGGCCTTAAGCTTGCTAAATGATCTGACTGTAAGCGAAAGGTAAAGGAGAATATACTATGGTAAAAATCATCATGCACGGCTGCAACGGACATATGGGCCAGGTCATCAGCGGCATTGTGGAGAAAGATCCGGATGCTGAGATCGTAGCAGGTATTGATATTGCAGATCAGGGAAAAAACAGCTATCCGGTATTCACCGATATTGACGCATGTCAGGTAAAGGCAGATGCGATCATTGATTTTTCTTCCGCAAAGGCAACAGACAAGCTTCTTGAGTACAGCGCGGCACGCCAGATCCCGGTTGTTCTGTGCAGTACCGGTTTAAGCCAGGAGCAGCTTGCAAAAGTGGAAGAAACATCCCGAAAGGTAGCAGTGCTGAAATCCGCAAACATGTCTCTTGGTATCAACACACTTCTGAAGCTGGTTCAGGACGCAGCCAGGGTTCTTGCAGCTGCAGGCTTTGATATGGAGATCGTAGAGAAGCATCACCGCCTGAAATTAGACGCACCAAGCGGTACTGCACTTGCGCTGGCAGACAGCATTAATGAAGCTATGGATAACCAGTATCATTATGTATATGACCGCAGCCAGAAACGTGAAAAACGCGATGATAAGGAAATCGGTATCTCCGCAGTTCGCGGCGGAACTATCGTAGGTGAGCATGAGATAATTTTTGCAGGTCAGGACGAAGTAATCGAGTTCAAGCATACTGCATATTCCAAGGCTATTTTTGGAAAAGGTGCTGTAGAAGCAGCCAAATTCCTTGCCGGCAAACCGGCAGGACGTTATGATATGAGTGACGTGATCGGCTGATTCTGACAGATTGAGCCGCAACAGAATAAAATTACAGGTAATACAGACGGGGTTCGTGTAAGATCGAACCCCGTTTTTTTTGATGAAATTGCGGTTTTTGAAATTTTTCCCAGAATAGGATAGCGGAAAAAGTGCCATATTAGGAATACAGAATTTTTTAGAAAAAGGAGAAGATCATATGAAAAAATGGAAGGCGATTCTTTTTGGTACTTTGCTTACCCTGTCTCTGTGTACATTTACAGCCTGCGGCACAGAGGTAAACAATGCGGATGAAACAGTGGATGAAAAAGATAAAAACACGAAGGATAAGGAAAAAGATACAAACGAAAATACTGCCGCAGAAGATGAAACTATGGAAGAAAAAGCAGACAATGACGGTGTGAAGGACAATGGAGAGAGCATTAAGGATTCCGGCACGGATAACAATGAGATGTCCGATGGAAATATTACCGTGACGCCTGCAGGAAATGGAAATAACGGGACAGCAGCACCCGGAGCTGCGGATGCTGACAGAAACGAAAATGACGGAACTGTATCCGGTGAGCTGGGTGACAGTGTAAAGGACCTTGGCGACGGCGTAGGTAATGCAGTGGATGATATCGGAAACGCAGTGGGAAATGCGGTAGAAGGAAGATAACAGATATTTTACCACAGCATTGCATAAAACTGTTTCAGATGCTATTATCAGTGCATGGAAAGAAAATGGAGGACAGGATTATGAAATTCAGACCATGCATTGATATACATAACGGAAAGGTAAAACAGATCGTAGGAGGAAGCCTGAAGGATCAGGGGGATCAGGCGGCAGAAAATTTTGTGTCAGAGCAGGATGCGGCATTCTATGCAGAGCTTTATAAGAAGGCAGGATTAAAGGGCGGTCATGTGATCCTTCTGAACGGAAAGGATTCCCCGAACTATGAAGCAACAAAAGCCCAGGCACTTCAGGCTCTGGGAAAATATCCCGGAGGGCTTCAGATCGGAGGCGGCATCTGCCCGGAGAATGCGGCAGAATATCTGGAGGCTGGCGCCAGCCACGTGATCGTAACCTCCTATGTGTTTAAAAACGGAGTGATCTCCTGGGAAAATCTGGAGAAGATCCGTGATGCTGCAGGGAAAGAACATCTTGTACTTGACCTGAGCTGCCGCAAAAAAGATGGCAAATATTATATTGTCACAGACCGATGGCAGAAATTTACAGAAGAGATCGTGACACCGGAGCTGATGGAAAGGCTTGGAAGCTTCTGCGACGAATTTCTGGTCCATGCAGTGGATGTGGAAGGAAAGGCACGAGGTGTGGAAACAGAGCTTGCAAAGCTTCTGGGACAGTATACAGCCCATCCGGTGACCTATGCAGGCGGTGTGGGTTCTATGGCAGATATTGAAGAGCTTCGAAAAGCAGGTCAGGGCAGACTGGATGTGACTGTTGGCAGTGCTTTGGATATTTTTGGCGGAAGTATACCCTTTGAAGCTCTGGCTAAAATGAAATAGTATATACAAATAGTGAAGCAGATGCTTTTGTCCCATCAATCTTCTGGCACTGGTGTGCAGATATACATTTGTAATGAATTAATTAGATGAAATACTCTAATAGTTGCGCATTCACGACAAAAAAAACATTTTGAAGGAATATATCGAATAAATTTGGAAAAAATTTATGAAATTTTTGAAAAGTGATGTTAAAATTCAATTTAATATGTTATAATAGCAACATAAAACAGCAAAGGGGATGGAAGTCATGAAATTTATTATTAGTGGAAAGAATATAGCAGTAACCGAAGGACTTAAAACAGCTGTTGAGGACAAGCTTGGTAAACTTGAAAGGTATTTCACTCCTGAAACTGAGATTTCAGTAACCTTAAGCGTTGAGAAGGATCGCCAGAAGATCGAGGTAACGATCCCTGTGAAAGGTAACATTATCCGTTCCGAGCAGGTAAGCAATGATATGTATGTATCCATCGATCTGGTTGAAGAGGTAATTGAGCGTCAGCTTCGTAAATACAAGAACAAGATCGTTGACAAGCAGCAGGAATCCACAAACTTCCAGAAGGCATACCTTGATAAGGATTATGAAGAGGATGAGGAAGTTAAGATCATCCGTACCAAGAAATTCGGGATCAAACCAATGTATCCGGAAGATGCATGCGTACAGATGGAGCTTCTCGGACATAATTTCTTTGTATTCTTTAATGCTGAGACAGAGCAGGTTAACGTAGTTTATAAACGTAAAGGAAATACTTACGGACTGATCGAACCAGAGTTCTGATAGGGAATTTTATTATCACAACTGAATATTGAATGGAAGGCTCCGGGAATCTGTGTGAGAAATCGGCAGGTTTCCGGAGCCTTTTATGTCACAGCAAAATCAGGCTTCTTTTCTGTTGCAAGCAATAGGGGAGAATTATATAATGAAGACATATGCGAAAGGAGGAAGGAAAAATGAAAAAGAAGCTTCCTGTGGTGATCTTAAGTGTAGCTCTTGGTATGACCATGATACCGGCTACCTGTATGGCAGCGGAATTTAACAGTGGTGACACCATAAAAGAACAGACTGTGGAGGACCTGGAACTGAGTTCCGGAGAAAACAATACAAAGGATTCACAAAAGTCAGAAATACAATGGACAGGATTTAAATGGGACAGCTATTCCCAGGCAGAGATAACGCTTACGTCAGCCGTTAACGGCGTCTGCTATTATAAATGGGCAGAGCGGGGGGAAGACGGAAATCCCCAGGTGCCTCAGATCGAGACCGGAAATACCGTGAATGATGAGGTTTTGATCAGTGAGGATGAAGAGTTCGGGATCACACTTGCAGACCTGGATACAGACCAGGCAGTTGATCTGTATATCCAGATTGAGGATGAGAATGGGAAATTAAGTGATCTGAAGCGGATGGAGCTGGATCAGGACAGCCGCCCGGCGAAAAAAACAGATTCTGAGAAAAAACATAAAGCATCCAAACCAAAGGCAGAGGACAGTACGGTAGAGGGGCTGGATTCTCCTCTGGAATTCTACCCGGATACATTTTATGATTTTAAGGTTATCGGTGCAGGTACCGATAATGAGGATCCGGAAAACGGAGACATTAAGTGGGTGCCTGTTTACTGGAGCACATCTGCGAATCCGAATTCCAACCGGATCCGAAGCACCTGGAAGATCGGTTCCAAGGAAGGAATCGACCAGGAGGGAACTTTTAATCTGTATGTTTTCTTCCGCAAATATACCTGCAAGGATTCCAAATGGCAGTCTACGGATAAGATACAGTCTGTACAGTACAAGTTTCAGTCAGCCCCACTTTCTGAAAAATAATACTGTGTGGAGTGCGAATATCTCCTTGACATAACAAATATGTAACTCACGGAGAAAAGGAGGAAGGTAAATGAAGAAAAAAGTTCTGGCACTTTTTTTAAGTGCTGCACTTTGTGTGACGGTGCTTCCGGCAACCGGTATGGCTGCAGAGTTTGGCAGCGGTGATGCAGAAATCACAGAAAATGCTGCGGACAGCCAGGAAGTGTTTTCCGCAGAGGAAACTACAGAGTCTATGGGAGAGACTGAGCAGCCTGCAGAAGACAGTGAGGATATTTCTGAGGAAATGGTGGATAACTCTTCCGATGCAACCATGGAAGATGTGGAAAACGCAGAAAATGCGGAGAACAGCGAGGATGCTTTCGGCGGAGCTGAGGAAGGAGTTTCAGAAGAGATCTCCAGTGAGGATGATCCGGAAGTATTATTGACAGAACTGATACCTGAAGAAGCAGGAGACAGTATGGAAGAAGAAAACGCAGAAGCTATGTCATCGTCAGATCCGGAGCTGACAGTGACACCGACAGCGGGTCCGGAACCGACAGTGACACCGATAACGGATCCGGAACCGACAGTGACACCGACAGCGGATCCTGAACTGACAGTGACACCAACACCGGTGCCAAAAATAAACGTAAAATGGACCGGAGAAAAATGGGTAAGCCGCAATTCTGTAAATGTGACACTTAAAGTTGATGCAAACGGAGCCTGCTACTACAAAGCTGTAGCGAGAAAAAAGGACGGAACATCTGATGTTCCGAGGGTCGATACGGGAAACTCTCGTGTGGCGGTTACTGCAAACAGAAGCTTTGTGATATATCTTAAGAATCTGGATACAGAGAAAGAATTTGATCTGTATCTTAAGGTATTGGGTTCAGACGGAAGAACCAGCAACCTGAAAAAATTAAAGTTGAATTACAGGGGAACCCGCCCGAAATATGATGTGACGCCGACGCCAGCCTATACACCTTATATACCGGATGTTAAAGATAGTTTTGTAAGAGGTTTGGATTCTCCGCTGAAATTTACTCCGAATAAATATTATAATTTTACCGTGACCGGTGCGGGAACTACAAATTTAAATCCCGGGCCTGGAGATGTGAAGTGGGTGCCAGTTTACTGGAGTACTTCACCAAATCCAACCGATAACAGGAAGAATACTACATGGCGGATCGGATCTGCCAAAGGAATAAACAAAGCCGCAACTTATAACATGTATATCTTTTTCCAGAAGTATGTTTATCAGAAAGCTGAATGGAAAAAGACTGATGAAGTACAGTCAGCCGTATACCAGTTCCGGTCCGCGGCCCTTACAACGGTAAAGCTTACCAGGCCCGGGTTATCCGGCACTTCCAACAGCCCTGCCGGCATCGTCTTCAAATGGAAAAAAGCTGCAAATGCTTCCGGCTATAAGATCTATCGAAGGACCGGAAACAGCAGCAAGTGGGTCAATATCGCTACCGTAAGCGGAAGCAATACGCTGGTCTACACAGACGGATCAGTAAAAGCAGGAACCATGTATACTTATACAGTCCGCGCATACAAGGGCTCTGCTTTAAGTGCTTATAACAAAAACGGCAGCAGGATCGTCCGCCTGACAGCTCCGGTGCAGTACAAACCGTCCAGCAAGGCTTCAGGGAAGCTGACTGTCCGCTGGAAAAAAGCAGCTGGCGCTTCCGGCTATCAGATCCAGTATGCGGCATCAAGGTCCATGAGAGGGTCCAGGACAGTGTCCGCCAGTGCATTGACCCGAACACTTTCCGGTTTGAAAAAGGGAAGCACTTATTATGTTCGTATCCGTGCATACAAAAAAGTGAGCGGAAAGACATATTACGGTGCCTGGAGCAGTGTGAAAAATGCAAAAGTAAGGAAATAAGATCTGTAATATCCCGCGGGATCCTCGAAAACAGGATCCTATGCGGGATATTTTCTGTTGTTCCTGACATGATTTGTTAAATAATTGTTCATTGTTTTTATAACAGGAAAGTGGTAGAATATATACCATATGTGATCCAGTATAACGGATATCAACAGAGAACTGGAATGATCCAAAATTGGACAGATCAGAGACAGCAGTCTTATTCGAATAAAATGATTGGAGCAGAAACATGAATGTTTTTTCAAAAGTATTTGGAACCCGCAGCCAGCGTGAGGTAAAACGTATCATGCCGCTGGTTGAAAAAACCGAGAGCTATCAGTCTCAGATGCAGCAGCTTACGGATGAGCAGTTACGAGACAAGACAAGAGAATATAAGAAACGTCTTGCAGAAGGTGCAACACTGGATGATCTTCTTCCGGAGGCATTTGCCACCGTACGTGAGGCAGCCAAGCGTGTACTTGGAATGGAGCATTACCGTGTACAGATCATCGGTGGTATCATCCTTCACCAGGGCCGTATCGCCGAGATGAAAACAGGTGAAGGTAAAACTCTTGTTTCCACACTTCCTGCATATCTGAATGCCCTTGAGGGAAAAGGTGTCCACATCGTAACCGTCAACGACTACCTGGCAAAACGAGATGCTGAGTGGATGGGTAAGGTTCACGAGTTCCTTGGCCTGACTGTAGGCGTGGTACTTAACGACATGAAGCCGGAAGAGCGTCGTGCGGCATACGGATGTGACATCACATACGTAACAAACAACGAACTTGGATTTGATTATCTTCGTGACAATATGGTCATCTATAAAGAACAGCTTGTTCAGAGAGATCTTCACTACTGTATCATCGATGAGATCGACTCTGTCCTGATCGATGAGGCACGTACACCTCTGATCATTTCCGGACAGAGCGGCAAGTCCACCAAGCTTTATGAGGTGTGCGATATCCTTGCACAGCAGCTGGAGCGTGGAGAAGCCAGCCATGAGATGACCAAGATGGCAGCCATCATGGGTGAGGAGGTTATCGAGACCGGTGACTTCGTTGTAAATGAGAAAGATAAGATCGTCAACCTTACCGAGCAGGGTATCAAGAAGGTTGAGAAATTCTTTAATATCGAGAACCTGGCAGATCCGGAAAACCTGGAGATCCAGCACAACATCATCCTTGCACTTCGTGCACATAATCTGATGCACAAGGATCAGGATTATGTTGTAAAAGATGACGAGATCCTGATCGTTGATGAGTTTACCGGACGTATCATGCCGGGCCGTCGTTACTCCGATGGTCTTCATCAGGCGATCGAGGCGAAAGAGCATGTGAAGGTTAAGAGAGAGAGCAAGACTCTCGCAACCATTACCTTCCAGAACTTTTTCAACAAATATGACAAAAAAGGCGGTATGACAGGTACAGCCCTCACCGAGGAAAAAGAGTTCCGTGATATCTACGGCATGGACGTTGTAGAGATTCCGACCAACCGTGTAGTACAGCGTAAAGACCTTGACGATGCTGTTTACATGACAAAGAAAGAGAAATTCAACGCCGTTGTAGAGGCAGTTAAGGAAGCTCACGCAAAACATCAGCCGGTATTGGTTGGTACGATCACCATCGAGACTTCCGAGCTTCTCAGCAGAATGCTGAAGAGAGAGGGAATCCCCCACAATGTATTGAATGCCAAGTTCCATGAGCTTGAGGCTGAGATCGTAGCACAGGCTGGTCAGGCCGGTGCAGTTACCATTGCAACCAACATGGCAGGTCGTGGTACTGATATTAAGCTTGATGATGTATCCAGAGCAGCCGGCGGTCTGAAGATCATCGGTACAGAGCGTCATGAGTCCAGACGTATTGATAACCAGCTGCGTGGACGTTCCGGACGTCAGGGAGATCCAGGAGAATCCCGCTTCTACATTTCCCTGGAGGATGACTTGATGCGTCTGTTCGGATCTGAGCGTCTGATGAAGGTGTTCACTTCCCTTGGTGTAGCTGAGAATGAGCAGATCGAGCACAAGATG
>OGQP01001321.1_pt1 | contig 14913 bp, 14 predicted proteins | sample 1553251 | NCBI WGS metagenome assembly OGQP01 (sample SAMEA2580016, study PRJEB22360) | human gut metagenome | biome: human gut; feature: human-associated habitat; material: faeces | place: Denmark | collected 2008/2010 | reverse complement strand
CCGCCGCAGGGCCGGTAGGTGCTTCGCAGGAGACGTTGGAGGCCAAGGCACGGGACATGGTGGACTTTACCTTCCGCCAGCTCATGATGCAGACGGGCCGGGACAGTGTGGCAGACGCCGGATTTCACTGTAATGTCTGCATTGTGGAGGATGGTGGGAGCCTACTGATCTACGTCCTCTACGACGGCTGAGGTGAGGCATGCAAGACCTGCTGAAATCTCTGTACCGCACCTACTGTGAACGGAAAGGCCAGTATGACCTCCCACAGGAAGCCGAAGATGCCTTCCAAAGCCTGGTCAAGCGCCTGTCTAAAGAGGGCAAGCACCTGTTGCTGATCGTCGAGGACGCCCACAACATGGTATCTGAACAAGTGGCAGAGCAAAGCTTCATCTGCGGCTTCCGGCTGGCAGCGCTGCTGGCAATGGAGCTTATGATGGATACAGAAGAATGATAAAACACCCGCCCTTCCGAAATAGTCGGAAGGGCGGGTATCTTTCTTATGACTTTTTCAACCAGTCAGAAAATGCTTCTATCGTAATGACCTTGTTGTCGCATTTCTTTTTCTGCTCTCTGGCCTGTTCACTCCAAGCGTAGAACTGACTGTCACTGATACGCCCCGACTTGATCCATGCGAAGCGGCGTTTGTACTCTCTGCGATACTCACAGAAAACAGCGTCGTCCTTGTGAGTACGACTGTACTGCCGAAAGGCTCCCACATCCTTGCAGGTGCGTCCCTTTTCATCAAACACCCTGTCGCAATACTCCGTGCTGGCATGACCGGTAACAGCAAAATACCTGCCGCAGTTCTTGCAGCGCCGCATCTTGATTCCTCGCGCAAGGCACTGGCGCACTTCATACTCGATCACGTCATTCATCGACTGTGCATACAGCACCTCGGTATAGTCATCGTTTCCCACCGCCTCATAACGCAACGTCAACGGTGTAAATTCAAAGCGTTCAAGCATACAGCCACTTTCTTCATAGCGCCGCAGCTTCCTGCTGATCGAGTCATCACCGCTCTCATCGCTGAGCACATCGTGGAACAGCTGCAAAAGCTGTTGCTGTGTGCGATGTACATTCGCTTTCAGCTGACACATCTTTCGGATGGGTATATACCGGGCACCCATATACTGTTGCTCTTTGGCCTGCCGTATCCACTCGTACCAGTTCAGCCGAAAACATTCGAAATAGATATGCTCCTTGGACAAACCAGACAGCAGTTCCCATACAACGTTCAGATCGCTCTCATCCTTTTCCAGACGCAGCTTCTGCAGCGCACTAAAGGCAGCATCAATCTTCTGTCGCCACGGATTCATGTCCAAATACAGGAATGACAACAACGTATCCGGAAAGGTATACACCATTTTTGAATTAACCCAACAAGACTCATTTGAAACATGATCTTTTATCTCAAAATATTCTTTCCCGCCCAACAGATACACTTTGAACCCTTTGAATCCCATAGTCACTCTCTCCCACAATAGACTAATTATAATTTTATTATTCAACCGTCTTGACGCATGTAGGCCAATATGGTAAAATGAGGCAAATCGAATTATGCCATTTTATTTCGTAATTAGTCTAACACTTGCTGTCGTATTTGTCAATCTTAAAAGGAGTCTCTATGAAAAACAACTTAAACCTGTTAAACCTGATCAACATGCGTGACGTTCCCATCGAACCTGTGCAGTGGCTGTGGTACCCTTACATACCTATCGGCAAGCTGACTATGGTGCAGGGTGATCCCGGTGATGGCAAGACCACGTTCGTCCTCGCGGTCATCGCCGCGCTGACAAAAGGAGAACCGCTGCCGGAGTGCAGCAGCATAACCGAACCCATGAATGTCATTTACCAGACCGCCGAGGATGGCCTGTCGGACACCATCAAGCCACGGCTGGTAAACACCGGCGCGGACTGTTCCCGTGTACTGGTCATTGACGAGAGCCACGGCGAGTTGTCTCTCTGCGATGAACGTCTGGAACAGGCCATCCGCGAGACGGGAGCGAAGCTTATTGTCCTCGATCCGTTACAAGCGTATCTGGGCAGCAAGGTGGACATGAATCGTGCCAACGAGGTACGGCCCGTCATGAAACGCATCGCGTCCGTTGCGAATCGTATGCAGTGCGCCGTCATTCTGGTTGGTCATATGAACAAGGCGCAGAACCAAAAGGCGGGCTACCGTAACCTCGGTTCCGTTGATTTCACCGCTGCCGCCAGAAGCGTTCTGGTGGTGGGGCGACTCAAAAGTGGTGATACCGTCCGCGTGGTAGCGCAGAGCAAAAGCAGTCTCGCGCCGGAGGGGTCGTCCATTGCATTCGATCTGCACCCCGAATACGGTTTCCAATGGCTCGGTGTCTGCGATGCCACCGTGGAGGATGTGCTGAATGGCTCCGGTCATGTGCAGACAAAAACCATGCAGATGGAGGATGCGCTCAAGCAGATGCTCACGCAGAGTGTCCCCGCCGAGGAGGTGCTGAGACACGCAAAGAGTCTTGGTATCTCTGAGCGGACGCTGAAGATCGCCAAGAAGCATCTGGGCGTTCTTTCAGAAAAACACGACGGACAATGGTACTGGTATCTGCCGGAGCAAGAGTGCAAGGGTGTAAGTATCTAGATACTTTGCATCCTTGCACTCTTCCCTCAGTGCCTCCCGCGTGACGGGAGTGACGGCAGTGACGGGAAAAAGTGATATAGGGGGTATGTGGAATTTCCCGTCACACCTGTCACAGCCGTCACGGAGGAAAATGTACGATTTTATTCCGATTTCACCTGGAGAACAAACGGCTTATTTCACCCCGAAAAATTGCGATTTTGGAGCAAAACAAGAGGAGAAAAAGGAAAATTCCCAGCCACACCGCACCTTGCGCCCACTGCCCGCCGTGTTGCCGCCTGTGGGCCGATTTGTGGCCTCGCAGGGTGGAGGTGGGGTACGGATACCACCCGGCCCATTTGGGGGCGTGTCGGGGAGCTTTTCGGTGCGCCGAAAAAGCAGCAGGAGAAAGGGGTGGCGTCGTGCGCACCCCCACCCCGGCCACTTCTGCCCACAGTGCGGGCAGTTGCGGGATTCCACCACCGGCGTTGTGGAGCGGCATTTTCGGCGGGCGGTGGGGTCGAAAACAGAAAAAGTCCCGCAGTTACGGAACAAACTGCGGGGTCACAGCTAAATTTTAAGGAGGAACATGAAAATGACAAACAACAAAGAAAAGTACGCTTTTTGGCTCACGCCGGAAGCGAAGAAAATGGTCGAAGCGGGCGTAGCTTTGGGCAACTGCGGCAGCCAGAGTGAGTTCGTAGAGAAGGCCGTTCGCTTCTATGATGGCTACCTGAAGGCGCAGAATGCCGGTGCGTTTCTGCCCCACGCGGTGGCTGACGTTCTGGAGGGGACGCTGGGTGTTTTTGCAAACCGCATGGCCAAGTTGCTGTTCAACCTGGCCGTCGAGCACAACATTACCAACCACTTGCTGGCCGCCGACGTGGACATGACCCGCGAGGATTACAACAAGATGCGCGGCAACAGCGTCCGCGAGATCAACAGTACACGGGGTACCATCTCGCTGAAGGATGTGATTCGGGAGGACAACTACTGATGGCCAGCATCAAGCAGCTCACCGAGCGTAAGTACAAAATCACCATCAGCAACGGCTACCGCAACGGTAAGAAGATCTGCAAATCGCAGACTATCCAAGTGCCAAAGTCTGTCGCTTCGCGGAGCATACGTCAGTACGTCATGCACGAGGCCGAGGAGTTGGAGCGCCGCTTCAAGTACGGCTTCAGTGAGGACGGCAGCACCGCCTTTCAGGACTACGCAGAGGGCTGGCTCTCCCGCCAGAGCAAATACGCACCCAGTACGCTGGCTTCCTATCGCCGACAACTGGAGGTGGTCTATCCCTACATCGGTGCTATCCCGTTGTGCAAACTGCGCCCACTGGCGATTGAAAATATGCTCACCCAACTCCGCAAACGGAAAAATCGTACTGGACAACCAATTCAAGAAACCACCGTCCAGCACTACCTGTCCGCCGTGTCCGCTGTACTCAGCGACGCAAAACGCAACGAGATCATCCAGAAGAATCCCGCCCGCATGATCGACCTGCCCGCGGCCTCACACGTCGGCCAGCACATTCCCACCGTCGAGGAGGCACAGCACCTGCTGCAAGCCCTTGCCAGAGAGCCGCGGCACTTCCGCGTGTTCTATCTGCTGGCCATGGCTGCCGCCGCGGTGAGCTGTGCGCCCTGCGCTGGTCGGACTTCTGTGCCAGCGGTAACGGATTCATCCTCACTGTCAGTCGCTCCCGCAGCATCGTTGCGGGCAAGGGTGTGGTGGAAGGCAGTACCAAAAACGGTCACAGTCGCCAGATCATTCTCTCCCCCGCCCTGCGTGGTGTGCTGCTCAGTTACCGCTGGCGGCTGGCGCAGGAGGCAGCAAGACACGGCAAAAAACTCAGTCCCTATCTGTTCGTCAACTCGGACGGGACTCTCATTCACCCCGACACATTCACAAAACGCCTGCGGAAGATCTACGCCGCCAACGGCTTCCCTGCTGAGTATCACCTGCACACTCTGCGTCACTTCTTCGTTTCCACGCTGCTGCACAGCGGCATCGACAAGCAGACGGTGGCGGAGCTGGCCGGTCACGGCGACACCGGTTTTCTGGAACGCACCTACTGCCATCCGGAGATGTCCCGCAAGCAGGAGGCCGCCGCGTCCATGCTCACCTCGCTGCGTCCCGGCAGCGGTATGATCTTCCCGCTGCAAAAGGTCGCCGGAAAATAATTCTTCTTTCTGCCTTTTGGGTATAGCTATTCTCCGTCTCTTGCAGTATGTTGTGTTGACAGCAGAAAGCGCAACAGTACACATATCCAGAGAGGAGAATGACCATGGCAAGTATTCGTAAGCGCGGTAATAGCTATCTCATCGTGGTCTCCATGGGCTACGACTACAACGGCAACCGCATCAAGTCCCAGCAGAAAACCGTCCGCCCTCCGGAGGAATTGACGCCCAAGCAGACGGAAAAGTGGCTCAACGAGCAGGCCATCCTGTTCGAGCGCTCCTGTAAGGATGATCCGCAACCGAAGAAAAATCTCACCCTCGCCCAGTACACCGAGCTGTGGCTGCGGGACATCGCTCCTGGTAAACTGGCCAAGTCCACACTGCACCGCGATAGGCAGGACTTGGAACGGTTTCTCCCCGTACTGGGTCACTACAAGCTCACCGACCTGCGGCCCGAGCACTTCCGAAAACTCTATGCCAACCTGCGTCAGACAAAGAGCGACGCAACAGGAAAGCCACTCTCCGAAAGCACCGTTGAGGGCGTACACGCGACACTGTGCAGCATCCTCTCCGACGCCGTGGAGGGTGGCTTTCTCACGCATAACCCGGCATGGCGCACCTACCGCTACGCGGGCAAGAAAACAAAGAAAAAGATTGCCGACGAGGAAACGGCACAGAAGATCATCTCCGCGCTGGAAAACGAGAGTATCAAGTACGAGACGTACTTCAAGCTCATCATCGCCACAGGGATGCGGCGGGGCGAGTGCTGCGCCCTGCAATGGCGGGACATCGACTGGGAACAGCGCTCCATCCACATCTGCCGCAACGCCGTGAAAATCACCGGCGACGAGATATTCGTAAAAGAACCCAAGACCCGCTCCGGCGACCGATACGTCTACTTCTCCGCCGAGATGGAATCGCTCCTGCGGGAGTACCAGCGTGAATGCCAGTACATCACCCAGACCTACGATGAAAGAAAACTGACTGCCGATGACTTCCTGTTCCGTCGGCAGGGCACACGCCTGCCCATGACGCCCACCACCTTCACATGGCGGTTCAAGTGCATCCTGAAAAAGAACGGTCTGCCGGAGCAGCTCAATGTCCACAGCCTGCGCCACACCGCTGCCAGCCTGATGATTGCGGGCGGCGCGGATGTGGCAACGGTAGCGGGCATCCTCGGCCACAGCCAGCCCTCCACCACGCTAGACATCTACACTCACGCCTTTGACAAAAACAAGAAAGCCGCCAGCGCGGAGCTGCAAGGAATGCTGGAGATATGAAAAATTTCTCTGATAAAAGTCTGCTGTCGGACATACCTCAAGCTCGTGTGTTCCTCGGTCTTGGCAAGGATCTCCTCAACCATTTTATCTAATGGGCCTCTGACTTAATGGCCTTTAGTAGGATTCGATAACACCAGCCCGTTCATTCCAAGTAATGATTTCATCTCGTTGATTGCGGTGTGTCAGAGATTATGCTTCAGCGCAAAACCTTCAGCAGGCACAGTGCACACTTGCGCTGTAACCCTCTCATTTTCCGGGCTTGCAAAATCACTGTAAGTAAATTACAATGTATTTAAATTTACATGATATTACCACCAATTGGAGGTTTTCACGTGAATATAACACAACTAATGCAGTATATCTCACCCGAGTTGATTTGTCAGGTAGTCTATCCTCAAAATATTGATTACCTTGATATTCGCCTGCTCTGCGGTGCGGAAACCGAGTTTATTAACAATTGTATCTATCTTGGCAGTCTGGCAAATATTTCCGCAAGCCTCTATCAGGATAAATATGTTGGAATAATTACTACGGACAGCATTGACGAAATCGCCGCTCGGTTGGACTGTATTCGCCTGTCCGGCAAGGTCAATATGCTGGCGCTGTTTGAAAAGCTGAAAGAATTATTGTATAACCGCAATATTGCTGATCTTATGAGTATGCTGAGCAGCATTTTTTCCAGCACCAATCTGAATCATATCGTGACACAGACATCTCGCATCATGAACAACCCTGTTGTCTTATTTGATTACAACAGCCAGCTTTTGGCCGCCTGCTGTGAACAACCTATTGACGATCCTGATATTGAACAGCTACTTGAGAAAGGCTATCTGCCGTCTCAATATGTCAAGGAAATGCGGAAATTGGACACTGCCAAGCAGCTGCTGTGCAGCAGTACGCCGATGTTATTTTTGGCAGATGGTGTGAACACAACGCACCATCGGCTACTCGGCATGATTCGAGTGAATCAACGGACGCAGGCTACGATTTCGGTGTTGGAGTATAACCGCAAGCTGACAATCGGTGACAGCAACATTCTGGGTAATATCTGCGGTATTCTTTCTCAGGCAGTTGAAAGCCGGAGCAAGGGAAGAAATCATGCAACACTAATGAGCCTTCAGTACGAAAACCGCTTGCAGGCACTTTTGGACGGTGAGAGCTACGACCTATCTTGGGTACCGAGCTGGCTTGCCCATATCCGCTGGGAAAGGTATCAAAAATTTCGTGTCGTATCTATTCACGCAGCGGACAATCTGCGTAATACAGCACAGAGACATGAACTCATAGAAAGGCTTCGTCTGTCCTTTCCACATCGCTGTGTTTTTCTGGACAGAGATGGTCTACTGATCTTGATCAACCCTGAATATCCTACTGTATTTCAGCAATTTATTGAGGCGTTGGATGAAGTGTTACCTGAGTACAATGTAACTGGTGGTATTAGCAAACGATTCTCCAATATTAAGGAACTAGCCGAACATCGTCAGCAGGCAGATGATGCCATACGCATTCAAGCACTGCTCGGTGGATCAAATTCCACTTGTCTGTTTGATGATCAAATTTCCTATGAATTATTACTAACAGCGCGAAGCAACCACACGCTGAAGCGGTATGATGATGAGCGACTACATATGTTGCGGGAATACGACAGGCATCACGGCACAGATTATTACACAACACTGTATGCCTATCTTCAATGCGCTTGCAATCGTACGAAGGCAGCCCAGCACCTGTTTATCAGCAGAAATACTATGGATTATCGCATAAACAAAATCCGCGAACTCTTGTCGTTAAATGATAATGACGGCGAAGAGTGTCTGCGGCTGCAACTTGCATTTAAAGCGTATGAAATCGAGCAACGCCTCTCAAAATAAAATATTCAAAGGCTGAAACCTCGTGATATGCTCCCTCTATGAGAGACAGTGAAATAAAACACTGTCAATCATGGAGGGAGCATATCAAATCGTGTTTCAGTCTTTTCTTTTACACTATTTCTTCCATTTTCCACAGAAAAGGGCAGAGTCTCTCCTCTTACAATATTGGTGATAATATGGAAATTGTAAGAAATTTTTGGTCTTTTTCTTGGTGCTTTATCTAACAACATTTGTTAAAATATAGTCAGTCCAGGACAAAAGTCAAACTACCAATTGGTAAAAATGCACAAATTCAATAAGCGCATGTTCAGTAGAAGTCCTCTTCAACATTGCACACAGCTCTTGGCTGATGCAGGATCCTGTCTCCTTTTCCCGTATCAGTCACATAAGATTCGCCCGTATCAGTAGCGATACTCTCAAGTTGTTGAAAGAGGACGCAACATTACTACATCAAAACGATGGAGGAGAAAATATGTCTGACGTTATCAGGAGGGATGACCTTGTAATGGGTCCCCGCGAGAAAGCCATTGCAGCCGTAGAAGCTGGCGACAAAGAAGAAGCGCTGAAGCAGATTGAGGCGCTGCATATGCTCTTTAAGCCTTTGCATGACCGTTACTGTGAGTGGATTAACTATCTGTTCACCTACATCGCTGAGAACCTAGGCGAGGAACATGTGGGGATTGCAATGAAAGGTACCTTCGACGCGGTGTACGGCAAGCTCTTTGCTGCAGGCGGTAAGATGCCCAAGCGTACTCCGGAACAGATGATTTCCGGTATGGCGCAGGGTCATCTTGTCCATCACAGCGATATCTACGTAGAAGAAGACGATGAGAAATATGTACTGTATGTGAAACACTGTGGAAGTGGCAGCACGGTGCAGAAGAACTACACCGATAAGGGTCGCACCAGCAAGGGCTATCCCTGGTCTGCTGACACTAAAGGTATGTGCTATTACTGTTGTCATGAGCCTTGCTGGATGGGCGGTGGCTTTACCGACAAGGAATATATGACCTACGCTAATCAGTACGACGAAAACGGTGAGCCTACTGGTCTGTGTTGCACCTATGTCGTCAAAAAAGATCAGGACTAAGCAATGTTATCGAAATAAAGGAGAAATCCACATGAGCAAATATGAAAAATTGTTGTCCCCCGGCAAAATTGCCAATATGACCATCCGCAATCGCATTGTGTTGCCCGCTATGGGGACTGGCTCCAATGACAACGACGAGGATGGTATGTTGTGCGCACTGAATGACAAGACCATTGAATACTATGCCGAACGTGCCAAGTATTGCGGTATCGTGTTTATCCAGGCCTGTACTATTCTGTACGAATGCCGCGGTATCGGCAACATCATGATCCATGATGACCGCTTTATCCCTAAACTCAAGCAGTTATCCTCTGCAATTCAGGCCAACGGTGCAAAAGCCGTTCTGCAGATTAACCATCACGGCACCATTCTCAGCAAGCGCAGTATGCATCTCCCAAACAAAGAGGCCGTCAAGAATCTGTCCCCCACAGCAATGCGGTTCCCCGAAAACGATGTCATGTCTTTGGAAATGACCCAGGCGGATATTGACCGCGTTGTCGCCGGCTTTGCCGAAGCTGCCCGCCGTGTAAAAGACGCCGGTTTTGATGCCGTTGAGATTCACGGTGCCCACGGCTACCTGATTGGCCAGTTCCGCTCTGCCATGACCAATAAGCGTACCGATAAGTATGGCGGTAGTGTGGAGAACCGCGCCCGCTTCGGATGTGAGGTCATTCGCGCCGTCCGAAAGAAGGTCGGCCCCGACTATCCTGTTCTGATGCGTATGAGCGGCACCTCCTGGTCCGAGGGAGCCATCAGCGTGGAGGACTCTGTCATTCAGGCGCCCCTGTTCGTGGAAGCCGGCTTAGATGCAGTGGATGTCTCCTGCGGTTCTCTGGAATCTTACCACTATATTCTGCCGCCTTACATGGTTCCCGCCGGCTTCAATCTTGATGCCGCCGCCGCCATCAAGAAAGCTGTCAATGTGCCCGTCATCGCTGTCGGTCGTCTCGGAACGGATTTCGAGTTGGCAGAGAAGGCGCTAGAAGATGGCAAGGCCGACTTTATCGCCATGGGCCGCAGCCTGATTGCAGACCCTGAAATCCCTAAGAAGCTGGCTGAGGGGCGCGAAGATGATATTGTCCGCTGCATTTCCTGCAACAAGTGCATTTCCAGCGCAGTCATGAGCAAGTACGACGGCATGGCCTGCACCGTGAATCCGCACTGTATGAGAGAGCGTAAGCTAGAAAATATCAAGGCCACTGATAGCCCGAAGAAGGTCATGATCATCGGCGGTGGCCCTGCCGGTATGGAAGCGGCCAAGGTCCTGGCAGAGCGCGGGCACAAGGTCACACTCTGCGAAAAGACCGATAAACTGGGCGGCCAGTGGAATGTTGTCGCCACCGAGAAGAATCAGTACGCGTATTATGATGTGATCAACCGTATCACGCGCGATATGGAAAAAGCAGGTGTAGAAATCAAGTACAACTGCAATGTGACGGCAGAGGATGTAATCAAGGCCGCGCCCGACAAGGTCATCATGGCAACGGGCGCTTTCCCCCGCACACTGCGTGTCCCCGGATATGACAAAAAGCATGTGGTACAGGCCAATGACGTTATCATGGGCAAAGCAGAGGTTGGCGAACGTGTCGCCGTCATCGGCGGTGGTGCCACCGGCATGGAGCTGTCCGTCGAACTGGCAGAGAAAGGTAAGAAGGTCGTTTTGGTCGAGGCCCTTCCGGCTCTTGGTGGTCCCATGGTCATTTATAACTACAAGCACTTGTTCAGCAGTCTGATTGAAAACGGCGTCGTGATGCTCACTGATTGTCCTTTGTGGGAGATCGCTGACCACGGTATTTATGTACGCGCTAATAACAAGCTGGATATGGATCTACTCTATGTCAAGGCCGACAGTGTCGTGATGGCGGTCGGCGTCATTCCTGACAACAAGCTGGCTGATGAGCTGAAGGAAAAGGGGATCGCAGTGGATATGATCGGTGACTGCGGCGGTCCGGAGAAATCTCTGCTGGAGGCCATTCGCGAGGGCTTTGATCTTGGCATCAGCTTCTGACCACAAAAATATATTACCGAATGACAAAATGGAGGTAAGAATATGAATCGTCTGGAAGGTAAAGTTGCGGTCATCACCGGCTGCTCCCACGGTATGGGTCTGCGTGCTGCACAACTGTTTGCTGACGAGGGTGCAAAGGTTCTGGCTACCAGCTGGAACATGGAAAATTTGGAAAAGAATCTGGCAGGCTACAGCGAGAACATTGTTTTGTTCCAATTGGATGTACGCGAAGAGGATCAGTGGGCCTCCGCTGCTGCTAAGGCCGAGGAACTTTGGGGCAAAATCGACATTCTGGTCAATAACGCAGGTCTTTCTGCTAAGTGTGATTTGTTGAAGGAAACGTTGGAAGGCTGGGAGGCCGGTCTGCGCATGAATCTGACTTCACAGTTCCTAGGCATCAAGACCGTCATCCCCTACATGCAGAAGAATGGAAAGGGCTCTATTATCAACTGCTCCTCCCTGACGGCCCTCAAGGGCTCCATGGATGCTGGCGCACCTGCATATTGCTCGGCAAAAGCCGGTCTGCGTGCTCTTACCAGACATGTTGCCTATAACTTTGCCAAAGATAATATCCGTTGCAATATCGTATATCCCGGCTCCGTATATACCAACGCGGTAGCCAAATACGGTGTTTCCTTCGAACAGATGGCGGCAAGCCCCTTTGCAACCAAATTCCATCCGTTGCCCCCTTATCTAGGTGAGGCAGATGATATGGCGTACGCTTATCTGTATTTGGCCAGCGACGAAGCCAAGTGGATCACCGGTGTTGATTTTCCTGTGGATGGCGGTGCAAACATCTGCTAATGCTTTTACTGCTTCCCATTCTATTTTGTTGGGGGCGCGGGCATATCACTCGCGCCCCCAATATATGCACAGGACTTTCTACCCTTTACGGACGTGGCTTTTACAGCCTTTACCCATTTGGGGTTAGCAATTATGACCCGAATACCACACTTTTCAAGGATGTTGAATACCGGAACCCAATATTTCCCGGTGGATTCCATGCAGACATCCAAACAGTTGTGTTCGAGCAACCAGTCTGCAAAACGATTCAAGTCTGAATTGAAGGTACTAAATCGTTTTTTCTGATAGTGGGGCTGCAAGCTGTCTGCGGGTGTGGTGATGATGGTAGCAACCACGAATGTTTTGTGAACATCTACACCGCAGCAGGTTGGAAATACGACTTTCACAACACGACCTCATCCGTAATAATAGCGAGGAGTCTTGCAAACAAAAGTCAATAGCTGGAACGAAAAAAGTCCCGCAAATTTTACAAGAAAGGCGGCCGTTTGTCTGCATACTTTCATCCCTATTTGTGCGGACGCAAAGCGGCCGAATGGTTGATTATGATGAATAATCCCTTTTTAAGCGCTCCCAAGCATAAAAAGGCTCTTACACTGATTGGCCTTTACCTCGGCATTGTAGCATCACTCTTGAATTCCTCTAGCACTTCTGTCATTTTACCTATTGCAGCCATGGAAATCGGCGGTCAGGATATTTATCCTCTCGTTAATGTTATCGGCAATCTACTGATCTGTGCCATGCCGGTATACGGTTTCTTCTGTGCTAAAAATCCCGGCTATAAGCGCCCCCTCATCTGTATCTCTTTTGTAGTTGGTGCCGTCGTTTTATTTACGCGTGCTATTGCGCAAAGTATGCTGCTGATCGTCGGCATGACATTCTTTTATAGCCTTTTCAGCGCCGCTATTTATGTGGTTGGTTTCTCTATGATCCGCGACCTGTATGAAGGGAAAGAGGCGGGATTCTATCTGGGGCTGGTCGGAACTTTCATGAGCGTCGGTATGCTGTTGGGTCCCGTGATCAATGGTGCCCTGATCGACCTTCTGGGATGGCGCGCGATTTGCCATATTATCTGGATCCTAATGATGATTGCCTGTGGTTTCCTCTTCTTCGGCGTCAACGTAAAGCCTGCTGAGGCCAAGCACCTTGGCAACCCCAGCATGAAGTTCGACTTCCTCGGCGCTGTATTTCTTGTGCTCTTCCTGATAGGTCTGTTGCTGCCGCTTTCTTTCGGAAAGAACTACATCCCCTATGGAACACCGCTTAACTATGCGCTGCTGGGGCTGGCACTTGTCAGTTTGATTGTTTTGGTCTGTGACTTCAGGAAAAAGAAGGGCGATGCCATTATCCCTACTACGGTATTGAAGAACCGAAACGTGCTAATCCTTAGCTGTTCTTCCTTTTTCCTGACCTTTTCCTCAATGGCGATTTTCTTCTTTCTTTCGTCTTACATCATTTATGTAATGGGTGGTAGTGCATTAGAAGCATCTCTGACTGCTGCCGCAATGAATGTGCTTGGCCTTATCATTGGGCCAGTTTTCGGTCGAAGCATCGCAAAAACTGGAAATGCTCGAAATTTGTTGGTTATCGGCACAATCGTTCGTATTGCTATTACCATTGCTTTTATTGTTTTGCTCAGTCCCACCACTCCTCTTTGGGTGCTTGTAGTTCTGATGTTGCTGGCGGGTTTCTATAACAGCCAGCAGTCTGTCACCTTCTCCACGGCGCCCCAGATCCAGATCCCCGCAGAGTTGCGTGCGCAGGGTAACTCCGTGATTCAGTTCTCTCAGAACCTTGGTTCATCCGCCGGCATGCTGGTTTATACCATGATCATCGGAATGGGCCTTGAAGCCGGATTCCCCATTGCACTGTGGGTCGCTGTTGCGGCAGCGGTACTTGTGCTGGCGATTTCTTTCTTCCTTCAGCCTCTCCCAGAAACTATTGAAGGAAAGTAATTGACAAGTCCTCTCTTATTTTTTCCAATGCATAGCGTGAGACATACTCCGAGTTTATCTTCGTCATTGCCGCCGGTGATAAAACTACAACGTAGTCTGTAAGTTTGACACCGCAGAAAAGAACCCCCCGCAGTCTGCTAATGCAGATTGCGGGGGGTGGTACGCCTGACTGGATTCGAACCAGCGGCCTTTAGAGTCGGAGTCTAACGCTCTATCCATCTGAGCTACAGGCGCATATTTGATTGTTCTCTGCGGGAATAGTAGTCAAATAGTAGTCAACGACTACGCATTTTTTCTCTGCGCTTCCCGCAAACGCAGTTGCCGCAACGGTTTGCGCCATATCTCAAGAGGAGACACCTGAAACGTCGGAGTCTGTCACTCTATCCAGCTGAGCTACGGGCGCGTATGCAATTACGCCGTTTCTCAAACGGCTTATCTATTATACCAACTTCCTCCTCCGTTGTAAAGAAAAATTTTTTCAAAAAAGATTGTTAAAAAAGTTGACAACTACCGCATCTTGCGCTAAAATAACTTATAAATTTTTTCAACCCCAAAGGATGGTATATATGAAAAAGCAAAAAATCTCTGACGCTGTGATCCACCGCCTTCCCCGTTACTACCGCTATCTGGACGATTTGTACAACAAGGGCGTGGTGCGCATCTCCTCCCACTCGCTGGGCGACAAGATGGACATCACCGCTTCGCAGATCCGGCAGGATCTGAGTTGCTTCGGCGAGTTCGGGCAGCAGGGATACGGCTATAATGTGGCGGAGCTTCGCGCAGAGATCGGCCATATTCTGGGCATCGACAACGACCACAAGCTGATCATCATCGGTGCCGGCCATCTGGGTCATGCGCTGCTGCAAAACTTCGACTTTGCCAAGGTGGGCTTCCATCTGGACTCCGCGTTCGACGTCTCCTCCGCCCTGATCGGCGACGAGATCAACGGCGTGACCGTGCGCTCCATGGACGAGCTGGACGACTACGTAGCGCAGCATCACCCCACCGTGGCGGTGCTGACGGTGCCGCAGCACGTGGCGCAGCCGCTGGCTGACCGACTGGTGGCGCTGGGCATCCGGGGCTTCTGGAACTTCACCAATGTGGAGATCTCCGTGCCGGAGGACGTGTATTCCGAGGA
>OGQP01001317.1_pt1 | contig 14933 bp, 7 predicted proteins | sample 1553251 | NCBI WGS metagenome assembly OGQP01 (sample SAMEA2580016, study PRJEB22360) | human gut metagenome | biome: human gut; feature: human-associated habitat; material: faeces | place: Denmark | collected 2008/2010 | reverse complement strand
ACAAAAGCCAGCTTGGGCTCGCGGTTGGAGGCGCGGGCGGCCATATTCAGCGGCGGCGGACCGTCGATGTATGCAACCTTTGTCGTGGCGGCCGTTATTTTCGGCAAAATCAACGTTCACGACGTGTTTCGGTTCCGAACAAGGCTTCCGGAAGGAACCGCTCTGGAAGAAAAGGAAATTGACAAAGTCGTCGAAGAAACGGCCTTAAGCTTGTATTTAAACTTTATCGGCATGATTTTTGTCGCCGATTTTATGAAATTCGTTGTCAAACTGCTGGCTGAAACTCCCAAAAAACGCGTTTCCTAACCGGAAACGCGTTTTTTTGTTTGTCATGCGGCCTAAAAACCGGAAATGCGTTCCAGCGCGGCTTCGATTTTGGCCTTGTTTTCCAAGGCTTCGGCCTGGCGGCGCTTTTCCTCTTCAACCACCGCGGCAGGCGCCCGTTCAACAAAACTGGCGTTGCTCAGCTTGCGGGCATAGCCTTCAAGGTTTTTGTTCAGGCCTTCCAGTTCTTTTTTGAGACGCTCCTTTTCAGCAGCAAAATCAATGACCCCCTTCAGCGGCAAAAGAATGACCGCCTCGCGGAAAACGCTCTGAACCATGTCTTTGCTGATTTCGGCACCGTCGGCAAAACATTCCAGCTTTTCCAGACGCGCCAGCGAACAGATAATCTGGTTGAATGTTTGCAGATGCGCGCAAGAGGCATTGTTTCCGTCTTTCAGATAGACCGTCAGTTTGGCGCCGGCAGGCAGATTCATCTCGGCCCGCAGCGAACGAACTGCCGTAACGAAGTCAATGACCCAGTCGATGTCGTTCAGTGCCGCGGCATCAATTGCTTCCGCCTGCGGCCAGGGATAATTTATCAGTTTGATCTCGCTCTTAACCAGATTATTCCACAGTTCGGTGGTAATAAACGGCATAAACGGATGCAGAATAATCAAAATCCGTTTCAGAACCCAGGCAAAAGAAGCGCGGGTTTCGGCTTTTTCTTCCTGATTTTCGCCATAGAGAATCGGCTTAATCATCTCGATATACCAATCGCAGAATGAACCCCAGACAAACTGATAGACCGCATTGGCCGCGTCTGAAAAACGGAAAGCGTTAAGATTGTCGGTAACCTCTTCTGAGGCCTGTTTGGCTTTGGCGATAATCCATTTGTTGACGGCGCTTTTGACTTTGCTTTCATCAAAATCCGCAGGAAGAACCGCTTCGTTCATCTCGCCGAAACGGGCGGCATTCCAGAGCTTGGTGGCAAAATTGCGGTAACCGGCAATACGGTTTTCGCTCATGTTAATATCGCGCCCCTGCGTTTCCATCGCCGCCATAAAGAAGCGCAGCGCGTCAGCACCGTATTTTTCGATGGTTTCCATCGGATCGACGGTGTTTCCCTTGGATTTGGACATCTTCCGGCCCTGCTCGTCGCGCACCAGACCGTGGATATAGCATTTGCGGAACGGAACTTTTTTCATCATGTACATGCTCATCATCATCATTCTGGCAACCCAGAAGAAAATGATATCAAAGCCGGTTACCAGAACCGAAGTCGGATAGAAAGTATCCAAATATTCGGTTTTGTCCGGCCAGCCCAGCGTCGAGAAAGCCCACAGACCGGACGAGAACCAGGTATCAAGGACATCGGTTTCACGCGTCAGCTCAACATGTCTGCCATAATGTCTGTCGGCGGCAGCCTGCGCTTCTTCGACATTTTCTTCGCAGAAAATTTCGCCGTCCGGACCGTACCAAATCGGCATCTGGTGCCCCCACCAAAGCTGGCGTGAAATGCACCAGGGCTGAATATTCCGCATCCATTCAAAATAAGTTTTCTCATAAGATTTCGGCACAAATTCCATATCGCCGTTCTCTACAGCCTCTATGGCTTTGACGGCCAGCTTCGGCGCATCGACAAACCACTGGTCGGTAAGCATCGGTTCAATAACGACGTTTGAACGGTCGCCGTAAGGAATAACCATCGGGTGATCTTCAATTTTTTCCATCAGGCCAAGTTCTTCCAGCTTTTCAATCGTCTTTTGACGCGCGGTCTGGGTATCCATGCCCGGGAACGGCGTATTTTCGTTGAGGGTGGCGTCCGGATTCAAAATGTTTATCAGCGGCAGGTTGTGGCGTTTGCCGACCTCAAAGTCGTTGAAGTCATGCGCCGGCGTAATTTTAACCGCGCCGATACCTTTTTCGGGATCGGCATGCTCGTCGCCGACAATCGGAATCGGACGGTTGACAATCGGCAGAATCGCATTTTTGCCGATTAAGTGCTTCAGCTTCTCATTTTCTTTGGAAACAGCAACCGCCGTATCGCCGAACATGGTTTCCGGACGAGTGGTCGCAATATGGATAAACTGTCCCTCTTCGCCTTCAATCGGATATTTGTAATAATACATTTTGCCGACGGTTTCCTTCTGGACAACCTCCAAGTCGGAAACGGCGGTCATAAACTTGGAATCCCAGTTAACCAGTTTCTTGGCCTTGTAAATCAATCCATCCTTATACAGGTTTACGAAAATTTTGCGGACGGCGCGGCTCAAACCCTCATCCATGGTAAAACGCTCGCGGCTCCAGTCGCAGGAAGCCCCCAGGCGGCGCAACTGCCTGCAAATGGTGCCGCCGCTCTGTTCTTTCCATTTCCAGACGGTTTCAACAAATTTTTCGCGGCCAAGGTCATGGCGGGTAATGCCTTCTTTGGCCAGATTGCGCTCAACAACCATCTGGGTTGCGATACCGGCGTGATCCATGCCGGGCTGCCAGAGAACCTTTTTGCCGAGCATACGGTTATAGCGAATCAGAATATCCTGCAACGTGTCGTCCAGCGCGTGTCCCATATGCAAAACGCCGGTAACGTTCGGCGGCGGAATGACAACGGCAAAAGCCTCCTTGTTCTTGCTCATGTCGGGCTTGAAATCGCCGCTGTTTTCCCAGTCGGCATAAATCTTTTCTTCAAAGTCTTTCGGGTTGTAGTTTTTCTCTAACATTTTTATTCCTTCAGTGTCTTAATTTTTCGGAAACTCCCCGGAGCCTGCATTCGCCTGCTCCGAAAACCTCGCTTCCGTGCCGGTTCTTTCCGGCAAAATTTATAAAAACCGCAAAAAGCCCTCAAGGTTCGGCTTGGGGGCAATAAACATTTACAGGCCGGTCCGGGACTTTCCCTTAAGAACTGACCTTTGCCATCACTCGTTCAATTTCCTTTCTGACCGCCGCTTCGACAATTTCCGGCAGATGGGCGCTCAGCCATTCCCGGGTCTGACGGGTAATCTCCGCCGAGGCAGCCGCCGAGAAATCAAAATCCTGCGCCAGATTTTTTTCGACAATGCCGGTTACAACGTCGCGGACAATCGCTTCAATCGTCAGCGAACCGTCGCCGAGTTCTATTTCAGACATGGTCTGTGCGGTCAGCCGCTCCTTAAGATTTTCCCGTTCGGCGGGGTTTTCTTTCTGTTTTTGCTGCTCGGCAAACATCTTGGCAAAATTGCTGATGATACCGGCCGAGACGTCAATCGGATCTTCCGGTTGGCTTTTTTCCGCCGGCGCCGTTTCGGAAACCGTTTCTTCCGACGCAGGCTCAGGTTCTGGCGCCGGGACTTCGGCTGCCGGAGCAACCTCTTCGAAAGCGGCGTCAATAACTTCGGGTTCCTTAACCGCTTCAGCTACGGCATTGTCATAAACATTGTCGGTCGGTTCGACCAGTTCTTCTTCCTGAGCGGCAGCCGCAGGTTCATCGGCATTTGCATTGAGAATCGCGTTAAGCGTATCGTCATCAACCAGATTATCCAATGAAACATCATCGGCCGCGGGCGTAAAATTTTCCTGATGCGAAGCATCGTCCTCCGCCGAAAAAATGGGTTCGGCATCAATATCTACGGCCGGCTCGTCAAAATTCAAATCGGGAAGTTCGCTGTCCTCAACAATTTCAGTGTCTTCTGCCGCGGCAATTTCGGACAAGCTGACGGGCTCTTCGTCAACGGCCGCAGAATGCCCGGCTTCAATGTCGTCCAGAACCGGTTCGGCAGGCAGGCTGTCGAACTCGCGTTCAAAATCAAGGTCTAAAGGGTCGGCACCTTCCTCAGCCTTTGTCTCCGGCTGCGCTTCGACGGTCGAAATGTTCGGCTCGACAATCATTGAGGGCGAGAGGGTCAGAACGTCATCGACGGTTTCGGCAGGCGCCGGCCGGAAAACCTCGGGAGCGGGCTGCGGCGCTGCGGCCTGAGGAGCAGGCTCTTCTTTCTGGGCAGCCTTGTGCTGTTCGGCGTTGTCTTCCATCAAAATATCTTTGATGGAAGACAGAATGTCCTCCATCGACAACTCTTCTTTATCCTCTGTATCCTCTGCCATTTTTCAATTCCTAAATAATTTGCAACAAACTGTCTGTTAAGTTATCAAATTTCTTCCGATTAATCAACGGATAATGACAACCATTTATCCCTGGTTTCCTTATAGAACTTTTTGGGATTGTAAAGGTCTACATTCAGGCGCAGATCTTCGGCGGTCAGCTTGCCCATGGAGAGCAGCAGCTGCATGGCGGCAACATAATAGTCGCGGCGCGCCTTAACTTCGTTGACGTTTGAATTCAGCAGTTCCTGATACGCGTCCAAAACATCCAAAATGGTACGGTTGCCGAGCGCTTCTTCTTTCTGAACGCCGTCGAGGGCAATTTCGTTGGCCTTGACCTGATCCTTAATTGACTTAATCTGCGCCTTGTTGGATGTCATCAGTTCCCAGGCGCTGGTCACGTCGGAAACAGCCTGGCGTTCCGCTTCCAAAACCAGCTCCTGCGCCTGCCATTTCTGATATTTGCTCTGGCGGATTTTGGCACGGGTTTCGCCGGCCGTATAAAGCGGAATGTTCATATTGACGCCCCACTGGACCTCGTCGACCTTGGTATCACGGTTATATGCGCCGTAAGCGGAACCGCTGCTGTCGCTTTTGCTGGTGGTTGCCGAACCGTCCAGGGTTACCGACGGCAGCAAGGCGCCGGTATTGGCGGCAACGTCATAAACTCTGGAATTCAGCAGCTCGCGGGCATAGCGGATGGAATAGTTGTTGGCCTTGGTATATTCCAAAGCTTCCTGAAAGCTGGCGGGGATAAAATCGCCGAGGTTTTCAGGTTCGGACAAATCTTTCGGCGCTTCGCCGATAACCCGGGTATAAACAGCCTTCGACGCCTGCAGGTTTCCCTCGGAAGCGATGCGGTCGGCCTTGGCCTGCGAATAGCGCGCCTGCGCCTGCGAAACGTCGGTACGGGTAACTTCGCCGACATTGAAACGCTCAACCGTTTCATCCAGACGTTTTTTCAAAAGCTTTTCGTTGTTTTTCTGGAGGTTGACAATCGCCTCGTCTCTGACTACATCCAAATAGGCTGTTGATGAATCGAGAAAAACGCCCTGCTCCGTATTATACAGATTGTTTTGTTCGGCGCGGACCATGCTGTCGGCAGACTTCACCGAATTGACGGTCGTAAAGCCGCTGAACACCGGCTGGCTGATTTTGGCGCCGGCCGAAAGCGTGGCGCCGCCGGTCTGTGACGGAACATTGTTGTTATGAACGTCAGAGTCAGAGTAGCCGCCGGTCAGATAAATGTTGGGGCGGAAGCCGGACTTGGCAATCGCGACGTTTTCGTCTACCGAACGCAGATACGCACGCTGCGCCTGAAGCGTCGGGTTGGTGTCGTAAGCCGTGCTCAATGCCTCAAAAATCGTTTCGGCCTTTGCACCGCCGGTCGTTAAAGCCGTGGCAAGCAACAAAGCCGACAGAAATGTTTTTTTCATCAAATTCACCTCTAAATTCAGACTTATTTATTCCGGAGTATATTACAAATTATTCTTATTTTGCAATGACAAATCTTAAAAAACTAATAACCGCAATGTATTTTAGTCAAAGGAATGTTATATATTATTAACCATATTTCAAACAATTTGTCGTAGGGTCGGGATAAAACGGTATGTTATAAAGGCTTAAAGCTCAACAAGGGGGAAAAACTTTGAGTAAGAAAGAATCTGCAATCATCAACGAAATTGACAAGGCCAGGCTCAAACTGTCAATTGAGCACTACATCAAATACTTTATCGGCAAACGCACCAGCGAAATCAACAAGGACGAGGCACTGAACGCCATTGCGCTGGCCGTGCGCGAATTTGCCATGGACAAGATGTATGAAACGATGGCGCGCTACAACAAGGTCAATTCCAAAAGAATTTATTATCTCTCAATCGAGTATCTCATCGGCCGCTCGCTGGAAAACAACCTGCACAACCTCGGCCTGTTTAACATTTTGAAAAGCATCAAAATCGACGGCATGCCGGACATCTCCCTGCAGGAAATTTTTGACGCCGAATATGACCCGGCGCTGGGCAACGGCGGACTGGGACGTCTGGCTGCCTGCTATCTGGACTCAATGGCGTCGCTCGGCATCCCGGGTTTCGGCTACGGCATCAACTATCAGTTCGGCCTGTTTAAGCAGAAATTTGAAAACGGCTATCAGATTGAGCAGGCCGACAGCTGGCTCGGCGAAGACTCTCCGTGGCAGTTTTCCCGGCCGGACCGCACGGTCGAAATTCCGATTTACGGCGAAGTCGAAAACTTCAAGACCGCAACCGGACAGGACAGCTTCATCTGGATGAACACCCAGAAGTTCTACGGCGTACCGTACGATTTTCCGATTGTCGGCTATGACGGCAAATCGGTCAACTATCTGCGGCTGTTCTCGGCCAAAACCGACGACGAGCTGGACATCAACATTTTCAACGAGGGCGGCTATATGGAAGCGGTTAAGGAAAAAATCCAGACCGAAACCATTTCCAAAGTGCTGTATCCGTCCGACGCGATTGAATCGGGCAAGGCGCTGCGCTTTGTTCAGCAGTATTTCTTTGTTTCCTGCGCCATTCAGGACATTATCCGCCGTTTCCTCGAAAAGAGCAACGACTTTGCCAAAATGCCGGATTACGTCGTCTGCCAGCTGAACGACACGCACCCGGCGCTGGCCATTCCCGAGATGATGCGCCTGCTGATGGACGTTCACGGTCAGGAATGGGATACTGCCTGGGAAATTACGACCAAGATTTTTGCCTACACCAACCATACGCTGCTGCCGGAGGCGCTTGAAACCTGGCCGTCGCGCATTGTCGGCAAGATTCTGCCGCGCCATTTGCAGATTATTTACGAAATCAACCGCCGCTTTATGGACTACGCCCGCGAAAAATTCGGCAACGATTCCGAAAAACTCGGCAAGGTTTCGATTGTCAGCGGCGAAGGCGACAACCAGATTATCCGCATGGCCAACCTGTCTATCGTCGGCTCCTTCTCGGTCAACGGCGTTGCCAAACTGCACTCCGAACTGATAAAGACGTCGCTGGTTCCCGAATTTTACGAACTGTGGCCGGAAAAATTTACCAACGTTACCAACGGTATAACGCCGCGCCGCTGGCTGCTGCATGCCAACACGGCGCTTTCCGACCTCATTTCGAGCAAAATCGGCGAGGATTGGATTACCAATCTGGATCTGCTGGAACAAATCGGCAATTTTGCGGACGACAAAAAATTCGTTCAGCAGTTTATTGACATTAAAAAACAGAATAAAGCCAGACTGGCGCAAAAGATATTCAAGGCTTCGGGGATTATGGTCAATCCGGACAGCATGTTTATCGTCCACGCCAAACGCATTCACGAGTACAAGCGCCAACTGATGACCATCTTACAGGTTATCGGCGATTATCTGGCCATCATCAAGGACAACGTTAAGCCGACCGTGGCCAAGACTTACATCTTTGCCGGAAAGGCGGCTCCGTCGTACAATTTCGCCAAGCTCATCATCAAGCTGATTAACAACGTGGCCGATGTTATCAATCACGATCCGCGCGTCAATGACATGATTAAGGTCGTGTTTATTCCCGACTACAAGGTTTCGCTGGCCGAAGTTCTGATCCCGGCTGCCGACGTAAGCATTCAGAGTTCAACGGCGGGGTTTGAGGCCTCAGGCACCGGCAATATGAAATTTGCCCTGAACGGCGCACTGACCGTCGGTACTTATGACGGCGCCAACATCGAAATCCGCGAAGCCGTCGGCGCCGACAACTTCTATTTGTTCGGTCTGCGCGAAGAGCAGATTCAGGAAATGCGCAAAAACAACGCATACAATCCGCGCGCCTGTTATGAGAACTCGGAATACCTGCGCCGCATTCTGAACGCCGTTAACTCCAACATGTTCTGCGAAAAGGACTATGTGCTGCTGTTCAAGGTTATTTACGAAGAACTGCTGAACCGCGACTACTACTTCCTGCTTGCCGATCTGGAGGCATTCAACAAAGCGCTTCATGATGCGGAAAAGGATTATACCAATCCGCAGAAATGGGCGAAAAAAGCCATTATCAACGTGGCTAAAATCGGCTATTTCTCCAGCGACCGCGCCGTTATGGAATATGCCAAAAACATCTGGCATATCAAACCCGTCGACTAAATCGCCGGCACATTATGAAAAACCCCTTCCGAAGAAGGGGTTTTTCAGTTTTAACGGTCATTTTCGTCATCGTCATATTGACGCGGGTCCGGCCCTCTTCCTTTCTTCTTTGGATATTTTTCACGAAGTTCACTGTAATCATACTCTGCATATCCCATCGGTACAGCATAAATACCTTTAATGCCGGCATCTTTCAATTCACCGTCAATATTAGAGATATTGTCACGTGCCATTCGACGCATATCACCGGTAATAGTGCTCTCTTTATCACCAATACCCCCACTGTTTGTTGTTTCAACACTCTTCTTAAATTTTGCTTCTATTTTCTTTTGAGCCAACTTTTCTTCCTGCGGCAGCATCGCCGTCATCAATGCTCCTACTTCATTAGGGCTCATATTTCGGAAAGATTTTCCAAAATCAAAAGCTTTGCCTTTTAACTTTTCGTCATTAGCCATATTTCGCAAGAAGTCCTGCTTAATTTTTTCAGGGGCAACAGGGTGGTCAGGATGTTGAAGTCTTTCAGCCAAAGCAATAATAACATCTTCTGCGCTTTTCTCCGAATGCGTTTTATAAACTTCAAACAAGTCTTTGGCTGCATTGGAAGCTCCGACAATTTTAATTAAACCGTCTTTATCATTTTCCTCATTAGCTTTTACAGTATTCTCCAAAACTTTACGGATACCGCCGCCTTTTTCATACATGTCGCGGAACGGCGCATATTCATATTCAGCTTTGAGGTTATTAATCAGGCTGGCATTTTTGTGTTCATCAAAACTCTTACCGTCCTTGGCACAATCTTCCAAAGCACACTCTTCCATCCAATTGGCCAATTTTAATTTATACTCAACTAATTCTTTGGCGCTCAGTTTGCTTTCCGCTTCTTCAAGCATTTTCTTAACTTTGCTTTCGCTGAGGTTCTTAAACAACGGAACCAAGCCGTTGCTGGCGGCGGCAATACGGAAAGTTCCCTCGTCTTCTTCCGGCAAACCGTCAGGAAAATTAACATGGGTCATACCGCATTTTTTGAGCATACGCATAACGCCTTTGGCATAGCCATCGGTAATTTTCTTGCCGCCCGGCATGGCATAACGGATCTCCAGACGGTCGTTGCCTTTGTCATCCTTTTTGACGCGGGAATAAATTTTGAAAGCATATTTGACTTTCATATAACCGTCTTTGTCGACCTTACCGTCCAGTTCGTCGTTTTTGAAGTTGCCCTGATCATAGACAGCCCAGCAGTCCCAACCGCCTTTGAACTTATAACTTTTGAAACCGGTCCAATTTTTCTGTTTATTCATGCCGCCGACGCCAAAGACCCAGTCGTCAATATTGCTGACCAGTTTGCCGTAGTCCACGGTCTGAGCCGCCATAACGGTTTCGTTGCCGCCGAACTCATTGGCAAAGTCGCGCGCATCCTGATTGGTATAACCGGAAGCGGGAATCTCTTCGCGTCCGTCGTTTTCCGGCAGCGGCCGAATCGGCGCTTCTTCCGCTTCGGGCGTTTCCTGTTCATTAATACGAGCTGCATTTTCGGTTTCGCGATTGGCACCGTCTGCTTCGTTATATGCGGCGGCAAGCTTTTCGTCGATACCGTCGGGCAGTTCAATGCCGTGAATACCGCGGCGGTCCAGATAATCGATAATCTGGCGCATCATCTCCACGGTCATTTTGTCAATGTTATCCTGACTGAAATTTATCTTGCCGTCGCTGACGATAAAACCGGCCGGAAAGCGTGCATCAGCCATAATAACCGCCAGGCAGGGCTGCCCTTTTTTATCGGCGGCAATCATGGTTTGCGGGTCTTTCCTCGGATCATCGTGCGTAGCCGAACGCTGTTTGATATTATAAAGTTTGGCATACAAATCCGGATTGGCTTCCAGCAGTTTCTGCTGGTCATTCAGCATTTTTGCCGAAGCGGCCAGTTTGTTGTTTTCGGCATTGGTTTTGGTTTCGGCAACGCGGAGGTCATTGCTGATTTTGGCTTCGGAGCGCTCAACAGCATCCATGACCTTGTTGACATAGGCATTCTGGTTGGTATCAAGCAGTTCCTTATCCAATACATGCGCAAAGCGCGCCTTAATCAGATCGGCGCGGCGAGAATATTCGGGATCGCTCTGATCCGGATACTCGGCAGCCAGAGCCGACATCTCGCTGTCGTAGCGTTCCTTCATTTTGACATAGAAAGTCCGCGGATCTTTGCCGAGGTCGGATTTCTGCTCGTCAAGCTCTTTCTTTTCTTCTTCCTTGTCCTTTTTCAGGTTTTCGAGCGCCTGGCTGTTGCCGCGGGCGTTGTCACGCAGTTCCGTCATTTTGTTCGCGTAGAGTCTGCGGATTTCGTCGGCGGTCAAGTCGCCGCTGACGTTTTCAAACTCGCGGAATTTCAAATGCCTTAACGGTCTTCTCTCTTCTTCATCAGCCATAGCAACCTCAATTCATATTCAAACCATTATCAATATAGTAGCACATTTTTTCGAAAAATCAACTTTTTTGTCAATATTCCCGTTTTGCGCCGAACGGCATAATCCTTTATATCTTTGGGAAAATACCATAAAAAACTTAAAAATATATGAACCGGAAGTTTAAAGGAAATATGACAAAAAAGCATAAAAAAAAGCCCCTCCGGCGAGGGGCTTGTCCTTAGATTTTGCCGTGGCAGTGTTTATATTTTTTGCCGCTGCCGCAGGGACAAAGGTCATTGCGGGCAACTTTCCCCCAAGTGCGAGGATCTTTGGGGTCAAACTCGGCACGAGAATACTGGAAAGGTTCGTTCTTTTCGTCGCTTTCATAATTGTTCGGCGCACTCGGACGACCGACCAGACTTTCCGGCGTTTCGTGAATCTCCTGCATATTCTGCGCGCGGTTTTCCTGAATCATCAGCGCATCGAGAGCATCGGTCTGGATTACCGTGCGGCAGATGAGGAACGTAACCTTTTCACGCAGGTTATCAAGCATGACCGAAAACATATTGAACGCTTCCTTCTTATATTCGTTCAGCGGGTCTTTCTGACCGTAAGCGCGCAGAACAATCGTATGGCGCATCAGGTCAAGAGAGGCGATATGTTCCTTCCAAAGCTGGTCCAGAACCTGCATGAGGACATTTTTTTCAACCATACGGACGATATTTTCGGGAACGTTGGCGTTCTTTTCGGCAATACGATTCTCCACTTCGTCAAGGATTTTCTCCTGCATCTTGTCGGCGTCGATTTCCGGTTCGTTGGCCCAATTGGTAATCGGAAGCATAAAGCCGGTAATGCGGTAGAGCTCCTGTTTGAGCTCCTCTTTCTGCCATTCGTTGGGCGCGGAGCCGTGCGGCAGGTAAGCCGAAACCGTATCAGCCAGATATTCCTGGCGCATTTCGCGGATGGTTTCCGAAACATCGTCGGCTGCCATCAGCTCCTTGCGCTGTTCATAAATGACCTTGCGCTGGTCGTTCATGACGTTGTCATATTTAAGCAGGTTTTTGCGAATGTCGAAGTTGCGCTCTTCCACTTTCTGCTGCGCTTTCTCCAACGCCTTGGAAATCCACGGGTGGATTAGGGCTTCGCCTTCCGGCAGCCCCAGACGCTGCAGCATGACAGACATTCTTTCCGACCCGAAAATGCGCATCAGGTCGTCTTCCAGCGAAAGGAAAAACTTGGAACGGCCGGGATCGCCCTGACGGCCGGAACGGCCGCGCAGCTGATTGTCGATGCGGCGGCTTTCATGACGCTCGGTGCCGATGATGTACAAACCGCCGGCAGCGAGAACCTTTTCCTTGTCCTCTTTGATTTTTTCCCTGAGTTTGTTCTTTATCTCTTCAACCTGTTCCGGAGTTTCGTCGCCTTTCAAGACCTCTTTCAGCCTCATGTCGACGTTGCCGCCCAGCTGAATGTCGGTACCGCGGCCGGCCATATTGGTGGCAATGGTAACGGCTCCGGGAACGCCGGCCTGCGCAACAATCGCAGCCTCACGTTCATGATGACGGGCATTTAGAACCTCAAACGGCAGCTTGGTTCTGGCACGGAGCAGCTCGGCCACCAATTCGGACTTTTCAATTGACGTGGTACCGACCAGAACCGGCTGGCCTTTTTCATGCGCGGCCAAAATTTCGTCGATAATCGCTTTGTATTTTTCCTTTTCAGTGCGATAGATGACATCGTGCTCATCAACGCGCTGAACCGGGCGGTTGGTCGGAATTTCGACGCAGCTCAGCCCATAGATGTCGCCGAATTCGGCCTCTTCGGTCATGGCCGTGCCGGTCATGCCTGCCAGTTTGGGATAAAGACGGAAGTAGTTTTGGAACGTAATGGAAGCCAGCGTCTGATTTTCGGACTGAATAGTTACATGTTCCTTGGCCTCAATCGCCTGATGCAGACCGTCGGAGTAACGGCGGCCTTCCATCATACGGCCGGTAAATTCATCGATAATCATAACTTTGTCGTCTTTGACGATATAGTCGACATCCCTGATGTGCATTTTATGGGCGCGCAGAGCCTGATTGACGTGATGAACCAGCGAAACGTTGCCGATGTCGTACAGGCCGCCTTCCTTAATCAGCCCAACCTGCTTTAACAACTGTTCGACATGCTCCATGCCGGCTTCGGTCAGGGTTACGGTTTTCTGCTTTTCGTCCTTTTCGTAATCGGCTTCGGTCAGGTGCGGAATAATCTTGTCGACGCTGATGTATTTTTCGGAGGAATCCTCGGCGGCGCCGGAAATAATCAGCGGCGTGCGGGCTTCGTCAATCAGAATGGAGTCAACCTCGTCGACGATGGCATAGTTGAAATCGCGCTGCACCATTTCCTCGCGGGAAAACTTCATGTTGTCGCGCAGGTAGTCAAACCCCAGCTCATTGTTCGTACCGTAGATAATGTCGGCATTGTAGGCGGCACGGCGCTCGTCATCGTTCTTGCCATGGACAATGTAGTCGACGGTCAGGCCGAGAAAGCGGTAAACCTGCCCCATCCATTCGGCATCGCGTTTGGCCAGATAATCGTTGACGGTCACGATGTGCACGCCCTTGCCTTCAATCGCATTCAGATAGGCGGCCAGCGTCGCAACCAGCGTTTTTCCCTCGCCGGTCTTCATTTCGGCAATCATACCCTTGTGCAGCACAATACCGCCGATAAGCTGGACGTCATAATGGCGTTGTCCCAACGTTCTTTTGGCAGCCTCGCGGACGACGGCGAAAGCCTCGGGCAAAATATCGTCAAGCGTTTCGCCCTCTTTCAGGCGCCGGCGAAACTCGTCGGTTTTGCCTTTGAGTTCGTCATTGTTTAATTTTTCGATTTCGGGTTCCAGGGCGTTGATTTGCTGAACGATTTTGAACTGTCTTTTGACGAATCTGTCGTTGGCGCTGCCAAAAACAGTGCGGGCGAGTTTACCTAACATTACATTTTTACCTTATTATTATTCAAAGCTTCTCTACATTTAGTGTTTTAATCAAATAAAGTCAATACTTTGAACTTAAGTTATAAACTACCGGCAAAAAATACTTGGAATAATTTCCATATCTATTATATAACTATGGAAGTTGAAATTTTATTGGAGGTTTTTAGGATGCGAAACAAATATGTAGCCGTCGCAGCGCTCTCTCTGCTGATGATGAATCCGTTCAATGCCGGAGCTGCCGGCAAAAACGGCGTGGCCGCCGTCGTCAACGGCGAAAAAATTACCGTCGCCGAAATGAAACAGGGTTACGAAGACAACCGTCAGATTAAGGAAAAGGTTTCCTTTGACGACTTTTATGAGAAAGCGTTGGAAATCTATGTTAACGGCAAACTGCTGTATCAGGCCGCCGTCGCCGCCGACGTCCTCGAGACTCCGGAATACAAGCGCGCCGTCGATCAGGCCAAGGAAGAAATCGCCCGCAAGGTTTATCTGGAACAGAAGGTCGACAAGAAGGTAACCGACAAGGCCGTCAAAGACCTGTACAACAAATACAAGTCCGAGTTTAAGAGCCAGAAGGAAATTCACGCCAAACACATCCTGGTTGAAGACGAAGGCACCGCCAAGAAGGTTATTGCCGAACTGGGCAAAGGCAAAAAGTTTGACGATTTGGCCAAACAGTATTCCAAAGACAACGCCGTTGACCTCGGCTACTTCGTAAAAGACCAAATGGTTCCCGAATTCGGCAATGCCGCTTTTGCCATGAAAAAAGGCCAGACGTCCAAGTCGCCGGTAAAAACCAAATTCGGCTATCATGTCATCGAGGTTCTGGACATCAGAGATTCCAAGCCGTTACCGCTGAAGCAGGTTGAACCCGAACTGAAAGCGATGCTGACTCAGCAGGCTATTGCCGAAGTCTTTACGTCCCTGAACAAAGGCGCCAAGATTGAAAGATTCGACTTGGACGGCAAACCGATTACCGATCCGGTTGTTCAGCTTCAGTAAATTATTTTATCACTTTCCCAGCCCTCTCAGATGAGAGGGCTTTTTTATAGCCAAAAAAATTTTATGTAGCTCCATCATTGGTAGACAGAAAAATTTGTACTTTCAT
>OGQP01001315.1_pt1 | contig 14942 bp, 9 predicted proteins | sample 1553251 | NCBI WGS metagenome assembly OGQP01 (sample SAMEA2580016, study PRJEB22360) | human gut metagenome | biome: human gut; feature: human-associated habitat; material: faeces | place: Denmark | collected 2008/2010 | reverse complement strand
CCATGGCTCCAGATGACAAACATGATCTCATATCAGGGACTTGTTCGCACCTTCCTTAAAACCTGTTTGGGCGAGTCAATCAATGGAATTAAATTGGATGATTGTGCTATTGATCCTTCAACCACTTGGTTAAGTGGTAATCTTGCTGCGAATAGCCAGATTAGAATTCCTGTTTATATGGACATGAAAGGAGCTATAGCTGAAAATGGCATTTCAGATTTCATGGAAAATTTAATGGAAGTTAATTCATGGGTAGAAGAATTCAATAATTATGGCAAGGATGCGATAAGTCATTACGAAAAGGAACTATTATATTTACAATCTTTGTTGGTCAAGCTGGGTAGCTTCAATCTTGATGATGAAGGCAAAAAATATCAACTTAATGGTGAAGCTATCCAGTATATTATATTAAATGTTTTGTACAATATAGAAAAAGATATAGCCAATGAAATAGATATTGATAAAGTGAATTTCATGCATAACCTCTATACTGGATTCTTTTGGCAAAGACATTACGATGAACGTAACTATTTAAAAATAAATCGTTCTGCTATTTCAAACAGCGCAAGATTTCACTTCCACTTTAATTTTAATGATTTGCGGGATATTTACAAAGACTATAATAATAATCATGAAGATGATAATTTTGATAAAATGCAAAAGATTTTTTTAGCATTGAATGAATTTAAGGAAAGAACGGAAATAAATTACAGGGATTATAGGAAAGTATCAAAATATGTAGATGATAAAGTCGATTTATTCTCTAGCATTGAGCAATATTTACGGTGGGTAATTGAGAAAAATAATGACTATAATAAGGAAAATTATGGCGATATAAAAGACAAATATGCCAAACTTATTGTCGAAAGAAATGATTTAGTCGATACTAAGGATCAATTGATTAAAGAGGGTTTTTACTTAAATAATAAAGACAATAAAGATAAAAAAGATGCGGAAAGAATTAATGAGATTAAGGGGATAATAAAGGTGATAGATGGAAAAATACCAAATATAAGTAAAGAGATTCTACATCTTAAGGATGAAACAGAGAGATTGGAGAAAGAGTATCAACAAGAAAATACACTTAATGATGTAGTTCAAAATATCAGGAGTTGGCTAAAAGAAAATGAAAATATGGTGAAAGCTATTAAGAAAATTGATACTGAATAACATGGCGAATAAATAAACGGATCAAGTCGTTCCTGTGACAATGAGGTTATACGAAAAGACGCTTACTCATCAGAAATTTGGTATACTTTAATTAAACCAGTGTCGCTGATGTGTAAGCGTTGACGTTGGGAGGCGATTAAATGGTTATACCACTCCTACGCCTTTTCCAGACGGCGTATAAGAGTGCAACATGTTGAGTTTTCCGAGCGAATGGTGCATTTTACTAACCGAGCCATTTGAAACAACCAACGCAATAAAAAAGACTGGAATAATAAGCCTGTATTTATTATTCATCGCAATCGCACTCTACGGTTTTATCCTGCAGAAATGAGACTACTTCCAGCGGTTGTGGATTATCCCTGGGCGATAGTCATAGTCTGGTGTCAGGATTCACAAATGACCTGTTACCTGACATGGATATAAACACAACATAGAGTGCGGTAGTTAATCTGAATCATCTATTTTTCGGCTACACAGCACAAAACAACATTATTGATTCTTTATAAGAGAGAATCTCTCCATTATTTTTATATAAATCATTATTAAGAAAATCCAGAAGCTCTTGCCTTACACTATAAATATTGACTTTTTGGTCAACCAACGACAGTAATATATCCTTGATACCTTTTAATTTCATATTTCTATCAGATATTGTATTAAAAGTGAAGATGATATTACGTTTATTACAACTGGAGAACCAATATTTTAGAGTATTATTCGTCCACTTTGTTGGTGTCTTAATTAGTTGCGCTGTTGTTGTTTTTACATTGTTAAATGTAGAACCGCTAAAATTTGTCCCGACGCACGAAATGAAATTCATCTCTGAATTGTCAAAATTGCAATTCTTTATCTCACACATATCAAGGTTAACATCATGAAATGTCGAATATTTCATGTTTGCATGTGAAAATAAACATGCAATAAACGTTATATATTGCAACCTGGCATTACAAAAAGATTTATTTTTAAAATCAAAACAACAGGTTTTTTTTATTTTGAAATTGTTATTATATCTGCAATGTAAAGAAATCATGTTTTTTATTAACTGATAACACCATTGTGATGATTCTGGTAATTCATAGGGATGTAAATGGATGTTTTCATCGAATATAACCTGTGCGTTATGGTTGTTTATTGAAGATATATGGAAGCTATCATTTGTTAAAGCTATGGTTGTGCTAAAATTATGGTGGTGATCAGCGCTCATGAAATCAAATGTAACAATGTCGTTGTTTCCTTTCTTTTCTTTGTGATATGCGTTTAAAAAAGAAATATTTTCGATCTGTTCATCAGTTAATGTAAATGGCATTTCGTCATCAAAGAAAGCGTAATCGGCATTTGGGAGAGGAATACTCTCAATTGAGCATAGTTTTAATAAAAAAACATGAAAACAATGAAACATGTTTTTATACATAAGAGAACTTAATCGCTGTTGTATCTTCTGTAGTTGTCCTTTGGGAAATAAATGCTGTAAATTTGAAAATGAGCCATCTAAAATATATTTATATGTAAAAAGGTCCTCTCTCTGACCAGTTATCAAAAAATCGTCAGGTGATTTAGAAAAACGATTGAGATGACATAAATATTCCATTTGCTCCGTGTCTATATACTTATGGGGAACTACGTAGTTTGGTGGTGTGCCAATAAGATTATCCATAAATCACCTTGATAAAAGTTAATGAAATCTATTTATTTTAACCTCGACAATAAAAGCGGCTATAAAAAAACGCTCATTTTCTGATGCTGCGGTTAACCCGTGGAATGTACCGTTAACCCCCTAAAAATTGCAAATCCAGGGTGAACACCCTGGGTTAAAATGGAAATAATGAGCTATTTTTTACAGTATTCACCGGTAATATAAGTAACACTTGTTGCTAACCTAACTAGCAGTACAGTTAATTAACAACATAGAAGTTATTGTTTTTCAAACAAAACAACTCAATATTGCACGCCGGAGGGTTTATGGTTGCTAAATTAAAACCAGATGTTCTTTTTAATACTAATCCTTTTTTAGAAGCAATGAATAAGGAGAGACTTAATCATAAAGGATATTGTGATAAAATTGCTGTAAGTATTAATAATAAGAAATATAATGTAAACTCTAAGGATATTGAAAATATTCTTGATGGCAAAGGGGATTTATTTAAAAAACGTACGCTGTGGGAGTTTGTCCGCGATCTTTTTCCCGGCTCTCATATTAAAGAAGTCAAAGGCTTAATTTACGAATTTGTCACGAAAGTTGATAACAAAGCCGAGGTGTTCGATAAGATTAAATCGCTGGCAAAAACAGAACAACAATGGAGATTTAGTACTAAGACAGACTTTACCACAAATGAAAATAATGAAGTTATTGTGAGTAGATCCTTTAATCTCTACACGGGGGCTACTTCGAATGATAACGAAAAAAAACAGGTTTCTTCAGAGAGATTAACGCTTGATAATTATATTGATGATTTACATTTTGATAATTCTCCCTTGAAGAGATTTATGCTTGATGATTATGCTGTAAAACTTACGACACTGATTAAAAATAAAATTCCTATTATTAATACAACAATCAATTTATCATCGTTGTCTAAGGATGTTTTAAATTCACTAAAGTATTGTAGTTTTAAAAATGTAATTTTTTCAGGAGAGATAAAAAGTGTGGATCTTAAAGGTCCTGTTTTTGAAAATTGCTATTTTGAGGATTGTAAATTCAACAATATACAGCTTTATGAGCCTGTTGATAATACAGTGGGGTCCGAAAATAATAAACCAATAAAAGGTATGTTTAAAGGTTGTTTTATTTCTAAATGCAAAATTGAAAATTATAGATGTGAGACGTCTAAAATCTACACCGTTACACAACCTGATAGTATTCAAGAAAAATTAGGTTCTTATCTCTTTATGCAGTCTTTCGTTCAGGATTGTATAATCCAGGGAGGATGTTGTCCTGGCTCGAGTATACTTCTGAGTCATTTTTATAACTGTAATATAATAGGGCTTGATGCTCATGGAATGGATTTTTTGGCAAATTCGTTCAACAAGTCTAATTATGATGAAATCAGGGGTCCGGATACGGGGACTGTGTTTTATAATTGTAATTTGAAGCATATTAAAATAAACGATGGTCTTCGTGAAGATGGTTCAGATAGATCTATGTTTAACCCCAAAGAGTATTTTTCTGATTACATTGAAAGAAGATCGAGAAATCTTAAGTTAGATGATAATTTTTCGAAATGCGTAGAGAGTATAAAGAAAGGGACCGATTCTTCATTTAGCAAGAAAAATACAGAGAACAATAATGTCTTCTTTAAAAATAGTAATTTGATTGGGGCAAATTTAGGCTATTATTACAGTGGAGATAGGTGCAAAGACTGTGCTATTGATCCAAATACAAATTATTCAAAAGATGGTCTTACAGCGCAAAAATACATGTATATGGATCTGGACGGAGCTATAAGTAAAGAACAAATACCTGATTTCTTAAAAAAGGTAAGTGCTATCAATATCGATGTAATAAATTTTTATAATTCCGAGTCAAAGACTAAGGAAAAATATAAAAACGCATTTTTAGAGTTAGAGTCGTTTTTATCAACACTTTATGTTGAAAATAAATCGTACGAGGGAAAATATCATTTTGATAATAGTAGGATTGAGTTTTTTATTTTTAAAGATATGCAGGAAAATGCACAAAATATCATTAACAATATGATAGAAAATGATCGAATTAAGTTTGTTGAATCTATAATAAATAAAATGATTCCGCCGCCAGATGGAACAATACTTACTGAAAATCCAAAAGAATATGTCCAAAAGCAAATAAAGGAGTCTCATAAAGAATCTGCTACAAATGTAACATTTGATTATAAGGAACTTGCACCCATTTTTGAAGGTGTTCAAAAAAAACAAATTGAAGCGCTATCAAACCAACTGGAACATATAAAATCTTTTAAGACAGATTACGATTCAAGGCTCAATAAGTTTGCTCGCGATTTTCAATATTTATCCAGTGCATTTTCAATTAACAGGCAGGATTTATTAAAAAACTATCAGGAAATAAGAGCTTCCATTACAGATTACGATGACTTATTGCGAGAAATTAAAGAGTTGACCATAAGTCGGGATAAATCAGTAGATGATAAAAGGACTTTATTTGATAAAAAAAGGGACAACTGGAATAGTCAAGAAGTACAGGATGAAGTAAAGGCATTAAATGAGGATATTTCTGACTCTGACAATAAGATACGTTCTAAGCTTAATATTGTTCAAAATCATAGACGCGAGAATCAATATAAGGCTAATAAAAATATCAGTAACGCGATGCTTAATATTCTGGATTGGTTCGAACGGTATCCCGATATTGTGAAAAATATAAACCAGGCTTAACCATACAGAGGGGGAGCGACTGGACGATTAACGACATAAATTATTTATAGGGAATAGACGCTTACTCATCAGACACCTGGTATTTTTTATCTCAAACCAGCGTGACTGATGTGTAAGCGTTGAAGTAAGGAGGCGATTATCGCGTTATCTTCCAGCCGCGTGCCTTCCAGAGTGCAGGCAGCTGCGCCAGCTCGGTAAAGGTGGTGACTTTCGGGTGAACGATCGGTTTATTGTGCGGGTCAGCGCAGAGGTAAAACACTTCCATTCCGGCATCTATCCCTGATTGCGCGCCGGCGCTGGAGTCATCGACCAGAATGCAGTTTTCAACGTTCACATTCATCGCTTTTGCCGCATGGAACATTAATGCCGGATCGGGCTTCCAACGCTGAATGTCGTAACCGCTGAACAGTTTTTCCGGGAAGTAGTGCAGCATGTTGAGTTTGCCGAGCGAATGCTGCATTTTGCTGACCGGACCGTTAGAGACGACGCACATCGGCACGTTAATGCTCGCTAGCAATTCGTTCGCTCCTGCGATGTCCTCAAGTTCGGTATCAAACAGACGTGCTACTTCTGCGCGGTAAATGTGCTCGGCATCGGCCTGGACCATCGTCACGCCCTGTTCTTTACTGATGATGTCGATGATTTCGTAGAGTTTTACGCCTTTAAAACGGGTAAAAATCTCCTCCAGGTCAACGTGAATGCCAAATTCCCTGAACATCGTGACATAGGCGCGAGAGCAAATGACCTCGCTATCGACCAGCGTACCGTCGCAGTCGAAAAATACCGCTTCTATCTGGGACATGTCTTTCCTTTATCGTTAGTTTAACGTTTTCGTCATGCCAAATCGCATGACGCAATCGTTGCCGTATAAGCAAATACAATGAAAAAAAGTTATCTTCAGCCGTCCATATTGTCTCATTTTGGTATACGATAGCGACGGATTTTCCCTCCTTGTTCGGAAATAGATAATGAGTCAACAACACACAACCCAGGCTTCTGGCCAGGGGATGCTGGAACGCGTGTTTAAACTGCGCGAACATGGCACGACGGCACGGACCGAAGTGATCGCCGGTTTTACCACCTTCCTGACGATGGTTTACATCGTTTTTGTTAACCCGCAAATTCTTGGCGTTGCTGGCATGGATACCAGCGCCGTCTTCGTTACTACCTGTCTGATTGCTGCATTCGGCAGTATTATGATGGGGCTGTTTGCTAATCTGCCAGTTGCGCTGGCACCGGCAATGGGCCTGAATGCGTTCTTCGCTTTTGTCGTTGTACAGGCGATGGGCTTGCCGTGGCAAGTCGGGATGGGCGCAATCTTCTGGGGTGCGATTGGTCTGCTGTTACTGACGATATTCCGCGTTCGCTACTGGATGATAGCCAACATTCCGGTAAGTCTACGTGTGGGCATCACCAGTGGTATCGGTCTGTTTATTGGCATGATGGGGCTGAAAAACGCAGGTGTGATTGTCGCTAACCCGGAAACGCTGGTGAGCATCGGTAATCTGACTTCTCACAGCGTGCTGCTGGGGATCCTCGGCTTCTTCATCATCGCCATTCTGGCCTCGCGCAACATTCACGCGGCGGTGCTGGTTTCCATCGTGGTGACGACGCTGCTGGGCTGGATGTTGGGTGATGTCCACTACAATGGCATCGTTTCTGCGCCGCCGAGCGTAATGACAGTCGTGGGTCATGTAGATTTAGCCGGGTCGTTTAACCTCGGGCTGGCAGGTGTGATTTTCTCTTTCATGCTGGTCAACCTGTTTGACTCCTCCGGTACGCTGATTGGCGTGACCGATAAAGCAGGTCTGGCGGATGAGAAAGGTAAATTCCCGCGCATGAAGCAGGCGCTGTATGTCGACAGTATCTCTTCGGTGACCGGTTCGTTTATCGGGACTTCTTCTGTTACGGCGTATATTGAGTCCTCTTCCGGCGTTTCCGTTGGCGGTCGTACCGGTCTGACGGCAGTGGTTGTCGGTCTGCTGTTCCTGCTGGTTATCTTCCTGTCGCCGCTGGCGGGAATGGTGCCGGGATATGCCGCAGCTGGCGCGCTGATTTACGTTGGCGTGTTGATGACCTCAAGTCTTGCTCGCGTGAACTGGCAGGATCTTACTGAATCTGTTCCGGCGTTTATTACCGCTGTGATGATGCCGTTCAGCTTCTCGATTACCGAAGGTATTGCGCTGGGCTTTATCTCCTACTGCGTGATGAAAATCGGTACCGGACGTCTGCGTGATCTAAGCCCGTGCGTAATCATCGTTGCGCTGCTGTTTATCCTGAAGATTGTGTTTATCGACGCTCACTAAAATCGATAGCGCGTTAAAAACCCGCCATGCATGATTGCTGGCGGGTTTTTTATTTAGATCTTAACTCGCTGAATAAACTCACCAAATGCGGTTAATTGCCCGGTCAGGTGGTCCAGCGTACCCTGATCAATCACTTCTCCGGTTTGCGGATCAACTTTGTTCTGAATCACGCCGCCCATAAATTCCGGCTTGTTCATCACCATTGCATCGAGGAAAACCAGAATCTGGCGCAGGTGATACTGACAGCGCGCGCCGCCAATCACGCCCATTGAGCTGGTCTGAATCAACACCGGTTTACCGGCCAGAGGTTGATCCGGCAGGCGGGAAAGCCAGTCGATGGCATTTTTCAGCCCACCCGGTACCGAGTAGTTATATTCCGGCGTGACGATCACCACACCGTCAGCCTGACGGATCTGTTCCGCCAGAGCTTCAACCGTTGCTGGAAAACCTTCTTCCTGCTGTACGTCAGCGTCATACAAGGGAATGTCGGCAATGGAAGGTAACGCATTGACTTCCATGCTCGCCGGAGCAATTTTCGGCAGGGTACGTGCAACCATGCCATTAAATGAGCCTTTGCGCAGGCTCCCCAGTAACGTAACCACCTGCAATTTTTCAGACATAATGACTCCTGTGGTTGTCTATCAATTTGGCGAAAAAGCCTTCATGGTAGAGAGCTGGGCAAAACGCATCATCCGGCTGGTAGGATTGTTGGCGCGGCTGTGAATATCGGGCAGGCTTTTCCAGCCGTGTTTGCCATCTAACTCCCAGACACTGAGCTTTTCAATCGTGGGCGTGACCGCCACGGACCACACCAGCACGTCCTCCGCGTCGCATAACGCTTCTACATGATTTACATGAGCACATTTCAGGCGTCCGGCAATGGGCAGCAGCTGCAGATCGCGCGGATCGTCATTCAAAACATCACCGGTTAGTTTTAGCACGCTTCGGCGCAGCGTGATGAGCTGCGCCCGCGCTTCGTTTGGATCATTTTGTTTACTGATCCATAGCGATTCATTGCTGGAAAAGGTGTGGTTATCGGGCGCGTGTGGGCTATGAAACCCGCGCGTCGCACGCTGTAGTTCCATATCGAGGCCACATTCACCTTCGGTTGTTAACGCCACGCCAACCATATTCCCGGCATAGGAAATAGAAAACGAAGGCAAATTTTTATCGCTGAAAACCGGTTTACCTTTCGGCAGGGTGACGATTTCCGGCAATTCGCCAATGCCATACAGCATGAACATCAGTTCTGCGAGTAAACCTCTGGACGCCAGAAAACGGCTTTGACGATGAGGGGGAATGTTTCGGGCTTCTTGATGACAATGGGAGGGGAGACGAACAGAAATCAGATGTCCTTCCGTTAAAATCCCTCGGGCAAAGTGAGTCGCCATTTTTCGCTCCATGCTTAATGGTCCATTATGAATACAAGAGTAATCATTTACTGGAATGATGGACAGACTAAAGCGGCTAAAAGTTCGATTCAGACAAGCTTATTACAACTTTTTTACATTTTATTGTGAAATTGGGTCGCGTTTCATACGATTCGGTTATGCCATCGACGCGTAAAGATGTTTAATGGTTTCCCGTAACCAGACGATCTTCGGATTATGGCTGTTCCGTTTATGCCACAGCAGGGTAAAAGGGACTTCCAGCTTTTTTTGCTGGCTTTCGTCAAACGGGAGAGGAAGAGCAACCAACGGCAGTTGGTGGAGTTGATTGTAGTACTGGCAGTAGCGCGGCGCGGTCGCCAGGAGCAAATTGTCGGGCTGCGCTGCCATAAATAGTGACTGCTCGAATTCCGGCAGGCTCATTGCAATCGTACGTTCGCGCCCCAGCTCCTGTAACACATTGTCCAGCGCCCAGGTATCGCTCTGTTCCCAGCAAATGCTGATATGCGGATAACGTAAAAAGGTGTCCAGATTCCACGTTTCATGCAGTGCCGGATGATCTTTGCGTAACCAGACGCAGGGCACATCACTAAACAGCACTTCATAATCAATGGCTAACGGTAGCGAGCTTAACAGCTCCCGCGAACGGGGATGACTTTCGCGACCGGAAAAACCAATATCCACTTCACCACGAGTAATGGCATCTAAGGAATCGTAATCCCAGTTACGTAATTTGATGGTCGCCTGCGGGTAACGTTGGTAGATCTGTTTCGACAGCGCATTAAGCATGATCATCATTAGCGGTGATTCTGCCGCCAGCTCAAACTTCAGGCCGCGCGGTGTCTGGTGATGCGGTTTATCCAGCAGCAGGTTGCTCATTTGCATCCACTCCGCCAGATTTTGCTCCATGCTAACCATTAGCGGTGTGGGTGACAGCCCCAGCGGTGAGTTCACAAAGAGCGGGTCGTCAAACCACGCTCTTAACTTTGCCAGCGACTTACTCACCGCCGAAGGGGTCACGTTCATCCGCTTCGCCGCTTTGGTCACGCTGCGCTCCTGCATCAGCAGTTGCAGACAGAGCAGCAGATTGAGATCAAGCGTGGTTATGGATTTCTTCATGAGCGGCAACGGGGCGTCCAGGCGCGACGAACATAATCAGCAACAGGCTCACTATGCTACAGGCAATCAGAATCCCGATCAGCATATTCCATGCGCCGATACCAACCACCGCTGCCAGCCAAATCCACAGTGACGAACCGCAAACCTGCGCAATACCTAAGGTCGAGCTGGCTACGCCCGCGCGTAATGAAAACGGCCCTAACGCCTGACTCATCGCCACACCAAAACCTACCGAGAAACCGGCGCAAATCAGCGTGATACCAAACAGAGAAACCGCATGGGAAGGTGAAACGGCAAGGGTGATGCCCGCCGCCAGGAATAATACCTGCGAGGTGATCATCAACGTACGTGGCTTAAAAATTCCCAGCGCAAATGGCGTGGAGAATGAAACGGTCATGCTGACGCCAGCGGTCAACGCCATAATGGTGGCGTATTCTCCGCGCTCAAAACCCATGATTTCCATCAGCAATACCGGCGACGTGTTGACGAAGGTGAGGATCACCGAAACGCTGAGGGTGGTGATAACAACACGGCTGAGGAAAAACCGGTTAAGCAGCGACTCGCTATTTTCTCGTGGTTTGTCCGAATTTGTGGGGGCCGCAGGGCGCGTTTCTTTTAAAATAAACAAAGACAACATCAGTACCGCGATGCCCATCGTTGCCATCGTCCAGAACAGACTCTGCCACGGGAATTTAAGCATAATCAGGTGTCCGAGCACTGGCGCTAACACCGGAATGATGCAGGTAATGCCGTTGAGTAACGACAGCACTTTTGCCCGACGTCGATCATCCAGCGTGTCGCGCAAAATGGCGAATGCCACCACGTAACAACAGCCCGCGCCCAACCCCTGTAGAAAGCGCCCTGCAAGAAATAACGTGCTGGTTTCAGCCAGTGAACAGAACACCGAGGCGATAATAAATAGCGCCGCGCCGGGTATGGCGACAGGCTTTCTCCCTGAACGATCGGCCACTTTACCGGCAAATAACATCGCAGCTGCCATACCTGCCAGATAAACGGAGAACGCAATATGCAACTGCGCTTCGCTGGCATTGAGATCGGCGGCGATGCGCGGTAAACCAACGAGGTACATATCAATCCCGGCGGGATAAAGTAAAACCAGGGCAAAACTACAAATCAAAAAGCGGGACATGGGCTAAAGCGTCCTGATAGTAAGGTGACGCAAAGCATACGTGGTGAAGGAGAATCAGGCGAGTTGCCATTTGGACATAAGTGATTTCCTGAGAGGCAAGAAGCCAGCGAATGGCTGGCTTCTTGAAGGATTTAGCCAAATTTAGGTAACACGTTAAAGACGTTACCGAACCAGCATAAAATTACGGTTATACCAAAGAGAATGACAATCGCCGGAATAAGATTGCCGCCCCAGACCGTGAACATCTGATTGGGAAACTTCTTGCGAGCTTTGATTGCCAGCACCGCGGGGATAATGACCGCCCAGATGGTGGCACACAGTCCGGCACCGCCGATCCCGTAAATGAAGCCGTTCGGGAAGATCAGATACAACAACGCAGGTGGCAGGAAGGTTAACAGCACGGTTTTGAAACGCCCGCCGTGGGAGTTATCAATCTTAAACAGATCCGCCAGATAATCGAACAACCCCAGCGTGACACCAAAGAAGGAACTGGCAACAGCTAAGTTGGAGAACACCAGCAGGCAAAACTCGATAATGCCGTGCTGTTTGGTGCCGAGGAACGATTTGACCAGCGAATCAACGTTGCCGCCTGAGGAGATTATCGCCTTAAAGCTTTCTCGCGGGATATTCCCCATCGTGCAATAGAGCCAGAAGAGATAAATCACCAGCGCCAGCAGCGAACCGAAGACCACGCTTTTGATTAGCTTATCTTTGCGTTTGCCATAGCAAATAATCAGGCTGGGAATATTGCCGTGGAAACCAAATGACGCCAGACACACCGGCAAAGCCATAAAGATATACGGGGAGTAAGACGTTCCCGCAGTGGTGCTGGTGGCATCGCGCAGAATGGAATAATCGACCTGGAAGAAGAAAGAACCAAACACGATCACAAAGGAGATAATCTTCAACCCGAGGAACAACGAGGTAATACGACTGGCGGCTAACGAGCTTATCCACAATACGCTGGCAACGAAAATGGCTGTGCAGATCCCGACAATACGTGGATTAGCGTGATAACCCAAATTCATTGATATCGTTTCACTAATGATCGCACCATTAGCAGAGATATAGGCATAAGTGAGGATATAGAGAACGAAGGCAACGGTAATACCGCTGATAATGTTCCAGGTGTTACCGATTAAATCTTTGGTGATGGTGTTAAAACTGGAGCCGACGGGATAATTTAAATTTGCTTCTAATAACAACAACCCGGAATGAAGCATTGAAAACCAGGCAATGATAAGGATAAAGGCACCCCAGAAAAACCAGGCACCGGCAAGATCAACAGGTAAAGCAAACATACCTCCACCAATTACTGTACCTGCTATAACCATAACACCCCAAAATGCAGAGTGTTTTTTTTCAGCTTGATCAGTCATGATGCCACCTTTAGAGGAAGGCTATTTTTGTTATTGAGGATGTAGGGTAAGAGAGTGGCTAACATCCTTATAGCCACTCTGTAGTATTAATTAAACTTCTTTCAGTTTTGCGGTGAAGTGACGCAATACTTTCGGTTCGTAGGTAAAGGTTAACCCTTTAATATTCGCCGCGTTCTCTTTCACATGTTTAAAGGCTTCAATAATGAAGTCCATATGTGTTTGAGTATATGTTGCACGCGGAATGGTTAAACGCAGCAGTTCAGCCGGGCATGGCAGTTGTTTACCGGTTTTCGGATCGCGGCCTAACAGGAAAGAGCCAATTTCTACCGCACGGATACCGGCGACTTTATACAGCTCGCAGGCCAGCGCCTGTGCCGGGAACTGGTCTGCCGGGATATGCGGCAGCAGTTTACCGGCATCAACGAATGCCGCGTGACCGCCCGCCTGCTGGCAGACAACGCCAATCTCTTCCAGACCATCGACCAGATACTGCACCTGCGCAATACGATAAGCCAGCCAGTCCAGATTCATGCCGTCATACAGACCTACCGCCAGACGCTCCATCGCGCCGCCTTCCAGACCACCATATGTCGGGAAGCCTTCCTGCACCACACAAAGGGTTCTGCATTCGGTGTACACATCAAAGAAGCTGTCGTCTTTCATGCACAGCAAGCCGCCCATCGGCACCATCGCATCTTTCTTGGCGGACATCGCCAGCATATCGGCATATTTGTAGGTTTCGCGGGTGATCTGCTCGATGGTCCAGTCTTTATATTCTGCTTCACGCTGCTTGATGAAATAGGCGTTTTCAGCAAAGCGTGCAGAGTCCATTACCACCGGAATATCGTATTTCTTCGCAATGCTGTACATCGCTTTTAAGTTTGCCAGTGAAACCGGCTGACCGCCTGCGGAGTTACTGGTGATGGTTGCAACGATATACGGCACGTTATTCGGACCAACTTCTTCAATACCGCGTTCTAATCCCTCAAGGTCAAAGTTGCCTTTAAAGTCGTAACGCACGCCCGTATCGAAGGCTTCTTTGATATAGACGTTACGCACGGTACAGCCGTTGATCTGGCTATGGCCCTGCGTGGTATCAAAGAAATAGTTAGAGAACGCCACCATTTTGCTGCGATCCAGGCCTTTTTCCTGCTCGCGTTTTTTAATCAGTACCGGAATATAGATTTGCTCTGCACCACGGCCCTGGTGAGTCGGAATGGTGTATTGATAACCAAAGATATTTTTCACTGACTCGGCTAACGCATAGTAGCTGCGGCTGTAAGCTTCGTCGCCGCGCATCATCGCGGCCTGCATACTCTGCGTCACCGCCCCGGTGCCGCTGTCGGTCAGTAAATCGATAAACACATCTTCGCTATCCAGCAGGAACGGGTTCATACCGGATTTAATAATTGCCTCTTCACGATAAGCGCGAGTGGTACGTTTTACTGGCTCAATAACACGAATCCGGAACGGTTCAGGGAGATGTTTAAAGTTTTCCATTACATAATCCTTCATTTATTTTAATTACAGTGATCCCTGTGAATATTACATCTGCTATACCGATTAATTCGCCAGATATATATGTAAGTACCATCATTTACTAAAACAAGTAAATAAACGAGAGATGGCCTTTGCAAAAGGCAAAATTAAGATATAGCAAACAAATAGATCACATTGAATCTAATCGGTTTGGCTCTGGTGATGGCTACAGAAGGGCAAATCAAGGGCGATGATCGACAATCTTATTGTCAATATTGAACCATTTTGAGGTCACACATATATGTAAGATATTCATAATGCACTTATCCTCGAAAGACACGAGGCTACATTATTACACTCAGAATTTTTGTCTATTCTGAAATTGTTTAAATGTGAATCGAATCACAATCGTTCGGGGAGCAATATTAAATGTTTTTTTTTAAGATTATAAATTACGTAAGAATTTTAATGTTTAAAAAAGGGGTGAGGCATAACAGGAGTGCTAACAATGAAGCGAAGCCGCATCTGACAGTCAGAATACGGCTTCGTAAGCGCAGTTACTTACCAAAACCAATATGGA
>OGQP01001312.1_pt1 | contig 14962 bp, 19 predicted proteins | sample 1553251 | NCBI WGS metagenome assembly OGQP01 (sample SAMEA2580016, study PRJEB22360) | human gut metagenome | biome: human gut; feature: human-associated habitat; material: faeces | place: Denmark | collected 2008/2010 | reverse complement strand
CCAGAGCTGCGCCGTCTGAGCGACGACATCAAGGCGGTAAAATCCAAGGTGTACCAGAACTTTGCGCAGGTGCTCGACATCAAGAGCAACGTGCTGGGCATAACCAAGGACACACAGCGCACACACACCTTCACCCATTCGGACGGCAACATGCGCCTGACATTGGGTTACAACTGCATAGACGGCTACCGCGACACGGTGGAGGACGGCATCGCCATGGTGAAGCAGTACATCGAAAGCCTCGCCACAGACGAGAAGACAAAGAGCCTCGTGTCCGCCATCATGCGCCTGCTGAGCCGTGACGGTATGGGCAACCTTAAAGCCAGCCGCGTGCTGCAACTTCGGAAAATGGCAGAGGAGAGCAACGACGACAAGTTCATGGAGGGTGTTAAAATCATCGAGGAGGCATACCAGCCCACCATGACACGCCAGTTCATCCGTGCCGAATACAAAGACAAGAAGGGACAGTGGCACATTATACCGCTGAGCGTGACAGACGCGGACACCGACGGAGAGGAAGAGGCAGAAGTAAAAAAATAAGCGTGCTACCTATGCATTCCCGAAAGAAGACAAAAGCAACACGCCCCGAATTTGTTAATAAAGCGTCGGCAAAGGTAACAAATTGTTTCGGGCAATGCAAAGAAAACACCACAAATCAACACTTGAGCGCATCAGAAAAGTGCGTGCGATAGTTGACCGCTACTATGAAGCAGGCAACAACAGCAAATGTTACAAGGCGGTGTGGCAGCGATATGTGTGCCCGTTGTACCCTATGAGTTACCGCACGTTCCTCAGTTATCTGGACATACCGACACCGCCGCCCCCGCCACCCACTGCACTGGAGCAGTCGCTCTTTGAATTTTGGGACGATATGCCAGTGTACGGCAAATGACACAAAAGGCTGCACCGCCAGAAATGGGGTGCAGCCTTTCGTGTGTCTATACGCGGTCTATAATCTCCATGGTCGAAAGCATGATACTTTGCTGCGGACGCTCTGCTGTGGCATCCACGGCGCGGGTTTGCCATCGTTCTATGTTCTCCATCAGTTCGCCGTGGTTGTGGTTTGTCGCGCTGGCGGTGAGCTGAAAGGCAGTGAAGCCAGTGCCGCTCAGTCCCTGCATGGCAGCGTTCACGCGGTCGATAAGGTCGAAGTACTGAAGGGCTGTGTCAATGCGCTTGTCGGCTGCGCCAGCGGTGTAAGCCTGCCAGCGTGTGACAATATGGAGGCGCACGGGAATGTCTGCCTCTCTCTGCCATCGCGAGAGCTGGCGCACCTCGTACGGCTCGAACTCAATAAAGACGGCAGGGAGCGGCCACGGCACGGAGGTGGCGACTTCGACAACGTGTTCGTTCCACAGGTCGATAAATTTAATGTCTGGGCAACGCTCGGCGATACGCTGCGCGATAGCCTTAAAAATTTGCTTTCTCATTTTCTTTTTCTTATGAATTGTGCAAGTGACAGGCTGAACTGCTGAAGGTTGTCGTCTATCACGTTTTTAATGAGCTGCTGCGTTTCTTTACCGTCGCCTATGAACTGACGCTGCGGCATGTTGAAACGGCGTTTATGGGCGCGAACCTTATAGCGTTTCCCGTTTTTGCTTGTGCGGTAATGCGTTCTGACAGTGAGCGTGCCTTTGCCGCCCTCGTTATGGATCGTTGTGTAGGGCAGCGAAGAAGAAAAGCGCACGCCATGGCTGACGACCTCGCTTTTGATGCTTCGCCGCATCGCACCCGTGACCACAAGGAGAGAGCCAAGAGCTTTCGGGTCTTTGCGCGGCTTCCATGCGTCGGAAAAAAAGGCTTTGCGCTGGAAGTTCTTGTCGAACTCGTCGGCAAGTTCCACACGCATATCCTTTAGAATGTTGGCTTCAAGCTGTTTGCCGTCTGGAATATTTGGCATATTGTTGAAATTATTGTTAATAACTTATTGAACTATGAGTAAAAGAACGTATCTTTGTGGCATGATAAACGAAAATAACCACATACCTGCTGAAGTAGTCCGTTATCAGAACAAAAACGGCTGCAATACTTCGGAGCTTGTCGCGTCAAATGCACAGGGCGATATTTACGCCCTTTCGCGCATTGATAGCGACGGTATGCCTGTACCTATCGGTCTGCCTTTATTTGTCATTGTTAAAAACGACAAGGCTATTCTTGTTACAGGCTCAGAGGCTTTCAAGCTCTCACACACCCTATTTACTGATAAATAGGTTCTTTAGTTTCGGGTTTATCAGTTTGTCGTCTATTCTCAGACACCCTACCATGTTAGGCTTCATATCATCGAGGTAATAATGTACATCATCCTTACCGCTTTGAGGGTCAAAAAAGCGAATTTTACCACCTTTTACCTCTGCACAGAACACATGGGCACTGCCCCCTTTCCAAGCGCAGTAAATTTCATAAACCCCGTCGTGGCTGCACTTTTCGGCAAAGTATTCATCCAAACGCTTTCTTGTCATCGTCTTATACCCTTTTTTGTTCTTCCAGCTATAAGTATAGTCGTAATCAGGTTTTGAACCATCCAAGTTGGTGAAGCGTTCCGTCCAGTTTATACCCTGCTTCTTCATTTCATCAAAAGCACTGCCCTTAATGTTTGGCTTTGCTTCCATATCGAAGCCCAAACGGCGCAGCCAGTGTGTTACTGTGCAAGTCTGACAATTCACGCGATAACCGCCCCCCTTTGAGAAGTTCGGGTTCTCTTTGCCTTTATTTGCATTCTCGTAGTCCATTGCTTTGCCTTTGGAAATACCGAAAGCCGTTTCAATGTCAAGGTTGTGCTCTGCGACCGCTTTCTTTTCGTCTGCGGTGAGCGTGTCGGGCAGTTCCTTAATCATTTCGTCGATACGGCGTTTCTTTTGCTCTTCCTCGCTCATTTGCTTAATGACTTTCTTTGCCTTTGCTGGTGCCTTATAATAAGGGTGCTTGGGTGGAAAGAGTGCCATTTCAGTGCCAGCGTTGTAGCGGAACATCTGTTGTTTGAGCGTTTCCGTGGCCTCGTCGCCTAATTTCATGGCCTCTTTCGGGTCGGAAGACTGGTATTTGGAGCGGCGCACCTGCACCGCCTGACAGCGGCAGGCCCAAGCCTTGGGCGGGGGATATTTTGAACGTGAAGCCCCAACCGTTAGGCGGGTAATATTTAGACCAGAACGGGTCGTCGGCAGGGAGCGTAATGCCGTCGAGAGCCGCATGGTCTGGACGTACACGGGAGTCCTGCGCCGTGCGGTACTGGAGGAAATAGCGGTCGGTGTCCTGTTTCAGGTCGTTCCACTTAACTGCCATGAGTGAAGAGCCAAGGGCGTGCTTATACTCAGCATTAAGCCAGTTCACATTATAGTTCTTGTTAATCTGCTGCACGTCTTTACGGAAGTCGTCGAAAGGCTTCACGTTCCCCTGGTCGTCGAGCATGGAAAGCCCAACCTCGCGGAGCGCGTGGAAAGTCTTCAAGCCAGAGAAGATGAAACCGTTGTTTTCGAGCGCATAGCGCAGCGTTTCGGGGACTTCATGCGGCACGGCAGCATCGACGGCACGGTTAATTATCCGCGTCGTCTCGTCAATGACCTTTCGGGCACGTGGGTCGGTGAGCTGCGAGACATCAAAGCCGCCAGCGTCATATACCATTTGTGCGGCATCGTCGAAAAGAGCCGCATCGAACACGGGAGCCTCGCCGCCCTCGCCGTGTGCCAGCGTGAGGGTATCGTCCTCGTAGAGCTGGAGCAGTGCAGAGTGAAACGCCCCGTAAGAGCTGCGCAGGTCTGCGGCCTGCGCGGGGCTTATCTGAAAAAACTGTCTGGCTGCGTCTTTGCCTGACGCACGCCCGTGATACCCACATTGTATTTGTCGATGAAATACTGCGGGTCTATCTCGTAGTATTCCAGCAGGAGGCGTTCTATCTCTCTTTGTTCGGCAGGCGAGAAACTGGCTGCATCGTCCCACTCAAAGCGCAGGCCGCCCACGGGGAAACCGTGCATGAGCATGAACGGCATCAGCTTGTCGTTAATGTTGTATGCCAGCATGGTCTTATCGTCTTCCACCACATTCTCGAAGACTTCGAGGTGAGTTTCAGACTGAGAAAGGCTGCTACCGCTGTCTATGGTCATGGTCTGGTTGAGGATACCCTTTGACATTTCGGAGTTACAGCGGTCAATGCGTCGGTCGAAGACGTTGTAGGCATCGCCGCGGCTTGTTTCCTTTATCTCTATATCCGTGCCGTCTGGGAACAGTCCCCAAAAGGCAGACCCCATATTTTCCAGTGCGTTCTCGATTTTCGCACGTTCTTTGTCGTCGGTCGTTGTGGCTTTGGCTATACGCATGGGCGCACCGAATATTTCGCCGAACATGTCCCAAAAGCCAAGCATATTGCGCTTGCTGATACACTGGGGCGAGCAGGAAAGGAGGAGACCAAGGTCGGTTTTGCCGCCAGCTTCCAGACACCACAGTGAGAACTCGCCCTCTCGGTATGGAATGCCACAGTGCCAGTCTTCGCCTACTGTTTTGAGCAGCACGCCATGCTCAGGGCATACGTGTTTGCGCGGCACAAGTTCCACACCGTCGAACTTCATGCCGTCGGAAGTCTTGACCACATTGCCGAACTGTATAAGCGAGTGTCCCCAATAGCGTGAAAAGAGGACGTGCGTACAATAGTCGTCGAACCATTCCTTGCGGAGCAGGTCGGTGGCCTTTTCGTCTTCTTTGCCGTCTTTTCCCACAAGTCGGTACTTGTTGCGCTTGACCATTCCCACACGCTGCGAGATACAGCCCTGTAGGTGCAGGTCAATGAGGTTGTCCGTGTAAATGTCGTAGAGCAGGGCGCGCTGTGGGTTATCTACATTTATGGCCATCTGCCATGCCTGCCTCCACATGCCCACATCCTTTTTCGTGAGCGTGTCGGTCTGCTGCAAGAGCTGCGCAGTAAGGCGCAAGCCCTGCTTTGAACGTGCAAACTTTGCGAGCCGCTGCATGTCGTAGCGTGAATATATCTGCTCGCCCGTTACGGCGGCATAGGCCGTTTTAATTCTGCTTAAAAAATCCATTGCTTTAATGCTGTTAAATAAAGTGTTCAACGCCGTTTAATGAGCCTTTGAAAGCCCATTAAACGGCGTTTAATCTGTTTACCAAGTAGGACGCGTCTTCTTCTGGCTTCCCCATTTTACAGGGTTGTTAGCGTCTGTGTCGCCGTCAACGTCCATATAGGTGGGGAAGTCGGGCGAGGCTTTCGACGCTTGCACGTCACGCAGCCACTTTATACTCTCGTTATACAGGCTTTCGCGCCGCTCTATGCCCATATTCTGCGGCAGACGGTGAACCATTAGCCACAGGGCTATATTGACACAGCACTGCACCAGCTGCGGGTTGCGGTCTGCGCCAGTCTGACGGAACGCCCGCGCCATATCGTAACGGTGGCGCGTGTAGCTGCTTATCTGTTCCTGTGCCGCACGCTCGGCGGTCAGTCTGAGGTCGGTGTTGGCCTGCAACGTCTCGAACTCGAAATCGTCGCACACCGCCTTGTAATCATCATCGTTTAGAAACATTGCGCTTACGGAAAGAAAAAGAACAGCGGCGGCACTTGTCCAATGGCTGCGGCACAGCCTCGAACATGGCAACCTTTCGTGCCGTCTCTGCGGTGAAACCCTTTGAAAAACGGTGCTGGCGTATCAGCTTTTTAACACCCTGCATGGAAACGACACGCGGACGTCCGTTCCATACAAGTACCAAGAATTTGCGGCGGTGCAGGTTTGCACTGCGCTGAGCCTTACGAATGGCTCGACATGCGCGGAGGTCAAAGACCACGGCGCGGATAAAATGCTTTACTTTATTCATTACCATGTTATATTTTTAGCCGACCGACGTTTGCCGAAAGACGGCGTGAAACTTGAAATGCTCGAATGTTTTTGCAGCAGATAGATAGCCCCCTCGTCTGCGTCGGGCGCATCATCGTGGCCGCGCATACCTTTCTGGAAGGCCAGCGTGAAATCAACGGCACGCACCATGTCGGGGTCGTCCTTTTGGCTCTCGTCGTAAAAGACGAAGCCACGCTCCCACAGAGGGGCGACGCTCTCGATACGCTGGAACTTGTCGGGCTTCTTTCGCTTGTCTGGAATAATGGGCAGCTGAAAGCCGCGCAGTACCCCCTCGTTTGCGAAGTCCTGCAAGATATTATCCTGCATGAAGTTGGCTTCCATATAGAACTTTACGGCAATGCCTGTCTGCTGCGCCCACTCGTAGAGGTCATAGCACCAGCGTACCATTTCGGCAATGGTGGCCTGACGCACGAAAGCGCGCAAGTGCCAGAGGCGTGTCGCTTTGTCCTTAGCCCACAGCTTTGCGGCTTTGTAGTCGTTTTTTGTGCTTGACTTCCACGAGGGGTCGATATACAGCACAATTTCCGTGAAGTCGCGCCACGCTGGCCGCTTTGCCCACTTTATCCAGTCCTGACGGAAGACGGCACCCTCGACAATCGGGTTATTCATGTACTCTTTCTGAAAGGAGCGGTAGCCCTCGAAATCCTCAATGGCCTGCACCTCTTCGCGTGTCCACTTCGCCGCCCATGACACGTGCCCCTCCCTGTCCAGAATATCGACCTGCGAAACCTTAACGGACTTAATGGCACATATATTCGCCAGTACGGAGTTTTTTGCTATGAGGTTGCCCACCATGATGAAGCGACCACGGCCACCATCCAGAGCACCGAAAAGAGCTTCTTTAACCCAATCGGTGAGGCGTGACACACGGGCAGGGTTTTCGCAAAGCTCGTCATCGTCCAAGTCGTCGATAACAATGTAGTCAGGACGGTGGGAGCGATAACGAAGACCACGGGGCGACTGTCCACGACCACGGGCGAAAAAGGCCGTACCGTCTTTTGTGACGAAAGAACCCTCCTCCCATGTGCCGTTGTTATACTGTTCGCCGAAGTCGGCGGCATACCGTTTGTTGTATTGTAATTCCGCCTGCAAGTCGGCCAGCAGCGTGTTTGCGTTGTCCTGAGACTTTCCCACCAAGACCATGACCCAAAACTGGCGAAGCTCTGCACCGCCGTAAATCTGCGCCTTTAGCCACATAGGGATGAAAATGTCCAAATGCGTGGATTTTGCCGCGCCTCTATGCCATTTGAAAACCGCCTTTACATTTCGGTCTGAAATGATTTGCTTTGCCGCTTTGAGGTGGAACGGGGCGCAGGGTGTTTGTCTGCCCGTCTGCGGGTTGGTGGTGTAGTGCGGGAAGTAATAGTCGACAAACGCGCCATAATCTGAAAGCAGGCGTTTAATGCGCTGTTTCTTCTGCGCGTCCGTCTCGTGTGCATCCACGGTGGTGGCTTCCTGCACTGTCTCGCAATGCGCCTTCCACTGCTGTAACGCCTCTTTCGGCGTAAGTTTGTCGTAATTTGGCATGGCTACTTAATTAGTTTGTTCTGCATGAGGTAGTTTATATATTGGTTGTGGTACTTGTTTATTGTCTTCAACAGTTCGGGCGTAATGTCCTCGTCGTACTGCGCCTGATATTGCAGCCATTTACCGAAAGCCATAAACACCTCGATAACATCCACGATGCTGGTGTGCTTGTCGAGCTTTTCTATTGTTGCGGCGAATTTTGCCAGCTTGTCGCCCAAGCCGTTGGCCGCGTCTGGGTCTTCGCTGGTATTTACCGTCTCTATCATCTTGTCGACCGTGCGCAGCAGCTTATTAACAAGTTCGGGGCGTGTGATATTCTGCGCGGCGCGTTGTTCTGACCAGTTGCCAGTATTTACCCACTTTGTGACGGTCTGAGGCGAGACCCCCGCCTTTTCGGCAATGGTCTTCTGCTGTTCGCCCTGCATGTAGAGGAGTCGGGCGTAGTCCTTCTTGTCCTCAAGTTCTTTCTTTGTGCTCATTCATAAGTTTATTGCTTTTAGCGTGATACATAAAACGAAACGCCGACACACCGCCAAAGAGGTGGTTATCGGCGTAATACGAGTGCAAAAGTCCCCATTTTCGGGCTGAAATGAAAAAAGAGTGTCAAACTTCGACACTCTTTTTGTGGCGGCGGACGGATTTTGCGACTTTTGCCAGCGTGTTACATCGCGGTGTAGAGCAATGGCAGCTCGTTGGGTTCATTCCCCAAAGGTTGCAGGTTCGAGTCCTGCCACCGCAACACCATAGGATTAGTTTTTGTCATATAGTAGATTTTTAAGGTTATTGGATTGATTTTTTTCAGGAGTACGAATTTCAAAGGCGGCCAGCTGTGAAGTCCGCCGCCTTATTTAAGTTGAACAAAGCAAAACAAATATACAATGCCAAAAGAAGTAGTAATAAGCACCAGCGGGCTGAACAGCTACGGCAGCCGTGTAATGACGGCAGGGCTGGACACCTCGCAATATTGCAGAAACCCCGTTCTGCTGTGGATGCACCGCCGCGGCGGTGACAACATGCCCATCGGCAGAATGGAAAACCTGCGTGTGGACGGCGACCGCCTGATAGGCACACCGAAGTTTGACGAAAAAGACGAGTTCGCCAAGAAAATAGCGACAAAATGGGAGGACGGCTATCTGAACATGTGTTCGGCAGGCATCGAAATACTGGAGTACAGCACCGACCCGTCCATGCTCGTGCAAGGTCAGACACGCGCCACCGCCACCGCCTCAAAACTTGTGGAGGTCAGCATTGTGGACATAGGCGCAAACGATGAAGCCCTGAAACTCTACGGCGGCGGCAAACTGCTGGAACTGGCGGCAGGTCAGGACTGCGACCTTTTGCCGCTGGTGAAGCTCTCAAAGCCAGAAGAAACGCCAAGGCCAGAGGCTGCGGCACAGTCAAACGAAAATACAAACAGTAAAAACATGAAGAAAGAAACATTTTTGCTCCTCGGCTTGGCTGAGACCGCAACGGAGGAGCAGGTACACGCCGCTGTTACGGCGTTGAAGTCAAAGGCCGACAATGCGGAAACGCTCACCCTCGCCGCCATCACGGCACAGGTGGACGCGGCAATTACCGAAAGACGCATTACAGCCGACCGCAAGGAGTTCTTTATCAATCTGGGCAAGACATCAGGCGCGGACGCTCTACGCCAGACGCTTGAGCTTATGCAGCCCGCGCGCAAGCCTACCGACGTGATAGACACCACCAAGGACGCGCCACAAGGCCAGCCTGAGCAGGCGACCTTTGCCAAGCTCTCGGAGGTGCCAGCCGACAAAGTGAGCAAGCTGCGCAAGGACAACCCAAACGAGTATATGCGCCTTTACAAGGCAGAGTACGGCATCGACTGCCCGAAACTGGAAGACTGAAAGGTGCAGTAAACAGCATTAAACACCATATTAAACAGCAAATAAACAAGCAAATGAAGTTCAAAACATTACAATTCCTTACAGTAGCAACCACCGTGTTGGTGGCCTTACTGGTTAATGCAGCCGTAGGTGCGGCCATCGCCGCAATATTCGGCTTCTCGGCATGGAAGGGCGCAGTGGTAGCCAACCTTGTGGCTATTTTCCTGCTTCCCCATCTTCCCAAGAACGTGGCACGCGCTGGCGTGCTGACAGAGGTGTGGACAGGCGAAATGATTAAGGCATTCCGCACGCCACCCACAGCGGTAGGCTGGTATGACCGTGTACGCTCATACGACCAGTATGTGAACCAAGACGTTATCCATTTCACTGAGTTGGGTGGTGACCCTAACGTGTTGGTGAACAACAAAACCTACCCGCTCAATATTACAAAGCTGGAGGACGCGGACAAAGCCGTAACCCTCGACTACTTCGACACTGAGGCTACACCCGTGACCGACGACGAGCTTCATGCTGTAAGTTACCCCAAAATGGAGAGCGTGCTGGAACGCCACCGCGAAGCATTGAAAGAGAAGACATGGGCTAAAGCCATTCACGCCTATGCGCCTGACGGCAACAAGGCAGACAAGACCCCTGTGCTTACTACCACTGGCGAAGCGGTGGACGGCCGCAATCGCATGGTTGTGGATGACCTCGTAGCCCTGAAGGCTCAGTTTGACAAAATGGGCGTTCCTCAGGATGGGCGTATTTTGGTTCTTTGTCCTGACCACAGCAACGACCTTTTGCTTACATCGAAGAACTACGCGGAGCATTACAACATAAACGACACAGAGGGCAAGATAACGCGCCTTTATGGCTTCGACATCTACGAGTATGGCAAGACCCCATATTTCAACGCCACCACGCTGAACAAAATTCAGTTTGACAAGGCACCAGCTGCAACAGATATGCAGGCTTCGGTTGCGTTCCATGCTGGCAGCATGATGAAGGCGAACGGCTCGGTGCAGTTCTACCATCAGGACGCTGTGAACAACCCGTTGCATCATCGCAGCCTCGTAAACTTCAGAAAGTGGAACTTGGCTTTGCCGCTTAAAAGTAACTGCACCCGTGCAGCCATCGTGAGCGCAAAGGCTTCCTAACAAAATATCCCCGCTAACTGAATGGCACAGAAACAGAAGTATTTAGTCATTCACTGCACAGCCACAAAGGCAGGCCGTGAGGTGACGGCGGCGGAAAGACGCCGCTGGCACCCCCCGCCGCCGCCTGTGGGTCGCGGGTGGAAACAGGTAGGATATACCGACCTTTTCCATTTGGACGGCAGTGTGGAGCGGCTCGTGGCCAACAACGAGGACGAGTGGGTGGACAGCTGGGAGATAACCAACGGGGCGGCAGGCTTCAACTCGGTAAGCCGACACATTGTGTATGCTGGAGGCTGTGCAGCCGACGGCAAGACCCCGCAGGACACCCGCACAGAGGCACAGAAAGCAGCCTTGAAGCGTTATGTCCTGGACTTCCACGAGAAGCACCCCGAAGTATTGATCGTCGGACACCATCAACTAAACAAGGGCAAGGCGTGCCCGTCATTCGACGTGGCAGCATGGCTCAAAGAGATAGGAATAAAACAATAAAAATGAATGAGCAGCGAAATAATAACCCTCATCGTGTCTTCACTGACGGCAACCATTAGCGCACCGCTGGGCGCATGGCTCGGCGCAAAGCTGCAAAGCCAGAAGTACAAGACGGAAATCGACAGCCTGCGGGCGGAGGTACAGAAAAAACTCGCTGGCGTGAAAGACAGTGAACTGGAGAACGTGCGCAAGGCAAACGACATTTTGGTCGAGGGTATTGTAACGCCGCTTAAAAAAGAAATAAACAGTTTACGCCGTGACGTTGACAAGTTCAGAAAAGCGGTTGAGAAAATCCCTTCTTGCGCTCATGCTGATAACTGCCCCGTTTCTCGCCAGCTGCAAAAGCTCGAAGAGCGCGACAACGGAACAGAGAGCGACAATGCAGGAAAATAACGACTACCAGCAGCGGCTCGACAGCATGGTGAGGGTGGAGATAAGCAAGAGGCTTACCACCCTGCACGAGCAGAACAGCCAGAGCGAAACGGACGTTATAATTTTCGACACATCGCAACCGCCCGACAGCCAGACAGGACTGCCACCCGTGAAAGCCAAGGTAAAGCACCGGAAGAACGTGCAGAGCAAGGACAGCACTGCGGAACAAAGCCAGCAGCGCACCGATACCGAAGTGGAACGGCAGACCACTGACAAGGGAACCACAAGCGACAGCAAGACAAAAGAGACAGTAAAGCCCGCACACACGATATACACTTCATGGAAATGCGGGCTACTGTGCGTCCTGCTTGTCACAAGCGCAGCCGTGGGCATCATCAAATATAAACGAAACAAAAAGTAAATAACAATGGCAACAAGTTTAACAATCGTGCGCCAGAATGGCAACGTGCCGAAGTCACAAAACGGCCAAGACCATGTGAGCGGATTTGTGGCCTATCTACTGGAAGCCGACATTCCCGCCGCTTTCAAGACGGAGCCAGTGCAAGCCGTCAGCACCATAGACAAGGCCGAAGAACTGGGCATTACAGCAGACGCAACGGCATGGAGCGTGAAGATGCTGCACTACCAGCTTGAAGAGGTGTTTCGCATAAATCCAAGCATCACGCTTTACGTGGGTCTGTTCTCAAAACCAGAAAGCATGACATTTCAGGAACTGAAAACGGTGCAGAACTATGCGGAGGGAGCCATCCGACAAATGGCCATCTGGAACGGCGACACCGCACCGACAGCTGACAATATCGTGAAGCTGGAGGCTGTGGCCGACAGTCTCGATACGGAGAATGCACCGCTCTCGACGCTTTACGCGCCACTGGTAAGCAACTACAAGAACCTGCCAAGCAACCTCGCAACAAACAACCCGCGTGTAAGCGTGGTTATCGCTCAGGCAGGCAACGGCACGGGCGCGGAACTCTACAAGAGCAAGGACAACAAGACCAAGGCCACCGTGTCGGCCATCGGCGTGGCACTCGGCACACTCTCGAAGGCAGCCGTACACCAGTGTATCGCATGGGTCAAGAACTTCCCGTCTGGTATCAGTATGCCAGCACTCGGAGACGGCACGCTGGTACGCACCATAGACAAGGGCGAGCTGGAGAAGCTCGACACAAACCGCTATCTGTTCCTTAACAACGTGGTGGGCGTGGCTGGCAGTTACTGGAATGACAGTCACACCATGGACAGCCCCACCAGCGACTATGCCGCCATCGAAAGCGTGCGCACCATGGACAAGGCCGTGCGCGGCATCCGCACCTACCTGACCCCCGAACTGGGCGGCAACGTGTATATCGACCCTGACACGGGCAAGCTGCAAAGCTACACCGTAAGCCACCTTGAGACAACGGCCAACATACCGCTGGAGGAAATGGAAAAGGCAGGCGAGCTGAGCGGCTACAAAGCAGAGATAGACGCGGAGCAGGACGTGCTGAGCACAAGCACCATCGAGGTGACTATCAAAAACGTGCCTGTGGGTGTGGTGAGAAAGTTCAAAGTAAAAATCGGTTTTGTGAAATCACTTGAATAATGAAAGTACAGATACAGAACGGTATGCCGTATGTAAACGGCGAGTTGGTGGGCTGGGCTGACATCGTGGTGACAATCGCAGGCGTGCCAATTACGGGCATTACAGGCGTGGAGTACAACGACGAGCAGCAGGTCGACCCGAAATATGGTGCAGGCCGTTACCCCGTTGGCTACGGCAAGGGACGCATCACCTGCACGGGAAAAATAACGCTCTACCACGAGGAGGTCGTGGCCATACAGCGACAAGCCCCAAGCGGCAGGTTGCAGGACATCGCCCCCTTTAACATTACGGTGAGCTATCTGCCTGCACAAGGTCTGCCCGTTATAGACAAGCTGCGCAACTGCCTTTTCAAGAAGAACGGGCGCGGCTGGTCAGAGGGCGACACAGGCAAGACAGTTGACCTCGACCTCGTTATGTCGCACATCGAATGGCATAACAAGTAATAAACGCTTAAACAGTATTAAACAACAGATTAAACAGCATTAAGACTATGGCAGAAAAGAAAACAGAAATACAGGTATTTGACGGCGGCGTTACTGAGCAGCAGATAAAACTCTGGAAAGGTCAGCACCGCAAGGTCGCACGCATCGAGGTGGAAGACGACGGCGAAAAGCATGTCGGTTACTTCAAACGCCCAAGCATGGAGGTAATGGCCGCCAGTACCAAGGTGGCGAAGACAGACGAGGCAAAGGCTGGCACAATCCTCTTTGACGGATGCTGGCTCGGCGGTAGCGAGTTCATGCGCACCGACCCTGTTCTGTTCGTGCCTACCATGGCACAGCTCAACACCATGCTGATGGGAGCAGCCGCCAGCCTAAAAAACGTATAACGTCGCACCTGCTGAGGGTTGACGTGCCAGAGGGAGAGGAAGACAAGGACGGGTTTATAAAAGCCTGTGCGCTCATCCGTTCAAATCTACACATCGACCCGACGGCAGGGAGCGGCGACGACTTCGCACAATGGTACGCAGAGGCTTTGTGGCTGGGAGAAATGAGGATGAAAAATCACGCTGAGATTTTATCGCGCGTGCTTTTGGCTTTATTCGGGCAACGACAGTCCTTGTAAATTGCGTAAAACAAAGTGGCAATGAGATATAACGGCAAGACAAGGAAACCAGCGCAAATAATCACTGTTACCACCTTAGCCAAAAATAAAAAAATTGCTTCTACCATAGTGTTATGTTTTACTATGCAGCAAATGTAAGAAAATAAAATGAGATATGCAACAGTTTGTCTATAATTTTAACATAAGCGGCAATTTTTCGCAGAACATAAGCCAAATGTCGCAAAATGCCGAAACTTTCACAAAGAAAGCGGAAGGCGTTTGCGAGGTATGCGAGAAATGGGCTGGCAGACTTGCAAAGCTCAATTTGGCTTCTGACTATTTGCAAAACGTTTCGGGCGTATTAAAGGACATCGGGTCTGGTGCGGTAACTCTCGACAGCCAGATGCACGACCTTTCGGCAGTGGCAGGCGTGACAGGCGAGGGACTGAAAACCATAGAGGGGTACGCAAGAAGCTCGGCAAAGGCTTTCGGTACGGATGCAAGCGTAGCTGTACAAGGCTACAAACTAATCCTTTCCCAACTCTCGCCTGAACTTGGCAAATGCCCCGCTGCACTCAAAGCCATGGGCGACGCTATCCAGACGACCAGCAAGTTAATGGGCAATGACGGAACGGCAGGCGCCGGAATGGTTGCCACACCTGCGCAAAGCAGTCTATCGCGATTGATGGCATTATTATTGTAACTTCTCCGCAGGAGCTGGTTGGCATGATTGTAGATAAGGCTGTAAAAATGGCGGAAATGATGAATGTCATGGCAGCGGCAGGACAGGTGGGCAGTGCGGAGCTTCCAGCCATCAAGGCCGCGCTGGAACAATGCGGTATGGCATCAAAGGCAGCAAACGTGAGCTTTGAAGAAACGAACGCAGCCATTCAGGTGCTCGACAAGGCAGGCAAGAAAGGCAGCGAGGGCGGGGTGGCTTTGCGCAACACCCTCTCTATACTCTCACAAGGCCGCTTCCTGCCCAAGGACACGCGCGAGGAACTGGAACGAGCAGGCATCGACGTACTGGCATTAGGCGACAAGAGCAAGAGCCTGAAAGAGCGGCTC
>OGQP01001302.1_pt1 | contig 15007 bp, 8 predicted proteins | sample 1553251 | NCBI WGS metagenome assembly OGQP01 (sample SAMEA2580016, study PRJEB22360) | human gut metagenome | biome: human gut; feature: human-associated habitat; material: faeces | place: Denmark | collected 2008/2010 | reverse complement strand
CCGACATCGAAAAGTCCATCTGCGGGTGGATTTGTTACCCTTAAGCCATAACAATCATCGCCACGATGGCAGGCATGGTGAGCGTGAGCCATTGCACGGCAGGGCCGTAGAGACTGCGCAGCCTCTTGTTGCGCATCAGCAGATAGGCGAGGGCGGCCGTCAGCGCCACGTTTTTCCAGAACGTAGCGGTGTTTCCGAGTGTCCATGCCTCTCCGAAGCATCCGCAGTCGGGGACAGGGTCGCAAGCCATCACGTAGGCCGACAGCGGCAGCATTAACGCCATGCAGCACAGCAGAGCAATCACCGTGGCGCGTCGGAACGAGCCGATGGCGAGCATCAGTCCGGCAAGAAACTCAAACAGCGGCAACGCCACCGCCATCATTCCGGCAAACGGCATTGCCCACGACCATCCGAACGCAGCCAGATAGTCGTCGATTTTGTAGCCAACGCCCCAGATGTCGATAGCTTTAGCAAGTCCGGAGAACACAAACGTTCCGCCGACTGCCAGTCTCAGCGCCAGCACAGTCCATCTTGCGGCAGTTTCCCGCCAATGCGGAGTCGAAGAGTGGCTATTTGTCATAACTCAGTTTGATGAGCGCAAACAGAGCGTAGTTTATCATGTCCATATAGTTGGCGTCAATGCCTTCGGAGATGATTGTCTTTCCGTTGTGGTCTTCAATCTGCTTGGTGCGTTGCAGTTTCGACAGGATAATGTCGGTGTATGAGCTGACGCGCATCAGTCGCCACGCCTCGTCGTAGTCGTGGTTTTTGGCGAGCATCAGCCGTGTGGTCTCGCCAATCCATTTGTCGTAGAGCGAGAGCGCCTCTTCGGCGGATATGTCGACTTGGTCGGCTGCTCCGAGCTCCAGTTGTATCAGTCCCACCACGCCATAGTTGACGATGCCCACGAATTCCGGCTGTATGCCTTCGTTCACCATCGCCTCGCCTTTGGTTTCGAGCGAGCGTATGCGTGAAGCCTTTATTAGAATCTGGTCGGTGAGCGACGACGGGCGGAGTATGCGCCACGCCGCACCGTAGTCTTTCAGTTTTTTCTCGAAAATCTCGCGGCAATCTTTTATCGCCGTTGCAAATTCTTGTTCTGTATTGTGGTTTGCCATAGCTTGTCAGAGTGATTTGTTGATACTTTCAATGTAGTCGAGCAGCTCTTCGCGGCCGCGGAAGTCGGAGCTTGAAGTGATGAATATCGGCGGCAGTTCTTCCCAAAGTTTCGAGAGTTCCTCCTTGTATGCCGCCACCATCTTTTTTCCGGCTATCGGACCGAGTTTGTCGGCTTTCGTGAAAACGATGCTGAACGGGATTCCGTTCTCTCCGAGGAAGTTTATAAACTCGAGGTCGATGGCTTGCGGCTTGTGGCGTATGTCGACGAGCACAAACAGGTTGGTCATCTGATGGCGGTGGAGCACGTAAGAGTCGATCATCGTGCGCAGCTTCTCGCGGGCGTCTTTGCCCCTCCTTGCGTAGCCGTAGCCTGGGAGGTCGACGATATACCAGCTGTCGTTGACCAGAAAATGGTTTATGAGCATAGTCTTTCCGGGAGTCGACGAAGTCATGGCCAAGCCTTTTCGGCCGGTCAGCATATTGATGAGCGATGATTTGCCCACGTTCGACCGTCCGATGAATGCATATTCAGGCGTGTCGCCTTCCGGACATTTTCTCACATCGGAGTTGCTTATAACGAATTTCGCGTCTTTGATTATCATTGGCGTGTTTGTTTTCTGCAAAGTTAGCGATTATTTGTCAATAACCGCAGTGTGTGTTGCGGAATTGGCGCATTTCTGACTTGTTTTTGTGTTCTCTTATACTTATGTGGGCAACAAATCCGCCCACATAAGTTAAACTATTGTCAATGCGTGATATTTTTTTAGGCTTACGCTTGTGGATTAGTCAAAACTCGATACCTTTGCAATGTGTTTTTCATGGTATTAGATTTAAGGTTAATTAAGATTGGTTGTCGGGAGACAATCAATTTTTTTTATGCCTATGCCCCATGCGCGCGCAGTTGCGTGTAAGTAGCGGCACAAAAAAAGCCTCCGAGGGGGAGGCTTTTTGAGAAGTAGGGGGGCGTTATTCGCTTTTTTCTTTGTCGCTGTTGTCGGTCGACTCGTCATGGCTTTCGGGGATTATAACGAAGTCGCAGAGTTTGCCTTCGTTCTTCTCCAGCTTTTCCTCCGAGAGGATTTCGATGTCGAGTTTGTTTTTGTTGTTGTAAACGAGTCCCATAGTGAGTTATGCTTTTTTGTGTTTGAGCCGCAGCACGAGGTGCACGAGCTCGCCTATCCACACTACCGCCGACGATGCGATGATCAGTCTCAGCCAGTCTTTCCACCCGAGCGGCACTACGTTGAGCATTTCTCCGCCGAAGGTGACAATCAGCACCTGTCCGACGATGATTATCGCGGCAGTGAGGAAGAACACTTTGCTGTCGCGCAGACGGCTGAATCCGGAGTAGTCGCTTTCGAAGCTTTTCGCGTTGAAGAGGTTCCAGAACTGCAGCATCACGAAGAAGGTGAAGAACAGAGTCACGTCGTAGGCGTTCATCTCAGCATTGCTGAAGTTGAGGAAGCTTGCGAAGAAGTCGGGCAGGTTGAAGCCGTCGAGCGAGTCCACTTGGTTTGCCTTCAGATACTGCATGAATCCGAACAGCACGACGACAAACACAGCGCTGACTCCGATGATAAACCATTTCATCGTGCGGTTGATGATGAAGTCGTTGAGCCGTCGCGGCTTGTTGCGCATCACGGCTTCGTTTGGCGGCAGCGAAGCGAGCGCGAGGGCTGCGAAAGCGTCCATTATCAGGTTTACCCACAGCATCTGTGTGACGGTGAGCGGCGACTGCTGTCCGGTGAATGCACCAATCAGCACGATGGTGCAAGCCACGAGGTTTACGGTGAGCTGGAAAAGGATGAACCGCTGGATGTTTTGGTAGAGCGACCGTCCCCACATCACGGCTCTTGTGATGCTTGCAAACGAGTTGTCCATGATTGTAATGTCGCTTGCTTCCTTCGCCACCGATGTTCCGTCGCCCATCGACAGTCCCACCTGTGCGGCGTTGAGGGCTGGGGCGTCGTTTGTTCCGTCGCCGGTGACAGCCACCACTTCGCCTTGCTGTTGCAGCAGTCCGACGAGTCTTGACTTGTCGGTAGGACGTGCGCGCGACATAATCTTTATGCGGCGTGCCGCCTCGGCAGCGTCGTTGTCGTCGAGGGCAGCGAAGTCGGGTCCGGTGATTATGTTGCTGTCGTTGTCGGTATTGTCGTTCCACAGTCCTATCTGCCGTCCGATTTCCTTTGCGGTGCCAGGAGTGTCGCCCGTCACGATTTTAATTTTGATTCCAGCGTCGATGCTCTCCTTCACAGCCGCCGGCACGTCGGCGCGCACGGGGTCGGAGATTGCCACGATGCCCATAAACGTCAGGTTGTCGGCGTTGAGCGAGTCGCTCTCCACCGCTTTGCCATCGCCCACCTCCTGGTATGCGAATCCGAGGGTGCGCATCGCCTTCTGCTGGTATCCGAGCAGCGCCTCGCGCAACTGCTCCTTTGTCACTCCGTCGGGGAAGTTGCGGCATTTGTCGATTACGATTTCAGGCGCACCTTTCACGTAGGCAATGCGCTTGCCCGGGCAGACACCGCTGTCGACCACCGTTGCCATGAATTTGCGCATCGTGGAGAACGGCAGCTGCTCCGTCACGGCGGCGTTGTCGCGCAGCGGCTTGTAGTCGGTGTGCTGGTCGTTGAGCCATAGCAGCAACGCGCCTTCCGTAGGGTTTCCCACCACGGTCGGCCGGTCGGCGCCGCGGTCGAGGAATGCCGTGGAGTTTACGGCGATTGCCTCTGCGATCAGCTTCGACTCATTGTTGTCGGCAAGTTGCTGCGATTTTCTCAGGGCGGCAAACTGCGTTTCGTAGATTCTCATCTGGTTCTGAGTCAGCGTACCCGTCTTGTCGGTGCATATCACGGTTGTTGCACCCATCGTCTCGCAGGCGTGCATTTTCCTCACCAGATTGTTTGTTGCGAGCATCCGTCTCATGCTCAACGCGAGGCTCAGCGTCACGCTCATCGGCAGACCCTCGGGCACGCTGACCACAATCAGCGTCACGGCGAGCATAATCGTGGTGAGCAGGTATTCGATGAAGCCCATCCACTCGAATCCCGCGCCGTAGTTGTAGATGCAAAGGCGGCCTACGATAATCAGCGCGCCGATAGTGTAGCTTGCGTATGACACCAGCCGTCCGAGCCGTTCGAACTGCAGTGTGAGCGGAGTTTTCACGCCGTTGTCGATTTGCGCCGCCTCGTAGACCTTTCCGTATTCCGTTGCGTCGCCCACAGCGTCAACCAGCATCGTGCCGTGGCCCTCGGTCACGGTGGTGCCTCTGAGCGCGCGGTTTGAAGGGTAGGTGGCGTCTTTTTTGAAGTCAGCCTCGATGTGTGTCTTCTTGATTACCGGCTCGCCGGTCAGCGTGCTCTCGTTGATGCTCAGCGACACCGAGTCGACAAGGTTGCCGTCGGCAGGCACCTCGTCGCCCGTTTCGAGAATCACCACGTCGCCCACCACGATGTCGCGTCGCGCCACCTGCGTGATGTTTCCGTCGCGCACCACGGTCACTGCCGCGTCGTCGTTCATCTGGTTGAGCATCTCGAATTTCTTGTTAGCGTTCAGCTCGATGACGAATCCGATTACGGTGGCGAGCGTCACGGCAAGGAAGATGCCGAGCGGCTCAAGAAACGCCTTTCCTCCGGCGTTGAGCCAGAAAGCCTCGTAGCAGGCGATGCCTATCGACAGAACGAGTGCCACGAGCAGGATTTTGATTAGCGGGTCTTTGAATTTCTCCAAAAACTGCGTCCATACCGATGCTTTCTCCGGAGGCGTCAGCACGTTGTCGCCGTGGCGATTCCTACTTTCCGCCACTTGCTGTTGATTCAATCCCTTTGTAATATCAGTTTCCATAAAATTGCTTTGTCGTAAAGTTTTCTCTTATCGTTTGTTTGTGTTGTTGTCAAACCTCAGTCTCCGTCCGCGCACCGAGTTGTTGACCACACCCTGGTTGAACGCAAGGTTTCCGTTGACGTAGGTTTGTCTCACCGTGTTGTGGAACGTGTAGCCCTCAAACGGCGCCCAGCCGCATTTTGTGAGGATGTTTTCGGCTCTGACGGTGAACGGCATCTCGCGGTCGACCACCACGATGTCGGCGTAGTAGCCCGGGCGCAGGTATCCGCGTCGCACCACGCCGAAGAGGTCGGCAGGCGCGTGACACATTTTCTGCACCACAAGGTCGAGCGTGAACACCTTCTCGCGCACCAGTTCGAGCATCACCAGCAGCGAGTGCTGCACGAGCGGTCCGCCCGACGCCGCTTTCAGGCAGTTGCCCTGCTTTTCCGACAGCAGATGCGGCGCGTGGTCGGTAGCCACGATGTCGAGATAACCCTGCCTCAGCCCGTTGCGCAGCGCGTTGCGGTCGTCCCACGACTTCACGGCGGGGTTCCATTTTATAAGGTTTCCGAGCCGAGGATAGTCGTCGTCGGTAAACCACAGATGGTGGACGCACACCTCGGCGGTGATTTTCTTTTCCAGCAGCGGACGGTTGTCGAACAGTTCCAGCTCGCGAGCTGTCGACACGTGTAGCACGTGTAGCCTTGTGCCGTACTTCTCCGCCCATTCCACGGCGCGTGCCGTCGACTTGTAGCACACCTCCGTGCTTCGTATCAGCGGATGGAACTTCACGGGGAGGTCGTCGCCGTATTTTTTAATGTAGAATTCGCGGTTTCTGCGAATCAGCTGCTCGTCCTCCGAATGGATGGCAACCAGCGCGGGCACTTCGGCAAAGATGTCGTGCAGAGCGTCGCGGTCGCTGACCAGCATGTTGCCCGTCGACGCGCCGAGAAAGAGTTTCACTCCCGGCGTGTAGCTGTAGTCCACCGCCATCAGCGTTTTCAGATTGTCGTTGGTCGCGCCGATAAAGAATCCGTAGTTTGCCACCGACACCTCCTGCGCTCTTCGGTTTTTAGCCTCGAGAGCGTCGATAGTGACTGTCGGCGGCACGGTGTTGGGCATATCCATGTAAGAAGTCACGCCGCCAGCCACCGCCGCCGCCGACTCGGTTGCGATGTCGGCTTTATGTGTGAGTCCGGGGTCGCGGAAGTGCACCTGGTCGTCGATTACGCCCGGCATCACCAGCGCTCCGTCGACGTCGTTGCGCACGTCGCATTCAGCCATCACCGCTGCTGCCGGCTCGCCTTCGCCCACTTCGGCGATCATCTCGTCGTCGATAACGATGTATCCGCGCGTCAGACGTCCCTCGTTGGCAATGTCGGCATTGTAGATTATTGTCTTCATAAGTTATTGATGCTTGGCGAGTTGAGGATATTTCTTAAACCAGCTGCGGATGCGCAGCTGCAACACGCCGAACACCGCTTCTCCGAAGATGCTGCTGTTCATCTTGCTCGTTCCGAGCACACGGTTCACGAAGATGATCGGCACTTCCTTGATGCAGCATCCCATCTTGAACGCCGTGAACTTCATCTCAATCTGGAACGCGTAGCCCTTGAAGCGAATTTTGTCGAGGTCGATAGCCTCGAGCACGTTGCGGCGGTAGCACACAAAGCCAGCCGTCGTGTCGCGCACGTTCATACCCGTCACGATTCTGACGTATGCCGAAGCGTAGTACGACATAATGACGCGTCCCATAGGCCAGTTTACCACGTTGACACCCGAGACGTAGCGCGAGCCGATAGCCACATCGGCGCCGTCGAGACACGCCTGCCGCAGCTCGAGCAGTTTCTTCGGCGGATGCGAGAAGTCGGCATCCATTTCGATAATAAACTCATAGCCAGCGTTGAGACACCATTTGAAGCCCATAATGTAAGCCGTGCCGAGTCCCAGCTTTCCGCTGCGTTTCAGCAGGTGCAGGCGGCCGTCCCATTGCTTCTGCATTCGTTCGACAATGGCGGCAGTCCCGTCGGGAGAGTTGTCGTCGATAATCAACACGTCGAACATCACCGGCAGCGCGAACACGGCGTTGATGATGTTCTCGATATTTTCTTTTTCGTTGTATGTGGGAATAATCACCACACTGTCAGACTTGTTCATTCTTTATTACGTAATAACAGTGCAAAGATAGTGCAAGGAGAGCGAAAAACATTCAAACTTGTTTGAAAATGTTTTTCCGAACCGCAGCCTATGTTATGCAAAGATAGTCATTATGCGCGCCAACGGCGGCGCTCACGCGGCGCATTCCGCACTGTTGGTGTTCCCCCGACGCTGTCGGGGGTTAACTGCAGACGCGACCGCTCACGCGGTCAAGATGCCGCCTGTGTTGTGCAAAGATAGTCATTATGCGCTCACGCGGTCAAGATGCCGCCTATTCTATAAGGTGAATAAAAAAAGTTGATTTTTTTGGCGTCAGTAAAAATTTAACACATAAATGTTGCATTATCTTTTTGAAAAGCACTATATTTGCGGTGTCCTTATGCGGCTGAAGAGTTGGCTGTTGGGATACTTTTGGGATTGCAGGCAATTCTATCGGCATAAATGTGGCGAATAAATATTTATAAACTTTTCTACAGTAGCCCCACTTCTTGCAGAGTCTTGCTTTGCAGAAAATAGGTGTTATTGTGATTGTCTTCTTAAATCAAATCTCGCAAATTTGAATCTTTCGTGAAGATGATTGACAATGGCACCTGCGCTAATTTGCTTATTTGCGCGCGTGTCGGCAGTGGTGCTGATGCGTGTGTTGTGGCATATTCGGTGTGGGGCTATTGTTTTTATCTACGGAAGGGGCTATGCGAGAGCCTGATTTAAGGATAAGAGCAAAAAATGATCCTCACACCTTTTTTATGTTCAATTATTAACAGTTTCTAAAGAGGACCAGGAAACACAAAGACAAACTTAGGGATGACATAGACACATTGTTACGTTTTCTTCACACGCAAGCGGCTTTTCCATTTAAGGAAAGGCTGCTGCACAAGCCATTAATCTAACAAACAACAAACCAATAACCTGCAAAAAGCTATGTCTAAACAACTATGTTTTCGGCTCTTGCTGCTCGCATCGGCAATAGCCACCTCACTCTCAGCCGCCGCCTACAGCTTTGAGTCGGCCGGTATCTACTACAATATCACTGGCAACAACACGGTTGAAGTGACGTATTCCGACAGAAATAACAATACCTACTCCGGTTCTGTCTCTATTCCAGAAACAGTCACCAACAACGGCACGGAATATTCTGTAACAACAATCGGAGAATCCGCATTCAAGGGCAGTGCCGTGACAAGCGTTTCTATGCCGGAAGGCATTACAAGTATAGACTACGATGCTTTCTATGAATGTGAAAATCTTGAGTCAGTAACGTTGCCGGAATCGTTGACAACTTTGGGTAGCGATGCTTTCTATTTTTGCAAATCGCTGAAAGCAGTTAAGATTCCATCAGGGGTAACAGCAATTCCTGGAAGTTGCTTCTATTGTTGCTCATCGTTGGAGAGCGTGACAATTCCAGAGGGAGTAATGACTATTGGACAATATGCTTTCTATTCTTGCGAATTGCTGAAGACTATTAAGATACCATCGAAGGTAACAGCAATTCCTGGAAGTTGCTTCTGCGGATGCTCATCGTTAGAGAGCGTGACAATACCAGAGGGAGTAACGACTATTGGAGAATATGCTTTCTTCGGTTGCAATCATAAAGAATTGACACTTCCGTCAACCGTTACAATGATTGAAAGCGGAGCGTTCGTTAGCAACAATCGTTTTCAGTCAATCACTTGTAATGCCACCACGCCTCCGAGTCTTGGCGAAAATGTTTTTGGTTATAATGCCTTTGCGACGGTCAAAGTGCCTCTTTCAAGCATTGCCACCTATCGGCAAGCGGAGGGTTGGAAGAACTTTACCAATTACTATGGTGGAGAGGTGATTAACAATGGCATAACTTATCGGATTAATGAAAAAGAAGCTATGGTTGCTGCTGCAGAAGCTACACTTACGGAAGCGAATATCCCTTCTTCTGTAGAATTTGAGGGAAATCAATATCCGGTAATAAAGATTAATGATAAGGTATTCTTCGGCAATGCGAATCTGATTGTTGTAACGCTGCCAGAGTCGTTGACAACTTTGGGCAGAGAAGCTTTCAGTTTTTGCAAATCGCTGAAAACAATCAAGATTCCATCTGGAGTGACTGCAATTCCTGTCAGATGTTTCTATGGTTGCTCATCGTTGGAGAGCGTGACAATTCCAGTGGGAGTAACGGATATTGGAGGCGCTGCTTTTTCTGGTTGCAATCTTAAGGCGTTGACGTTGCCGGAATCGTTGGAGGCAATAGGATACAACGCATTCAGTGGCAATCGATCATTGAAAAGCGTAAATATCCCGACAAAAGTCAAAACGATAGAGGAACATGCATTCTCATACTGCGGTTTGACAGACTTGGTTATACAGGAAGGAGTACAGACTATTGGCAACGCGGCTTTTCTCTATAACAACAATCTTAAGTCAATTATTTGCAACGCCGCAACGCCGTCGACGCTTGGCGACAATGCATTTGATAGCAGTATAAAGCCGGATGTAAAAGTGCCTCTTTCAAGCATTGCCGCCTATCGGCAAGCGGAGGGATGGAAGAACTTTACCAATTACTATGGAGAAGAGGTGGCAGCAGATGGAATCACTTATCGGATAAATGAAAAAGAAGCTGTGGTTGCTGCAGCAGACTCGTCACTTACGGAAGCGAATATCCCTTCTGTTGTAGAATTTGAAGGCAATCAATATCCGGTAATAAAGATTAATGATGAGGTATTCTTCGGCAATGCGAATCTGATTGTTGTAACGCTGCCAGAGTCGTTGACAACGTTGGGTGATAGGGCTTTCTATACTTGTAAATCGCTGAAAACAATTAAGATTCCATCTGGGGTGACAGCAATACCTGACTATTGCTTCAATCATTGCTTATCGTTGGAGAGCGTTACAATTCCAGAGGGAGTAACGACTATTGGAGATGGAGCTTTCTTCGGTTGCAATCTTAAAGAATTGACACTTCCGTCAACCGTTACAATGATTGAAATCGGAGCATTCCTTAGTAACAATCGTTGTCAGTCAATCACTTGCAATGCCACCACCCCTCCGAACCTTGGCGAAAATGTTTTTGGTTATAATGCTTCTACTACGGTCAAAGTGCCTCTTCAGAGTATTGCCGCCTATCGGCAAGCGGAGGGTTGGAAGGGCTTCGCCAATTACTATGGAGGAGAGATGATTGCAGATGGAATTACTTATCGGATAGATGACAATGGAGCTATGGTTGCTGTGGCAGAAGCTACTCTTACAGAAGCGAATATCCCTTCTTCTGTAGAATTTGAAGGCAATCAATATCCGGTAATAAAGATTAACGATAGGGTATTCTCTGGCAATACGAATCTGACGTCTGTAACGTTGCCCGAATCGTTGACAACTTTGGGTGATAGGGCTTTCTATACTTGTAAATCGCTGAAAACGATCAAGATTCCATCAGGGGTAACAGCAATTCCAGGCCATTGTTTCGATGGTTGCTCTTCGTTGGAGAGTGTGACAATTCCAGAGGGAGTAATGACTATTGGAGATGTAGCTTTCTACGCTTGCAGTATTAATGCGTTGACACTGCCGGAATCGTTGGAAAAAATAGGAATCGGCGCATTCTGTAACAATTGCGTATTGAAAAGCGTAAACATCCCGGCAAAAGTCAAAACGATTGGAGCGTCGGCATTCTCAGTATGCGGTTTGACAGACTTGGTTATCCCGGAAGGAGTGCAGACTATTGATGGCAATGCGTTTTCTGGAAATTCACTGCAAAATCTGACACTTCCGTCAACAATCACATCAATCGGTGAAAGCGCATTTAGTTATAACAACAATCTTCAGTCAATCACTTGCAACGCCGCAACGCCGCCTACGCTTGGTGACAGAGCATTTTACAGCGATATTGAACTAAGCATAAAGGTCCCTCTTCAGAGCATTACTGCCTATCGGCAAGCGAATGGTTGGAAAGACTACGCCAATTACTATGGTGCGGAGATGGTTGTTGGCGGAATCACGTATTGGATAAAAGAAGATTGTGCAGAAGTTGCTGCTGCAGAAGCTACTCTTACAGAAGCGAATATCCCTTCTTCTGTAGAATTTGAGGGGAATCAATATCCGGTAATAAAGATTAACGATGAGGTATTCTCTGGCAATACGAATCTGACGACTGTAACGCTACCAGAAGGGCTGGTTGAAATCGGAGTTTCTGCATTCAAAGAATGTAAAAATCTGGAGTCTGTAACACTTCCCGAGTCGTTGACAACGTTGGGAGGAGAAGCCTTCAGAGGCAATACGAATCTGACGACTGTAACGCTACCAGCGGGATTGGTTGGAATCGGAGTTTCTGCATTCTATGGGTGTAAAAACCTCGAATCCGTAACGTTGCCAGAGTCGTTGACAACTTTGGGCTCCAGATCTTTCGAATCTTGCCAATCGCTGAAAACAATTAAGATTCCATCTGGGGTGACAGCAATTCCTGACCATTGCTTCGAGGGTTGCTCATCGTTGGAGAGCGTTACAATTCCAGAGGGAGTAACGGATATTGGAGCCTATGCTTTTTCTTGCTGCAATCTTAATGCGTTGACACTGCCGGAATCGTTGGAGACAATAGGAAGCATCGCATTTAATGGCAATCGATCATTGAAAAGCGTAAACATCCCGGCAAAAGTCAAGACAATTGAAAGTTATGCATTCGCATCCTGTGGTTTGACGGACTTGGTTATACAGGAAGGTGTGCAGGTGATTGAAGAATATACTTTTATAAATAATTCATTGAAAAACCTGACACTTCCGTCAACAATCACATCAATCGGCGAAAGCGTATTTTATGATAATTACTATCTTCAGTTAATCATTTGCAACGCCGCAACGCCGCCTACGCTTGGCGACAATGCATTTGACAGCGATATAAAGCCGGACGTAAAAGTGCCTATATCAAGCATAGCTGCCTACAAACAAGCTAATGGATGGAAAGACTTTTCTAATTACTATGGTGGTGACGTGGTTAACAACGGCATTACTTATCGTATTGATGAAAATGGCGCTACAATTACCGCTGCAGAAGCTACTCTTGCAGAAGCGAATATCCCTTCTGCTGTAGAATTTGAAGGCAATCAACATCCGGTAAAAAAGATTAACGATAACGTATTTTCTGGCAATACGAATCTGACGGCTGTAACGCTACCAGAGGGATTGGTTGAAATCGGTGCTTCTGCATTCAAAGGATGTCAAAATCTTGCGTCAGTGACGCTTCCCGAGTCGTTGACAACGGTGGGCAACTATGCTTTCAATGATTGTAGGTTGCTGAAAGCAATAAAGATTCCATTGAAGGTGACAGCAATTCCATGCTATTGCTTCAATGCTTGCTCATCGTTGGAGAGCGTGACAATACCAGAGGGGGTAACAACTATTGGTTCGTTTGCTTTCCAATCTTGCAATCTTAATGCGTTGACACTGCCGGAATCGTTGGAGGCAATAGAAAACTCCGCATTCAGTGGCAATCAATCTTTGAAAAGCGTAAATATTCCGGCAAAAGTCAAAACGATTGGAGCGTGGGCATTCTATGGCTGCGGTTTGAAAGACCTGGTTATACAGGAAGGAGTGCAGACTATTGGCAACTATGCGTTTTTTAATAATTCACTGCAAAATCTGACACTTCCGTCAACAATCACATCAATCGGCAAAGAGGCATTTAATTGTTACTCCGGTTATCTTCAGTCAATCACTTGCAACGCCGCAACGCCGCCGACGCTTGGTGACAATGCATTTAGCAGCGGTATTATGCCAAGCATAAAAGTGCCGTTGGCAAGCATTGCCGCTTACAGACAAGCGGATGGTTGGAAAAACATCTCTGAGTATTATGTATACGAAGTTATATCCGACGGCGTAACTTACCGCATTGACGACAAAGCTGCATACGTGCGGGCTGTCGACAAGACGGTGTCGGAAATCTGCCTTGCGGAGAACGTGGCATTTGAGGGCGCGCAATATCCGCTCTACAAGATTGCAGACAATGCCTTTGCCGGCAACGGCAGCATAACGCTCGTCACGGTTCCAGCCACAGTAGAGGCAATTGGCAGCAACGCATTCGATGGCATCACATACCCGATAATCAAAATTAAGGCGACAACGCCACCGGTGCTTGCGTCCAAGCTTCCGATGCTCTCAGCCATCGTGCCTCCGGCAAGCGTGAAAGCCTACAAAGCCGCCAACTATTGGAAAGACATGACAATCATTGGCGAAGGCAAGAACGACATCGAGGTGACAACATCAGCCACCGTCGACCTGACCGAAGCCATCATGACCCAGGCGAAAATCACGCCCGCAAGTGTGACGTCGATCAAGGTGCACGGCCCGCTGACCAACGATGACATCATCAACGCACTCAACACTAATATGCGCTCCTGCTACGCCATCGACCTCAGCGACGCAGAGATAGAGGCATTGCCCGACGGAGCGTTCAACGGCAAAATCGGTCTGCTCGAAATCACGCTTCCAGCCGGATTGAAAGCCATAGGCAACAATGCGTTCAGGGGATGCTTTGCCCTACGCAATGAAGTGACTATTCCGGCAGGCGTGCAGACAATAGGCAGCTATGCATTCTCAGGTTGTAGAAACGCGAAATTCAATCCGGCATTGCCGGAAACCTTGACAGCGATAGGCGACTATGCGTTCCAAAACTGTGCTAATCTGTATGCCGTCAGGTTGCCAGCCAGCTTGCAGACAATCGGTGAATATGCTTTTTATGCAAGCAGTATTCAGGAAATAGTTTTGCCAGAAGGCTTGTTCTCGCTCGGAGATGGCGCATTCTGGTTTTGCAAGGCATTGGAGACCGCCGACTTTGTGAATTCAATGGATATCATATCGATTCCGAGCAATGCGTTCAACGGTTGTTCGGGTCTTAGGAAAGTGTATCTGCCGTTCTTCGTTGAGGAAATAGGCGATTATGCATTCAGCGGCTGCAAATCGTTGAAGTCACTCAACTTTTTTGAATGTGAAGAGATTACTAAAATCGGCGAATTTGCGTTTCGTGGCTGCCGCTCGCTGAAGTCGCTCGACTTGTTCAAATGTGAAAATCTCACTACTATAGGCAGTCGTGCGTTCAGCGGCTGCACATCGCTGAAGTCGCTCAACTTGCCAAAATCGTTGGAGACCATCGGCGAATACGCGTTCAGCGGCTGCCAGGCGATAAGCGTAATCAGCAGTCCGTCGCTTGTGCCGCCCACAATAGCAAGCGAGTCAGCCCTTAACGGCATCGACAAGGACGTTTGCGTGCTGACAATGCCAAAGAGCGTTTATCTCGACTATTTCCGCGCTCCATATTGGGGACAGTTTGTGGAATATACGGCGAGTGTGCTTGTCGGCGTTGACGGTCAGGGCAGCGTTATGTACAGCAACAACTTCGGCACCGCTCCGACACCTGTAAAAGTGGCTGCATTCTATGCCACCGCAGGCGAGGGCGATGGCGTGGAAGAGGACGAAGGTGACGGAATCACGGCAGAAGCCTACGACAGCGCAAATATCTGTGCCAAGGACAATTCGACACTTACGTTCAGAATCGTGCCTGATGAAGGCAATGAAAGGTGAAGACGTCACCGCACAGGTGGTTGACGGACTGTTTACCACACCGGTGATCAACGGCGACACTAATCTGGATGTTTCATTTGTGGCATCAACCGACTACATCGCAATCCCTGTCAGCGCCGTCAGCAAGGGTGCGGAGGTTGTGGTGCCGATAGAGCTTGTCAACACAACGGAGGTTATGGGCATCGAGTGCAGGGTGCAGATTCCTGAGGGCTTCAGCGTTGCCAAGAAAGCCGACGGCTCGCTCAAGGTGGAGCAGACAGAGCGCAAGGCAGACCAGACGCTCACGGCGGCGGTCGACGGCAATGTGCTGCGGGTACTCTCCCGTATTTTTGCCAGTGAAGCGGATATCGGAGCGGCAACTGTAAAAAAA
>OGQP01001295.1_pt1 | contig 15017 bp, 13 predicted proteins | sample 1553251 | NCBI WGS metagenome assembly OGQP01 (sample SAMEA2580016, study PRJEB22360) | human gut metagenome | biome: human gut; feature: human-associated habitat; material: faeces | place: Denmark | collected 2008/2010 | reverse complement strand
TACCAGGTCAGGAGTTTCACCTAACTAAATCAACTACACCGAACTGGCGCACCATAATTATCACTCCTTAAACAGTGTACTAAATACTTTTGTTACACTGTTAGCATCAGAATCAACAAGTTCACGCATTTTCTGTCTTGCGGTAATGTCTCGATGATTGTACTTTTCATTAAACTCTGTGTACTCAACCGTTTGCAAGTGGTTTGCAACTTCGTGCAGTTTGGAATAAGCAAGTTCGGACTTTATACAATACTGAATACCTAAGCCACCAAGAGACAGTAATTCCTCAAGAATATCCATATCGATATTGTCTCTTACAAATTCCTTTGCGATATAGAAATATGAGGCGTTTGCCCTCCAACCTTTGATAACATCGTACTTGTCGGTATCTACACCGTATTTTGCAATAAATTTCTTTGCAAGCATACGGTAACGCTTTGAGTCAGCTGCATCTCTGTGCTTCATCAGTTCTGCAAGCCACGCAAGAACGCCTTTTTCTTGAAAATCTAAAATTTCAAGCCCTTCTGTATCAAGTTCATATTGATGAACATAGCCGTTTGTTTCATTCGGTCTGCAAACTGCCCATTCTTTTGCAAGGTCTATGCTTTCGGTAAGATAAAAGCCTCGTCCGTAGTCGTGTTTTTTCTCACCTTTGCCGAATGTAGGCACTACAATTTTGTCCGGAGTACCGTGATATAAAGTTATTTTATTCATTTTCTCTTTACCTCCTAAACAAACATCTTTTCAAGCATAGATTTCTTGATATTTTGAAGCTTTTCTAACTCACGCTGATGAAGGGTGATAAGGTTGTCGAACTGCTGAAAATAATCGCCTATTTTTATCTGCTCGGCTGTTGTCGGTATTTTGACCTCAGCATTTTTAATATTGTCTGAGTTAAGAGATTCAAATGTTGAGCCGCAGGAAAGTGTTTTCCAAAAACCGTCTGCATCCATTTTTACTAGCAGTTGATAAATAAATTCATTTCCTTTAATTGCAGCAACACCACGCCCGATTACCGCATTATAAGCGGTTTTTCCCATTGCTCCAGCCGGAGCACGGACACTCATTATTAAGTCACCTGCATCTGCTTTCTTGGTAATTTGAGTTGTCCAAATGCGAGGGCAAACCCAGCCGTTTTGCAAATCGGCATTACCTTGAACAAGAATATAATCGCTTGGCTCATCCGAATAGGTACTACCCTCCGGCGATTGCCCCATAGTTATCTGAACGACATCACCCAACTTACGCTGTTCCCAAGGGTCAGTAAAACCAGAAAATCTGATTTCAGGTACATTACTTCCATTTTTGGGGAACATCTTTTCTAGCATAGATTTTTTTATGTTTTGCAATTTATCATACTTACGCTGATGAAGGGTGATAAGGTTGTCGAGATTGGAAAAATATTCGCCAATTTTCTTTTGCTCTTCCAGATTTGGAACTCTTATAGGAAATTCTCGTATATCATTTAAACTCAAATGAGGAATGGCTGAATCCGTTTTGTTTAAAATAATATATTTTAAAAAATCTCTTTGAATTGTTTGATACATAAAATCCGAATTAGACTTTTCAGGGATAGCTCTAGCTCTTGTAACTCGTTGTACAAGTAAAGCTGGCAATTGAGTTTCCTTGATTTTTGCATAACTTTTTCCAATTAACGCTCCGTCCATTTGAATCAATATATCTTCGTTCTCTAACAAATATTTCTCTAAACCTTCTGAAGATTTCCACTTCATACATAAGCTATTAGATAAGTCTAAGTATCCTCTTTTGACATTCATTCCTCTTATTAAATTTATTCCATTATCAGAGAACTTTTCGCTTTCAAATGGATATCCTGTCAATAAATCCATGCCGTCGCCAAACTTACGCTGTTCCCAAGGGTCAATAAATCCCTTAAATCGAATACTAGGAGTTTTATTGTTTTCCATATTACTTTCCTCCTAATAATGTTTTGAATTCTTCTAATCCTAACATATCAAAATCATTTCCTTCTAAGTCATCAAGCATTAAAGTCAAGGATTTCTCTGTTTTTGATATCTCTTGTTCTAAATCTGAATAAGTAGTTTCGTACTTTTTTGATAACTCATCAATTTTAGACTCAAAATCGCTTAATAATTTAATTGGCAAATCATTAAAACTATTCATCAATGGTTCAAACCATTTTAGTTTTAATACATTAACAATTTTCTCATGAGATAAATTTTCTATAATATCTTTTGTTTTTTTATGCAATGTGTAAGCTTTTTCTTTTACTTCTTTTTTTAATTTTTTTTCTTCCTCGATTAATTTATTCACCGAAACAACAATATCTTCATAACTTCTTTCCGTAAATACAACTTTTGATTTTATACTATCTATATATTTACTTACCACTGTTTTTCCATATGTGCCATTTTTACATGAATCCATTACATTCCAATCAATTTCACTATGATTTGCTATAAAATCTCTCTTATCACTAGTTTTAGAGATTTCAAGATAACTTTGTAATATTTTAATTTCTGGAGTCTTTATATCGTTTAAAATTTCTTTATAAACAACGCCAACTTCTTTCGCAACAAAAGCTGTATTATCATCATTTAATAATCTTTGCTTGTCATCATCTGAAAGGGAATCCATAAAATCACCATATTCTGCATTTATTTCTGATAATCTACTTTCTTTTTTTCTTAACTCTTGCACTTCATCTTTCAAATAACAATCTTGAACTAAACTAAATGGTAGAATATGCCCAATCCAACCTTCTTGTACTTCAACTTCTTTATTATCCTTCTTCTTAATAACCATGTTAGGATCAACAACTTTAGTAGCATCAAATCCTTCAGTTTGAATGATTTCAACATCTCCCGAAATAGTATTCCATTCATCGTTTAAATATTGATAGGCCTCATATTGATTGATTAAAGGAATATTTTTTAGTCTATTAAAAATTTCATTACTGATTATTTCCTCAGTTTTTGCAATGTTTAAGTTATTAGCATCATCAATTAATAAAGTTTTTAAATAAATTTCAAAACCGTTAAAAGCATTTTTGTATTCATTCAGGAAATGTTGAACATCTTGATTATTTTTGATGATATTTTTAACGTTGTCTGATTTTAATGTGCTATATGGCTCATTATTAGATTGGAATAGTTCATCTTTTAATGATGGAAAAGCGTTCCAAAAATCTTCATAGTCTTTAATTTCAGAATTAGGAATTCCACCAAACATTGATGCATAAATATCATAAGATTCTGTTTTTTCTGATGAATCAACATATCTAGGAATATTTAAGTTATAGTCATTGGAACGAATTTCATCACGACTTACAACTTTGCAATAATTATCAATATCTTTTCTGTTCTTAATCGCATCTGTAATTTTACGTATATCACATGCTCTTAACTTGTTATTTTTTCCTTCTTTAATAAATCCTTTAGAAGCATCAATAATTAACGTATCCGTGTTATTTCTCTTTTGTTTTAAAACCATGATGATTGTTGGAATACCTGTACCAAAGAATATATTTGCTGGTAAGCCAATAATGGCATCAATTTTGTTCTTTTCAATTAAATTTTTACGAATTGTGCCTTCTTCACCACCACGGAATAAAACACCGTGAGGTAAAACAATTGTCATAATACCATCTGGTTTAATATGGTATAAGTCATGTAATAAGAATGCATAATCTGCCTTCCCTTTTGGCGCCGTACCGTAATCAGCATATCTAGGATCATTTCCTTTGTCAGTTGGATCCCATTTTTGAGAATAAGGAGGGTTAGATGTTACAGCATCAACATATAAAGGCTCATATGTACCAATTGGATCAGAATCTTCAAAATCAGGCCAGTCCTCTTCCAATGTATCACCATTACGAACCTTAATATTATCAGGTAAAATTCCACGCATAACTAAATTCATACGTGTTAAGTTATATGTATTTTTCTTTAATTCTTGAGCATAATATTTAATATTATCTTTACTATCCATATGTTTTGAAACACTCTTACCAATATTGATTAATAAAGAACCTGAACCTGAACATGGATCATAGATTTTAATTTCCGTTCTATCTTTTAAATGTTCTGCAATTATCTCAGACATCAATAAAGACACTTCATGAGGAGTATAGAATTCTCCAGCTTTTTTTCCTGCATTTGCTGCAAAATTAGATATTAAATATTCATAGATAAATCCTAAAACATCATAATCTTGTTTATCATCCATAGGAATATCTTTGATTAAATACAATAAATCTCGAACAGCTTTGCTTTGTTCTTTAGCAGTAGAACCTAAGTTACTTAGTCCAGTTTCTAATGTTTGGAATATTCCATCAAACACACGTTTATAATTCGTACCAATTAAACGACTGAATGCAGATAAGGCATCACGTACATTTGCAATATCAAAATCATGTCCTTCACCAATCCATGTTGAAAATAAGTTTTCATAAGAAATAAAATATCCTAAACCACTTTGCACAAATTCAACAATTTCTGCATCTTCTTCATTTACTGACTTTATATCTTCTTCGGCAAAGTCATTCTTTAATAAAAAGTCTTCTTCTCTATCTGACAAAAATTTATAAAAGATAAAACCTAGAATATAATCTTTATATTCACTAGCTTCAATCTTGGATCTCATTTTATTAGCTGATTCCCATATTTTTTTTGCTAATTGTTGTTTATTCATATAGCATATCTCCTTATTTTTTTGAAAGTATTATTATTTGAAATTAATCAATTCAAATTAGTGACTTTCCAAATTGTTCAATTGTATCTTCAGATCCTCTATCTGATACATTTTTTCCCATTGCATTTTCAATTAGATTCAATATTTTTTTTGCTCTGTCAATAAAGTAGTTATCAAAATCATCCTGCTTTAAATATTCAAAATTAATCATATGTGATTCAATTCTATCTTTTAATTCATTTTCCGTTAATCCATCAACTTTATTTAATATAGTTTGCGTATATTTACTTGGAGAATCTCCTCCAATTGATCTATTTGTTGGCGGTAAAATAGGAGTTTTATTTACAATAGAATTATATTTTTGACGCTTAATTCCAACTTTTTGACAATATGCTTCTGGAAAAATATGATGGATATCAGGTGAAAGAATGACACTGTTTACCAGATTCATTTTCGAATTATCCATGAAATCTCTGCAATCCGCTTTGTATAATAGAGCCATAATTCCTTTATAAGCTGCACTCAAACGGGTTTGTAATGTCAATAAACGTGTTGCTGAAAAGAAGGAACTATTAACTGTTCTCATTTGACTAGGATGTTTGTACACTTCATCTACGATATCTTCGATTTCATTTGCATACCTAGTTTCATTTGCACCTCCATACATTTCTCCAAGAATACCACACCAATACCATCGCTCTAAAATCTTTTTGGTATTGGGTTCATTACACGTTTTCTTTCCTAAATAAGCGCAAGTTGCAGAAAGTGGAATTAATTGGGTTGTATAAGGTAAATCTCTTTGTCTAAATACATATTCATTTTGAAGTAAAAATTCTCTTGCTATTTTATATCCATCAAGCACTGCATCTCTATTTTCTAAATAAGATTCATAAGGTAAATTTAAAACATCTTTTTTCTTACAAGAAATTGTTCCGCTTTTTCCATTTACTTTGTTTTTGTAAGAAGTATATAAAGTAACTGATGTCAAAAAATTAATTTCATCAATTCCATCTAGTAAATCAGTTCGTAACGTTTCATTTTCAGCCCTGATTATTTTTTTACATTTTTCCCAATCTTTTCTTAAATCGAACTCATTAGTAGCATAAGTTGCTGTAACCAATTCAAATACGGTTAATGGAACTCCACCTGTATTTACATTTTCAAAAACTTTACATACAGCTTCTCGTGGAGTGGATTTATTCAGTGTAATTACTGGCAATTTATACTGTAGAATGGTTTCAACAACTTCTTTTTGAAATCGATTTAACAAATCATTAGCATTCACGTCCTCTTTATAATACATCATGTATCCAAAATTCCACTGCATTAATTGTGTATTATCGTAGATGATATTTATTGGAAACATCTTTAATTGATATTCAAATTCTCTAGTGGACAGATCCATAATAATATCGCGATCAAAATTAGTCTTGATTTTTCTATCTTGGGGAACGCTAATAACAGCATCTAGACGATCCTCATTATCATCTAAACATTTATTCATATCCAAATAATAAAATCTTTTTATAGACTTACCTTTATCTGTTTTTGTAGCAACAACCTGATTGCTATATGTTGACTGATAAATTGATGTTAATCTTTGTTGTCCATCTAATACTAAATATTCTGGAGTAACATTTTTATTTTCAACTCCAGTAATAGTACGATATTTAAATTTAATATCAGGATTTCCATATTGTAATTGCATAACAGCTCCCATAGGATACCCCTGAGATAAACTTGCAATAATTCCTCGAATTCGATTATCATCCCAAGTCCAATCTCTTTGAAATTCAGGTAATTGTATTTTCCCTTCTTGGACATCGTATAGTATCTGTCTTAAATCCGTGTCATTTGACCTTGGTAAAACTATCATTATTGCTTCCTCACTATCTCTACAATATCATCAAATGTACAATTTAATGTTTTACACATTTTAATTAAAGAATCCATTGAAACTGTTTGATTCTTTGAAAGTTTTGCTAATGTTCCAGGAGTAAGTCCTGCTATTTTTGCAAATTCAGTTTTCTTCATACCTTTATCAATTAATAATTTAAACAATCGATTATAACTAATTTCCATATGATTAGACCTCTTTCTTTATTTTAATTATAGAGGAAATAGATATAAACATAAATATAAATATCACATTTTAGTGATATTTTTTTATTTTTCATTAATTTCATCTTAGTTATTGATGAACTAACCTTCCCATGTTCAATAATATTAATGCAAAGAAATCGAAGTCCTCCGTTCTTTTTTTGTTGTTTTCGTCAGCTCGATTATGAGGGGATATCCCTTCAAAAGCTTAGACAGGAGGAATAATAATGGCTAAACCTTATAATCATCGTCGTGCAGAAAATGAGTACAAAAAATGGAAGAAGAAAGATGATTAATTCATGGTGAAAATAGAATCACAGAATACAATAAAGAATCAAAGGCTGTCAGTTGATTCTATAATAATCATAAGGATGAAAAACGTCATGATGTCACAGATAACGTGATTGATTTTATAAACCGCCTTATTATACATATACCGGACTATCATTTCTTAACAACTCGATATTATGGATTCTATGCCAACGCTTCTAAGAAAACCCTAGATAAAGTACATACACTTCTTAAAATCTTAAAGAATAAGGATTATTCTCGTGAAACAAGAACCAAAGCCCTTAAAAACAAACTCAATAAATTCAGATACCGCACTCATATAAAGACCAAATTCAATGTAAAGCCACAATGCAGTATACTTATACATATAATCCATTCAAGGACAAGAGATATGATGCACTGCCCTGAATGTGATCATAAGATGATTGTAAAAAAATAATTCAACAACTAAAGGCAAATACAAAATGTTGGCTATTATGATAGCCCTTTTTGTCGTTTCTGATAATTCATATCTTGTGATATTTTCGTGCTATTTCACATATCGTATTTCTCTGTTCCGAAACTAAAATCTTAATATACAAAAAAAAAACTGTCTTACGACAGTTTAATTATGCATTTAAAGCTGCTTTTGCTTCTTCGCAAAGTTTAGTGAAGCCTTCAGCATCGTGAATAGCCATTTCACTTAACATTTTACGGTTGATCGCAATATTAGCTAATTTTAATCCGTGCATTAAACGAGAGTATGATAAGTCATTCATACGTGCAGCTGCATTAATACGTGTAATCCAGATTTTACGCATGTTTCCTTTTAACTTACGACGGTCGTTGAATGCATATCTGAATGAATGCATTACCTGCTCATTTGCAGTTTTGTATAATGTATGTTTTGATCCAAAGTATCCTTTGGCAAGTTTCAACACTTTTTTTCTACGAGCGCGTGAAACTGTTCCACCTTTAACTCTTGCCATTCTTTATATCCTCCTTAATTACTTAACTAACATTTCCTTAATACGTTTGTAATCTGTAGCATGTACAGTACCTGGTTTAGCTAAGTGACGACGTTGTTTCTTAGTCTTTCCATGGAAACGGTGAGATGTATAAGCGTGAGATCTCTTTAATTTTCCAGAACCTGTCTTTTTTACACGTTTTGCTAATCCTCTATGACTCTTCATTTTAGGCATAGTCTAGTCCTCCTTACTTCTTTTTAGGTGCCAACACTGTTGACATCGTATTACCTTCCATTGAAGGTTTCTTTTCAACGACAGCTACTTCAGACATAGCTTCGATGAAGTCATTCATGATCTTACGACCAACTTCCAAGCGAGTGATCAAACGACCACGGAATCGCATATCAATCTTTACTTTCATACCCGCTTCGATCCATTTTGACGTCTGACGTACTTTGGTTTCAAAATCGTGTGTATCGATAATCGGTGATAAACGCAAAGATTTAACTTCAACAACATGTTGTTTACGTTTCGCTTCTTTAGCTTTTTTCTGTTGTTCGAAATGATAGCGACCATAGTCTAAAACTTTACACACAGCCGGACGCGCTTTGGGTGCAACACACAACAAATCTAAATTTTGTTTGTATGCAATGTCCAATGCTTCTTTTTTTGACATAACTCCCAATTGTTCTCCATCCGCATTGATGACAAGAACTTCTCTAAACGGAATCTTTTCGTTAAACAAATCATCGTTTACATTATTTGGGGCAACTTTTCTGTTATTGATATTCGACACCATCCTTTTTTTAATTTTCACAAAAAGAAAATGGGTGCATTCAACACCCGTCACTCTTTTAAACGAATTCAAACTGAATTGGCCGTGAACCTATGTCCCTCTAGACATCAGGTGAGAAGGGGTGCTTCTATCTTTCCATTTCTTTTACCTATTGATAATACCATATACATGTGGTATATGCAATATTTTTTTCAAAAAAATAAAGCCGACTCATCGACTTATACACATAAATGGTGGACTCTTGGGGATTCGAACCCCAGACCCACTGATTAAGAGTCAGTTGCTCTGCCAGCTGAGCTAAGAGTCCATTTATCAGTGCCCATATATATTACCACAACATATATTTGAACGCAACACTTTTTTAAAAAAAATAAGGATGTCTTTGACACCCCTATTCCATCATAGCCATTTTTTCTTCCCATTCCTTCATTAAGGCGGCTATTTCATTATGCTTATCATCGATTTTCGCATCTAATTCTTCCATCTTACGATAATCTTGATAATACTCTGGCTCATATCTTAATTCTCGCATAGCCTCTAAATCTTGTTCAGCCTCATCTAATAAGGCTTCAAGTTTCGCAACACGATTTTTAATGGCCTTTAAATCCGTAAAAGATACCGTTTGTGGTTTTACCTCTTTTTCAACCTTCGCTACCGATTCAATCAATTCATTACTCGCCTTTTTATCCAAGTATTCTTCATAATTCAAATCATAGATTTTACCTACAGAATCCATCTCTAATACGCGCGTAGCCATTTTCTTTAAAAACATACGATCATGTGATACAAAAAGAATGGTTCCATCATACTTTTCTAATGCCGATTCCAATGCTTCTTTAGCTGGTATATCCAAATGGTTTGTAGGCTCATCCAAAAGTAAAACATTATCATGTTCTAACATTAGTTTCGCAAGAGCTAAACGCACTCTTTCGCCACCCGACAAATCATTCACTTCTTTAAACACTTCATCCTGTGTAAGCAAAAAACTAGCTAACGTATTACGAATCTGTGTTTGCGTTGCATCTGGATCCATATCCCATAATTCATCAAGAACATTTTTATTAGATTTCATCTGGGCACTTTCCTGATTAAAATATCCCACATCGATTTGATGACCAAATTTGAAACTACCAGAAATGGCAGGAAGTTCTTTCACCAAAGTTTTGATCAAAGTGGATTTACCAATACCATTTGGTCCAACAATGGCCATACGTTGTCCTTGCAGTAATTGAAAGGACACTTTAGACAACACTTTATCATAGCCAACACTTAAATCTTCAACATCAAGAACTTGTTTACCACCCTTTCTTGCACAAGTAAACACCGCCTTCATTTGACTTGTATCCGATGAACTATCTTCAATTTTATCCATACGATCCAAATATTTCTGTTTACTCTTCGCAAAAGCGGCTTTGTTCTTTTTATATCTGAACTTCTCAATCAAATCCTCTAAACGATGAATTTCTTGTTGTTGACGAACATACGCCTCATGATTCTTTTTTAAATATTCTTCTTTTGCCTTTAAATAATGTGAATAATCCCCCACATATCTTTGCGTCTTGCCAAATTCAATTTCTACGATCTCATCCACAACATGATCCAAGAACATACGATCATGGCTGACCAAAACAACCGCAAAAGGATAATGCTTCACATAATTTTCAAGCCATTCTATAGCTGCGATATCCAAATGGTTTGTAGGTTCATCCAACAATAAAATATCTGGTTTTGTCAACAATAATTTAACTAAAGCGATTCTTGTTTTTTGTCCCGAACTAAATTCACATAATTTTTTATTTAAATCATTCTCATCAAATTGAAAATGAAAAAATACATTCTTTAATTCCACCTCATATTGATATCCATTTAAAGCTTCAAAACGAGTCTGCAACGCATCATATTTCGCAAGTTGCTTTTCACTCGAATCTGTTTTTAAAACTTCCGCCTGCTCGTTTAATTGTTTTTCTAATTCACGAACCTTATCAAAAGCTGTTAAAAGCTCTTCGTATACAGTCTTTTCCTCATCCACAAAAGTAATCTGTGCTAAATAACCAATGTTTGTTCCATTCAATACCATGCGTGAACCAGAATCATAATTTTCCTGCCCACAAATAATTTTCATCAACGTCGTTTTACCGCAACCATTACGTCCAACTAGCGCTATTTTTTCATTATCACGTACTTGAAAATTTGCACCAGCCAAAACCGTTTTGGCACCAAAAGACTTTTGAATATTGCTCAATTGTAATTTCATACTATATCACCCTTAAATTTCAAAATATCTAACAATACTTTTAACTAATATTTTAGCTATCGCATCCGCATTTTCATTATAGTAAGTAACGCTTTGCAAATTCATTGCACTCGCATATGAAAAATAAAGGCCATACATTCCATATGCATCTTTATAATCTACATTTTTAAACTCATCCCCATATACACCTGCATAGGTAGCTCTTCCGCCTGTTTCTCTTAATTGAGGATAAAGTTCATATTCTAAAACTTTTCCATCATCACTTTCTGCATACGAATCGTATAAAACACCATTTTCCTGCGTAGTATTCGTTCTTGCTTCATATAAAGTCAAACCATTTTGTTCCATAAAATATGAAACCGTATTAGCTAATCCACTATTTGTATAAGGACTCGTTAACATATATGGAGCATAAACATTCTCATCTAAACTAGCACCTAAAGCTAAATATAATTTTGCCTTTGTCTTATAAGCACGAGCTGGACGACCATTCGCTCCATAATAGCCTGGAGTTTCATTTTCCTTACGCAAGATTTTTACTTTCAAGCCTTTCTTTTCCAACTCTTTTTTCACTTTCTTGGCAAATTCTAAAGAAGAGCTAGCCTCATCTAAAGCAGATGTACTTGCACCAACATCAACTGTATTTGAAAAATAATTCATCGCATTTCCGCAAGGATCAATAACCACATCATAAATATCTTCATTTGGTTCTTGACTTGTTACTATAATAAAAGCGTAATTTTTCTTAAATTGAATTCCATATTCTTTCAATGCATTTTTATCCGCCATAAAAGATACGGAAGTCACCTTTTCATCACGACGCATCGTTGTAACAGCTTTTGCCTTAAAAGCATCTTTGAAATAGATTCGCTCTTTTTCAAAATGATTATAAGTATATAATTCATAGATTCCTTCTTTTAAAGTTCCTAAATCAATACCTGAATCCACACTTCCGTTAAAAGTAAAACTCGTTGTCGAATCCGTCATGACATTTCTTAATACAATATTGTTGCCTTGCATCTTATCTGTTTCTGTTGATCCATATTTACTTTTGTACAAAGATAACGTTTCTCCATAAACCACATAATCCTTTAATAGATACGTACCTTCAAAATTCTTTCCCACCTTTTTTTGTAATTTATCAACATCCACACCATTCAAGTAAGACTGGGATGCCTTATCTGTTTGTTTCGGCTTTGAAACATATAAAAAAACACAAACGATTGCGATCGCAATCGCAACTATTCCGATAATCATTGTGCTTAGATTTTTTTTATTTATTACTCTTGTTTTTTTCATACCCCTTATTTATATCACACAAGAAAACAGGTATCAACGAGATACCTGTTTAAATCATTAGAAAATTAAATTTCTTGGTGTACGAGGATATGGCTGTACATCACGAATGTTAGCTACACCACTTAAATACATTAACATACGATCAAATCCTAAACCAAATCCAGAATGTTTACATCCTCCAAAACGACGTAAATCTAAATACCATTGTAGAGTTTCTTGTTCCATTCCCATTTCTTTCATACGATTTACTAATACATCATAACGTTCTTCACGTTGTGATCCACCAACTAATTCCCCAACATATGGAACTAATAAGTCACATGCCGCAACAGTTTTGTTGTCATCATTTATACGCATATAGAAAGCTTTGATATCCTTTGGATAATCCGTTAAGAACACCGGACCATTTACTACTTTTTCACAAATATAACGCTCATGCTCACTTTGTAGATCCATACCCCAGAAAATATCTTGGTTTTCAAATTGATCTTTCGCTTTTTCTAAATATTCGATTGCCTTTGTATATGTCATTCTTTCAAAACTAGAATTAGCCACATGTGTTACACGCTTAATACATTCTTTATCAATCATAGACGCAAAGAATTCCATTTCTTCTTTAGCATGTTCTAAACAATAGTTGATACAATACTTGATCATTTCCTCAATACAATCCATGTTGTCTGCTAGATCCGCAAAAGCAAGTTCTGGTTCGATCATCCAGAATTCAGAAGCATGACGAGTTGTATTTGAATTTTCTGCACGGAAAGTAGGACCAAATGTATAAACATTACGATATGCTAAGGCAAAAGGTTCAACATGCAATTGTCCAGATACAGTTAATTGTGCATGTTTTCCAAAGAAATCCTTATCATATTTTGCATCCTCACGCGTTGTAACTGTAAAACATTCTCCAGCACCTTCCGCATCATTACCAGTGATTTCTGGTGTATGTACATAGACAAATCCACGATCCTGGAAGAATGTGTGAATAGCCATGCTTAATACACTTCTTAATCTAAACATCGCATAATATGTATTTGCACGAGGACGTACATGAGGAATTTCACGCATAAATTCAAAGCTGTGACGTTTCTTTTGTAAAGGATAATCGTGATCACATAATCCTAAAACACAAATATTTTCAGCTTGAATTTCAAATGGCTGTTTTGCATCTGGAGTACATACTAATTTACCTGTTACTTCCATTGCAGAACCAGTTGTAATTTTAGATACCTCATCAAAATTTTCTAAATTTTCTCCATATACAACTTGGACATTCGAAAAAGTTGTTCCATCATTCAATGCAATAAAACCAACTGCCTTTGAATTACGATTTGTACGAACCCAACCCTGCAAAGTTACACTTTGTCCATCGTACTGTTCAAAAGTTTCTTTTAATTTTTTTACTAACATAGTTTCTCCCTTCAAAATAAAAAAAACGCTCCTTAATAATTAAGGAACGATTATAACCGCGGTACCATCCTGTTTCATCACACGTATGTATGCACTCAATTGGAATTTAACGCATTCCACACGTCACTGTCTACTTAATTTCTCCAGTACGACTCCACAGGTGTTATCTATCCAAACTTGCATTATCCCTTTTCACCCACTAGGACTCTCTTCTAAATGTTTGTTTCGGACGACTTCTATTTCTGCGTCTTTGTTTCTAATGAATTTGTAATAAATACCAATTCTTGTATAGATGATACCACATCAATACTTTTTATGACAACCCCTTTTGGAACCAAAAAATGCTGATGCGTAAAATCTACTATGCCACTGATTCCACACTGAACCAATTTATCTACCGTTTCTTGTACATCATGTGAAATTGTTAAAATGGCAATACGACATCCTTCTGGAATCTTATTCTCCAATTCAGACATTGGATATACTTCAACACCAAACTGGGTTCCACATTTTTTCGGATCCACATCAAAGGCACATGCAATTTCGCCAACTACATAATTCCACTTATTATAATTCATTAATGCACGACCCAAGTTACCTGCACCTACTAATATAATCTTTTCATCAAAATCAACGCCAAGCTGACTATTAAATATTTCAATCAACTTATCCACATCATATCCATAGCCTTGCTTTCCAAGATTGCCTAAAAATGAAAAATCACGTCGAATCGTCGTTGGTTCAATATCAACAAAACTAGATAATTCCTTAGACATAATTCTTTCAACGCCATTTTTTTGTAGCTTACGTAAAGCTTTTAAATACACTGGATATCTTTGTAAAGTCGCTTTGGGCACATTTCTATTCTGCATTTATATCACCCCATGGCTTAATAATAACACATTTGTGATATATTTAACAAGTATAACAAATGAACTTGTGAAAAAAAGTCGATTACTCGACTTTTGTAAAAATACCTTGATCCACTTGTAAAAATGTTGAATCCACCTCTTGTGAAAGCGTTTGAATACGCGAATCATAAAAATATGGAACACCCTTCTGTTTTGCATAGACAAGTACAACTATCCAAGCAAGCACAAGAAGTATAAATGCAACTTTAAAAGGAATGTGAAATAAAAGCACAAATAACATCAACAATAAAACATATGCCAATGTATCCAACAAAATAAATCTTTGAAATATATTTCTTAATGAATTCTGATAATAATTTCTTTTTCTTGAT
>OGQP01001289.1_pt1 | contig 15059 bp, 8 predicted proteins | sample 1553251 | NCBI WGS metagenome assembly OGQP01 (sample SAMEA2580016, study PRJEB22360) | human gut metagenome | biome: human gut; feature: human-associated habitat; material: faeces | place: Denmark | collected 2008/2010 | reverse complement strand
CCTACAAACCGGACCCCCGAGCTTCTCAATAACCAGCCGCAGCAGCTCCGGCGTCAGTTCCGTGATATCTGCGTACCGCTTCGCCTTATCAAGGAAGCTGTCCGTCCCGCTCACCGTTTCCCGCAGATGCTGGATCTCACTCTCTTTCTGTGGAATACCGACAGTGATGAGGTTCTGTTCTTCCGTGTAGCTGCCGGAGAGCATCTGAAACTGCTCTGTTGTGATGCGGCCCAGCACACTGTCCTCATACAGCTTTTTGAAGATCGCATCCAGTTCTGCTTTCCGCTTCCGCATGGCTGCCAGTTCCTTCTCCTGCCTGCGGATCTCCCGCTGAAGCTCGGTGGACTGCTTGCTGCCAATGTAGTCGGCGAACTTTTCCGGATGTTCCCGCGCCGCGCTCGTCACCCGGCGCAGGTCCTCCAGTACGATCTCGTCCAGAACACACTCCCGGATGTAGTGGCCCGTGCAGGCTTCCCCGTCCTTCTTGTAGGTGCGGCAGGTAAAGTGATTATAGCTGGCGGACATGGTATGCGCCCGGTGCAGCACCATGTTGGAGCCGCAGTCGGCACAGAACACAAGACCGGAGTACTTGCTCTGTTCTTCCATCTTGGTCAGACGGCGCTTGTTCTTCCGCACTCTCTGTACCATGTCCCAGACCTCCCGCGTAATGAGGGCGGGATGGGTATTCTCAAAGACCAGGCATTCCTCTCTTGGATGCTCGACCCTCCGTTTGTCCTTGTAGGACTTCGTACTGTACTTCATGTTGACGGTGTTGCCCAGATAAATTTCGTTTTCCAGCAGGTTGGCAATGGCGCTGTCAGACCAGTTATACGGGTGTGCGGTGTCCAGGCAAGTATGATTCATGCCGAATCTGGTGTAGGCGTACATGGTGGGCGTCAGGATCTGCTCCTTCTTGAGAATGCGGGCAATTTGGCTGGGGCCACTGCCGCTGGCGCACATGGCAAAGATCCTGCGGACAATAGCTGCCGCCTCATCATCCACGATTAGTTTTTTTGTGCCTGGGTCCTTTCGGTAGCCGTAAGGTGCTCTGGTCCCCAGCCGTTCGCCCCGTTCCGCTTTGGCCTTCAGCACCGCACGGATCTTCCGGCTGGTGTCCCGAATAAACCACTCGTTGAACAAATTCTTGAACGGCATGAGGTCGTTGCTCTCGCTGCTGTCGGTGTCCACATTGTCATTGATGGCAATGTAGCGGACGCCGAACATGGGGAAGCGTTCCTCAATGTAGAGTCCCGTGTGAAGCTGATTTCTACCGAGGCGACTGAGATCCTTGGTCACAATGATCCCGATCTCGCCGTTTTCCATGTCTGAGATCATCTGCTGGAACGCCGGTCTTTGGAAGGTTCCTCCCGAAAAACCGTCATCCACATAGAAGCAGGGGCTGGGGAAATGGTGATCTTCCGCGAATTTCTGCAAAATAGCTTTTTGATTCTGGATCGAGTTCGAATCGCCCTCTATCCCATCATCCTGGCTGAGACGGCAGTACAGGGCGGTTTTCCTGATTTGGTTTGACTGATTCATACAGTCCTCCTTTTCTTTGTCAAACCGTTCAGAGCATTGCGACACCACAATACCCCGAACGGTTTGAATTGTCCAGCACTTTACGCACACAGCTTTCCCTGCTGAAAGTCCAGTTCTGCCAGGGCTTTCAGCTTGTCCTCCACGGTTTCACTGCCATGCCGGGAAAACACGGAGATGACTCGAATCTCCCGCCCGCAGGCTGTCTGCAACCGCTCCACGGTGATATGATGATTGTCGATGGTAATATTGGCTTTTTGCTCCATAGGATCTCCTTGTGTTATTTGGGTTATCGAGTTAGCCCACACGCCGCCTGTGGGACCTCTGCCGGAGGGGATGGGCAAGGACGCTGCCCATTGCGGAAGAACGCCGCACAGGGCGGCACGGGGCGAATGGGCGGGTGTTTACCAACGGCTTTGAACTTCTAAACCGCTTTCGACAATGTTGCCGAAAGCGGTTTTCTGTTTTTTCAGATACCCCCTCACTACCCCTCCCGAAAAAACAGCGTGGTGAATACCCCGGAATCAAAAGTTCCTGTAAAAGATTTAAGGTCAAGGGTGTGCAATAGACACCCTCGCCGTCCAACCTTGGGTGTCTTATTGACACCCAAGGTGAAAAAAATTGGCAGACAGGCTCTTGTAAAGTCTGTCTGCCGATGGTAACATACCGCAAATCGAAGAAGGAGGCTCGGAACATGATGTATGCTGTTTTATCATTGGGGCTGGCGCTGCTGGGCGGGATCGTCCGTCTGGCACAGGTGCTACGGTTGTCTGCGCCGCTGCTGTACGGTGCACTGGTCATCACGGTATTCCGCCCGTGGTATCTGGCCCATACCGCTCTGGCGGACGGCATTTTCCTTGTGCTGGTGGGTCTTGCGGCGCTGTCATGGGTGGTGACGCTGATTCGAGCGGTGCGGGAGACGATCTGGTAAAGTAAGGGTTGGCAAGATTGCCAACCCTTACTTTCAGACAACCTTGTCAAAAAGTCTGACCGGGTTCGGTGAATTCACCGAACCCGGTTTTCAGCGTCTACCGCTTTTGACAATGTTGTCTGAAGCGCTTTAGGGCAGTCCGCTGTGATCGGGTTTGGCAATATGGCCGAACCCGATTTTTGCACTCACATTCTGGCAATTCTGCCGAAAAGTTGCCGCCTGCAGGCGGCATTGGGGACTGGGGCGAGCCCCAGTAAGCGCGTTTGTCATACAAATGCTATGCTTGCGCCAGCGCCGCCACAGGCGGCGTTGGCTTCATACCTGCCAATCCGTGCTGTTGACCAAAGTCGGTATCCAAAGGCCAGAAAGAATCCGTAAAGACTTGAATCTTTGCTCTAACAGAGTTAATATCACACCCACCTGAGAAGTGCCCGAATTGATGCGTTGTGCTTTCTCTTGCACAGGGTATCTTCCAACCGGTAAAATGAAACACATCATACTTCATTATAAGGAGAACTGCCATGGAACAACACTATCTTACCGGCGAACAGATCGCCGCCTTCGCTTCCCACCTTGTTCGGGCGGAACGAACCCCTGCGACCATTGAAAAATACCTCCGAAGCGTGCGGGCTTTCTTCCTGTACCTGGATGGGCGGCCTGTTACCAAAGACGCTGTCGTAGCTTGGAAAGAACATCTGCAAAGCGTGGGTGGCTATTCCCCCTCCACCGTCAACGCATCCATGGCTGCCATCAATGATCTATTTACTTTTCTCAGCTGGCCGGATTGCCGCATCCATTATCTGAAGGTTCAGCATCGTCTGTTCCGGGACGCCGGACAGGAATTGGGCCGTGAGGACTATGAGCGTCTCATCACGGCAGCCCGCGAGTCAGGACGGGAGCGGATTGCGCTGGTCATGGAAACAATCTGCGCCACCGGCATCCGAGTCAGCGAGGTGCGCTATATCACCGTGGAGGCGGCACAGGAAGGCCGTACCACCATCTCTCTGAAGGGAAAGATCCGCACCATCCTGTTGCCGGGAAAGCTGTGCAGGAGGCTGCTGAAATACGCGAAAAAGCAAAAAATTACCTCTGGTGAGATTTTCCTCACCAAAGGCGGAAAGCCCATGGGGCGATGCCAGATCTGGGCGGAGATGAAGCGGCTCTGCCAAAAAGCCGATGTGGAGCCCTCCAAGGTATTTCCCCATAATCTCCGGCATCTGTTTGCCACGATTTATTACCGGGTCTACAAGGACATTGCAAAGCTGGCGGACATCTTGGGCCATTCCAGCATTGAAACCACCCGCATCTACCTGATGACCACAGGACAGGAACACCGGCGTCAGTTGGAACGGCTGCAGCTGGTGCTCTGAAACGGAATCTATATTCCGTTGTGCAATTTTGAAATAGATATGGAAAACCCATTCCTACGTTCCGTATTCTACTCTCCCAAAATCCAATGTGCAAGGATTTTGTCGAAAAACAGGTAAAATAAGCACAAAGAAATGAGCCATGAAGAGGGAATCTGCATGGCTCCTGAAAGAAGCGCCCATTTCTCCTTTGCAAAAAGGGAAATGGGCGCTTGTTTTCTGTTCCAGCCTGCCGAAAGCCCGGTCAGGCTGTTCATGGTTCACATACGGAATATAGATTCCGTTGTATAAAGAGGGAGTTCCATGAAGCGAAGTGTTTTGCCCTGTTGGAGGTTAAGTATCCTGTATAAGTCGGCTTTTCAGCGGTTAGCTGCGGCGATCGTCTCTGTATGCTTTTTTGCAGCAGCTGTGTCTGTACCCGTCATGGCCATCGAGGCGCAGGGGTATACAGACGTGAACCCGGAAAGTATCTGGTACGAGGATATCATGGAGGCCACGGAAGAGGGCATCGTGTCCGGGATCGGAAACGGGCAGTTCGCACCGGACCGCCCTGTGACCATGCTGGAATTTGCCACGATGCTGGGACGTTATCTGAATCGCTTTGAGGGACTGGATGCTTACTGGCTGGAAAGTCCTTTGCTGATGATCAACGCCTATCTGGACGCCAATAACGGTCATGCTGCGGGAGACAGCCTGACAAGAAGAGGTGCTGCCTGTCTTGTATTTGCCGCAACAGCCGCGACGCCGTGGCCGCAGGAAGAGGAACGCTTTGACGATCTGGACAGTCTGTCTGCGGGGGAGCGGAATCAGATCGAATGTGCCGCCGCGCTGGGTCTGATCCCGGATGACGGCACAGGCTTGTTCCACCCGGAACAGTCTGTGACAAGGGCTGAGGCCGTCAGCATGATCCTCTCCCTCCACCATGTGCCAGAGGATACCGAAAGTGCGCTGCGGCCAGCATCTCTGTCCGGTTTTCGCCTTACATATGAAAATGAGGACGCTGTTCGCCGTTCCTTCCGTTCTCGTGTCTACCTCGCGGCGATGCCAGAGGCCGTTCTGGAGGAATTTGCGGAGCGAGACTGGGAACTGCGCTTTATGACCTGCGGTCTGGAAACGCTGAACACGTCCTATGCCGGCGGGCTGGGTGTTACGATCCCATCCGGGAAAACTATCTGCGTGGATGTGAATGCCAGCGCTTTCCTGCGGAATAACACCACCGTTCTCCATGAGATGGGACATTTTGAAGAGCAATATGCGTCGGCACAGGAAGAAGCCGCCATAACGAACGCGTTCCAGAAAGAGCAGGTTCTGATGGCCGCATTTCTGCACAGGGATTACTGTCGAAAGAATGTGGAGGAGTACTTTGCTGAAATGTTCCGCGCCTATCTGCTGGGGAAGGATTTTTCCGAGACGGAGCCGCTGACGTGGTCCGCAATGGAAATGCTGTCCCGGACATGGGAGGCGGACACATGAGCGAAAGTCTGTATGATTTCTGCCAGCAGTATGACCAGCAGTATTTACTGGAGGAATGGGACGATGAGAAAAATCTCCCTCTGACGCCGGATGGAGTGACCCACGGCAGTCATACCGTGGCCTGGTGGCGGTGCGGACGCGACCATTCCTGGCAGGCAGCGATCTACAGCCGCACGATGGGCAGCGGGTGTCCTTATTGCTCCGGGAAGAAGGTGCAGCTGGGATTCAATGATCTGGCAAGCCAGTTCCCGGATATAGCCGCCCAATGGGATGTGGAGAAAAACGCCCCCACCCGTCCCTGTGATGTGGCGTCAGGCAGTCACCGGGCAGTCTGGTGGCGGTGTGAGAAGGGACACAGCTGGCACGCCATCATCCGATCCCGCGTGGCAGGCTGCGGCTGTCCGGTATGCGCCGGAAGGTTGGTGGTTCCGGGAGAAAATGATCTGGCCAGTCTGTACCCGGAACTGATGCAGGAGTGGGATACGGAAAAGAACGGGCCGTTGAATCCGGAACAGATTTTGCCCGGTACAGCACGGAAGGTCTGGTGGCGATGCGCCCTGGGCCATTCGTGGCGTGCGCCGGTTATGCTCAGGACCGTGCAGAAGACCGGCTGTCCCATCTGCGCGGGAAAGGTCGTGATTCCGGGAGAGAACGATCTGGCCAGCCAATACCCGGAGGTGGCACAGGAGTGGGATACGGAAAAGAACGGTACTCTGACGCCGCAGCAGGTGACGGCATCCAGCAATCGTAAGGCATGGTGGCGGTGCCGGTTAGGACACAGCTATGTGGCGGTGATTGCGTCCCGCACCGGAAGAGGTACCGGCTGTCCCTACTGCATGAATCGGAAGGTGCTGTGTGGCTTCAATGATCTGGCAACGCTGGAGCCGGAGGTGGCGAGGGAATGGCATCCAACTCTCAACGGCGCTCTGACGCCGGATAAGGTGACTGCGGGCAGCCACCGGCGAGTCTGGTGGCAGTGCGCCAACGGCCACGTCTGGAAAGCCCTTATTTATTCCAGAGCCGGGGTGCAGAAGTGCGGCTGCCCGGTATGTGCAGGAAAGGTTCGCCAGCCTCGGAGAGCAGATAACGGAAGGGGGCTTGCTGTATGAATCGGTATGCGGCTGCGCTTTTGGAGAAAGCGAGAGACCTATTACCGGCAAGCAGGACTGCCGGCGAACGCTGTGTCCTTTGCGGGCATCCAACTGGGATTCACGCAGAATCGCCGGTTGACCGACGGGATTACTACGTGGAGGGGGCCGGACAGCTTTGTCGGGAATGCTGGCAGGAGCTGTATGGCAGCAGCTAAATCAATGCCTGCTGTAAGGCGGGTTTTAAAATAGATGCTCCAGCGGTGAGTGTGCGGCAAGGAAGAAAAGCCAAGCCGGACATTCATGATTCCAGCCTGCGGAGGCAGGCAGAAACAATATGGATTAAGGAGGAATAAAAATTGAAACGGCGAATATTGGCGAGCTTACTAACGCTTGTCATGATGCTCAGCTTGCTGCCAACAGCGTTGGCTGCGGAAGAAAACGGAACAGACCCCGCTCCTGTAGCATCAGGAAAAGTTTGCCCGGGGATAACCTGGGCCTATGACAAGGGCAGCAAAACGCTGACTGTCAGCGGTGATGGAGACATTACTCTCAGTGACCCGTATTCCGGAGGTAATAATCCCCCCTGGAATGCGTTCAAGACAGAAATCGAACACTTAGTGATCAGCGAAGGGATTACTGGCACGGCCTCAATCAAGGTCTTCGCTGACATGAGCGCATTGCAGACCATTCAATTTCCAAGTACGTTGAAAACGCTTGCCACCGGAACCTTTGCAACGGACACAGCATTGTCATCTGTGGTGCTGCCAAAGACCATTGAGAGTATCGGCAATGTAGTGTTCAGCATGTGTACGGGGCTGACGTCGCTGACGATTCAAAACAGAACAATGACAGTCTCTGCAGAAGAGTGCTGGTCTTCGGATAACCGTAAAGCACCGGACGGGCTGATCGTTTACGGCTACAAGTGGAAGTCCGATGATAATAAGAAAGATGATAATCTGACGGATTTCTATCGGTATGTCCAATGGCAGAACGAAAACAACGGTGGTTCGATCCAGTTTGTTGCTTTTGATGACGCGGAAGCTGCCAAGGGCGGCCTGATCAAAAACGCCGCAGGATCCAGCAGCCAGATCTACTGGGCATTTAATGATGCGACCAAGACATTGACCGTCTCCGGAACCGGTGACATCAACTGGGATGGCAGCCCCGATTGTTACAAGGGTGGCGAAAATCCGCCTTGGAATAAATATAAGTCCCAGATTGAGAACCTTGTGATCGACGAAGGCATCACCGGGACATCCCAAATCAAGATTTTTGCGAACCTTGCAAACCTGAAAAACATTCAATTCCCCTCGACATTCACAAAACTGTACAGCGGAGCCTTCGCCTCGTGTGGGGGGCTGGAATCCGTCACTCTTCCGGAACAGCTCGTCTCCATGGGCGATGTCGTATTCAGCAACTGCACCAATCTGAAAACGCTTGTTGTACAGAACCGTGCACTCAGGACACCGACATCCGGTAATTGGTCTACAGGTACGTACAGCGATCAGCCGGGGAATAAACTTCCGACCGACCTGACCGTCTATGGTTATCGTTATACGGATGACAACAAAGACAAAGATACCACCCTCTATCAGTACGTTCAGTGGCAGAACACTAATCGTCCAGACGGCGATATGCAGAAAATCAACTTTGTCGCGTTTGACGATGCCACATCGGCAAGCAGCGGTCTCATTGTTGGCAGCAACAATATTCTCTGGGTTTTTGACAAGAATACGAAAACGCTTACTGTCAGCGGCGAAGGCAACATTACATGGGATGCCAAGCTGTATAAGGCCGGGGATAATCCTCCTTGGGCAACGTTTATTCCGCAGATCGAGAAGTTGGTGATCGGCGAGGGTATCACGGGCTCGTCGGAGACGAAGCTTTTTGCGAACCTGACCTGCCTGAAGCAGATCAGCTTCCCCTCGACCTTTACAAGCATGGGCGACGGTACCTTTGCGACGGCTTCGGCTCTGGAAAATGTGGTGATTCCCGCAACCGTCACCAAAATGGGACCGGTTGTGTTCAGCGCCTGCGACAGCCTGAAATCGCTGACCGTTCTGAACCGCACCATGCGGATCATAAATGCAGAAAGCGATTGGACAACGGCAGGTCGCCCTGCGCCCCAGAATCTGACGGTTTATGGTTACAAATGGAAGTCTGATGACAAAAAGTCTGATGAAAACCTGACCGATATTTACAAGTACGTCCAGTACAACAATCAGAGGGGCGGCAAGATCACTTTTGTTGCACAGGATGAAAGTGACTGGATGCCAATCGATGCGACGGGTATTTCCTGGAGATACGATGCCGCCACAAAGACGCTTTATCTCATGGGTTCCGGTGAGATCAAGCTGGTCGGTGATCAGTACAAGGCCGGCGATAATCCGCCATGGAGCGCACATTTGAGTCAGGTCGAGAATCTTGTGATCGGTGAAGGCATCACCGGAACCGGAACGCTCAAGATCTTCTCCAGCCTGACAAAGCTGCAGAATGTCAGTTTCCCGTCAACGTTTAAGAAATTGGATACAGGTACATTTGCAACCTGTAGCAGCTTGGAACGCATTGTGCTTCCCGAAACGATTTCTTCCATGGGTTCGGTTGTTTTCAGCCGCTGCAATGCGATGACATCCCTTGTGGTTAAAAACCGCAATCTGTCTGTCCCCGTCGAGACCGAGTGGTCTTCCGACAAAACAATCCCGCAGAACCTGACCGTCTACGGCTATCGGTATACGGATGACACGAGGAAAACGGAAACAAAGCTGTATCAGTATGTCCAGTGGCAGAATAAGAACTACAGCGGCACGATCAACTTCGTCGCTTTCGATGATCCGAACGCCACGGCGGGTCAGATCGGAAATTCTGATACCTACTGGAGATACGACCCCAACACGACTACGCTCTTCATTACCGGCAAGGGCATGATCCCCGGTGGCAGCAGCGGCAACTACCCATGGCAGGCTTATGCCGACGAGATCACGAACCTGGTCATCGGTGATGGCGTGACCGGCACGGAAGCGACAAAGGCTCTGGCTGAACTCTATAAGCTGCGCAGCATCACATTTGGCAAAGACTTTGCAATCTTGGGTGCAGGCACTTTTGCCAACATTCAGACCCTGACGCAGCTGACGCTGCCGGAAACGATCACAACCTTCGGCAGTTACCCCTTCAGCGGCTGCAATGGAATGACCGAACTGCGAGTTGAATGCAGAAACATCCAGGTTGCGGATGTCAACTCTTACTGGAATGCTGCTTCCAGTCAGAAGTTGCCGGAAAATCTCACCGTCTATGGTTATCGCTATACTGCCAAGGACAGTAACGAAGAGACTGCGTTCTATAAGTACATCACGAACAAGAAGAACAATGGTATTAAGTTTGTGGATCTGGATGCAGAAGCCGATCTTTTGGGCGATATCCGCTGGAATTATGACAGCAGCGCAAAGAAACTGACCATCAGCGGCAAGGGTGAGATCCCTGCTGTTGGTGAAGGCACGGCTTGGAGCCGCTATGCAAGTAAGATCGAAGAAATCGAGATCGAAAAGGGCGTTACCTCTATCGCTGCTGGTGCGTTCACCGGAATGCCCATGCTGAAGACGGTTACGATCAACCGGACTGTCACAAAAATTGATGCTGGCGCATTTGATAAGCCGTACAGCAGCAACTTGACGATCAAAGCCAAGCGGAACTCGGTTGCAAAGACCTTTGCCAAGACGAACGGTATCAAATTTGAGGAAATCGTAACGGCGAACATCCTCTTTATTGGCAACAGCTATACCGAGGACGCACGTGAATATCTGCGCTATGTGTTCAACCAGTACGATTTCCCGACGGATATTCATTTTGGCCATCTGTACAGCGGCGGCAAGACGCTGGCGTACTACGCCAACACCGCACGTCAAGAGACGGGCAATAGTAACACCTACGGTGTGGGTGCCTATGATAACGATTCTCCCAGGGCATGGGAGAGTAGTGAAGGCGGCGTTACCTATACAAATACTCTCAATTATTACAAATGGGATAACAATCAGACGACCTTCGCAAGTCAGGGTACAAAGAGCATTGCCTATGCAATGAATGATCAGGATTGGGATATCGTGATCATTCAGGGCCATGACATTGAACAGGCTTATGGCACTGACTACAACAAGAATTTCAAGACAAATCTCGAGTATCTGACAAACTACATCAAGAGTTTCGATCCTACGGTCGAGATTGGCTGGTACATGACGTGGCGGCGTAATGGTGGTGAAGGCCTTGCGCGCCTGCAAGCCTATTGGGAAACCATGCAGAAGACAGTCGCGACAAACGAAAATGTTTCGTTCATCGTCCCCATCGGCACTGCCGTCGAAAACGCCAGGGGCACCTATATCAACCAGTTTAACTACCGTCCTGAATCCCAGAGTAACATCGCAAAAGTCAATCTGTTGACCGGCCAGTCCATCGGTAGCACAATGACGCCGGACAACAACAATGGTATCCAGCGTGACGAAACGCACATGAGTGCGGTTGTGGGCCGTTTCCTCGCCGGCTATACGATGGGCGAAATGCTGGTCAAACACATCAATGGATTGGGCGGCGCACAGTTTACGAACAAGACCGCCATTGAGCAGATTTACTCCTATGATCCGAATATCGGTCTTCTGCCCGCAGAATATGTGCAGACCATCAAAGCCTGCGCAGATGCGGCAATGGCGAGTCCGTACACTGTAACGCAGCTTACAGACCATAAGACGGACCCTGTTCAGGCCGTCAAGACACTGGTGGAGTCTGCCGACTTTACGAACACAGAATGGAACGAGACTTCAATCAAGGCTAAGGCTGAGGCTGTGCTGGCTGAAAAGGCTGGTGCAAAGGTCATCTCTGTCAGCGTTTCCGACAGCACTGCCACGATCACGCTGCGCTATGGCTACTCCACCGCCACGGCAGAGATCACCTATTCGCCCGATGCCGGTGCGGCGCAGTGGACCTCCTACATCGAGTCCACCAAGCTCGGCTCCACCACGGTTCCCGGCTCTGACATGAAGTACAGCGAGGTCCCGGCTATTCAGGCGGCTCTGGCAAAAGGCTACTCCGATATCTGGGCCGCAAAGACGGCTGAGGCAACGAATGCAGCACTGGAAGCATCCAAGGAAAATCTGTTGAAGACCGTTAAGGAATACGTAAAGTATCTTGCTGATACAGTCTACAACAACGGTGCTCCTACCGAGCTGAATGGCAACAGCTATACAGTCAGCAAAGAAACCTATGGTGCTGCCGTCAATGCTATTGACAGTGCAAACAATGTTTCCGGCGTGCTCGATGCTTACGATGCTATGCTTGATACGCAGGTTTGCAGAACCATTTCCAGCGTCAGCATTATGCCCGACAAAGAGAGCATGGTTGGCAGCAGTACGGTAACGTTGACTATCACCAAAGCACCCACTGACGCCGTTGTGAGCGTGACCTGCGATGACAGTACTGTTGCGGTGAAGGACAACGGAGGTGGAACCTATACGGTTTCCCTGCCCAACATCACGAAGACCTACACCTTTACTGCGAGCATTGAGCAGAGTGATACTTACACGGCCGCAAGCACTTCCTGCACCGTCTCTGTGACGCGAAAATCCTCTGGAGGTAGCAGTTCCTCCAGCGGCTCTTCTGGTAGTTATGCTGTGTCCGCACCCAGCACGAAGAACGGCGATGTGACCGTTTCTCCCAAGAATGCCTCCAAGGGCGACCGCGTGACTATCACCGTGACCCCCGATAAGGGCTACGAGTTGGACAAACTCACCGTCAAGGACGCCAGCGGCAATAAGCTCAAGCTGACCGATAAGGGCAACGGCAAGTACACCTTCACCATGCCTGGCAGCAAGGTCACTGTTTCCGCTGAGTTTGTCGAGGAGCAGGCGGCTTCCATCTTTGCGGACGTTCCCACTGATGCTTATTATGCCAAGGCTGTGGAATGGGCTGTGAAGAAGGGCATCACCAATGGCAAGGCCAATGGCCTGTTCGGCTCCAACGATCCCTGCACCCGCGGCCAAATCGTGACCTTCCTGTGGCGGGCCGCCGGTTCTCCCGCACCCAAGGGCACGGCTAAGGTTCCCGGCGATGTGCTTCCCGGCAGCTATTGCTATGACGCAGTGGCATGGGCACTGGAAAACGGCATCACCAACGGTTTGGCTGACGGCACCTTCGGCGTCAACAACACCTGCACCCGCGGCCAGAGTGTGACGTTCCTGTACCGCGCCCTCAAGGGCACCGCCGGCACGACCTCGAGCTTCGCCGACGTTCCCGCGAACGCTTTCTACGCGGACGCTGTGGGCTGGGCGGTCTCCCAAAAGGCGACCGACGGCACCTCCAACACCACGTTCAGCCCCAACGCGGATTGCACGCGCGCGGAGATCGTGACGTTCCTGTATCGCGCCTATCAGGGCAAGTAAAAAGCAAATACTCAGCTTACAAGGCAGGCATCCGGTTTCGGGTGCCTGCCTTGCAGCAAGAGGTACTGCGCAGAGGTTAGATGCCTCGGCAGCAAAATGTTCGTCCCTTTTACGCCAGCAGCTATATCGGCGGGAAAAATATATTAGAGAGAAAAAGGAGAAGTAACATGGCAGTTCGTAGATTAAAAGGTTTATACCTTAAAATCAGAAGGTAAATACTTAGAAGACTACCCTTCGCGTTATGTTGAACAGACAGAGGCACTTTTTGAATGGCGGCAGAGCGCACCGAAGCAGGATATCGAACTTCATAAGAGAGCTGAGAAGTTTTCCGGCCTGTTCAGGGAAGTATCCGCTGGGTAAAGTGCTTTGCTACAAAGTGCCCGGTTTTCCGTGTGAAGCATTGGTTGAGGATACAGAGAATTCGTAAGTGCGTTACTTGCTTTTAACGCAAAATGGGGACGTATATGAGGACATAGTCTTTTCTAACACTTTTCTAACACATTCCGGCAAAAGGCTGTTTTTGGGCACAAAAGCAATCATAATAGAGAAAGTAACGCTCCCAAGATCAAGATGATCTCAGGAGCGGTTTTGCGTTCAGATGACGGCGGTATATGGCCATAAGACAGGTTTAGTAGAATGCTTCTCTTTCTACTCATCCTACGTTGTGGAACATTTAATGGGAAGTGCCTGCCTACTTGGTCAGAATGTTCGGCAGCTGGGCGCGCAGGGCGGCCACGCCCTCGGCAGAGCCGAGGTCATAGCGCTCCACCATGTTCAAAACAGACTGCAAAGAGGTTTTCGGGTTGCACCACAGGTCCGGGGCGTAGCCCTTGCCCTTTTTTGTCACAACATGGAGCAGCATCGGCCCGGGCTGGGCACAGACCGTCTGCAGGATGCGCTCCAGCTCCGGCTCGTTGTGGCCGTCGATGAGGCCGAAATAATGGAACCCCATATCCTCGAAGATCGTGGAGTGATACATGGCCCGGCGCACCACTTTTTTGCTGTTTTGCAGGGCAGTCTTGATGGGCGCACCGACGAGCGGCACTCCGCTCAGAAAGCTGTTGACATTCTCCTTCGCCGTGAAATAACGGGTCGTGGTGCGCAGATGGCCCAGATACCCTGCCAGTGCGCCGACATTGTGGGAGATGGACATCTTGTTGTCATTGAGAATGACCATCAGATTGTCCAGCTTGCCGATGTTGTTCATTCCTTCGTAGACCATGCCGCCGGTAAAGGCACCATCGCCGATGATGGCCACCACATGGCCCGGCTCGCCCTTGAGCTTTTTGGCCCATGCGATGCCGATGGCAACCGAGAGGGCGGTGTTGCCGTGCCCGGCGATAAAAGCATCGTGAACGCTCTCATTCGGGTTTGGGAAACCCGAAAGGCCGTCCAGCTGCCGCAGGGTGCCGAAGCGCTTGTACCGTCCGGTCAGCAGTTTGTGGGTGTAGCACTGATGGCCCACATCGAAAACGAACGCATCCCGGGGGGTCTCAAAGATGCGATGGAGCGCGACCGTCAGCTCGACTGCGCCGAGGTTGGAAGCAAGATGTCCGCCCGTTTTGGATACACTGTCCAGCAGAAATTGACGAATTTCCCCGCAGAGCTGCTGGATCTGCGCACTGTTCAAGCGCTTCAGGTCACTTGGCTGTGAAATATTCTGAAGCAGTGAAGGATGCATAAAGTGACCGTCCTCCTCACATTTCAAATTCCGGATGATTTCAACACAGAAGTCATTTTTGCAGGCAGGGCAATCTCCTGAAAAACCGCCCGGATGGGGCACTGCTTATGAAAACAACTTCTTATTAGAGGTGCATCGGATACAAAAAGCCGACGACGACGCCGACGACCATGCCTGCCATGACCTGCAGCGGCGTGTGTCCGACCATCTCCTTCAGATGCATATTCTGCAGAAAGGGAGCGTTTTTTTCGCTGATGTCGATCCACTCCTCGATCATCTGGTTGAGCACCTTTGCCTGTTCGCCGGTCTCGTGGCGCACGCCCATTGCATCGTGCATGGTGATGATGGCGACTACGCTGGCCACTGCAAAGATAGCCGAGCTGATGCCCTCGCTGCGGGCGGCGGCAATGACCATCGCACAGACCGTGGCGCTGTGGGCGCTGGGCATACCACCATCGCCCCACATCCGTTCGAGCTGGAATTTGCCCAGCAGGATGAAGTTGATGATCGTCTTCAGCACCTGTGCGACGAACCAGCTTACGATGGAGACCGTCAGTATCT
>OGQP01001284.1_pt1 | contig 15089 bp, 14 predicted proteins | sample 1553251 | NCBI WGS metagenome assembly OGQP01 (sample SAMEA2580016, study PRJEB22360) | human gut metagenome | biome: human gut; feature: human-associated habitat; material: faeces | place: Denmark | collected 2008/2010 | reverse complement strand
AACTTTTTTCCCATTTTTTACAATTTTATCATTTTACACAAAACATATGTTTAAATTTATTTATGTAAATCAGGTCATCCACATGGTTATCCTTGTGGATAATGTGGATAAATTTGTGCATAACTTGATTATTGGCGGATTTGCGGATTTTTGTCATGTGGAAAACTTTTTGGAAAGTTTTTCACTTATCCACCATGGTTCGACAAGTTTTGTGCATATTGCCATAATGGTATTTTGGGGCTGCTGATCCCTTCATCTGCATGTTTCCAGCCGTTCTCAAAATACGTCCGGAAAGTATCAAAAAAAGCTCCGGTCCTTTCTCACAATGAGAATTGGATCGAAGCTTTTTCTTTTGATCAGACAGATATTTATCTTACAGCAGTCCCTTCTCACGGATCAGCTTTAAAGCGCCTTCATCGGCCACTACCGTCACATCCGGGTGAAGCTGCAGGATAGATGCCGGCACGTTGGGCGTAATCGGTCCGTAGAGAGATTTGTAAAGAGCATCTGCCTTTGCCTCTCCGGTAGCGACCAGAAGGATTTTCTTTGCAGTCATGATGTTTTTGATACCCATGGTATATGCCTGCTTCGGCACATCATCCATAGTCTCAAAGAATCGTGCATTTGCCTTGATGGTGCTCTCCGTAAGGTCTACGCAGTGAGTCTCCTTCTCAAATGCTGCACCCGGCTCGTTGAAGCCGATGTGGCCATTTCCGCCGATTCCAAGCAGCTGCATATCGATACCACCCACGCTGCGGATGATCTCATTGTAATCCGCACAGGCTTTCTCACTGTCCTCTTCCAGTCCGTTTGGCACATAGGTTCTTGCCTTATCGATATTTACATGGTCAAACAGATTTGTGTTCATAAAATAACGATAGCTCTGATCGTTATCTCCGGAAAGTCCTTTGTATTCATCAAGATTTACGGATGTGATCTGCGAAAAGTCCAGATCTCCTTTTTTGTACCACTCGATCAGCTGCTTGTACATTCCCACCGGTGTGGAGCCTGTAGCAAGTCCAAGAACAGCATTTGGCTTCATGATGATCTGTGCAGACATGATGTTTGCCGCTTTTCTGCTTACGTCATAGTAATCTTTTCCTGTATAAATGATCATAATCTTTTTCCTTCTCCTTATGGTAAAAAAGAACAACCGGATAACTGAGATTCACATATCTCCTGATTTTCCTGTTGTTCTTTTTTATTATTGATTCGTTTTTTTACTCAGCCATCTCTACTTCGAGAACATAGTCTACCGGGTCAGGAAGTACCGGGTCAGGTCCCAGATCAACGAATGCGATATCCGGGTAATCGCTGTGCATCCATGCGTTGGAGATCGGCACCTCATGTCCGTCATCCAGCGCACGCACCTTCACGATCTTATCCTTATCAAATCCCAGAAGCGGAAGTGGTCCCAGTGTATTCTCATAAATATGCACATAGTATTTGTTTCCGTTTCTGGTGATACGTCCGTAATCCGGCTTCGGAATGTTTTCAGCCGGTACACAGCCGTAGATACTGTCATGATTCTTATCCATCCAGCGGCCGATCTCAGCCAGGATCGCAGAAGATTCCTTCGGGAATTTACCTTTGGCATCCGGTCCTACGTTCAAGATCATATTTCCACCCTTGGAAACACACTCTACCAGCTTCTTGATCAGCATGGAAGCAGGTTTGTAATAGTGGTCATTTGCGCAGTAGCCCCAGTTATTGTTCATGGTGAAGCATGCTTCCCATACCATCGGATTCCCTTCTTTGTCGCAGATTCCTTCCGGCGGGATGATCTGTTCCGGGCTTATAAAATCGCCATGATACGGTGTCGGATCGCATTCATACAGAGATCCTCTTCCCTCACCACTGACTTCCAGACGGTTATCAATGATGATTCCCGGCTGTAATCTGCGGACCATATCTATCAGTCTGGTTGCTCCCCATTTCTCGCCTCGCATATCGTCATAGGAAAAGTCAAACCACATAATATCGATTTTTCCATAATTTGTGCAGACCTCTTCCACCTGATTGTACATATACTCTATATAACGAGAAAAATCTCTGTTTTCATTACTGCATTCCGGATGGTTTCTCATAGGATGGATGCGGTCTCCGTAATGAGGATAGTCCGGATGATGCCAGTCAAGTAAGGTGAAATACAGACCGACTTTCAGACCTTCTTCGCGAAGAGCTTCCACATATTCTTTGATCAGATCTCTTCCTGCAGGTGTATTGGTAACTTTATAATCTGTGTATTTACTGTCAAATAAACAGAAACCATCATGGTGTTTTGCAGTCAGAACCACATATTTCATACCTGCTGCCTTTGCCTCTTTTGCCCACTGTTTCGGATTATAGTCTCTGGCATCAAATTCTTTCATAAACGGAAGGTATTCTTCCTCAGGCATCTCCTCTGTACTGCGTACCCATTCTCCTCTTGCAGGAATAGAATATAATCCCCAGTGGATAAACATTCCGAAACGGGCATCCTGATACCATTTCATACGTTCTTCATATTCTTTTCTGTTAAACTGATACATGATTTTTATCTCCTTTATGTAAATGCAAATTCAATATCCAATCCTTTACATCTATACAATAATGTAATCCGGCAATACCAGAAGATGCTCACAGGTGTCATCTCCGGGCATCTTATTTATCGCTCTGTTACATTAATCTAAGCAGCATATCCCCGGTTCCTACATTGTAACCGCTGGTCGCATAAATCCCATTCAGGGTTCCATTCGTCACAATAATCAGCGGAAGTTTGTCCGGATCTACGTACATACGCCTTCCCAGAGTATTGATAATCTCTGAGAAATCATCATAATAAATCTGAATATTTTTTAACTTTGCAAGTGCTTTGGACAGTGTCGGTGTCTCCAGTGCTTCTTTGCTTCTCACTACAAAAATAATCTGCTCTGCATATCCTGCGAAAGCCTCTTCCTGCTCCATCATTTCATTTAAAATATGCTCAGTAGGCTCTTTTTCTTCTTCCAGAAACATCAGGATATGTTTCCCGTCTGCTGTAAGGTCAGATGCTTTCACCTCTGTACCATCCTCAGTTTTCAGCATGAATTCCGGCATGGAAATATTCTCCAGCATATCCTCCAGGTCTGCTTCCCTGAGTACCAGCTCGATCTCCTTTGTCTCTCCGGGCTGAATTTCAAAATGATATTCATTTGCAAACATATTTCCATTTGGAAGTCTGTTTGAAGTAAGAATCCTGTAGTTTCCGGATTCCAACGGCAGATTCAGGATCTGATCTTCGAAATTCTCTGCTCCCAGTTTCAGTGATGTATATCTTCCATTCTCCAGTTTTGCAATACTCCAGTTCTGGAAATATTTCCACTGTACAGTCTCTCCTGCTTTCAGGATCAGAGTACAGTTCTTCTCTGTTCTTGCAAGCACAGGAACGAATCTTCCGTTTTTCATATATTCCATAGAACGATCATGTGGATTCAGTCTTGCCGCTACTCCAAGGGTTCTCGCTATTGCAACAAACAGGATTTTCTTTGACAGGAAGCTTCCTGTACAGGTCCTTATGCATCCTGCCGGTGTTGTGATCACACTGGAACGCTCTTTCTCCGGTCTGGAAACAATTGCCTTCTCGATCAGATTCCAGATTCTGGAAGGATCATCTCTCAGCTCCTGTTTCTCAGTTCTGGAAAAATGCTTCTTAATCTCTCTTCTGTATTTCTGAAGAACTTCATCATCTACTCTTGGATTTAACACATAAGATACAAAGGTATCCTTTTTCATCATACCATGATATGGGATTGCCAGCTCCAGGTGTTCCTCCAGAACGTCACTGATACAGTCAGTTCTGTCTTTCTCTGTGAGAACCCTCAGGAGATCTTCTCTGTATGAGGCAGCAATGGCTTCTTCTATCCTGTTTACCTTTTTTTCCAGGAAACGTTCACATTCCGGATTTGACCAGTTTCTTACTTTCTGCTCTCTGTGTGCATTGGCTGCTGTCAGACGCTTATTCCCCTTCGCCTTCTGTTCTAAAGTCGGCATGTCTGTGTTTACAGGTGCATCATGAGGAGCAAATATATCTGCTGCTGTCCACTTTTCTGATTCGCCGTCATTTCTTTCGTCCTGCGGTACCAGACAAAGTTCACAGTTATCTTCTTTCTCAGTGTTCATAACTGTTTCCGCATAGAACCACTCGCCGTCAGAACACATTCTTGCGGAAATATGCAGACTCCCAAGTCCTGTTGTCAGTCTGGCAGTTCCCTTACTGTCTGTTTTCTTCTCTGCGATCGGTGCATACTCTGAATAGTTCAGTACCTCAAAGGAAACCTCAGCTCCCTCTGAGGGTAACCCCTGCGCATCCTTTACTGTTACTGTAATTTCTTTGGTTACTGCATACCTCTTCAATTCATTCAGCATGGTCACCATACCATCTGTGCCGATCACCTCACCTTCCGGGATTTTGGTGTCAAACACACGTGAATGGATCATCATTGCTCTGGAAGAAGCGTTTGTAAACCATCCTTTATTCAGGATTTCTTCAGGCTCACAGGCTCCGAGGAAATACCATTTACCGTCACACCAGATCTCTACCCAGGCGTGATTGTCATCGCAGTGAGACCACTTCGGCGCATATACCTGACGGGCAGGTACGCCTACGCTTCGCAGTGCATTTACAGTGAATACAGACTCTTCACCACATCTGCCATTTCCTCTGCGGTATACAGAAATCGCAGATAAAGTACGGTCATCTGTACAATGATAAGTAGCTTCTTCGGCACACCAGTAATTCACTTCTAACGCTGCTTCTCTGAAGTTCATTCCCTGTATTCTGCTTCCGATTTCTGCGCGGAAATAAGTTCTGCACTGTGCGATCTCCTCCTCATTTACTCTGTGAAACAGCACATAATTCAGGAAGATTTCTTCAGGAAGGTCTGCGACCTGCGGATTCTCTTTCCAGAGCCTCACACCATTCTCCGCATAGTCCAGAAATACTTCAAACGGATAATTGCCAATGTCACTGTACGGCATAAACGCATATAAATATTTACATGCAAGTGCCACTTCCTCTGTACATTTCTGTAATTTTTCGTCTACAGGCGCAAAAACCCGGGGCAGGTTTTTTGCCTGCTCCAGGTAGTTCTCTTCAATTCGGCCCCTGTTCTCTTTTAAAAAAACTCTCGGTTCTGCCATTATAATTCCTCCAGAACTTTCTTTGCGGCACGGATATTATCTACATCCGTACGCCATATCTCATATTCGCTCAGCATCGGAAGTCCCATATTGACTCCATCCTTGCGAAACTGCATCTCACTGTCAATGACTCTCTTTCCGGTCATATGATAAGCCCTGACTCCTGTAAGCGGATAAAGCTGGCGGATCACTTCTGCTCCCACGCCGCTTCCTGCCTGGATCGTGATACGTCCCTGACTCTTCTCTACCAGTTCCTTCAGCAGATCTGCCCCCTGCAGACATACATTACGCTGACCTGAAGTAAGGATCGTATTGATTCCCAGTGAGATTGCCTGTTCCATTGTTTCTATTGGATCCACACATACATCAAAAGCTCTGTGAAGAGTCACCGACATATCCCCTGCCGCCTCCATCAGCTCTTTCATCTGTTCCATGTTTAATGTGCCATCCGGCTTCAGCACCCCAAATACAACACCTTCGGCACCCATTTTCCTGAAATCTTCCACTGCATGCTTTATCATGGAAAATTCTGCATCTGTATAGCAGAAATCTCCAAAACGCGGACGGATCAAAGCATGGATCCTGATATCCGAACGCTTTCTTATTTCATCAAAAAGCCACGGTCCCGGAGTGGTTCCGCCGATGATCAGGTTACCGCAAAGTTCCAGTCTGTCTGCGCCTCCTTCAACCGCTGCCATAGCAGATTCTACAGAATCTACACAGGCTTCCAAAATATATTCTTTCACGTACTTGCCTCCATCTTTTTTCATTTAAGCCAGACAGATCATCCTTTCTGCTGACTGATTTAACCAGATCAGATAAGTCCCCCGAAGACTTACCTGCATCAGAACAATTTTCCCCCTGCTCTCTCCAGTGTACTCACGATCGTATCATCTGGAAATTCATCCGTAACAATTCCGCTGATATCATCGAAGTATGCATATTTATAGGAATCATTGAAATAGAATTTATCCCTTTCCATAACAACATATTTATGTCTGCTGCTGTGCACGGCTGCTTTCTTTGTCAATCCGTCCTCTACCCCCAATGTAGTAATTGCACAATCAGTCATATCCACACCGCAGCTTCCTATAAATGCACGGTCAAAGCTATACTGCTTGATCACTTCTATCGTTGCAGCTCCCATAAATCCGTTTACTGTCTGGTACATTGTTCCCCCTGTACCGATTGCAGTAATGGACGGATTTGTGGCAAGGATCTGCAGGATATCTATCATATTGCTCACCACTACCACACGCATATTTGACGTGGCAAGAAGCTTTGCCAGCTCGATATTTGTGGTAGAAATATCAAGGAAAATCGTTTCGTTATTCTTAATCAGTTTAAATGCTTTGGCTGCAATTGTTCTCTTTTTGTCAAGGTTAAACTGGCGTCTGTCTACTACGTCTCTTTTCAGCGGATAATCCTGTGAAAGGATTGCGCCGCCGTAGGTTCTCTTTAACTTACCGGCGTTTTCAAGAATCTTAAGATCTTTTCGGATACAGTCTTCTGTGACCTGAAACATTTCACTTAATTCCTTAACCTTGACTTTTCCGTTTTCACGAAGGCATTTCTCTATTGCGCTTTGTCTTTCCTCAGTAAACATAGCCCCCTCTTTCCTCATCCATTCATGATAACCTGTATCTTTCAGTGAATCCTGTTTTCTTCACTGTTCATCTTCAGGTGTAATATTGTTATTTCGGAATTCCTATTCTGTAAGTTCCGGATAATGACATTTTACAATATGACCCGGTGCAATTTCAACAGGTGTCGGCACCTGTGTCTTACATTTTTCTGTACAATGTGGGCAGCGTGTATGGAACAGACATCCGCTTGGCGGATTACTCGGACTTGGAAGATCACCTTTTAATGTAATACGCTCTTTCTTCACTTCCGGATCCGGGATCGGAACTGCGGAAAGAAGTGCTCTTGTATATGGATGTCTCGGGTTTGCATACAGTTCTTTCTTCGGAGCTGTCTCTACGATCGTACCCAGATACATAACACCGATCCTGTCTGAAATCATCTCAACGACACTCAGGTCATGGGAAATGAACAGATAGGTAAGATTAAAGTCTTTCTGTAACTGCTGCAGAAGATTTAATACCTGCGCTTGGATAGAAACATCAAGGGCAGATACCGGTTCATCTGCAATGATCAGCTTTGGCTGCACTGTCAGTGCTCTGGCAATTCCGATACGCTGGCGCTGACCACCAGAGAATTCATGTGGATAACGCTCTCCATGAGACGGACTTAATCCTACAGTGCCGAGAAGTTCATGTACTTTCTTAAGACGCTCTCCTGCACTCATATTTGTGTGGATCAGAAGTGGCTCACCGATGAGATCCTGAACTTTCATTCTCGGATTCAGGGAACCGTACGGATCCTGGAAAACCATCTGAATATCAGAACGCAGCGGACGCATTTCTTTCTCGGAAAGTCTGGAGATTTCTTTTCCTTCAAACCAGATCTCACCGGAATCCGGTGTGATCAGATGATCGATCAGTTTACCTGTCGTAGATTTCCCGCATCCGGACTCACCTACCAGAGAGAAAGTTTCACCCGGATAGATATCGAATGATACATCATTTACAGCATGGACAAATTTTTTCTTGCTGAACATTCCTCCGTTTGCCTGGAATGTTTTCTTCATATTCTTTACTGATAATAACGGCTCGCTCACAGGTTACGCCTCCTTTCCAGTTTTGTTGAGCAGATGGCATCTGCATTTTCTGGTGCCTGCTTCGTTGATATCTGCAAGCTCCGGCTCCTGCTGATGACAGATATCCATTGCATATTTACATCTCGGTGCAAACTTACATCCTTTCGGCATTACGGACAGATCCGGTACGCTTCCCGGAATAGACGGAAGAGATTCCACACCACTTCCAAGTTTCGGTACAGAACCAATCAGCCCCTGTGTATATGGATGTTTCGGATCTGCAAAAAGTTCCTGCACAGGCGCTTCTTCTACAATTCGGCCGGCATACATAACAACAACTCTGGAACACATTTCAGCAACAACACCAAGGTCATGTGTAATCATCAAAATACCTGTATTCTTCTTTGCCCTGATGTCCTCCATCAGCTCCAGGATCTGTGCCTGAATGGTAACGTCAAGGGCTGTAGTCGGCTCATCCGCAATAAGAAGCTCCGGCTCACAGGACATTGCCATAGCAATCATAACACGCTGGCACATACCGCCTGAAAGCTGGTGCGGATAACTCTTTAATGTCATATCCGGTTCAGGGATACCTACTGATCTCAGTACTTCGAATGCTCTGTTGTGCGCTTCTTCTTTTGAGAAATTGTTATGGAGCAGGATTGCTTCTGTCAGCTGTTTCTCAATTCTCATACATGGGTTCAGAGAGTTCATCGGCTCCTGGAAGATCATGGCAACTTCACGTCCTCTGATCTTTCTCATGCCTTTTTTATCTTCTTTGAGAAGATCCTTGCCATTAAGCAGGATCTCACCGTTGGAAATCTTACTGTTACGTGCCAGAAGTTTCATAATGGAAAGGGAGGTTACGGATTTACCGCATCCGGACTCTCCTACCAGACCAAGAATCTCACCCGGCTGAATGGAGAAACTTACATTATTAACTGCTGTCACCCATGTTTTATCTCTTTTAAACTCCGTACGGAGGTTTTTTACTTCTAATAATTTTTCTGCCATGGTTTCTTCCTCCTAGTTCATCTTTGGATCCAGGGTATCTCTGAGACCGTCGCCCAGCAGGTTGAATGCCAGAACTGTAAGGAAGATCAGAATACCAGGGAACAGTACCATGTGAGGAGCTGTATTCAGATAGTTACGTCCTGTGGAAAGCATGGAACCCCAGTCAGGCTCTGTAACATTTGCACCGAATCCCAGGAAGCTTAAGGATGATGCAGCAAGGATTGCAGTGCCTACACGCATGGTAAAGTTAACGATCATAGACTGGATCGTACCAGGGAAAATATGTACAAACAGGATTCTTGTGTTTGAACATCCCAGGGAACGGGCAACCTCTACATAAGGAGCCTGCTTTACGGAAATCGTCGCGCTTCGTATGATTCGTGCGAAGGACGGCACTGTAAATACCGCAACTGCGATCATAACGTTTACCATACCCTGTCCGATGATGGCAACAACTGCGATAGCCAGCAGGATATCAGGGAAAGCGAAAAGTACATCACAGCATCTCATAATCAGGGCATCGATAATTCCGCCGTAGAAACCTGCGATCAGTCCGAGAACAACACCGATAGCCGTACCAATAATCGTCGCTGTCAGCGCGCATGTAAGAGAAAGTCTGGTACCAACCATCAGACGGGAGAAAACATCCTGTCCGTATTCATTGGTTCCCCAAATGTGGGCTGCGCTTGGCCCCTGCATCATAGCTGTGTAATCCGGTGCCTGCGGATCATACGGAACTACATACGGTCCGATGATTGCCATTAAGATAATAAAAACTATAAATGCCAGAGAAATCACTGCTGTTTTTCTCTTCATGAATTTCTTGACAAATTCTTTGAACTTGCTCTGTGCCTTAGGGAGTTCTTCGGCAGCAGCAAGGTTAATATTTGATGTTGTGTTCTTATCTGCCATCTTCTCTCCTCCTCTACTCATAACGTACTCTTGGGTTAATCACGCCATAAAGAACATCTACGATCAGGTTGATCAGGATATATTCTGTAGCAAAGAACAGAAGTAATGCCTGAACAACTTTGTAATCTCTCATCTGGATGGAGTCTACCAGAAGACGTCCAAGTCCGGGGATGGAGAATACTGTCTCTGCCATAACAGATCCGGAAAGGAGACCACCGATCTGAAGTCCGGCTACTGTTACGATCTCGATCAGAGAGTTCTTAAATGCATGGCGCATAACAACCAGTGATTCAGAAAGACCTTTGGCACGTGCGGTACGCACATAGTCCTCACGCATGGTCTCAAGCATGGAAGATCTGGAAAATCTGGCAAGTACGGCCATGATTCCTGCTCCCATTGTAAGTGATGGAAGAATATAACTCTTCCAGGTTTCCAGTCCACTGGTTGGAAGCCATCCCAGGCTTACTGAAAAAAGCTGAATCAATTCCAGACCTAACCAGAAGCTTGGAACAGATATACCTGCGATTGCTATGATCATACCTACATAATCAAGAATTCTGCCATGAAATACGGCAGCGATGATACCGATTGCAATACCGATGATTGCAGCCCATATCATGGATGAGAATGTCAGCATGATAGTTGGTTTCAGTCTTGGTGCGATTGTCTCTGTTACGGTTTTACCGTTTTTGATAGAGCTTCCCAGATCTCCTGTAAAAAGACCTTTCATATATTTACCATACTGTACAAGTAATGGCTCATCCAGTCCCAGCTGCTCACGTACAACTGCCACATCTTCCTTTGTTGCATCCTGACCGGCTACCAGTCTTGCCGGATCACCGGGAATCATATGGATAAACATAAATACTACAAATGAGATAACCAGAAGCAGCGGGATCGTACTTGCCAAACGTTTACCTAAATAACGTCCCATATTTTTCCTCCTTATCATTTTCTTACCTGTTGTTTATATTTGATGCTTTATAGTCAGAGAACTGCCATAGTAAATCTTATGGCAGTTCTCCGGTTCGAACATCTTTGTCCTGTATTCACACTGCCGTATCGGCAGTATTTTATGGAATTGCTGCAATTTCAGATCAGGCAGCCAGATTTATGTTCTTCGCAGCCTGTTCTCAACCCCATTACTTACTGTGCTAAAGTTGCATTTGCGAAGTTAAATGCTCCGTCCGGAGATACATATACGCCAGACAGATAAGATTTTGTAGAATAGATGATCTGGTCATTGCCAAGGAATAACCACGGGCATGCTTCCCATGCGATCTTCTGAGCATCGCTATAGTATTTAGCCTGTTCTTCTTCGTTAGCTGTTGCAAGACCTTCGTCCATATCTTTATCAAAATCAGCATCATTGAAGTATGCTGTGTTTGCACTTGTCGGAGGGCACATTGTGCTGTAAAGCAGGGAACGTAAAGAACCATCCATTGTGAAGTCAGATGCAGACCAGTTTACATACCACATATTGATCTCAGCATCTTCTTTGTCAACATAAATCTTGTCACTTACAGTTGCAGGCTCCATTGGCTGAACGTCAACTTCGATACCGATCTGAGCAAGCTGCTGGGAAATAAATGTCATACCTTTGATTTCCTGTGTTGTGTTATCGCCCCACAGAGTAAGTTTGAATCCGTCTTCGTATCCGGCTTCTTTCATAAGTTCTTTTGCTTTGTCTACATCATATGTGTAAGCTTCCTGCTCTTCATATCCACCGATGATAGATGGAACTACAGATGTAGCCGGTTTTCCGTATCCGGAATACATTAACTGGATGTATGCATCTTTGTCGATCGCATAGTTCATAGCCTGACGTACTTTTACATCAGAAAGCTGTTCCAGATCCATGTTCAGAGTTACATATCTCATGATGTTAGAGTCTGTTGTAAGGATATTTACATCGTCTGTTCCTTTGATTGCTTCGATCTGGTCAGACGGTGTAGGATAGATGAAGTCTGCTTCACCTGTCTGAAGCATAGCTGTACGTGCACCTGCTTCCGGAACCTCTTTGATTGTTACAGTGTCAACACCCGGTTTGTCTCCCCAGTAATCATCATTGCGCTTAAAGCTTGTGTGGTCTCCCTCTTCCCATTCTGTACATACATATGGGCCGGTTCCGCATGGATGGTTCATGATATCATTGCCATACTCTTCAAGAGCTGCAGGGCTGATGATACAGAACTGTGTCAGACGGTTGATAAATGGTGCCCATGCCTGTGTCAGTTTGATAACCAGTGTGTAATCATCCGGTGTTTCAATGCTGTCTACACGAGGTGTTTCAGATCCGTCTTCGTTAGTTACAATAAATGTTCTTCTCTGACGAAGATTGTTGTCTTTGTTAACTACACGATCGTAGTTTGCTTTAACTGCTGCTGCATTGAAGTCTGTTCCGTCCTGGAATTTAACGCCCTGACGAAGTTTGAAAGTATAAGTAAGAGAGTCATCGGAAACTTCCCATGATTCAGCAAGTTTGCCTGTTAATTCCTGGTTCTCATCAAAAGAAACCAGTGTCTCGTATCCCGAGACATACGAGCCAAAATTCCATTGCCAGAGATTGCGTTTGTATCCGGAATGTTTGCCGGGTCCATGGAACTTACGCTTCCTTCGATTGCGATCACCAGATCATTGTCGGATGATTTGGAATCTTCATTTGTGGCTTTGAGAATATAGCCGTCATCATCTGCTGCAAATGCTGTAGCGGACATGGAAACTGTCATTACTCCTGCAAGAGCTGCTGCCATAACTTTTTTGTACATTTTCATAGTTTTCTCTCCTTTTCTTTCTGTACATTGTTACTTAGTTACAATCACGAAGTTAATTTTGGGTACAAAAAAAGTGTTTTTATATTTTTGCGTCTTTGCAATGTATAAAAATCGTGCAGCAATCCATTTACTTACATGCGCCTTTGCATCTTCATAAAAACACTTAGTTGTTTAACTTGACTCCAGTATAGCAATCTGTTGTCCTATTGTCAATTATTTTGTCGTATTTTATATTATTTTGGTGGTATTATACCAATATCTGACAGTAAAATTGGTATAAATCACTATCGATCAAGGATTATTTATTCTTGTTTGGTATTATTTGGCTATAATCTGTACAAACAATAAATCCTCTAAACCTTATAGTTGGTTCAGAGGACTTATGTTGTTATCATATCTGTTTCTTCACATGAACCTGTAACTGATTGTACGGGATTTCAATTCCGTTTGCATCAAATGCTTCTTTAATCAGTTCATTAAGCCGCCACCTGGCAGGCCAGTATTTCTCCGTAGCCACCCACACACGCAGGCCCATGACCACTGCGCTCTCTCCAAGCTCATCTACAAACACCACCATTCCCTGGTCGTCTTTCGTATCTTCATCATTATGAAGGATTTCTTCCAGGATTGCTTTTGCTTTCTTAATGTCTGAATCATAAGAAATTCCTACTTTGATCTCCAGCTTACGAAGATCTCTGGCAGTTACATTTGTAATAATGCTGCCGGACAGCGTTCCATTTGGGATTACAATGTGTTTGTTATCTATGGAAATCAGAGTTGTATAACAGATTTCTATTTTGTATACAGTTCCTTCGCACCCATTCTGCTGTGCGATAATGATATAATCCCCCACCTGAAATGGTTTGAAGATCAGAAGCATGATCCCGCCCGCGATATTTGCAAGACCGCCCTGCAATGCAAGACCTACCGTTACACCAGCAGTACCAAGCAGTGCTGCAATAGAGGATTCCCTTACACCAAAATGAGTGGCAATGCTAAATACCAGCAAAATGTAAAGTACAATTCTCAACAGCGACCCTGTAAACTGGATCACACCTTTGTCTACAGACGCACGCTCCATGGACTTCTTTATGAAAGAAACAAACCACTGGATCACTTTGCGCCCGCCCACAAATACCAGCAATGCCATTACTACTTTCAGTCCCAGTTTCGTCAAAGCCGGAAGATAGTCTGAAAAATACTGCTTATAGCTGTAATATAAACTTTTTGCCTCCTGAATTTCCTGGTCCAATATTTTTCACCTGCTCTCTTATATTTTTGTCATGTATTATTTTTCTGCCCTTCTTTCATTTAACAGGCAGCTTTTCATATAATATCAGGGTTAAAAGATGTCTTTCCCCTGACTTGATATCTACGAATTACTCCGCTGCTTTGCAGATTCCGCAATTCTCATATAAGAGTAGCATAACATACCTCATTCTCTGTAACAATCAATTTTATTCGGGCAAAAAAAGAAAGCGGACAATATATCCGCTTTACTGACACAGGATTTCACGCTCTGATGAGCTAAAATCAATATGCATTATTTATAAGGATTGCTATAAGCGCAGAATAATACCCTCATTTCCCGAAAACAGAAAATAAATAATTAGTTGAATAATCAGTATCGCTGGAACTCCTGTCTTAAATTTCGGCTTTCTTGTTTTATGATGAAATACCTTCATACCGGCCAGAGCTCCCACTGACCCTCCGATCACCGCCAGAAATATCAGCTGCGCTTCCGGTATGCGCCACTGTCCGGCTTTTGCCCTGCTTTTATCCAAGCCATAGATAAAAAATGTGACTACATTAATGATAATCACATAAATATATAGAAGATTTGTAGATGTCATCTGCACCTGCGAATTCCTTTCTTTAATCTTAACATGCCAGACCTGCGATCACTGATTCAAAATCCTCATCATAACCATCATATTTAAGTTCCAGAGGTTCTTCCACATCAAGGCTTAATACTCCGAGAATAGATTTGGCATCAATAAAAATTTTTCCTTTAGATACAATGTCAATATCAAATGGACATCTGACTGCCGCACAGACCAGTTTCTTTGCTGCCTCTACGTCATTAATCTTAATTGTCTTATTTGCTGTTGTCATATTCGGTAATCTCCCTTCCCTTTTGGTCTCCGTCCTATTGTCAGGACTTTTATATTGATTTTTTGACCCAGTCGTATTATACTGATTCACACATTGATATACAAACGTTATTTTTCTATATCAGATATTCTATTTTTATATAGCATAAGGAGCCGACTGTATCATGATTCTTGATTATTATCGTATTTTTTACTATGTTGCCCAGTATAAGAGTTTTTCCAAAGCAGCCGACGTTATGGGAAACAATCAGCCTAACATTACCCGGTGTATGAATATTCTGGAGAATGAGCTGGGATGTAAACTTTTTATCCGTTCCAATCGCGGAGTACAGCTGACCATTGAAGGAGAAAGACTTTTTGAACATGTATCAATTGCAATAGAACAGCTTGTATCAGGAGAAAATGAACTTCTCAAAGATAAAGGTCTGGAAAGCGGACTTGTAAATATTGGTG
>OGQP01001278.1_pt1 | contig 15109 bp, 10 predicted proteins | sample 1553251 | NCBI WGS metagenome assembly OGQP01 (sample SAMEA2580016, study PRJEB22360) | human gut metagenome | biome: human gut; feature: human-associated habitat; material: faeces | place: Denmark | collected 2008/2010 | reverse complement strand
CCGGTACAGCCACGAAATCAGCGGCCGCAACCGCAAAGATCTCTTATTCCGACAATACCTTGCATGTAAAAGATCTAGCCGGTTATACCGGTTACATCACGAACACCGCAGGTTCTGTAGTATCTACTTATGCGATCACCTCTTCTGATGACGTGAAAACAGTAAACTTGAATAAAGGTGTTTATGGCTTTACAGCGGTAAAAGGTACAGAGAAAGTCTCTGTTAAGTTTGTTGTGAAGTAAATCATCTCTTGATTTCGCTAGAGTGCTCTCTCTTGCTCTTGAGAGTACTCTAGTGTTACAGATTCCGTGAAAGATGTATGATCTTACGGCGATAAGATTATACATCTTACAACGGCAAGATCATACATCTTATAATGGTAAGATCATATATCTTTTATCGAACTACAAGCTAGCTTTTGGATTAATTTCCGTTCCTTGCGGCGATCCCGGAGTATATCACCATAATACCATGCCATTGTTTTTTCATTGAAAGCTTCACGTGTAGCTGTGCTGTGTTCCCTGTATTATAATGTATGTAGTTGCTGATTTTTTTATTTCTTTCCAAGAAAATTTTCTTTTCATATGATCGAATATAAAAGCTACGATTATACAAGAACCATCCCTGTGGATGATTATATCTTACGTTATCGGGATGAGCGGCGTTTCATGGCCTATTGCCGGGAGTGTCGTAGGTATGGAAACAGTTGGAGTTGTCCGCCTTTTAATGATTCGGAGGACTATTTATCCGGTTTTCGGAATCTATTGATTGTTTGTACGCGGATTACTCCTGTCGTATTGGATGTGCCGGATGCGGTGGAAGCGGGGCAAGAGTTGATGCATAGGGAAAGGAGCCGATTGGATAAACGTCTTCTTGCGTTGGAGGAGGAATATAATGGGCGGGCGTTTTATGCCGGTAGTTGTATACTTTGCCCTTGGGAAGAGTGTACACGTAGATCTGGTAAGGCTTGCCGCTACCCCTTGCGGGTTTGCCGTTCCCCGAATAAAGCTTGCGGATTCGTCGTTCCCTTGAGGCCTGTGGGTTCGATCTGGGACGTACTACCTCGGAGTTGTTCGGTATAGAGATGAAGTGGTCCGAGAATCGGAATTTGCCGGAATATTTACTTTTGGTTAGTGGATTCTTATATGATTGGGAAACCCCGATTTGGTAAGTTAACTTACTTTGCCATTTAAGTTAACTTACTTTGTCGATGGAGTTAACTTACTTTACCGATGAAGTTAACTCCGTGAAATGGAGGAGTGGTACGGCTAGGCTTTATTCGGTAACCTCCCAGCATTTCCATCCTTTATTAGCGCAGATATATACAATGTACGAGCGTACATTATATACAGGGAATTTCTGTTTGGTATCCTTGGCGTAAGCACGTACTTGCGCCACGTCCTCGGGGCGGGGATCGTTTAGCGCCAGCATGTGTTCGGCCTCTTTCGCCTTGAAATACTTGAATTCCACCAATCGGTCATCTTTATAATAGTTTGTGCCGGGTATGCCGGTCATTTCGAAATTGGAACAGCCTACGGAGTTGTTCTGCTCGATGGCGAACGTATAATAGCTGCTTAGGTAGCGGGAGCAAAGCTCGAAGAAGGAGCAACGGATAAAGTTCTCGTTGATCTTGTCGAACACCTACGCCGGGAACTGCCCGAGATACTGCTCGAAATAGTTTTGCACCAACGGCTCGAAACAGCGGTCTTCCGTGAAGCGTTCGTAGGTGGGTACATAACGGGGGGCACCACCTTCTATATGGTTCGTCTCGTTATAATAGTCCATGTAGATACTGCGCATCGTGAGGTTGGGCTACCATGCGATAATTGTTACGTAGCGTAGTCATACCCAGATAGAAGAGGCTGACAGGATAAAAGGTCTTATCGAAGAACTTCTTCTTATTGAGCTTACTGGATAGGTCGGGAACGTTATACGGCAACTCGTCGTTTCTTTATAACCTTGAAGAAGGTACGCAGGAAACTATCCTTCGTGGTTATTTGCTCATACAGTGGGTCCTTGTAGGCGGTCAATAATTGGTTGGTGAAATTATCGTACTCATCGATCAAGATATATACTTTTGGAAGGCCATGCTCGCGGGCGTACCCCAAAGCCTCCTCCAGCATTTGGGAGGCATTGCCTTTGGTGGTAAACTGGAAGTCTTGGAATAAGTCCCGGTTGTGTGTTACCATGATTTCTACTGGAGAACAGTTCAAGAGGTTGAAATTCCGCTCCAACCCTTCCATGTCATTGGCCATGACCATAGCGGAGAAGCCATAACGCACGACCATGTAGCGGCTATGTTCCTCCGTTGGGTATTCCCCGATCCAAGTGCCGCCGAACAATTCTTCGAAGCGATCGGCCTTGGTGCGATCGTAGTAACAGGCAAGAGTGGATACGAGTAGGCTTTTCCCGAAACGACGGGGACGCAGGAAGACCGGGGCATTATAATTCTCCAATCTGGGGATAAAGTTCGTTTTATCCACATAATAGAATTTACGCTCCCGTAAATATAAAATCCGCTACCGCATAAGGAATCGTTATTTGTGCCATGACATTTCTTTTTTCCTAATTACACAATATTACGAATATACGAAATTTCCTTATGCGATGCGATTTACTGGACTTATGTTTACCGGAAAGGGAAATGTTTCTGCCGATTGCGAATAACCCAAAGGTAAACTCCCGTGAAATAGAGGAACGGTACGGCTAGGCTTATGAGGATCCATAGGATTCTGGAGAAGTGCCCGAGGAAAGTGCCGAAGTGGACAAAGTACATGGAGCGGACAAGCTTCTCGGCGGCCGGTTTGTCTTTCCAGAGGTTTATGGCGACGACCTTGCCGGTAATAGGATGGATGTAGATATGGTTGCTTCCAGTTCTTTCGAAGTCCCCTTCCCGATACATCCGTACGGAGAAAACAGACGTGTTGTCTTTCGGGAAGAATATCATTGTCGGGGTTCCCTCTTTGAACTCTTCTTGGGCGGTCGTTAAAACGGAATCCAATGATACCCAATCACCTGTGTATTTATCAGTTTTTGGTGCCGGTGCGACTGCTTTTCCTGCGGATATGGATTCAAAGAAAGATTGATATTCTTTCTTGAACCCGAAGTAGGAGCCGGTAAAAGCGATGACCAGCAAAAAGAGGGATGTACATATACCTATGATGGAATGTGACTTGAAAAGCTTGGCTCTCAAGCCCATCTTTCGGTTCACGGAGAAGATACGACGCTTGGGTAATAATAGAAAGCCGGATAGAGTTAGGAAAATCAACAGGAATCCCGATAAGGCGACGATGGTAGCTCCTTGCTTTTTCAATAGCAGGTTCACGTGAAAGTCGTATAACCATTGAAAAACCTTATGCCGGTATCTGTCCACTCCCGTAACTTCCCCTGTATAGGGATTGACATAGATCTGGATACGGCCTTTCTCATCCGGGAATGTAGTACGGAAACTGTAGGCGCAATCCTCGCCTCCGTATAAGACCATATTATTGATCTTAGCTTGTGGATATTCGCATCTTACGTTCTCTAACAAAGTTTGCGGCGGCACGGTTCGGGAGGCTGGCTTGACAAAAGCGATATCCTTGACAGATAGTTTTTCAAGTTCCGGCTTGTACACGATCGCTGTGCCGGAGAGGCATATTAGGGTTATTACTAGCCCTAATATGAGTCCGGTGTATAAATGTAACTTTACTATGATCTTTCTAATGATCGAATTATGCGACATGTCTTGTGCCTTTTTTAGAAGTTGACCGCTAGCATAACCATCAGCGTCCTGGCCGAGCCGGGGAATAAAAGATAGTTCCCTTGGGATCCGGTATAATATTCTTGGTTGAATACGTTTTTCAAGTTCGCCGAGATCTTGTAGAAACTGCGCTTGTAAGCCACGAAACAGTCAACCAGATGATAGGCGTCCAGATCGATCGTATGTGCCATGTTTCCGTAGGATTTACCTTGGAAGTACCAACCACCGCCGAAAGATAAGCCTTTAACCGGGCCTTTACGGATTAGGTAGGAGGTCCATAGGTTGAACTGGCTTGGTGAGATATTGGCCAGTTGCGTACCTACGGGATAGGTCTCGTCGTTCGTTTTCGTTACCTCGGCATGCGTATATGCGTAATTGAAGGCTACGCTCCAACTGGGAGTGATCTCTCCGTTTACCGAAAACTCTATACCTTTGCTGGTCTGCTTGCCGATCAGTATCTTATATTCCTCGTCTTCTGGGTCTATCGTCGGCAAGTTGGTCTTCGACAAGGTATAGAAGGCTAGGCCGGTGCTCAAGCGATCGTTGAAGAATGATTTCTTGACTCCCGCTTCCCATTGTTTAGAGGTAATCGGGTCGAATGCCTCGCCATCCTTCGTTTGCCCGGATTGAGGGACAAAAGACTGACTGTAGGTAGCATATAGGCTCAAGTCGGGCATGGGCAGATAAACAAGACCCACACGAGGCGAGATGGCAAAGTTGTTTTCATCCGTTTTTTTATCCTTAATATAATTATCTTGTTTATCGTTTACCCAGTCCGCACGGGCACCAAGCAATAACTTCCATTGATCGGAAAAGCTTACTTGGTCTTGTAGATAGATTGCGTAGGTACGTTGGGTGATACGTAAGTCTGTACTCTGTTCCATCTCGAAATCAACTGGTTCTTCGGAATATTCCGGATGAACATAACTAATCGGGGTGTACATATTCCCTTTTACTTTCCTTCGGTTGGTAAGCCATCCGTATTCCAAGCCCGCTATTACTTTATGCTGGATGAAGCCCGTCTTGAAGCTGCCGTTCAATTCCTCCAATACATTGGTATAATTGATTTTTGCGTCCCAATGTGCCAAACGGCGGGTAATCGTGCTGTCCTTCTGAGGGGTTTTCATCTGGAAATACAGACGATCCTCATGCGTGAAATATTGGCGGGCGGAACTTCTGAATGACCAGTTCTGGTTGAAACGGTGGGTCAACTGGAAACCAACGCTATTATTGGTAAACTTGCCATAGGCCCACGGTTCGCCAAGGAATGTCTTGAATCCGTTATCTATCACCTCATTGTTGATATGCAAAACGCCCGGATCCTGTGTCCTTTTATCCCGGAAGATATCGGCATCGATATTAAGGGTGGTCTTGCGTCCTAAGTCAATGTCGATGACTGGGGTGATGTCGTATCGTTTGCTGTTTTGCGGTTTCCTGAATTTGTCGGCATCTTCATACATTCCGTTCAAGCGGTAACGGATGGTCTTTTTGGTGTTCAGCGGGCCGGAAATGTCGATAGAGGCTTGCTTATAGTCGTAACTGCCGTATCTGATCGTAGCGCCATACCGGGGCGTATATAAGGTCGGCTTGGTGATAAAGTTGATGATACCTCCGGGCTCTACCGCTCCATAAAGGACAGATGCCGGGCCTTTGAGGATCTCTATACGCTCGATACTGGATAGCGCGTCGTTCGAGAACTTTAGGTATCGTACCCCGTTCCTGAAATAGTTACGGGAGTTCGTCATGGAGAAACCACGGGAAGAGAAGACCTCGTTGATGTTGGAAGCCTCGCCGGAAGGTCCGCCTTTCACGCCGCCCAGGTTCCTTACGGCCTCGGTCATGGTGGTAGCCTGTTGGTCTTCCAATAATTTCCGGGTCGCTATGCCTACGGTTCCGGGTATTTCCATCACGGGGATATCCATACGGGTAGCCGAATTAGCGATGTCGGAGTTATAACTCTGTGGTTTTGCCCCGACGATATCTACCTCGGGTAATCCTAATAGTTTGTAAGATAACTGAATCTCCATCTCGTAATTTCCTTCTCCTGCGGGAATATCCCGGATCGCCGAGACGGTGTTGTAACTGTTGGTGATTAGTACGTGGTCCTTCGTGTCCTTTAGTGATAAGGAGAAATACCCATCCGTATCTGAAATAACCCGTATATCCGTACCCTTAATGTAAATGACAATGTTTGCCATCGCCTTGTTGTCTTCATCTACGACCGTACCGGATATGACTCTGGAACTTCCCTCGGATGGCCTACTTTGAGCGACCGTCCGGGTGCCACACAAAACAATCCCGCTAACAATTAGCAGGAACAAATAAAAGTGTCTCATAATGTATAAAAATTAATTACGCAGTTTACATCTCTAATGTAATCGTTCCACTAGTTCCCCAAATCCCGGGAGAATCTATTTCTTTTTTTATCTGGCAGGTTTCCTGACTAACCCGGAAAGCGACCTTCCCATCTTTAGAAAAGACAGTGGCATGAAGAAGCTTTCCTCTTTACGGGTTTTACAGTAGCGGGCTCTGTTCCGGAATCTAACCGAAATTCCCTTTTATAGACTTGCAGAATGCAACGTCTATCACCAAGACATCACAAAAGTATAGTATTGATAGGGCTTTTTTTAATGAAATATGTTAAATATATTGAACGTGTTAAACAATTTGGCATATCCTTATGCGATAGTTTTTCCCGGACTAATCTTTATGGAAAAGTTTTTTCACCATTCAATGAACTTTCCTCTTTCCCGGCGCTTTTCCAGTTCCTCTTGTAAATGTCGTTGGCGATCTTTGGCGATGTAACGACGGGCGAAGATGTTCGGGACAGCTACACCGAGTGAGATACAAAGAATGATGAGTGCGGAATTGATCCCGTTGAAGAATGCGTTTGTGACCTCACCGACTACTCCATGCAGGTTTATAAATGCCAGTAATGAGCGATACATGAGTACTCCCGGAATCATAGGAATGACAGATGGAATCGTCAATACGTGATTGGGAACATGGCACCAATGAACCGCTTTTACGGCAAGGAGGCTGACTACGAAGCTTCCCATAAACGAGCCGATCACAGGACCATAACCTAATTCGAAGTTCACAAAGTTACGGGTACATACCGCAATGATACCTCCTACGGCTACCACCCATAATAATCGGCGTTGAATATTGAATATCATGGAGAAGCCTGCCGCTAATGCATATATGTAGTACGGGTCATGTGGAACCATATTTAATTCACTGAACTTATGATCTATCTCGACATCATTCATGACAAGTACCCGCATGGCGAATGCGATACCGAAAGTCATGGCGGCTACCATCATGACCGTATTGGAGGCCCGGGTGATGCCGACAAGCAAATGATTGTCTAGCATATCATCCACGAAGTTAATCAAGGGTACGCCCGGCACGATAAATAAAGCGCAGGCTAATAATGGATGATAAGGAGTGTCGGATAGCCCGGAGAAGGAGGATGCGTATGCCAAGCAGGTGGATACGAAAGCGGCCGCGGCGATACTCATATATACGTTAAGTCCTGCCTCGACACAGCGGGCCCGTACCCTAAACCCGACGAAAGCGCAAATGGAAGCGAATAGGAATGCCATCCAGTCGCATCCGAATAGCTTACAGAATCCTCCGCATGCGAATCCCGCTCCGATAGCTACGATATAAGGGGTATAATTCCGGGGTTGGTGAACGATCTTCTCCAGTTCTTCCTCATATTTATCCAAGGAATAATCTTGCTCGATCGCCCGCCATGAAAGCTTGCTTACCTGTGAGATTGTCGTCATGTTAATGCCATGCTTCTCGCATTTCTGGAATTTGGAGAATGAGTTTCGCTCATCGCTTACGTTTACCATGATCATGGTCCACCGGATATCGATATGCAACTTCTCCTCGGGGATCCCCATAAAGGCGGCAACTCGTTTCATGTTTCGCTCGATACGATTCGTGTCGGCGGCGCTTTCCATCAACAACTTTCCTGTACGGAGCAAAAGATCCAGTTTGCGCCGTAACAACAATACTTCCTTGTCTGTCATCATTTTCTTTTTGTTCTTATATTGTCTGTGTATCCTATGTCCTAACCCACGAGGACATGAATCTGAAATGAATGGCAGGTCTTCTGACTAGCTCCCATCCTAATGCCTTCCCGACCCTATCGCGTCAGTGGCGAAAGTAGTATTAGAATGTTCAACAGAGCTTCACAGCAGCGGGACTGTCCCGGATTCTCACCGGATTCCCTTTTAATCCGTACGCCCGAATAGGCACTACGGAACCAATTCGGGCGCAAATGTACGGAATTTTTTTTATATTTACTTCTTAATCATCCGTAGAGACTCTGTCTTTCCTCCGGTTATGATACGGATGAAATAGAGGCCTTGGGATAGATCGCTTACGTTGATGGATTCTCCGGGATTGATCGTGGATTTCCGGACCATTGTTCCGCGAGATGTATAGATCTCTATCTTCGCCGGGGTATCGATATTGATTTGTATCGAGTTAACCGCCGGGTTCGGATAGATTTTCAAGGTCGGCTGCGAGACCTCTTCTATGCTTGTCGGTGCTTCTTCGGTTGTTACGACCATGTTCTTGGTGACGATCTTTCCGTTCGAGTTGAAGCGGACGGTTATTGTAGCCTTCTGATATTCCTTGATATCTGAGGTCGTACTGATGATTAAGGAGTCATTACGAACGATCGCGTTAATCGGGCTGGAGGGAGTAACGGATGAGACTGATTTTACGATGGCGGCATCCATATTGTCCTCATCGGTCACCATATTGCCTAAAGCGAGTTTATAGACTGGCTTTTCCTCGGTTAATACGATAGAGGAAGGGAAACCGGAAGATACTACCGGTGCGGCGTTATCCGGGAAAACCGGGATAGCCGGGAACCAATAGTTGACGATCATCGAATATTCTTGTACCACTTCGCCTTTGTTATTTATACGAGCTAACATGTGCGTAGGATCTTGGAACTCATGATACAAGAAGGTGTATAGCTCGTCGGTTTTTGGGTTAAGGCGAAATCCGGTTCCGTACAAGCGCCAATCCCAGTCCTGTTTTCGGAGGTCGATTAGCTGGAAAAATTGCTTCTTGTCAATATCATACCCACAGATTTGATACCCCGTGAACCAACTGCCTTCTTTCGGTTGTCCGTTCCAGTAAATCTTATTTTCTTTGGCACTGGCGCAGAAACCGTCGGCGGTCCATGCGTACCAAGAGTTCGGAACGACACCGATGGTCTCGCTTAACGGGATCTTTACCGTGTCCACCTTAAAGGTATAGGGGTTCAAGTTTAGCATATATTCCAAGGCGGAACCATCCCCGGCCGTATTCTGGGTCATGCTGATCCAAAGTGTACCATCCTTGGACTGAACGATAGAGCCGAAGCCTCGTTGAATCTCCTTCTCTTGCCCTTTTACGGTCTCTTTCTCGATCGGGGCGGCGATGGTACGGATAATTTTATCGGTTTTCGGGTCTATTATTAATAGACCATATTGTTGATGGACGGCAAAGACAAGGTCGTTGGCACGTACCATGGTTCCGATCTGGGCATAATACAATTCACCGTATCCATCGGCGTTCGGATTTCCGGAACCTTCTATTTGTTTGCCGATCGTCATCTTATCGCTATCGTAGATCCAGATACCGTTGCTGGTTCCTATATAGCCTTTGTGCTCGTCTACCGGAAGATAAGAGCGGCCATCGGCTATGGATTTACCCTCGGCGTTTTGGGCGATATATTTGAACTCCTTGATCACCTTCATGGTCTTGGCATCGCATACGGCAAATCGGCTTCCGGTGATTTTTGCCCCGGGATCGCGCTCTTGCTTAGAGACAAGGTAGAATTTATCGCCATAGATGGTACCGAATTGCGTGGTACATCCCAGCTCATGACCCGGATTCTCGGTCTGGAAGACACGATAGTGCCATTCCCCATCATGGGTGAGGAAATTGACGGTGCTGTTCTGATGGCCGTACCAGTCCTCGTTTACGATAAATGTACCCTGACTGTAATCCATATCCGTAGAACGCAGGATGGAAGATTGTGACGGTACATCCCTCATTTGGGCCGGATCTATGCCGGCGGCCATCCATGAGGTGTTGCCTTGGGCCATTAGGCCGCTCGTGGCGAACGTACAGAGAAATAAGGTAATCGTCTTTTTCATAAGCCTTTTATTTTTAGGATTGCTTGATCATATTGTAATTTCATTTGCTCGCTTACCGGATCTGGAACGATGATGGAGGGGGGGACGATGTGTAAATCCTGCGCACGGATGATCTCTGTCGAGGTTTCCCCGATCCAACCGCAATATTGGTTTACCGCCGTGTACACCTTGATAAAATCAATACCGGGTAATTCTACTTTATTACCTTCCGCATCTACGGCCCATTCGATATCGAAGCTATTTAGATCTTGATAATCGTTCGGGTGGTTATCTACATATCCCCATGGATAGGAGTAGAGCACGTAGTATTTGCCTGTACCGCTTTCGTCCGTGGCGTTATCCCTCAATCTGGTTCCGGTAAAAGTCAAGGTGCTCTCCTCGATCCACTCCGGATAATAGCTCTGCGTGTGGTACACGTTTTTTGGCAAATAGCCGGTATTGCCTTGGTTATCCTTCCACGACAGATAGGTGGCATCACTCCATTGCTGGCTCATGTCCGGCTCGGGAATCTTGTCGGGATCCGGGCGATCATAGGTAATACGATAATTCTTGACGGTTTCCGGTTTATAGTACTCGCTACCGGCCAGCTCGTACCATTCGTCGTCCGGTAAGCCGTTCTGGTTCGTGTCGAAAGAGACCATGACAATGCCGGGCTCGCAACTGCCTCCCTTTTTCTCTTGATACTCCGGTAGGTCGGAATAGAAAGAGTTCCCGAGGATCATAAAGTCCTTTTTCCCTTTGACGTTGATGACCGTATGATCGAAACCAAAGATAACATATCCTCCGTATCCTCCGAGGGAGATCATCACGTCGTTCGTACCGGAGATATTCTCCTCTACCTTTTTCAGTATGGTTTCTTTCGTATCGCCTTCCTCGTATTCGGGCATCGTATTGACAAACTGACCCGGTGCGGGACAAAAGTCGTACACTTTGGATAAATAAGGGCTATATTCTATTTCCTCCTGCATCACCTCGAAACGAAAATCGTGCTTATAGGGGGTCTCCTTATCGATGATCTCGAAGGTCATCTGATAGGTGCCCGTATCTTTTGCGAGGAAGATATAAGAACGTTCGGTAGATACGAGAGAGTCCGTCCCGTTCCGGTGAAGTGTCCACCGATACTCGTCGCCGGTAAAGGCCGGGCTGAGTAGATAAGTTTTCATGCGGGGCAGATAATAGACATCATCGATACCCAAGCTAACCATCTGTATCTTGTCTTGGGTACAGGATAGAAATGCTAGGAAACCTGAAATGAATAGATATAAAACTTGTCTCATAACGCTGTTCTATTTATAAAGGAAAACCATATGGGCGGGGATATCCCCGGTACGTACGCCCCATTTCCGTATCCCGTTCTTATCGTAGCAATAGAGGGTTCCGCTGGATACGTAATTCTTGGCGTCGGTGACGAAGATATCTTTTGTATAGGGATGGACCATGATCCCGTAAGGGATACGGATGTCTTTCTCGCTACCGTCGGTGATAAAGTTCGTGCTGATCACCTCTTTCGTACGGACATCTATGATCCCGTACGAGATGGTGTTGCTCTGCGTATTCACGTTCCATTCCGTACTGTAATAGAAGAGGGAATCTCCGCTGATGCAAAGGTTGGAGCAAGGGATATTCAGGGTATCGGTAACCACCATCTCATTATATCCTTTTCGCTTTTCCAGTACATACAGGTTGGAATGTACCGTATCGTAATCTCCCCGAGAAGTTACCCATAATTTACCGTATTTATCCGCACGGATACGGTGCAGATTGATCCCTACCGGAATCTTTTGGACTTGCTTGAAACGGTTTAGTTCAATGACGGAAACCGTATTGTCGTACTCCGGGGCACGGTAGCCTCCGGAATTCGCTACGTAGATATATTCACCCAAAATCTCTAATTCATCCGGCTGGTAGCCGACAATGACTTTAGCGTCTATTTTCAGGCTGGTCGTGTCTACCCGATATACGGCTCCTTGTGGAGCATTCGGGTCGATTTGCACGGGGCCGACATAAGAGGTTACATAGGCGTTTCCCCGGTAAAAACGGATGTACCGGCAGTTAGGAATGTCTATTTGCGTGATCCGCTCACAAGTCCGGGCGTCCAATACTTCTACTTTATGGGAACAATTGACTACAACATATAGCTTACTTCCGTAAATCTGGATATCATTGCCTACATCGCCCAACTCCTTGACCACGTTTGGGTTCCGTTCCGAGTAGAGGTTACGGATATAATAACCGTTCACGTAATCCAGATAATCCAGCGTACATTTATTGCTTCCCATATTCCCCTCGTTCACTAAATACATCCCTTGAGGATTCGCCTCGGGGTGGATACCATCGGAGACCAGCTCGTATTCCGATGGAACTACGATCTCGATCTTACGGCAGGATGAAAAAGCGCAACCGATCAGGATACCTATTATATATAATGTATGTCTTTTCATATCTCGATCGTTAAAGACACTTTGTAATTTCGTTTCGGCATCGGATAATTCAGGATCACGTCGTAGTCTTGGCTTAACAGGTTGTTTACCTCTACGGCAGCCTTGATAAGTCCGAATTTGAATTTCAAATCTTTCGACAAGGAGATGTCGCTGGTGTACCACGGTTGCGTATAATTGTATTTGATATTTTCCTGCTGGTTATACCGCTCTCCCACATATATGAAACTATAGTTGAGGTTCCATCCCTTGAAAGAGGCTTGTGCGATGGCGGAGCCGCTATGCCAAGGGATATAAGGGATTTGATCTCCGTAATAGGTATCCGAGGGATCCGTGAAGTCTTGGGCCTTTTGATAGGTGTATTGTACGCGTAACGTGACGAATAAATCTTTTACCGGATTGACGGTCGTTTCCGTACTGACATCTATACCTTTGATTTCTACCTTACCCAAATTCAGCATCGTCCAACGGAACTGCTGGCCTTTGGGGTAAGCGATGATCTTGTCTTTCACCTTGTTGTAATAACCATCCGCCTGTATCTTGAAGCGATAGAAAAGATGGTTCTCCCATGTTTTCGTGTAAGCGAAGCCGGCATCATATTGGGTTACGTATTCCGGGTTTAATTTGGAGTTTCCCATATCGGCGTAATACAAATCGTTGAAGGTAGGCATACGGAAGATCCGTTTATAGAAAGCGCGTACATTAAAGTCTTGTTTCTCGAACGGCTTGTAGGAGGCGAATACGGCGGGTGTAAGGATTTGCCGGGCTTTCGGTGCGGGGCCTTCTTCTACACGGTCGTTGATAAAAGTCGCCAGTCCGCTGGCCTGTAATTTTACTTTTCCTAACCGGAGCGCCGTAGCGACCGAAAGGAGGTTGGTGAAGCGTTCCGGGTAAACGAATCCATACATATCGGCGTTCATCTTGTTCCATTGCAAGTCGTAAGAAGCAGAGACATCCCAGTTCGAGAGGATGGAGTAGACATTAGCGGAAGATAGGTAAATCTCCCGTTGCTTATACAGGTTATCTACATGAATCAGCTTGTCGTCGTTGTTCACATAATGCGTACGGTAGAAAGCGTATTTCGCATTGACCTGTGTCTTGAATTTACTATTAATTTCTTTGATATAGGAGCCTTGCATGAAAGAGTTCGTATCCCATACTCGTTCGCCGCGTCGCCATACGTTGTTTACGATAGCCCCCGGGATACCTCGTTCGGAATTGTAGTTGTAGAACTTAAGATTCCAAGTACCGTCGCTCATCTTGCCATACAATCCGGCCTCTAGGCGGGTGGCGTTGATATCCCCGTTTTCCCGGACGGCGGTCGTATCGTAAGCGATCTCTCCGGCAGGGTTGATACGGCGGTAACGAAATTTGTATTTACCGCTTCCGCTTAACCATTCGGCGCTGAAAGAGGCGGCTATGTTTTCTGATATCTTATATTCGAACAGCGCCGAGGGGTTGATAACGTCGAAAGAACCGACTTTCATCGTGGCACGGATATTCGTTGTTTTTCCATCTTCGAAACGAGGACGACGAGAACGCAGATAAAGCGTACCGGCCGCACCGAAATCTTTTGCGGATTGGAAAATATCGCTCTTCTGGCCATTGTATAAAGAAATCTCCTCGATATTGTCTAAGGAATACATTCCAAGGTCTACTTGTCCGTTTTGCGCGTTGCTTAATTCGATGCCGTCGTAGAAAACACCCATGTGGTTCGTTCCCATACTTCGGATATTTACTGTCTTGATACCTCCTACGCCCCCATAGTCTTTCAATTGGACACCCGAGAAGTAGCGTAAAGCATCCGCTACCGTGTGACTGTTCAAATTTTGTAATTCTTTCCCCGATAGTTTTTGGGAAGGAATTACCTCTTTAAAGCTGAAACTCCGGGCCGTGACCGTAACTTCGTCCAAGTGTTGGATAGAGTCGAGTTTGCTTTGTCCATGGGACATACCTATCGCCAGCATCGATAATACGCAAGCGAGGTATCCCTTTCTAGCAAAGGATAACACCATTATTTAAAACCTGTTTAGAAAATGATTCGTACCAAGCCGCTCTGTCCTCGCGAACGACTTCTCCCTAACTGGCAGGTCTTCTGACTGACTCCCATCCCGAAAGCCTTCCCGATATATATCCTTATATACCAGTGGCGAAAGTGTTTCCGGAATGTTTGAAATAGAGCTTCACAGCAACGGGACTGTTCAGGAATTACACCTGATTCCCATTTAATCCGTAACCCCGGTTGGGTGAAACGGAACCAATTCGGGACAAAGGTATGAAATCTTGTTAATATCCGGGCTATAATTGGAGAATTTCCTTAAATGAAAGGGTTGTACTTGTATGTTACGATTTCCTTTTTATTTAAAGAAGCTTGTACGTCAATTAACCGTTGGTTGCTGCTTCCCCGGAATAAAAGGCTCTCATCCCGAAGGGTTTGTTTGTAGCGGCCATCTACCAATACGTCGATATAGGATAATAAGGCGGCTTGTGCCGGGTTCTTTATCAGGTCCTCGAATTTATATCCCGTGTAGCACCAGATCGTCTTTTGGCTTTTTTCCTTGATCGCCTTGGCTACCTCGGTGAAGCCTTCCGGCTGGAACATGGGATCTCCACCACTGAAGGTGACGTTGGCGAACTCGTCGGCCAGCACTTTCTCCACGATCTCTTCCGTTCTTACTTTCTTCCCTTTATGGATATCCCATGATTCGGGGTTGTGGCAACCCGGGCATTTGTTCGGGCAACCCGCCGCATAGATG
>OGQP01001266.1_pt1 | contig 15184 bp, 10 predicted proteins | sample 1553251 | NCBI WGS metagenome assembly OGQP01 (sample SAMEA2580016, study PRJEB22360) | human gut metagenome | biome: human gut; feature: human-associated habitat; material: faeces | place: Denmark | collected 2008/2010 | reverse complement strand
GCTCGGACACGGGCGGCTCGGTCAGACAGCCCGCGGCGTTCTGCGGGGTATTCGGCTTCAAGCCGACCTATGGCACCGTCTCCCGAAACGGGCTTGTCGCCTATGCCTCGTCGTTTGACCAGATAGGCGCGATAGCGAGAAATGCCTCCGACTGCGCGGCTCTCGCGGCGATAATATCCGGGCGTGACTGCGGTGATTCTACAACAGAGGATACTGCTCCCGTCCGTTCGGATTTTGTCGAGTCCTATTCGCTCTGCGGCAAAATTATAGGCGTGCCGAATGAATTTATTGATAATTGCGGCGAAGATATACGCAGTGCGGTGAATAATGCGCTCAAAAAAGCTGAATCGCTCGGCGCGAGGGTTGAATATTTCTCGCTTCCGCCGCTCAAATTTGCCGTGCCCGCCTATTATATAATCGCCTGCGCGCAGGCAAGCTCGAATCTTGCGCGGTATGACGGGGTGCGCTTCGGACGGCGCGCACAAAATTCAGACGACCTGACAAAAATGTATATCAAAAGCCGCTCCGAGGGCTTCGGGCGCGAGGTCAGGCGCAGGATAATGCTCGGTAATTTCGTGCTCAGCGCGGGATACTACGACGCATATTACAACAAGGCGCTGAGAGCGCGCAGGGTTATACGCGACACGCTTTCGGACGCTTTCAAAAAATATGATTTCATCGCGGGCGCCGTTTATCCGTCAACTGCGCCGAAGCTCGGCGAGAGCCTTGACGACCCGCTGAAAACTTATATCGGCGACGCATACACCGTTCCGGCTAACCTCGCTGGACTCCCGGCGATAAGCGTGCCGTGCGGAAAAACAGCCGCGCTTCAGCTCATGGCGGCGCCGTTCGCGGACGAGAATCTTTTGGGCGCGGCAAGATGTCTGACCCTGTAACATTTAAAAATTTACAGAGTATGATCGTGTTGAACAAGTTTGAAGACACAGCTAAACGCAGTCGGACGGCGCAATGCTTGTAAAGTTTTAGGCATTACAAGGTACTATGGGAGGCTTTCAAATGAGATACGAAACTGTTATCGGGCTCGAGGTCCACATAGAGCTGCTGACTGAGACAAAGATATTCTGCTCCTGCCCGACTGAGTTCGGCGGCGAGCCGAACACGCATGTCTGCCCGGTATGTCTCGGACTGCCCGGCACTCTGCCGACGCTGAACAAAAAAGCCGTTGAGCTTTCCGTCCGCGCGGGTCTCGCGGCGGGCTGCGAGATAACACCGATAAGCTGCTTCGACCGCAAAAATTATTTTTACCCCGACCTGCCGAAGGCTTATCAGATATCCCAGTTATATCTGCCGCTGTGCCGAAACGGCTCGGTCACACTCGACAGCGGCAAAATTATACGCATAAAAGAGATGCACATGGAGGAGGACGCGGGGAAGCTCATGCACTCCCCCGACGACAACCGCACGCTCATCGACTGCAACCGCTGCGGAGTGCCGCTGCTTGAGATAGTCAGCGAGCCGGATATGCGAAGCGCCGAGGAGGCGGTCGAATATCTCGAAAAGCTGCGCGAGCTGATGCGCTTTTCCGGCGTTTCGGACTGTCGGATGCAGGAGGGCTCGCTGAGAGCGGATATAAATCTCTCCGTCCGCCCGGAGGGTCAGACAGAACTCGGAACGCGCACGGAGATGAAAAATCTGAACTCATTCAGAGCCGCCGAGCGCGCGATAAAAAGCGAGAGCGCGCGGCAAATATCGCTGATTGAAAACGGTGAAAATATTATTCAGGAGACCCGGCGCTGGGACGACGGCGCAGGTATGAGCTACGCGATGCGCTCAAAAGAGGACACGAGCGACTACAAATATTTTCCCGAGCCGGACATTCCGCCGGTAGTCGTTTCAACCCCCGACATTGAGAAAATCAAAAATCAGATGCCCGAACTGCCGCAGGCGAAGCGCCGTCGCTGGAGCGAAGAATATAATCTCGGCAGAGCGGACATTGACACACTGATGTCCTCGCCGTTCACGGCGGAGCTCTTCGACCGCACGGTTATGCTCTGCAAGAGCGCAAAGGACGCCGCATCGTGGATAAATGTTGAGCTCCCCGCCGTACTTCGCGGCGCGGGAATGAGCATTGAAGATGCAAAATTCAGCCCCGACTCGTTGGGCAGGCTCATAAATATGCTCTCATCAGGGGAGATAAACCGCGGCACGGCGAAAAAAGTCTTTGCAAAAATAGTGACCGAAAACGCCGACCCGGCGGAATATGTCCGAAAAAACGGACTTTCTCTGATGACCGACGCGGCGGCGATAGAGAAAGCGGTCAAACGCGTTATCGCCGAAAACGAAAAGAGCGTCTCGCAGTACAGAGACGGCAAGACGCAGGCGTTTCAGTATCTTATCGGGCAGTGTATGCGCGCGCTCGGCGGCAAAGCCCCGGCGTCGACAGTCACGGAAGCGCTCAAAAGGCTGATATAAAAAATAAAACTTCCGTTTTGCGGAAGTTCATATAAACAGCAAAGGACTGCCGTTACCCGGCAGTCCCGTTTTGTTTTCAGCTTTATGCCTCGACTTCGGTGAGGTTCAGAGTGCCCCAGCTGTCGTTATTGAGCGTGAGCACCTTGTTGTCTTTATTATACGACGCGGTGAAGGTTATCTCCGTGCCCGCCTTGAAGCCTGCGATAGCTATCTCGGGGACTATGGTCACGGTCGCGGGGTCAGCCTCGGTGTCGACCTTGTATGTACCGGAGACCGAAGTGCCGACGGAGATGCCGAGGATATTGAGGTTGCTCGAATCATACTGGAAAGTGCCGTCCTCTTTGAACTCGATAGTCGCGTTGTTCTGCGAGTCGCTCCACTTGCCGACGATGAGCTTGTCAATTTTCGCTCCGCAGCCCGCAAAGGCGCAGACGATTATCGCGACAGCCATAACGAGAGCCGTCAGTCTGAGAGTCTTTTTCATTGGTGATTACCATCCTTTCTGTTTTGCCGCTTTTCTTCCATACTCATTATATCACACTTCGCTCAATTTTGTCCATAGACGTTGCAGGGTACTGCGTGTCGAAAAAAGGTATAAACAGATTATTTACAATTTTGTAAAAATAATGTATAATTTTCCTGTTGCACATATGTGCTTGCGAAAGGAGAATACAAAAATGAAGAAAAATCCGTTCAAGCGGATACTCTGCATTGTCATCGCCGCAGTGATGCTCTGCTCGGTATTTGCTTCGACCGCGGCGGCCGCCACCAAGTGCGCCTGCGGCCATTCGCCCGTTGTCATGATCTCCGGATTCGGCGCGACGATTCTCTCGGAGAAGCAGGAGGACGGCTCATTGAAGCGCGTTTTCCCGCCCGACACCAAAGAGATTCTCAAGCTCCTCGGAGTCAATGCCCCCGACCTTATCACAGGTATAATCGAGCTCCTCGCACAGAAGGGCACGGACGGCATAGAAAAGCCGATGCGCGAGATAATAACTTCTATTGTCGAGCCGCTGAGAATGAACGACGACGGCACTTCCTATTACGACATCGTGCCGATACTCAGCGACGCTAAAAACACGAGCCTTGAGGCGTTCACGAAGAACGACCAGCTCGACCTCGTCCCCTACACAGGCTCCGAGTTCCTCGACATGGAGGTCATCGGCGACAAGATAGGCGACGACCATGTTTTCAACTTCCTCTATGACTGGAGACTCAGCCACGCCGATGTTGCGGCTCAGCTCCACGATTATCTCGCGGAGGTCTGCGCCCTCACCGGACACGACAAGGTCAGCGTATACAGCATCAGCCAGGGCAGCCTGCTGCTGGGCACTTATATGTATGAGTATCCGAACGACAACTATATCGACCGCGCGGTGTTCGACACTCCGCTTCTCGCGGGCAGCAACCTTGTCTCCGACCTCTATACCGACAAGCCCCTTGCATTGAACTTCGACACCACCCTCGATATTCTCAGAGCTATCCTGCACACCGAGACCGACTTCTCGTTCGTCATGGATATCATCCCTGCCGACGGCGCGAACAACGTCGCCGACTACGGTCTCAAGAGCATGGTTCTCCCGAGCGTTATAAACATCCCCGCATTCTGGGAGATGTGCGACCCGGAGAATTACGAATATATCAAGTCCGTGCGCCTCGACTCCGTCAAGAATGCAAAGCTCATTGAAAAAGTCGAGAAAGTCAGAAACGGCTTCATGTCTCACATTTCCGAGACCCTGTATGCTCAGCAGAAGAAGGGCGTCAGCGTTTCGATAAAGGCTTGCTCCGGCGTGCCGCTCGCATCGGGCACCGTTGACAACAGCGACGGCATAGTCAACATGAAGTATTCCTGCAGCGCCGTCTGCGCGCCCTTCGGCGAGACGTTCCCCGCCGACTACAAGCAGGCTGTCAAGACGGGCAAGAACAACATCTCGCCCGACAGAACGGTTGACCTCTCGACCGGCTATATGCCCGAGCGCACATGGGTAGTCAACCGCCACTACCACGGTCAGGCGGAATGGGATCCCCGCACCTACTCCCTGCTCATGGATCTCCTGCTCACCGACAACATCAAGGACGCATATTCGCACATCGAATATCCCCAGTTCATGGAGAGCCTCTCTCCGACGAGCGATGTAGTCGTTCTCTTCAAGAGCACGAACTCCTCGTTCCTGCCGACTCTCTCGAAGCACCTCTTCTCCTGCAACTCCGTCATGGTCAAGAACCTGTCGAAGAAGGATAAGATAAAGATCTCTTCGATAACCTCGGAGAACGGCACGCTGAACTTCGCCCTGCCCTATCCGATAGTTCTTGAAGCAGGCGAGAGCGCCGAGATAGCGTTCACCGGAAAGGTTCCCGCGACCGAGAGCTACGACAAGATAACCGTTGCCTACAAGCGCATGACCGTCACCGGCAAGGACGCGACCCGCGACTTCGGCTTCACCGTGACCCGCAGCTATTCTGGCGTCACGAAGATCGATCTCACCCCCGCTTATATCATCACCGCTATCCGCATAGCGCACGATATACGCGATATCCTTGCGCGGATAGATGCGATCTTCTCGTTCATCAACGGGATAAAATAACAATATAAAATTAAAGCGAGCGGCATAACCGAGATTATGCCGCCCGCTTTTTGTTATGCTCTTTTATCCTATAAGCTCCGCAACATACAGGCTCTCGTATATGCTCCCGTCGGAGGGAGATACATATTTCCCGAGGTCAACGAGTATCGCGTCTGCTTTTCCTTTAAATTCATAGCACTTCACACCGTTGACTTCGCCTAAATACTCGCCCTTTTCGGGGACGGGACAGATATAAGCCGTTTCGCTCACTATCCCGTATTTTTTTCCGCGAAGCTCAAAAATGCCGTCCAATATGCAGTCATAGCGCAGGACAATACCGTTTTTCTTGTCCCCTATGCTCTGTTCCATGGGGATATTTTTCAGCGAATAGACGGCGATTTCCGTGCCGTTTATTTTTTCGCGGTGCAGCGGACCTAAATCGGAATCCGTCAGCGCGAGGTTGTCGCCCGCATACCCGTAAAGTCTGTGATTCCAGACCTTATATGTCGGGATGCAAACACCCGCCACGCTGCCGCCGTGGGAAACGGCCGCTGTCGTTTTCTCCGCCGTCTGCGAAACAGTCTCGCCTGGCACTTTCTTTTCGGGCTCTCCCGCTCTGTCCGTCGCGATTTGACCACCTCGCTCCGTGCCGTTTTCGGTATTCAAAGTCGAATCGGAAGCGGGAAGTCCCAGGCTTTTGCCGACTGCTAAAACGGATATGAGAACCGTGCAAGCCGCAATGCACGCCGCCGCGGCATACCAAACCTTTTTCGGATGACCCTTGGCTTTGCTTTCCCGAACACTTTGAATCGGCTTATCCTTGATTTTATCCCAGACCTCCTCCGGGGCTTTAAAACTCATTGCGTCTCTCATGAATTTTTCTGTTGATTTACGCCTCATCCGTATGCACTCCTTTTCGGTCGAAATAACGCCTCAGCTTAGTGAGAGCGTAGCCGTATTTTGAACGGACAGACAAATAGGGGAGGTTCAAAACCTTGGCGATCTCCGTCTGCTTCAGGCCGGAATACAGATACAGCGATACTATCTGCCTCTCTGTTTCGCTCAGCGTTTTCAAGGCTTCCAGCGCAAGCATCGCGTTTTCGGTCTGCTCAAAACCCTCCGTGTCACCGGGCAGCAAATCAAGGCTCTCGCTGTCTACCGTCAAAAGCCTTGCGTTTTCCTTCATGCAGTCCATGCAGCAGTTGCGCGCTATGGCGAAAATCCACGCCCTCGCATTTGTGCCGGGCTTGTAGCCGCAGGCAGACTGCATAATATTAAGAAATGTCTCCGCTTCTATATCCTCCGCGAGCTGCCTGCTGCGAACCAACGACAGCGCAAACCGAAAGATCGGATCTTTCATGTCAAGATATAATCGGCTCAGAGCGTCTCTGTCTCCCGCGGCGATTTCGCAAATACACAGATCCAACTGCCTGCCTGTCATCAATTTCACTTCCCGTCTTTGTCTTTCGTCTATATATCCGTTTGAACGGTCGGAATGCATAAAATTTTTACCTTTTCTTTTGGCACAAGCATAAAATTATCCCGCCGAAAAACTCGGCGGGATTTCTCTTTTTCCGTTACGGGGTGAGTCTGTTCGGACCTCTGAAGATGAACATTGCTTCTTTGATATGCAGTCCGAGCATGAGCATCGTGAGGCGGTCGATACCGATACCGAAGCCGCCATGGGGCGGGCAGCCGTATTTGAAGAACTCGAGATAGAACTCAACATCCTTGTCGAGACCCTTCTCCTGCGCCTGGCTCTTGAGCACATCGTATCTGTGCTCGCGCTGCGCGCCGGTGGTTATCTCGACGCCGCGCCAGATGAGGTCATAGCCCTGCGGCACGCCGTTCTCGTCGCGCATATGGTAGAACGCGCGCTTCTCTGCGCTGTAGTCGGTGATGAACAGGAACTCGTGACCGTATTTCTTCATGACCCAGTCGTAGCTCAGACGCTCGGCGTCGGTCGTGAGGTCGCCCTTTTCGCTGTCGGGCACGGTATAGCCGAACTCCTTTTCGAGCTCGTCATAGAGATCGGCAAGCTTTATGACCGGGAACGGGGTCGTCGGGACGATAACCTCCTTGCCGAACAGCTCCTCTATCTCCTCGCCGTACTTCTCCTTGACCGCTTTAAGCATATAGGTCAGCAGCTCCTCCTCCATCTTCATGACATCCTTGAAGGAGGTGATGTAGCTAAACTCAAGGTCGAAGCCGGAGAACTCGGTGGTGTGCTTGTTGGTGTATGATTTTTCAGCTCTGAAAACGGGGCCGACTTCAAATATGCGCTCGAAGCCGCTCGCCATTGCCATCTGCTTATAGAACTGGGGGCTCTGCGCAAGATAGGCAAGACGGTCAAAATACTTAACCTCAAAAACCTCGGCTCCGCTCTCGCTCGCCGCGCCGATGAGCTTCGGGGTGTGAATCTCGATGAAATTATGGTCTATAAGGAACTGACGCATGGCGTTGACCATGACGGTCTGAACCTTAAACATGAGCTGATTTTCGTCGGTGCGAAGGTCGATCCAGCGGTAGTCAATGCGCTGGTCTATGCTCGAGCGCTCAACTCCCGGGCGCTTCTTGGTCGCAGGGATCTCCTTGCGCACTATCGGCAGCGCGTCGGCTATCGACTCTGCGGTTATCGACTCGGGGATAATCTCAATTCCGCCCATCTTGACGAAATCGTTCTCGACGGCGGTGCCGACGACCGAGATAACGGAATCCTGAGTCAGAGTCGCTATCACGGGGCAGAGCTCCGGCAGCTTCTCTTTCTCGACGGTTATCTGGATTTTTCCGGTGATATCCTTGAGCACGATGAAAGCCATATACTTGCTGTCGCGCAGGTTCTCGACGAAGCCCTGAACGAGCACGGGTTTGCCAAGATTATTTTTGATGTCCGCAATGTAAGTTCTCTCCATTATCTGAGCCCTCCAAAGAGATTTGATATATCGGCAGCGTTGAGATCTCCGTCGTTGATGCTGTCCGCAAAGGCATTTGCCGCAGCCTGAACGAGAGCCGACGAGAATTCATCGCTGAAGTTTTCGATTGAGAAAGCGGTCTTTTCGCCGTTTTCCATGTTCTTGACGAGGACTTCGCCCTTGGCGATATCGTCGTCGCCTATGACGCAGGTGAAGCGTGCACCCAGTTTGTCGGCGTATTTCATCTGAGCCTTGACCGAGCGTCCCGCGACGTCAAACTGCGCGCTGACTCCATCCGAGCGGAGATCCGTGCAGAGCTTCGCCGCAACGAGCGAAGCGGCGTCGCCGATTGAGCCGATATAGATATCGCACTTCTGGTCGCCGGGCAGCTCAATGCCCTGCGCCTCGATAACGCTGAGCAGGCGCTCGAGTCCCATTGCGAAGCCGAGCGACGGGGTGTGCTGACCGCCGAGCTCTTCAATGAGTCCGTCATAGCGTCCGCCGCCGCCGCAGACAAGTCCGTCGGTCTTGTCGTTGTGCGAGACGAGTTCGAAAACGGTCTTTGTATAGTAATCAAGTCCGCGCACGATGTGCGGGTTGACAACATAGTCTATCATCAGCGCGTCAAGATAGCTCTTGACTTTCTCGAAATGCTCGCGGCACTCGTCGCAGAGATAATCGAGCATGACGGGCGCGCCCTCGGCTATCTTCGAGCAGACGGGGCTCTTGCAGTCGAGAATACGCATGGGGTTGCGCTCGAGCCTGTCGAGGCAGGTGGCGCACAGCTCGTCTTTATACTGCTCAAAATATGCCTTGAGCGCCTTGTGATACTCGGCGCGGCAGGTCGGGCAGCCGATTGAGTTTATCTCGAGCGTCAAGTCCTCGATTCCGAGGAAAGCGAATATTTCGGCGGCGAGGGAAATTATCTCCGCGTCTGCGGCGGGAGCCGGAGTGCCGAAGACCTCAACGCCGAACTGGTGGAACTCCCTGTATCTGCCGGACTGCGGCTTCTCGTAGCGGTAGCACGAGGTTATATAGCAGGTCTTCTGCGGCAGGGGCTCGTTGAAAAGCCCGTGCTCCAGGAATGCGCGCGCAGCGCCCGCAGTGCCCTCGGGGCGGAGCGTTATAGAACGTCCGCCCTTGTCGAGAAAAGTGTACATCTCCTTCTGCACGACATCGGTGGTGTCGCCGACGCCGCGGGCAAACAGCTCCGTATGCTCGAACACGGGAGTGCGAATCTCCTTGAAGCCGAAACGCGAGGCTATATCGAGCAGGGTATTTTCAAGAAAGCGGTTTTTATAGCTCGCCGCGGGCAGCACATCCTGAGTGCCCTTGACAGCTTTCGTAAAAAGAGCCATGTTTTCGTTCCTTCCATAAAAACATTAAATCCCGCCGTTGGCGGGATGAGCGAAAAAGCTCCGGAAAAATCCGCCCGGCGGGAAATACCGCCGGGGCGGGTCAAAGCTTATTTCGGGTTGACTATATCGCGCCAATCAAGGTCGCCGCGCGCAAGGCTGTGAATAAGAGCCTCGGCGGTGGCTATATTGGTGGCAACGGGGATGTTGTGCACGTCGCAGAGTCTGAGAAGATTTGCTTCGTTGGGCTCGTGCGGCTTGGGTGTGAGCGGATCTCTGAACATGAGCAGAAGATCGATCTCGTTGCAGGCTATTCTGGAAGCTATCTGCTGGTCGCCGCCCTGACTTCCGCTGAGGAAACGCTGAATCTCAAGTCCCGTTGCCTCGGCTACGAGCTTGCCCGTAGTGCCGGTCGCGCACAGGGAATGGCGGCTCAGGATACCGCAATAAGCTATACAGAACTGGGTCATAAGTTCTTTTTTTGAGTCGTGAGCCATGAGAGCGATGTTCATTGTGTATCCCCCTTTTCCGAATTGTTGACTTCGCTGGTCATGTTAATATCATATCAGAGAAACCGGGTTATGACAAGAGTTATTTGTAACTTCTTACAAAATTTTAATAAAAATCCGACCGATTATTCCTCTGTTTCGGAATTTTTGCTGTCTTCGGCGGGTGACACTTCCTCAGCCGCGGTTTCTTCCGGCTTTTCCTGATCTTCCTCGCTCGGAGTGCAGGCGACGGTAACCAACTGCTCGCCCTCGGACACACGCATGACTCTGACGCCCTTGGAGGGTCTTGCAAATGTGCTTATCTGTGAGACAGGGATGCGGATTATAATGCCGTCGGACGAGATGAAAATAACATCCTCGCTCTCGTCAACGACCGCTATCGCAGCAACGTCGCCGTAGGTCTCGGTGCGGTAGTTTATCGTGCCCTTGCCGCCTCTCGACTGGAGTCTGTAATCCGAAGGTTCGCTGCGTCTGCCGTAGCCGGTGGTACTGACTGTGAGGACAGCCTTTGCATCGTCGAGCACTTCCATGCCGACAACCTCGTCGCCCTCGCGCAGCTCAATCGCCTTGACGCCGCGCGCCGTTCTGCCGAGCGGTCTCGCGTCGTTTTCATTGAAGCGGATGCCCATGCCCTTGCGCGTGGCTATGAGCAGGTCGTCGTTGCCGGAGGTCAGGCGCACCCATGCGAGTTCGTCGTCATCGTCGAGATTTATCGCGATAACGCCGTTCTTGCGGACGTTGCGGTAAGCGTCGAGGCTCGTGCGCTTGATGATACCCTTGCGCGTGACCATGCAGAGGAACGCATCGGGGTCATATTCGGGCACTCTTATCATCGCCGACACCTTCTCGCCCGCTTCAAGGGGCAGAAGGTTGACTATATTCATGCCCTTGCTGTTTCTCGAGCCCTCGGGCACTTCATAGCCCTTGAGACGGTAAGTTCTGCCGCGGGTGGTGAAGAACATGACATAATCGTGGGTCGAGCAGGTAAACATGGTCTTTGCCACGTCCTCCTCGCGCCTTGTCATGCCCTTGACGCCTCTGCCGCCGCGGTGCTGGATCGTGTATGCGTCGGCGGGGATACGTTTGATATAGCCGAGGTTCGTCATGGTGAACACGCAGGTCTCCTCGGGGATAAGATCCTCTATATCGACCTCGCCGCTGACATTTTCAATGACGGTGCGGCGGTCGTCGCCGAACTTCTCGGCGATGGCGCCGGTCTCCTCGCGGACTATAGTAAGTATTCTCGACTCGTTCGAGAGAATATCTATAAAGTCGGCTATCTTCGCCTTGAGCTGAGCCATCTCGTCCTCGACCTTTATGCGCTCGAGTCCGGTCAGCTGGCCGAGTCTCATCTGGACTATCGCCTGCGCCTGAATCTCATCGAGACCGAAGCGGTTCATGAGCGCCTCGCGTCCCTCGGGGATGCTCTTTGACGCGCGCAGAATGGCTATGACCTCGTCGATGAAATCGAGAGCCGTGAGCAAGCCCTCAAGAATATGGGCGCGCTCCTGAGCTTTTTTCAGATCGTACCTTGTGCGGCGGGTGACTATCTCGCACTGGTAGTCTATATACTGCTGGAGAATCTGCTTAAGGGTGAGTATCTTCGGCTCGCCGTTTACGAGGGCGAGCATAATCACGCCGAAGGTAGACTGGAGCTGAGTGTAGGTATAGAGCTGATTCAAAACTACCTGCGGATTCGCGTCGCGCTTCAAGGTGATGTCGATGTGCATACCGGAGCGCGAGGAATAGTCGTGGATATCGGATATGCCCTCGATGCGCTTATCCTTGACGAGATCCGCCATGCTCTCTATGAGCTTCGCCTTGTTGACGCCGTAGGGTATCTCGGTGACAACTATCTTGTGGCGGTCGCCCTTTGTCTCGACTATCTCGGCGCGGGCGCGGACTATAATTTTGCCGCGGCCTGTGCCGTAGGCGGCGCGTATGCCCGCTCTGCCCATGATTATTCCGCGGGTCGGGAAATCGGGGCCTGGCAGATGAGTCATAAGCTCCTCGAGCGTCGCGTCGGGGTTATCTATCAGGCAGTTCATGGCGGCTACGACCTCGCGCAGATTGTGCGGAGGGATATTTGTCGCCATACCGACCGCTATGCCTACAGAGCCGTTTACAAGCAGATTCGGATATCTCGACGGGAGCACCGTGGGCTCCTTGAGTCGGTCATCGTAGTTCGGGATAAAATCGACCGTGTCCTTGTCGATATCCGTCAGCATTTCGAGAGAGAGCTTTTTGAGCTTTGACTCGGTGTAACGGTAGGCGGCGGGCGGGTCGCCGTCGACGGAACCGAAGTTGCCGTGGCCGTCAACGAGCGTATATCTCATGGAGAAGTCCTGCGCCAAACGCACCATGGCGTCATAGACGGAGGCGTCGCCGTGAGGATGGTAGCGGCCGAGCACCGAACCGACCGTGTCCGCGCATTTGCGGTACGGCTTGTCGGGATAGAGGCCGTTTTCGTACATGGTGTAAAGTATGCGTCTGTGGACGGGCTTCAAGCCGTCACGCACATCGGGCAGAGCACGCGAGGTGATAACCGACATGGAGTAATCCAGAAAGGATTTGCGCACTTCTCTATTGATCTCGACATTGATTATTTTTTGTTCGTTATATGCTTCGTCAAAGCTCACAGAGATCTACTCCTTTCCGTTATATATCCAGGTTCTGGACGTATTTTGCATTGGTTTCGATGAACTCGCGGCGCGGCTCGACCTTGTCGCCCATAAGAATGGAGAAGGTCTCATCCGCGAGCATCGCGTCCTCTACATTGACGCGCAGCATCGTGCGGAAGTCGGGATCCATTGTCGTCTCCCAGAGCTGCTCGGCATCCATCTCGCCGAGACCTTTGTATCTCTGGATATCGCAGCTGCCCGAACCGCCGAACTCCGCCATGAACTGGTCGCGCTCCTCGTCGGAGAAAGCGTATCTTATCTTCTTGCCCTTGCTGACTTTGAACAGCGGGGGCTGAGCGAGATAGACATGACCCTGCTCGATAAGCGGGCGCATATAGCGGAAGAAGAAGGTCAGCAGCAGCGTTCTGATATGCGCGCCGTCGACATCGGCATCCGCCATGATAACTATCTTGTTGTAGCGAAGCTTTGTTATATCAAACTCGTCGCCGATTCCGGTGCCGAGGGCGATGACAATAGGCATGAGCTTCTCGTTGCCGATAACCCTGTCGAGTCTCGCCTTTTCGACGTTGAGCATCTTGCCCCAAAGGGGAAGAATCGCCTGGAAGCGTCTGTCGCGTCCCTCTTTTGCGGAGCCGCCTGCGGAATCTCCCTCGACGATGTAGAGCTCTGTGCGCTCGGCGTCGCGCTCGGTGCAGTCGGCAAGCTTGCCGGGCAGGGAGTTTGAATCGAGAACGGACTTGCGGCGAGCCAGTTCGCGCGCCTTTCTCGCAGCTTCTCTTGCGCGCGAAGCGTCGAGAGCCTTCGAGAATATCGCCTTTGCGACTGCGGGGTTCTCTTCAAAATATGTCATCAGCTTCTCATAGACCGTTGTCGAGACGAGCTGGGTTATGTCGGTGTTACCGAGCTTGCCCTTGGTCTGTCCCTCGAACTGAGCCTCGGTGAGTTTGACGCTGATAACGGCAGTCAGTCCCTCGCGGACATCGTCGCCCGAGAGCTTCTTGTCGCCGTCTTTGAGAATGGAATATTTGCGTCCGTAGTCGTTGAAAACGCGGGTCAGAGCGGTCTTGAAGCCGGTCTCATGAGTACCGCCGTCAACGGTGTGGACGTTGTTTGCAAACGAGAGCATTGTCTCGTTGTAGCTGTCTGTATACTGCATGGCGATCTCCGCGCTTCTGTCGCCGTGCATGGCGGAGAAGTGGATCGGCTTTTCATGCAGGGGAGTCTGACCGCGGCTTGTGGTCAGATATTCGACGAAGCTCGAAAGTCCGCCCTCGTAGCAGTAGGTGCGCTCGATGATATTATCGGGGTCGCGCCTGTCCGCAAGGGTTATGCACAGTCCCGCATTGAGGAACGCGGACTCGCGCAGGTGTCTTTCGAGGGTCTCGAAATCATAGACCGTGGTCTCGCGGAAAATCTCGGGATCGGGCTTGAAGCGTATAGTCGTGCCGGTCGTCGACGATGTGCCTATCTCCTTGAGGTCATAGTCGGGATGACCGCCGTTCGAGAAGCGCTGCTGATAGACATGGCCGTTCTGCGCGACCTCGACTTCTAACCACTCGGACAGGGCGTTGACGACGGACGAACCGACGCCGTGCAGACCGCCGGAGACTTTGTATCCGTTGCCGCCGAACTTACCGCCGGCGTGCAGGACGGTCAGAACGACCGTCACGGTGGAGATGCCCATCTTTTCGTTCATGCCCACGGGGATACCGCGTCCGTTATCCTTGACGCTGATAACATTGCCCGGGAGTATCTCAACATCGATATTCGTGCAGAAGCCCGCGAGAGCTTCGTCTATGGAGTTGTCGACTATCTCATACACAAGGTGGTGCAGGCCGCGCGGACCCGTCGAGCCGATGTACATACCGGGGCGCTTGCGGACCGCCTCAAGTCCCTCAAGAACCTGAATCTGGCTCGCGTCGTATTCCTCGGTGACCTTGGTGTTCATATCCTTGTCGAGCTCAATGTCTTCGTCGAGCACGAGCTCGTCCTGATTCTCGGCGTTCTCTTCAAGGATCTCGTTGTTCTCATTGTTATCCAAAGCTTTCATCCTCCTTCTCCAAAGCTCTTGCCCCTAATCACTGATTTGCCAGGGTGGAGAACATATTTTTTTTCTTCTTTTTCTTTTTGGGCTTGTACTTCGGCGGATTTTCGAGCCTCATTCTCGCACTCTTGGACTTTGCGAGATACTTGTTGACCTGGACAACGGGAGAGATCATGTCCGCGCTCATGTAATCAACGCAGTTTGCGAGCAGATCCTGATCGTTGTTGAGCTCGCCGAGGACGGTGACGGCTATGATGCTCTGAATCTCGTTCGTGCCGTCGTCATAAATCTCGTTGAGGAGATTGAAGAGCTTTCTCATCTTCTGCGGGTCGTTCTCTTTTATGACCTTGATAACCACGGGAGCAGCGTGATTCTTGAAGAAATCCTCGGGCAGGAACTCGCCGTAGGTCTCAATATTCTTTCTGTATTCGTCGCGCAGCTCGGGATAGATAACGCTCAGGCGGTTTGCGAATGTGTTCGCGTCATAGCACGCCTCGCCGCTCTTTGCCGCAGCTTTCGATACGGGGGTGGGGAGCTTCACTTTCTTCTTATCGGCTGTGCCGTTCTTGCCGAAGCTTTCTTCGATAAGCTCGGCATACTCGTCCGAGATAAACTTGATGTCCTTGTCGTCGGCGGTCTCAACGTCGAGCAGAGAGTGAGCGATCTTCGCGAAATCCGTCTCGTTCGCACCCTCTTTCTGCGCCCAGAGCAGGGCTATCTTGTTG
>OGQP01001264.1_pt1 | contig 15191 bp, 10 predicted proteins | sample 1553251 | NCBI WGS metagenome assembly OGQP01 (sample SAMEA2580016, study PRJEB22360) | human gut metagenome | biome: human gut; feature: human-associated habitat; material: faeces | place: Denmark | collected 2008/2010 | reverse complement strand
ATCGGCTGGGAAAGCTGAACATTCAGGTTGACTCGCTCATCGGAGAGGTAGTCGTCATTGGTTTCCACCATCCACTCATAGAGCGCCTGCTCATCATTCGGGTCGTCGTCCAGCTCATTAGCTTCAAGGAACTCCTTGTAATCCTCTCGCCAGTCGTCCACATCAAGGCTTCGGTTGCTCCAAATGATGTGGCGGTCACTCGCTCGTGTCACTCGACCCATCCATCCCACCTCCCAAATAGGAGAAAAGGCGGTTCTTTACGACATGCTCCTGAAGCTCAATGATGACCGTCATATCCGGCACGGTTACATCGGGAATTTTCAGTATCGTCGACAAGGTCAGTGACTTCAAAGCCTTTTCGGTTTTGCAGCCGGCATCAAAAAGCTTTGTCAGAACTTTTATTTTCTGCTGTAAGCCCTGTTCGGCTGTGGTTTTCCTTGTTGGCATAGTTATTTACCCCCTAACTTAGGAAATACCGATAATGATAACGATATTGTCATCATTGTCGGCACTACGGGAATACTCAGGAAAAAGTGACTGCACACGCTGCCTTGCTCTACGAATCGTTTCAAAGCACGGAAGTCCGTAAGCCTTGTAATTGAATGCTAAGTCATTGAGTGGAAGTTTGCCAGCGCAAAGATAGTCCGCATATCGGTCATAGTAATGCATAAAAAGTATCATATCGTCGAACCTTGCTCTCGGGCAGTCTTTTAAAACAGAAAGCACACGGCTCTCCACGGTTTTTAGTCGCTCCATCTATATCACTCCTTATAAAAGGGGCAGAGTTTAGCTCTGCCCCACAGACAATCAAATTACTTTTTCCTATTCTTAATCTGCAAGAAAACAAATCCGCCAACAATAACAACTACCAATACAATAGCTACAATAGTTTTAAGTTCCATTAATTACCCTCTTCTTTCTTTTTATTTTTAAATCTGAGAAAACTACTCGCAGCAATTCCCAGCGTGGACAGTCCCATAAGCGTGAGTACAAGCGATAAATTATCGGGTTCTCCAGTATTGGGCGTTTCACGCACCACATTGTGCATCTCCACAATAGTAGTGGCACCACTCTTAACTGTTGCCGTTTTATCATCAGGCAAAACATACATAGAAGAAGCAGAATTGTTCATCTCAGATACGGTATAGTCTCCAATACGAAGCCCCTCTATAAAAATCTCGCCATTCTCATCAGTTTCAAGGATAATCTCATAGCCGTTTGCACCAGTAATGCGGAATGCAAAACCCTTGACCTTACCATCAGATGAGGTCTTAACAATCTTCAGGTTGCCACGCATCACCTCATTGATAAAGCCGACACCCGCTTTGTTTTCGACATCATAAGTCTTGCCGTCTGTGTCGATCACCACCTCATACACGTCAGTATCGAGAACAAAGCCATCCGGTGCTTTGGTTTCCTTGACAAAGTAGCGACCGTAGAACAGGTCATTCATTCCGTATTCACCGATTTCTTTTTCAGTCAGTGTGCCGAGCAGTTCGTCGCCTTCGTCCAGCTTACTATTATTATTGCTGTCCTTGTAAACCTCAAATACTGCTCCAGTCAGCTTGTTATCGGGATACTCGGAATCCACCTTGGTCAGATGAATGTTGCCACGGCCATACTCGTTGACAATCTCAATCTCTACGACCTGACCGTCTGTGCCAATCGTCACAGGATAGATGGTATCATCCAGCACGAAGCCTGTGGGCTGTTCAATCTCACGGACATACCAAGTGCCGCAAGGGATATTCTCAAAAGAAAAACTACCATCTTCGGCAGAAGTGGTAGTCATCAGAGCGTTTTCCTTTGTAAACTCGCCGTCATCCGTGCGAAACAGCCCAATCATCGCACCGCCGAGAGCGTTGCCGTCCTCATCAACCTTCTTGCCGGAAACAGAACCATAAATCAGGTCATTTTTGATTGCCTTACCATCATTGACAGCAATCTTTACGACCGCCGTATCCTGACCGACATACTCAAAAATTATAGGATACTTAGCGTCAGAAAGCTTGTAGTGGCTATCTGTAGCAATTTCCTGCACATAGTATCTTCCATAAGGAAGGTCTGTCTTAATCGTTGCCGTTCCATCCTCATTGAGAGAAACAATCTCGATAAGGCCATTTGCGGGAATGGAAGTGCCGCTGGCAGATACGATTTCCTCGGCGGCGAACAGCCCAAAGGTAATATTCTTCATCTCACCGTTTGTGCCGATATCGAAGCGTTCATTCTGCTCAATGGACTTCACAAGACTGATTTCCACCTTCTGACGTTCGTTTTCGAAAGAAGTCGCAGTTTCGGTCACAGCCACATTCTGACCGGCATAGACAAGCTCCACGAAACGGGATTCAGGATTGAGAACCATACCGTTAGGAGCAGTGACTTCACGCACCTCATATTCACCAAGGTAGAGTTCACAGCTCATAGCTATTCCATTTTCATCGGTAATAATGGTATCAACAACATCGCCCTTATGATTTCTGACGGTACCATCAGGGGTAATAATATCCTCTGCGGCAACGATCTCATAGACCGCACCAGGAAGCCCACGCTTTTCGTACTGCGGCTGATATATGATAGGTAGTTCATTGCCACTTTCATCTATGCCTCCTGAAACTGAAACCCCAAAGAACACTTCTCCCGTCTTTTCTACTGCAATTGTGCCCTTCTGTGCAAAATTCTTTTTATTTACTTTTATTATTGTAACCCCACTTTCTTCTATAGAGTTTTCCTGTGTCACGTCAAAATAAATAGGTGTTTCATCAAGTACATATCCATAGGGAGCCTGCACTTCAACAATGGAATACCCCCTGCCGTAAGGCAGTTTTTCAGGTGTAATCAGTGAACCCTCATCATCGGTATAGAACACATCAATATTGGTCGATGTCGGATAGGTGAAGGTCATTGTCACAGGATTCCCGTCCGGGTCATAAATCTTGAATCCTGCACCTGCATAAGGAATGGTCTTACCGGTTCCTGCGTCCTGCTTCACGATTTTGATAAAGCTGTTGAAGGGAGCGTTGTTGATGAGATAGCGATAAGTAGCTTCATTCTGAGAGATGAACACATCAAAGTCGGGCATCAGCTCGCTGCCTTCCCAGCCGGACACCTGATGTACGGTGTAGATGCCGTAAGGCAGATCCTTCGTCTGTGCAAAGCCGCTTTCGTCACAGGTGAGATAGTCACGCTCGGTATCCTTTGCATTATCATAAGAGCCTACGGCTTTCAGGTACACGGCAAACTCAGCGCCATTTTCGGGTGTTTCGATCTGCGTATCGCCGTTATCGGTGTGCTTGATGATGGCAACATTGCCCTTTGCGACCTGCTCGGTCACATCATTTGCCGTCTGATTATGCTCCACGGTATAAAGCTGCGGCTCTGCGCCGACCTTATGAACGGTAGTATCAAGAAGATAACCCTCAGACGGATTAATCTCACGCACCGTCCAATCGTCATCGCAGATATATTCCTTGGTGACGAACTGCCCGTTCTTGTCGGTAATATAGGTATCCACAAGCGTTTCGCCCTTATAGATGCCATAAACCGCACCGGCAAGAGAAGCATCACCCTGCGCCGTACCGGTTTCAGCGTCACTCTTGGTAACGGTAACGGAGAACTTCTTTAGAATGTTGAGAAAACTGCGGTTTGTGACCTGGTTCCAGCGGATAGGCGCAGACTGCGCTTCGGGAACGACATAGCGAACAGCAGTGTCCACTTCCTCCACGGTATAAGGTGTGGAACCGGAGATGAGGACATCTTCAAAAGTCGCCACGCCGTCCGCATCAGTCACGGCATATTCGTCCACAGCAATGCCCGAGAGCGAGGTACCGTAGAGGTGGAAGGTCACGCCCTCGTTGAGGTTATCTTCCGAAGTCTTTATGATTTTTAAATCTCCACGTCTGAGCTTATTATTAAAAGTCACTGTAGCTGTTTTTCCTGATACAACAGTTACATGATGAGACTCCTGTGGCTCATATTTGTCATAGCTCATTTCGGTCACGCTATAGTCACCAGGCATTAGATTGTCAATCCGTATCTCGCCCTTAGAATTTGTCTTAACTGTTTGATTAACACCATTACCTATAACAGTAAAAGTAATATTTTCAATATGACCATCTTCAGAAGTCTTTACAATCTTAGCAGAACCATAGGATACATTTAAATTAACAAACCCTTGTACAAGATCATCAACCTCTTGCACATATGTTACAAGATCCTGTACACCTTCACCCGGCGCATAAACTCCATCGCCCCATACGACAAGACCTTTTCTCTGTGAATCGTTTTTCTTAGCAACAATTGTAATCGGTGATGATGGTGCTTCTGATGAAGTAACAATCAGATTTCTTCCGCTGACTTTAATCTGAACCCCAGAAGAACTACTGGAAAAAGTGTAATCCTGAAGGACATTGTTAGTATCTGTAAGTGTGGAAGTATAAGAGTTTCCGTCCCACTTAAGTTCAATATTCTGGGCTCCATCAATTGTAGCAGAGCAAAAGGACGGCAATTTCGTATGTCTCTGAACCCTCTCAACAATATGATTATAATAGTTCAATATCTCTGAGCGAAGTGGATTGTCTGCCCGTATATAGTCAAGAACTGAACTACAATTCTTTGGGGCAACATGGTTAAACTCCGCATCGCGCTCACCAACGATAGTTTCCCATATTAGAAGCTGTGTGGCTGTAGCATTGGAAAGTTTCGCTGCATCCTCTGAATTCTGTGAACGCCATGATGTGCTTATAGTTCCAGTATAGCCATACTGTAGAATGCGCCCTATAATTAGCTTAACATTTTTCCCAGAAATCGTCTTATTGTATTTATCTGGATAATTATCCCAATATGTTTCATTGGTCGAAGATAATCTATCTCCGCTTTTCACCATGGTACTGGGTTCGATACAGTAACATATTTTACCGTTATATGAACCCATTGAATAAACCGTAAGATACTTTCCTTTCTGAAAGAACCAACCGTTCATAAGTTTTATATCATCATGTCCCCATGTGGTTGTACTATAATTAGCATCACCCTCGCGGGGGAATGAAACCAAACACACTTCCGCCTGCTCACCTTTAGCAAAGGCTTTAGTTATGCCAAGTCCCAAAAATGCGGAAAGGCACAACGCGGCAGAAAGCAGTCCTGCAATCCAACGCTTAAACGAATGTGTTTTCATTTTGTTTTTACCTCCTAAAAAACAAGAAACACACCATATGATACGATGTGTCTAAACAAATTTATTTAATTTGATAATCTGTTTTATATTTTTGACCCGTTAAAAATTTGTTTTTTTACCAATGGCCTTAACCTCCATTTTCTATTTGTCTCGAGCCTGTTGGGTTATTTTGAAACTTTTTTTACTACCCGAAAAACAGGGTCGAGCCTATTTGTGATGCGCAAGGCATTGTCTGCCAATCGCAAAGTACAAATATATGTTCAGAGCTTGCCCTTTTTCACATTTCTTCTCAATTATTCAACCACGCCGACCATTTAACATTGGCTTTTCCACAAATTCAAATGCAGAACTCTTATTTGCTTAAGTAAGATAGAGTTTAATTTAAAACAGATTGTTTTTCGGTTAGTATGTGGTAGTTATAAAGGGGATAGAGTGTGAGAAAGGGGAAGTCACAACAAACATACTCCTTTTCTAACGGCTGTCCCGCTCCGTGCGCTTTCGCATAAAATCAGCATAATATTTGAGTGCTTTTACAATATATTCCTCTGTCTGATCTAACGGAACACTTTTGGGTATAAGACTTCTTACCCTATCTCCTCGAATAATAAAGCGCTCGCGCTGATTGGGCTTTTGCTCGGTCATGATAGCTGTAATTGCTTCCGGCGTAAGTTTTCCCTCTTCGAACATTTTTCTCATGCGAATAGATTGATCATGGGACGGAGTACATTGGTTCATGTCAATTTCATCAACAATCGCCCGCTGGCAGTCCTCATCCAAATATGAAAGTTCCACAGCTGGACGCATCTTAATTTTTCCCTCATCTACAAGTTCAAGCAATTCAGAGACAAGATTTGTAAGACGAATATACCGACGAACTTGTTCTCGACTTTCGCCAACTTCATTACCGAGTATATCTCTTGACTTTGCTCCATTTAACTTGTGCTCCACTGGTGCACAAGTTAAATCCATGCGTTTTCCTTGCCTGTTCATCGCTTCAAGTCGCATCTTGTAAGCAAAGGCTTTCTCTGACGGTAGTATCTGCGAACGTTGATAGTTACTCTCTACCATAAGAACGGTCGCAGCATCACGATCAAGGTTTACAATCTCGCAGCGGAGGGATTCAAACCCGGCTAGCTCACAAGCTCTTTTTCGTCTGTGTCCTGAGACAAGTTCATATCTGCCATCCTCTTTTTGACGAACAGTAGCCGGAGTAATAACTCCTCGTTTCTTTACACTCTCCACAAGCTGTATCATATCTTCATCATCGCGCACCTTAAACGGATGCTCGGGAAAATCGTCAATCTCTATTAATGGAATATCCCGTATTTTGCTAAGCTTTGCATCATCTCGTTCCTCCTGTGTAGAAAACAGATCATCGAGCATATTCGTGGGTAACGTGAAGTCGCTCTTTCTTTCTGTCATCAGCTAACACCTCCTTTGTAAAGTCTGCATAAGCTTTTGACACGATACTGTTTGGTTCATATGCATATATGCTTTTCCCTTTTGAGGATACTTCGGCAGCTTTCACGGCAATGGGTATGCTCGTCTTATAAATTTTAATGTAACTTCCAAAATGATTTCGTAATGTTTCTACGGTACTTTTTGCAAGATTTGTTCTTCCATCTACAAGTGTCAGTAAAACACCGTCTATATGCAGATTGGGATTAGTATGCTTTTTTACTTTTGCAATTGTCGCTAAAAGCTGTGTCATACCTTTGGCGGGCAAATACTGTGCTTGCACGGGTATAATTACGCTATCTGCCGCTGTGAGAGCATTAAGCGTTATCATGCCAAGCGAGGGCATACAATCTATAAGTATATAGTCATATTTGTCTTTCACCTGGTCAAGATAACTTTTCATAATACGTTCTCTGTTCATCGCAGTAACAAGGCTCATTTCTGTCGAAGCAAGTTCAAGATTCGAGGGAACAAGATCAACTTTTTCCTTGTGATGGAGCATACCGACAAGCGGATTCTGCTGTTCCTCTCGCATCACCGCCAACAATTTATTGGCCAGTGTATGCGTTAAGCTGTCCGTATCTTGCCAACCGAGGCAAGTAGTTAAATCTCCTTGCGGGTCTGCATCAACAAGAAGTACTTTTTTATCCTGCATAGCAAGACCTACTCCAAGATTTACCGCAGTAGTTGTTTTGCCCACACCGCCCTTCTGATTACATATCGCTATGGTTTTACAGTTTGGCATCTTCGCTTTTCCTCCTTCTTATAAATTTGGATCATTAGACCAATCAAAACACAGGCATATTGTCCTATGCTTTGATAGCTGCATTTAATTCGATCTTATCCCCCAAAAACATAAAAGGAAATCAATAGGCGTTCGGCTGCTGACCGAACTCATAGGAATTTCACCTCTGCCGGGTACTCCGCCAGCCCCTTAGGGAAGTATCATTGTCCCTTGATCGTTTCATCGCCTTATCCGTAGCAGTCGGATATTTCTGAATGGCTCGGAATCGCTATCAACCTTTCTTTCCGTAATAACCTCTATGGTAAGGAAGTTCTTGGCGCGCCTTCATTCGGCTGAGACTTTTTTGTCTCCGATCAGGAATGTACCTATTGAATGTGTATTCATTTGTCAAGGTTCACGAGGATAATAATTTATCCCTCAATAGGTAGGCAGCGAGAAGGCCTATTTGTGGACTACCTAAAGCAAAAAAGTTTGTAAACTTTTTATGAACGGAAAAAAGCCGTTGCTTTCAGGTTAAAAGCAACGGCTAAAATCTATCTATTCATTGTAAATAAAAAATAACGGCCACACAATTCAAAGAACTGTGTGACCGTATTCTTAAGCTATATTGCTATGCTAAAAGCCCCAAACTTGTGATTAGTGCTTTTTGCGAATAGCTGCCTGAGCTGCGCTGAGGCGTGCGATCGGCACGCGGAAGGGCGAGCAGGAAACATAATCAAGGCCGATGTCGTTGCAGAACTCGACGGAAGTCGGGTCGCCGCCGTGCTCACCGCAGATACCGCAGTGGAGCTTCGGGTTGACGGGCTTGCTCATAGCGATGGTCATCTGCATGAGCTTGCCGACGCCGTTCTGATCAAGCTTTGCGAACGGATCGTTCTCAAAGATCTTGGTGTCATAGTAAGCGTTGAGGAACTTGCCTGCATCGTCACGGCTGAAGCCGAAGGTCATCTGAGTCAGGTCATTGGTGCCGAAGCAGAAGAAATCAGCCTCAGCAGCGATCTCGTCAGCGGTGAGAGCCGCTCTCGGGATCTCGATCATGGTGCCGACCTCATACTCAAGGTCAATGCCGGCAGCCTTTATCTCAGCGTCAGCAACCTCGACAACGATCTTCTTGACGAACTTGAACTCCTTGACGTCGCCGACAAGGGGAATCATGATCTCGGGAACGATCTTCCAATCGGGATGCTTCTTCTGAACATTGATAGCAGCGCGGATAACAGCAGCGGTCTGCATCTTTGCGATTTCAGGATATGTGACAGCCAGACGGCAGCCGCGGTGACCCATCATCGGGTTGAACTCATGGAGAGAAGCGATGATAGCCTTGATATCCTCAACGCTCTTATGCTTTGCAGCTGCAAGAGCCTCGATGTCAGCCTCCTCGGTGGGAACAAACTCATGGAGAGGCGGATCAAGGAAGCGGATGGTGACCGGCTTGCCTTCGAGGGTCTCATAGAGCTTCTCGAAGTCGCCCTGCTGATAGGGAAGAATCTTCTCAAGAGCTTCTTCTCTCTCTTCAACAGTATCGGAGCAGATCATCTCGCGGAAAGCAGCGATTCTGTCAGCCTCGAAGAACATATGCTCTGTACGGCAAAGGCCGATGCCCTCTGCGCCGAGCTCAACAGCCTTGGCTGCGTCGCGCGGAGTATCTGCGTTGGTGCGAACCTTAAGGGTTCTGTACTTATCAGCCCAGCCCATGATTCTGCCGAACTCGCCTGCGATGGAAGCGTCGACAGTCGGGATGATGCCGTCATAGATGTTACCGGTGGAGCCGTCGATGGAGATAAAGTCGCCCTCATGGAAGGTATTGCCTGCAAGGGTGAACTTCTTGTTCTCCTCGTCCATGATGATCTCGGAGCAGCCGGAGACACAGCAGGTACCCATACCACGGGCAACAACAGCTGCGTGAGAGGTCATACCGCCACGGACAGTCAGGATACCCTGAGATGCCTTCATGCCGGTGATGTCCTCGGGAGAGGTCTCAAGGCGGACAAGGACAACCTTCTCGCCTCTTGCCTTCCAAGCCTCAGCGTCGTCAGCGGTGAAGACGATCTTGCCGCATGCAGCGCCGGGAGAAGCGCCAAGACCCTTACCGATCGGGGTAGCGGCCTTGAGTGCCTTTGCGTCAAACTGGGGATGAAGAAGGGTGTCGAGGTTTCTGGGCTCGATCATAAGAACAGCCTCTTCCTCGGTTCTCATACCCTCGTCAACGAGATCGCAGGCGATCTTGAGAGCTGCCTGAGCGGTTCTCTTACCGTTACGGGTCTGAAGCATGAAGAGCTTGCCGTGCTCGACGGTGAACTCCATGTCCTGCATATCTCTGTAATGGTCTTCAAGAATCTTGCAGACCTTCTTGAACTCTGCGAACGCCTCGGGGAACTTCTGCTCCATCTCAGCGATCTTCATGGGAGTACGGACACCTGCGACGACGTCCTCGCCCTGTGCGTTGGTGAGGAACTCACCGAACAGACCCTTAGCGCCGGTTGCGGGGTCGCGGGTGAACGCAACGCCGGTGCCGCAGTCATCGCCCATGTTGCCGAACGCCATGGACTGGACGTTAACGGCAGTACCCCACGAATAGGGGATATCGTTGTCGCGGCGATAGACGTTTGCGCGGGGGTTGTCCCACGAACGGAAAACAGCCTTGATAGCGCCCATGAGCTGCTCCTTGGGATCGGTCGGGAAATCGGTGCCGATCTTTGCCTTGTACTCAGCCTTGAACTGAGAAGCGAGCTCCTTGAGGTCGTCAGCGGTAAGCTCGACGTCCTGGGTCACGCCCTTCTTCGCCTTCATAGCGTCGATGAGCTGCTCGAAATACTTCTTACCGACCTCCATAACGACGTCGGAATACATCTGAATGAATCTTCTGTAGCAGTCCCAAGCCCAACGGGGATTGCCGGACTTCTCTGCGATAGCCTCAACGACTTCCTCGTTAAGACCGAGGTTAAGAATAGTGTCCATCATGCCGGGCATGGAAGCGCGGGCGCCGGAACGGACGGAAACGAGGAGCGGATTCTCCTTATCGCCGAACTTCTTGCCGGTGATGCCTTCCATCTTGACGATGTACTCGTTGATCTCTGCCATGATCTCGGGATTGATCTCGCGGCCGTCCTCATAGTACTGTGTGCAGGCCTCGGTGGTGATGGTGAAGCCCTGAGGAACAGGAAGACCGATGTTTGTCATTTCAGCAAGGTTCGCGCCCTTACCGCCGAGAAGCTCTCTCATCTGAGCGTTGCCCTCGGAGAACAAATAAACGTACTTGTGAGCCATGATATACCTCCGTAAATAGTGTTTTTAGCTGCGAAGAAGATGCAGAAACCAAAGGCTGCATCTTCGCCTCATGTTATTATAGCAGACCGGCAGGAAAAATACCATATATTTTTACAATAAAATAGCGATTTTTGCGACTTTTCTTTTGTACAGATTTGACTATACAATTATATATAGCGCAGGGAGAGCCTCCCTGCGCCGAAAAAGTGTCTGTAATTTAGATGTTCAGAACATAAAAGGCAAAAGAAAGCCCAACGCTACAACAAAAATCAGCACGCCCGTAAATATTGCCCACAGTTGCCATGTATCTCCTTTAACAATGAGATTTACCGTTTTAAATCCCGAAAAAGTTGCGCCTACCGTTGCCAGAAAAACCAAAGCAACAATTAAAATAGAGGGATCCATATTTCGCACAGCCTCCTTTTACACTGTCCAAAGATGTTCTTCAACCAACTGCTCATACGCAGCAGAAAGATTAATAGAGAAACCCGCGGAAAACGGTATTGAAAAGTCTATACCGCCAAATGTTACGAACCATTTTTGATGGGCATATGTTGCCCAGAAATTAGCTTTGCTTACATTATCGTTCAGCCATCCCCTGTAACACAAGAAACCGGTTAAATCCGAATATGTATTCTTCATGTAAGGATATTCCGTCTGTTGATTATCCAAACTTAGACCGATTTTATATGCATAGCCATACCCGCCTGAACTAAACTGCAAATCATTAAACCCAATCTCTTTTTCTATTGTCTTCTCCGTTGTTACGGATTCGCTACCATTCAAATATGAGTATGTATGCTTATATTCGAAATATCCGCTCTGGCTTTTAGCATCAAGTGTAGTATTAACATCCCTTGTGAACCCAAACGCATCGGTATATCTGGATTTCGGCATAGTTTCCCATTGAAACATTCCTGCACAGAAAAAGGATCTACCCTCAGATAGGATCATAATTACAAGTTTTAATGTTCCCTTATCTATCGTTTTCTGATTTCCTGTTGACGGAAAGAAATGATCCCCCCAATCAATATCCATCAAATCGACGCTCCGGTTTTCTTGAATTTTTTCTATATTTTCCTTTATCTTTTTTTCGTTTTCCGAGATTTTTTGTTTCTGCTCCTTTACGGCAACAGTGTAATCACTTTCAGTCACCTGTGAAAGTGTTCCGTCATCTTTCTGAACATAGAAATCAGTCTTTATCGAAATAGTTTCTGCACTGCTGATCTCATCAGAAAATCTATCCAACATCATCTTTTTCATTTTCGGTGACAATCCGAGTTTTTCAAGCCTGTTCTCCGCTGTTTTGTCACTACTCGCAGATGAATCTTCGCTATTAAATTTTAATGTTTCAGTTATCGATAAATCATTTTGGGTGATGCTTTGGTTGGCGTTTACTGGAAGAATTACGAATGCAAATAGCAAAGAAATAATGGTTATAATTGATAAAAATCTTTTCATTCTTTAAATTCTCCTTTTACTTTATAAAATAGCGTTTTATGTCGGCAAGCCTCACCTATTAACCGGCATTAAATCACCGCCTTTCCAAAATCAATTATTGTATATCATTTATAAAAATCAATTAGCAAAAATATATTTCATATCAATATCGTCATCTGACAAATTAATTTTATCAAATTATATTTCCAATGTCAATACAAAAGACAATTATTTTTTGTATTGTGCATTTAATATGCAATGTTTGTTGACACATCTTTATTTTTTGCGCAATCTGTGCTCAACAAACGGCACATCGCGACCGACAAACAGGATTTCATCACAAGCTGCGTTCTTCTTGATTTATAAAATCTTTGAAAAATCGCGCCGTCATATGCACAATGGCTTGTAATTTCACTCTTTTTCTGTCATAATATATTTTAAGATACCGCACGGGTATCAATAAGGAAAGGACAATGAGCTTTATGGATAAGAAATGTGCTGTTATTCTCGCCGCCGGCGAAGGCACGCGAATGAAGAGCAAAAAGCCGAAGGCTCTCGCCGAGGTTCTGTTCGCGCCGATGATCGACTGGGTCATAGGCGCCGTAAAAGAAAGCGGCATAGACGACATATGCGTTGTTAAAGGCTTCGGCGCGGAATATCTCGACGCGCACCTTGCAGGCAGCTGCGAGACCGTGCTCCAGAGCGAGAGACTCGGAACGGGTCACGCCGTTTTGCAGGCGGGAAACTTTATTGAAAGCAACGGCGGCGATGTCCTCGTTTTAAACGGCGACGCTCCGTTCATCGACGCAAAAACAATATACGATGCACTCGCCCTGCACAAGAAAGAGGGCAACAGCGTCACCGTTATCTCTGCGGAGATAGACGATCCGACCGGCTATGGCAGGATAATCCGCTCGGCAGACGGTTCGGTTGAAAAGATAGTCGAACAGCGCGACGCGAACGCCGAAGAGGCGGCTGTAAGAGAAGTCAACTCCGGCGCGTTCTGGTTTGACGGCAAAGCTCTGATGCGCGCGCTCAACAGTCTCAACGCAAAGCGCGCGAGCGGAGAGAACACGAAGAAAGAGTTCTATCTGACCGACGCTCTTGAAGAGATAAAGTCATACGGTCTGCGCGCAGGTTCGTTCACGGCGCAGAGCGAGGATATAATCCTCGGCGCGAACGACAGGGTTCAGCTCAACGCTCTCAACGAGCTTGCCCGCCACCGCGAACTTGAGAAGCATATGCGTGCGGGCGTGTCGATTCCCTGCACCGACGGCGTCATTATCTGCCCCGGCGCAAAAATCGGCAGGGACACCGTGATTCTCACCGGTTCTGTGATAAAAGGCGACAGCGTTATCGGCGAGGACTGCACGATAGGTCCCGACTCGCTCGTTGAAAGCAGCACGATAGAAGGCGGCGTTTCGTTCGTCCGCTCGGTCTGCTACTCATCAAAGATACTCGACGGCGCGGACATCGGTCCGTTCGTCCGCATCCGTCCCGGCAGCGTTATCGGCAGTTCCGTCCATGTCGGCAACTTCGTTGAAGTCAAGAACAGCACGATAGGAGCAGATACAAAGATATCCCACCTTTCATATATCGGCGACTCCGATCTCGGCACGGGAATCAACATCGGCTGCGGCTGCGCTACGGCAAACTACTCCGGCAACAAGAAGAGCCGCACCACAATCAAGGACGGCGCATTTATCGGATGCCACACCTGCCTCGTGGCTCCCGTTGAGGTCGGCGAAAACGCATACACTGCGGCAGGCTCGACCGTGACCGAGAATGTCCCCGACAACTCGCTCGCAGTCGCCCGCTCCAGACAGACGGTCAAAAAGGGCTGGGTGAAGATAAAGCAGCCCTATAAGCATAAAGTTTAAAAGAAAGACGGTGAAATTGCCATGAAGAAAGGCAAGAAAGCGGCGATAATCATTATTGCCGTCATCGCGGCCGCGGCGATAGTTGTCGGCGGACTCGTCCTCGGAGGAGTCATCCCTGTCGGCAACAAGAGAACGGCATCTGCACAGGAGATAGCTGTTGACGACACCGCAATGACCGCATACAAGACTATCCCCCAGGTCTACAAGATCACACTCAAATCGCTCTACGGCATGAGCGCCGACGATGTTGCAAAGTTCTATGAGAATAACTGCGAGGGCTGGAACGTTTACGCCCAGACAGTCTCAATAAAGAACCGCAGCGACACTGCGATAGTCATCTCCAACGCGAAGAGTGAAGCGAACGGAACGGACAACATCTGGGTCTGCTCGCGCACCAACGAGGCCAACTATGTGACCATCGCTCCCGGCGAAACCGGGACATTCACATTCAATGTCCTCGCCAAGGGCTACAACAGCCCCGACGCTGTCAAATCGGCTCTCAAGAAGCTCAACCCGAGCATCGTGTTTGCGGAGAACAAGTCCGCTGCGAACCAGTCGTTCGTAAAATTTGACATGGCAAACGCCGACAAATTCGCGATCGATATAAAGTTCTGATAAAGTCAAAATAACATACGGGCGCTCGGGTTTCCGGGCGTCCGTATAAAATGTAAGGGAAAAAGATATGAATTTTTTCAGACGCACTCCCCGCGCTGTCGGCGCACCCGAATTTTTGATAGTCGGGCTCGGCAACCCAGGCAAGGAATATGAATTTACCCGCCACAATGCTGGCTTTCTCTGCCTCGATCTTTTCGCGCAGGAGAACGATATAAAAATAAACCGCCTGAAGTTCAACGCACTCATCGGAGACGCGGAAATCGGCGGCAAGCGCTGCATTCTTGCAAAGCCTCAGACTTTCATGAACAACTCCGGCGAGGCGGTGCGCGACATAGCCTCGTTCTACAAGATTCCGCCCGAAAAGATAATCGTCATTTTTGACGACATCTCTCTCCCCTGCGGCAGGCTCAGAATACGCCGCAAAGGCACGGACGGCGGTCACAACGGAATAAAGAGCATAATATATCAGCTTCAGAGCGATCAGTTCCCGCGCATCAAGCTCGGCATCGGCGCGAAGCTACACCCAGAGCAGCCGCTCGCCGACTGGGTGCTCTCGGTCATGAAGGGCGACGACCTCGAAAATCTGCGCTCCGCCCGCCTCAAGGCGGCCGCA
>OGQP01001259.1_pt1 | contig 15222 bp, 14 predicted proteins | sample 1553251 | NCBI WGS metagenome assembly OGQP01 (sample SAMEA2580016, study PRJEB22360) | human gut metagenome | biome: human gut; feature: human-associated habitat; material: faeces | place: Denmark | collected 2008/2010 | reverse complement strand
TGTAGCGTGGCAACATTTAGGGGTGCATTCTATGTTTAATTATAGTATTGACAACGCTCGTTTCAAATGTCGTTTTCGTTAAACGACTCTTTCAATCCATTAGGTGCAAAAACCGATGCACCATCTTCACATCCTTGATAATCAGCTGTTGCGCATATTCCCTCGTACCACGCTTATTCTTTGTGCTATTTTGCGGTAGTTCGATATGGCAAAGGTAGTTATAATCAATGAAAATCGAGCAGAAAGTAGTTGGATTTTGATTGTAGAGCCTTGAATTGGTGCTATTTTGTTTAAAAATAGATGTAAAACGCAATAACATGGATAATTATTTCCGTAATCTTTCTTGATTATCCAAGATAATTTTTATATTTGTAGACCAAGAAACACATGAAAGGATATGGCAAAGAAAGATATCAATCGCATCAAGATAGTATTGGTTGAAAACAAAAGAACAGCCAAGTGGCTGGCAGACGAATTGGGTAAAGACCCAGCCACCGTGAGCAAGTGGTGTACCAACAGTTCGCAACCAAGCCTCGAAACCCTTTTTCAAGTGGCAGAGGCACTTGATGTGGATGTCCGCTCTCTCATCGTGCAGACAAAGAAAAGCCACATTGAGATAGAAGCGGAAAAACTTCTTAATATCTCATCAAACCAGTAAGATGAATACAATTAGAAGATTATGACAACAACGGAAATAGACGAAAAATCGTTAGATAACGCACACCGCCTCTATGAGTCGGGCGATATAGATAGAATTCCAGTTGGAACTACAGTAGGTCTTCAGCAGATACATCATTATCTGTTTGATGGTCTATACCCGTTTGCTGGCGTCATCCGCGATAAGAATATAGCCAAAGGCGGTTTACGCTTTGCCAATAGTCTTTATCTTGATGCAGCCCTCGCTGCCGTAGAGAAAATGGCTGAAGACACTTTCGAGCACATCATTGAGAAGTATGTTGAGATGAGCGTATGTCATCCTTTCATGGAGGGCAACGGTCGTTCCACCTGCATTTGGCTCGATATGATACTGAAACGCTCCCTCGGTAAGGTGGTCAATTGGCAGTATGTTGACAAAGACCAATATCTCTCGGCAATGGAACGCTCACCTATCAACGACCTCGAACTGCGATATCTGCTCAGTCAGAACCTCACTTCTGATACGGAGAACCGCGAAGTGATATTCAAGGGAATAGAGCAGAGCTACTATTATGAGGGGTATGAGAAGTAAATAATAGTAAAGGTAAAAATAACAATATGATTACAAAATCGAATATAAGGACACTACTTGATTTACTTGGATTCTTTCAAGATGGAAATGTCTACATCAAGAGATATGAAGATATTGGGGCTACATTGAAAGTTGATGTCGCTTCTGAACATATATTCTATAAGGAATCTGGTATTACTGTAGGAAGAGAAACAACAAGCAACTTTTCAGAACCAGAGAATTTCGTTGTTTTAGAATGTGTTGACCGCCTGTTGTCAAAAGGATATAGAACTGAACACATTGAACTTGAGCCGCAATGGAAACTTGGACATAGCAGCAAGAGCGGCTATGCGGACATTTGGATTCGTACTTTTGGCGATGGCAGAATAATAGGCACAGATGAAGACAAAGATTCATTGCTCATCATAGAATGTAAGAAAGCGGATGAATTTCAAGGTGCATGGAACGACACCTTAGAAGATGGAGCCCAGTTGTTCAGTTATTTCCAACAGGAAAAGTCCACAAATTTTTTATGTCTATACACGTCAGACATAGTAGAAGGCAAAGTTGTTCCTGACTATTATTTACTCAATGTCCAGGACAACAAGAAGATGTTGGAGAATGAGGAAGATGCCCTTTCATACGATAAAGCTTCAAATAACAAGCAATTGTATCGTGTATGGCATGAGACGTATCATTGCGACTATGCCCGGATTGGATTGTTCGAGGAAACTGTACAACCTTATCATATTGGTAAGGACAAGTACACCGTGGCTGATTTGAAAGCTGTAAGCAATGAGACTATCAAAAAGAAATACAGCGAATTTTCCAATATCCTCCGTCAACATAATGTAGGAGCTCATGAGAATGCTTTTGATAAGTTGGTGAATCTTTTTCTTGCAAGGTGGTTACCGAAAAAAACAATCCTTACAATCTCCATTTTTATTGGAAGGGTTCTGCATACGACGATGATTTCCAACTGCAAGACCGCTTGCAACGTCTTTATCGAGATGGAATGAAAAAGTTTCTCGGTGAAGACGTTACATATATTGAAGACGCTGAGATTGACAAGGCTTTCCGTCGTTTCAAGAACGATCCTGACGCTACGCGCAAGACAATCAAAGATTATTTTAGGGCTTTAAAGTTCTTTTCGGATAATGACTTCTCTTTCATAAGCGTACACAACAAAAAACTTTTCCAACAGAATGCCATTATTCTCAGAAAAGTAATTCTTATGCTGCAAGACATACGCTTGAAGAATTCTGATACCCATCAGTTTCTCGGTGACCTGTTCGAGGGATTCTTGACAAAAGGCGTAAAGCAGAGTGAGGGCCAGTTCTTCACTCCGATGCCCATTGTGCGTTTCATCGTAACGTCATTGCCTTTGGAGCAGTTGATAAAAGACAGCCAGGACATACCATACGCTATTGATTATGCTTGTGGAGCAGGACATTTCCTTACTGAGTATGCAGACCGTATCAAAGATTTTGTAAGGATGTATCGCCCTGACCTTTCTTTGCATGACTATTATTCACGCATTATGGGCATAGAAAAAGAATACCGTTTATCAAAGGTTTCCAAGGTATCTGCTTTCATGTATGGCCATGATGAGACTCAGATAGTGTATTCCGATGCGTTGAAGTCACATCCAAATGTAGAAGAGGGTAAGTATAGTGTGCTTATTGCCAATCCTCCATATTCAGTTTCAGGATTTCTCGAGACCCTAAGCGATCAAGACAGAAAGAAATACAAATTATTCAACAGCAATATCAACTTGGCTAAGAACAATGCCATTGAGACATTCTTCATTGAGCGTGCTGCCCAACTAATGAAAGCTGGTGGCGTTGCAGGCATCATATTGCCTGTTTCTGTATTGAACAAGGGCGGAATTTATGCCAAGGCACGTGAGATTATTTTGGAGAACTTCCATATTGTATCACTGGTGGAATTAGGCTCAGGAACATTTGGCAAGACTGGAACAAATACTGTTGTCATGTTCCTGCGTCGTAAGGAGACGAACACTCCTGACGCTGACCACTATGCTAACCGTGTGGAGTGCTGGTTCAATCTGAGTGAGAGCGGAGACGAGGTGTATCAAGATACGGAACTTATGGAGAAATATTGTGAGCATCTTGGATATGCAGTGGATGATTATCAGGAATTCTTAAAAGGCAACATGACTGAAACTTTCATCAAATCAGAGGTGGTTCAGACTTATCACAACTCGTTTTTTGGGACTTCACGCAATGCGATGAAGGATGTATGTGATGAGGCCAAGAATATTCGTGCACGATATGTGGCCAAGACAAAAACTGCAACATTCAGGGCATTGTCAGCTGATGAAAAAAAGAAAGAGGCTGACAGGACTTTCTATGCCTTTGTGAAAGCTATTGAGCGAGAGAAGATGTATTTCTTCATGCTTGCCGTGCAGACGGAAAATCCTGTGCTTTTGGTGAAGTCGCCACTTCCTAAGAAGAATGAGTCCAACGAAAAAATCAAGAAATTCTTGGGTTATGAGTGGATTAACAGAAAGGGGCATGAAGGCATTCATTATCTTAATGTTGGAGCTGCATCCTCTGATGAAGATGCAGAAGAAAATGAAGCAGATGACAATACAATGCAAGAAATATCAGGTATTAATGCCATTAATACATGCTTATTCAATCCCAATGACTTCAATGACACCGAGAAGATAAATTATTTAATTCGTCAGAGCTTCATGGATGGGGAGTTCGACGTATCTGTCAAATTGGAAGAATATGTCGATTTGTACAGGACTGTTGATTTGATAGATTTCTCACGAACAGCATTTGACAAAACAATTAAAACAACTCCAATGTTGGCTTATCCCAAGTTTGAAACATCTTTGCCAACAGAAAAGTTAGGTGATATAGCTCCGTTTGTAACTGAGAAAGTTTCATATACGAAGATATCCCCTAAGAGTTACATCTCTACTGATAACATGTTGCAAAACAAGGCTGGTGTTGTGGCTTACAATGGAGTTCCAAATATAGGCAGGGTGACTCTTTACAGAAAAGGCGATATCTTGATTTCAAATATTCGGCCATATCTGAAGAAAATCTACTTGGCAAAGACTAAAGGAGGATGCTCCAATGATGTTCTTGTCTTTAGAAATACCAAAGATAATATTCTAAACGATTACCTGTATGCCATTTTGTCAAACGACCTGTTCTTTGAATTCATGATGACAGGAAAGACTGGATTAAAAATGCCTCGTGGTGACAAAAAAATGATACCTAATTTTGGCATACCTGTTCCGAGTGTGGAAATACAGAAGAAAATAGTTTCTGAATGCTCGAAGACGGAAGAACTATACCAAAAGTGTATTTATGGCATCAGCCGTTTAAAAGGTGAAATAGATTCTGTTCTTGCGGATTCACATTCAAAAGCCACAACAGACATTCGCCTTGACAATGAACAAGTGTTCAATCTGTCAATAGGTCGTCGTGTATTGAAAAGCGAACTGAAAAAGGATGGTGCATATGAAGTATTCAGTGCCAATGTGTTTGAGCCTTTCGGCAGAACAGACTCTTCTTTGTTGACAGATTTCTCGATACCTTCTGTTCTTTGGGGAATTGATGGTGACTGGATGGTGAACTATCTGCAAGCAGACCGACCTTTCCATCCTACAGACCATTGTGGAGTAATCAAAGTGCTTGACGAAAACGTTATTTTGCCAAAGTATCTTGTTTATCCTCTGCTTAAAGCTGGGGAGCATGAGCGTTTCTCACGTGCCAATCGTGCTTCAACAGAAAGAATTAAAGCCCTCACAATTCGTGTTCCATCTATCAATATACAGAAAGAAACTGTTTCTAAAGTAATAGAGATAGAAAATGAGATAAACACTTTGAAGCAAAAGATGAAAGAGTGTAAATTCCAAAAACAAGTAATACTTGACAAATACTTGAAATGATATGCAAGAATGACAGATAAGAACATGCAACAATACATAGACTTCGAAGCCTACGAGCGTGTGGCAGAGCCACATAAACGCGAAAGGGCTTCGGCATGGCGCACGGCTATCGGTCTGCAAGATGTTGATGGACTGAAGGTGTCTGACTATCTGAAAGAGACGGCTGTCAGACACATTGAGGGCGATATTACCATTGATGATGTGCGCGAACAGTTGAAATCGTATTATGTCAACAAAACTACTCATGATGAGGACGATGCCGAAAAGGAAGAGGCCGACCGTGTGGCTGCCAATATAGCCAAGCTACTGAGCGAGAAGTCTTTTTCGTTTACAGCATTGGAATTTCTGAATATCCATAGGCACTTGTTTGATGGTGTATTCAAACATGCTGGTGAAGTGCGCCCCTATGACATCAGCAAGAAGGAATGGATATTGCAAGGAGATACTGTTGTGTATGGACGTGCTGCCGACATTATGATGGCGTTGCGATATGACATTCAGCAAGAAAAGGACTTTAATTATAAAGGACTGTCAACGGATGAAATCATCAGTCACATTGTAGATTTCGTCACCTTGCTATGGCAAAATCATCCGTTTCGTGAGGGTAACACACGAACAACAGCGGTGTTTGTCATCAAATATCTGCGCTCTATCGGTTTCAAGGTGGACAACGATTTGTTTGCCAACAACTCTTGGTACTTTCGCAATGCCCTTGTTCGTGCGAACTATCGCAATCCGTCAAAGGGTATAGAGCCCAACAAGTCATTCCTCATCAAGTTCTTCCGTAATTTGATGTTGGGCGAACATCATGAACTGAAGAACCGTTATATGCTTATAGGGTATAGCGATACTGACGAACCCCATACAAGTACCCATACAAGCACCCATACAAGTTTTGACGAAACGGCATCTACGTTATCTGAAAATATAAAACGTTTACTTGTTGCAATTGGCACAGATGAAAAGAGCGTAAAGGAAATGATGGAGGCGGTCGGTTTGAAGAATCGTCCCAATTTCCTTGAATATTCTCTTACGCCAGCCATTACTGAAGGCTTGGTAAAAATGAAATTTCCGAACTCGCCACATCATCCTCGCCAGAAATATCTTCTGACCGTGAAAGGGTTAGCGGTGTATGATGAGTGTGTCAAATCAATGTGAAAAATCTGCCAGAGTTTGCTCCCCGAAGGCGATCGACCGAGGAATTCCGAGGATGCTTGAGAGCAAGCTCGTTGAAAAACTAAAAAAGCCAGTGCTCTTTGTGCATCTTATGTGAGGTGCGCATTGAGCATTGGCTTGACATTTATGTACAATTATTGTTTCTTAGCCTCTGTATGAGCCATTCAAGAAAGGGACAATCTCGGTTGTCTCTTTCAATCGGTCACCGATACGCTTGCCGTACACCTCTGAGATTTGTTGAGGGGTGAGGTTGGAGGTGATGATAGTCGGCAGTTGGTGTTCATAGCGGTAGGAGATGAGGTCTATAATGGGACTGAGCACATTGTCGTATTCTATGATTTCGCGAGGCTCGGTACCAAGGTCATCTATTGCCAGGATCTCCTTGTCCATGAGTGACCGCCAATCTTTGGGATGCGTTTTGCTAATCAGCAATCACTTTCCGGTACATGCAATTTATTTTGTTTTCTTCAATCCCTTGTACGCAAGGAATGCGACGACGAGGGCGGCGAGAGCGAGCAGAACGTAGCCGATTTCGTGGCTGTACTGCAGAGCCTGCTCGTAAACATCCTTTGTGGTCTTAAGGTTGGTGTACTTGTAGATGCCCCAACCGATCATGGCGAGCACCGTGTTCCATACGCCTGCACCGAGAGTGGTGTAGAGGAGGAACTTGCCTACGTGCATACCAGAGAGACCCGCGGGGATACTGATGAGCTGGCGTACAGCCGGCACAAGGCGTCCGAAGAATGTTGAGGTGGCACCATGTTCGCGGAAAAACGCTTCGGCTTTCTCTACGGCGGCACGGTCGATGAGGCACATGTGACCGATGCGGCTGTCTGCAAACTTGTAGATGATAGGTCTGCCGAGCCACTTGGCGAGGTAATAGTTGATGAGCGCACCGAGATCGGCACCGATTGTGGCGAACACCACGACGAGCACAAAGCTCATGCCGCTGTCAGGGTCCATAGCCTTCCATGCTGCCGGCGGAACAACCACCTCGGATGGAAAGGGGATGAACGAACTCTCGATAGCCATAAACAGGGTGACAACCCAATAGTTGAGGTTGTCGAGGATCCAAAGGAAAAGCTCTGCTGTATTCATTTCTTTTTACTTTTTACTCTTTTATTTTTAAAGATATGCTTTTTGTGGGTGCGTGGGTATGGGCAGGATGCCCATACCACCTACTTTTACTCTTTTACTTTTTCATAGTCGAAGTAATCCTTCGGGTCCATGCCCGTTGGGAAGTATTCGCCGAGCACCTTGCGTGCTTCCGACGGGTTCTGCTGACAGGCTATGTTGAGATACTTCAAGTATTCGTCACGCTTCTGCAGCTGTCGGCAGCACGAAGCAAGGTAGGCCGCACCCTCGTCGCCTGGATTGTGGTGCGCTTCGTGATAGGTTTTGAACATGCGGTATGCTATGGTAGGGTATCCACAGTCGTACACCGAGATGGCTATGCGGAAGAATATCTCGTGAGAGAAGTGAGTGGCTTGCAAGGCTTCAACGAAACTCTTTATAGCTTCTTTCACTCTACCATGCTCTAAGAGAATATGACCACGTATTACGTTTATCTCGCTATGGTTGCAATCGGGGTCGTTGTCGGTCTCGGCAAGACATTCGAGTGCCTGTTCTATATGTCCGAGTTGTGAGAGAGTGAATGCACGACATTGGTTCACTTCCGATGTGCTAATATCGTATTTCTTGAAACATTCCAACGCCTTGTTGTACTGCGGCATAGCCTCCTCCGGTCTGCCCATGTTGAGCAGGCAGTTACCTACGAACATATATGCAGCACCCTCCTCCGGACAGAGTTTGAGGAAACGCTGGTAGTAGTCCATTGCCTCGGTGAAGTTGCCAAGCGAGAACAGACCGTTAGCCTTGTTGAGCAGTGCCTCCTCGTCCTCGGGGTCGATAGCTATGGAGTATTCGCTCGACGTTATCGAGTCGTTGATGCGGTTGCTCATGAGCTGCGTTACGGCGAGTGAGTTCCAGTATTTGCCCGAGTAAGGGTCTTCGTCGAGCAGCTGTTCGAATATCTGTTCGCTCTGCTCGTAGTCGCCCTTGGCGAAAGCAATGCGTGCTTTCACCTCACGATAGTCGAGTAGGTCATCCTCGTCGCTCATGGCAAGCCACTTGGCTGCTATGTCGGGTTGGTTATAATCGATAAAAATAGTAGCTATGTCGAGTACATAGTCGGGCACGTCGTCCTCGTCAATCTGGTGCATCGCATTGTTAAGGAAGTTATCAGCTTCCTCAACATTGCCACGTGTAATCATAATCTCGGCTTGCAGATAAAGACAGTCGAGGTCGAGCTGGTCGGAAATCATGTCAGCGTAGTGTTGCGCTGTGTCGATGTCTTTATTGTCGATAAGAGCTATGCGTCCCTTGAACACCAATGGCATAGCTGCTCCTGGGTGTAGTTGGATGGCATAGTCAAGAACGTCAACAGCTTCCTTTCTCTTGCCACTGTCATAGTAATATTCAGCAATGTCCGACAGTTCGTCGCTGCCGAAGTACTCTGGATGGTCTTCTTGCAGCGACGATTCGTATCGGTGTAGTGTCTCTTGAAATTCGGGACTGTTGAAATAATTCTCTTTTTTCTCCATCAAAGTTTTACTTGTTTTGCTTTGCCCAAGCGTCCTTCAGACCCACAGTCTTGTTGAACACGGGGTTCTCGGCTGTAGAGTCGAGGTCTGCCATGAAGTAGCCGATGCGTTGGAACTGCAGATACTGTCCTGGCTTGCAGTCGGCAGCGTAGTTCTCAACGTAGCAGTTCTCGATAGTTTTGAGGCTCTCTGGGTTGAGCAGTTCGCGGAAGTCGCGCTCGTCAGCCGACGGGTTCTCAACGCAGAACAGACGGTCGTAAACGCGCACCTGAGCCTTGTGGCAGTGGTCGGCAGATACCCAGTGGAGTGTGCCCTTCACCTTGCGGTTGGCGCCCTCAAGACCGCTCTTGCTGAGCGGGTCGTACTCGGCCTGAATCTCCACGATGTTGCCCTCAGCATCCTTTGTGCAGCCTGTGCACTTCACGATGTAGGCGTTCTTCAGACGTACCTCCTTGCCCGGAGTCATGCGGAAGAATTTTTTCGGAGCATCCTCCATGAAGTCGTCGCGCTCGATCCAAAGATTGCGCGAGAAGGTGATGGTGTGTGTGCCGTCAGCCTCGTTCTCCGGATTGTTAATAGCCTCCATCTCCTCAGTCTGACCCTCAGGATAGTTGGTGATGACGAGTTTAACTGGGTTGAGCACGGCAGACACGCGCAGCGCACGCTTGTTCAGGTCCTCGCGAACGGCAGCCTCGAGCAGCGCCATGTCGTTGAGAGCGTCGAACTTGGTGTAGCCGATTGAGTCGATGAACTTGCGTACAGACTCGGGCGAGTAGCCACGGCGACGCATACCCGAGAGTGTCGGCATACGCGGGTCGTCCCAACCCGACACGAACTTCTCCTCAACGAGAGCCAGGAGCTTGCGCTTCGACATCATTGTGTATGTAAGGTTCAGACGGTTGAACTCGATCTGACGCGGGCGGAAGTCGTGCAAGTTCTCTGTCTCGCCACGCATCTCCTTCAGATAGTCGATGAACTTGTCGTAGAGTGGGCGATGAGGTACGAACTCGAGTGTACAGATAGAGTGGGTTACACCCTCGAAGAAGTCGCTCTGTCCGTGAGCGAAGTCGTACATCGGATAAGCGTGCCACTTCGTGCCTGTGCGGTGGTGCGGAGTGTGGATGATGCGATAGATGATTGGGTCGCGGAAGTGCATATTCGGGTTAGCCATGTCGAGCTTTGCACGGAGCACCATGCTGCCCTCTACAGCCTCTGGAGTGTTCATCTTGTTGAACAACTTGAGGCTCTCCTCAACGGGGCGGTCGCGGTAAGGCGAAGCAACGCCCGGAGTGGTAGGTGTGCCCTTCTGCTCAGCAATCTGCTCAGCAGTCTGCTCGTCGATGTAAGCGTGTCCGTTCTGGATCATCCACACAGCGAAGTCCCAAAGCTTCTCGAAATAGTCGGAAGCGTAGTATATGTTACCCCATTTGAAACCAAGCCAAGAGATGTCGTTAAGAATGTTCTCAACGTACTCGTTGTTCTCCTTTGTAGGATTGGTGTCGTCGAAGCGCAGGTTGCACACTCCATTGTACTTTTCAGCCACGCCGAAGTCCATGCAGATAGCCTTAGCGTGTCCGATGTGCAGATAACCATTAGGCTCTGGCGGGAAACGCGTCTGTATGCGTCCGGCGTTCTTGCCCTCAGCGAGGTCCTGCTCAACGAGCTGCTCTACGAAACTCAAATTCTTCTCTTCTACTGTCTTTTCTTCTGTAATTGCCATATATTTAGACTTTTTCTGTTTCTTTCTTTCGTTACATTATGATATAGTATCGTGCAAAGTTACGATTTTTCAGTGATGTGCGCAATTTTATACTATCAATAATTTTTTTATTTCATTCGATTTTGTTACTTTTGCGTTCAGATTAATAATAATCGAAAGTCAATATAAATTAACTTAAACAAATATCAGAGTTATGAAACCAACACTTTTCCTCCTCGCTGCAGGTATGGGAAGCCGTTACGGCGGACTGAAGCAGCTCGACGAGCTCGGCCCTCACGGTGAGACAATCATGGATTACAGTATCTACGACGCAATCAATGCTGGCTTTGGCAAGCTTGTGTTCGTTATCCGTAAGGATTTTGAGGATGACTTCCGTCGCATTGTTCTTTCTAAATATGAAGGCCACATCCCTTGCGAGCTCGTATTCCAAAGCCTCGACGCACTGCCCGAGGGCTTTACATGTCCTGAGGGTCGCACAAAACCTTGGGGTACTAACCATGCGCTGATGATGGGTGCAAGCGTTATCAATGAGCCGTTCGCTGTGCTCAACTGCGACGACTTCTACGATCGCGATGCATTCCGTGTAATGGGCAAGTGGCTCAGCGAGTTGCCAGAGGGTTCTACAGGTAAGTATGCTATGGTCGGTTTCCGTGTAGGCAACACTCTCTCTGAGAGCGGCACCGTTAGCCGTGGCGTATGCGAGAACGATGAACATCATCACCTGACATCTGTTGTAGAGCGCACCAAGATTCAGCGCTTCGACGGCGTTGTGAAGTATCTCGACGACGACAACGAGACATGGGTAGAGATTCCTGACACAACACCGGTATCTATGAACTTCTGGGGCTTCACACCCGACTACTTCAAGCACAGCGAGGAGTACTTCAAGGCGTTCCTCTCTGACCCGAAGAACATGGAGAACCTTAAGAGCGAGTTCTTCATCCCATTGATGGTAGACAAGCTCATCCACGACGGCACCGCTACTTGCGAGGTGCTCGACACGACATCTAAGTGGTTCGGCGTGACCTATCCGGAGGATCGTCCGGACGTAGTGGCTAAGTTCCAGAAACTTGCCGACGAGGGTGTTTATCCTGCAAAGATGTTCTAAACTACATCGCAATATTTATTATCATTATAGCGAGGAGTTACGCTGAAACTATTCGTTTCGGCGTAGCTCCTCGTTCTTTATTGCTATTTACTCTGTGTTTTTGTTTGCGTTCTCATTAAAAAGTAGTAATTTTGCAGCCGTAAATAAATGTAGCAGTATCGTTTACTATATACATTATATTATATAGAGTGCTTGATAAACCTCTTAAAAAACAAGATTATGCAGAAAAACAAGAAAACCGTGAGTGTGCTGTTTTTGCTTTTCAGTACGCTTTTCTGCGTTTGTCTTATTACGGCAAACGTGCTTGAGACAAAGCAAATTGCGTTAGGTCCGATTAGTGTAACAGGCGGATTAATCGTCTTCCCCGTTTCGTACATCATCAACGACTGCGTTTGTGAGGTATGGGGTTATGGAAAAACCCGATTGCTTATATGGCTGGGTTTCGCTATGAATTTCCTATTTGTCCTCTTCGGAGCATTGTGCGACATACTGCCCGCTGCGCCTTATTGGCATAACGAAGAAGGCTTTCATGCGGTGTTCGGTCTTGCGCCACGTATCGCATTCGCATCATTCTTAGCGTTCATCGTCGGTTCGTTCGTCAATGCTTACGTGATGAGTCGCATGAAACTCTCGTCGGGCGGCAAGAACTTCTCGGCTCGCGCCATACTCAGTACGGTCTACGGTGAGGCTGCCGATTCGATTATCTTCTTCCCGCTTGCGCTCGGAGGAGTTATCCCGATGAAGGAACTGCCCGTGCTTATGATTTCGCAGGTAGTGCTTAAGACACTCTATGAGATAATCGTTCTGCCTCTTACCATACGCGTGGTGCGCTGGACAAAGAAGTTCGAGGGCGAGGACAACTTCGATACCGGAATGAACTATAGTATCTGGCGAATATTCAATATTTAAGACAACGTTCAGAGGTTAATGTGCTTTAAAATATAGTATATATAAAATGTAGTATATATAATAAGTATATAAATGGCAACAAATTCAGATAATCGCCGCGACGAAGGCTTGCAGGCACTCGGAGCGAAGACAAAGTATCGTGACGACTATGCACCGGAAGTGCTTGAGACATTTGTCAACAAGCATCAGGGCAACGACTACTGGGTGCGTTTCAACTGTCCGGAGTTCACATCGCTGTGTCCGATTACCGGTCAGCCCGACTTTGCGGAGATACGCATATCGTATGTGCCGGACGTAAAGATGGTGGAGAGCAAGAGCTTGAAGCTCTATCTGTTCAGCTTTCGTAATCATGGCGACTTCCACGAGGACTGCGTGAACATCATCATGAAAGACCTCGTGAAGCTTATGGATCCTAAGTATATCGAGGTGACAGGTATCTTCACTCCGCGTGGAGGCATTTCTATATGGCCTTATGCCAACTACGGCAAGCCGGGAACAAAATATGAAAAGCTCGCAGAACGTCGTTTTGAGGAGCACGATTTGCGTGGATAATGCTATAATAGGTGCAGTTGTGGGCAACTGCACCTTTTCTCGTGTATAATAACTACCTAAAAATTAATGTAACAAGTATGAAGAAAATCTTTTGTACAGTGATGTTGGCACTCGCCATGTCTGCCAGCGTTTCTGCCGAAAATGCTGCTAACAGCACAGCCGGAACCGCTGCCGACAAGGCTGCTGCGAACAAGTATGTGCCAACAGAAGGCAACCTCGCAGCACGCTCTCATTTCCAGGACTCGAAGTTCGGCATCTTCCTCCATTGGGGACTTTACAGTATGCTCGCCACCGGCGAGTGGACAATGACAAACAACAATCTGAACTACAAGGAGTACGCCAAGCTTGCAGGTGGTTTCTATCCCTCAAAGTTCAGCGCACGCGAGTGGGTGTCAGCAATCAAGGCTTCCGGTGCAAAGTATATCTGCTTCACAACACGCCACCACGAGGGCTTCTCAATGTTCCATACGAAATATTCAGACTATAACATCGTTGACGCTTCGCCGTTCAAGCGCGACGTCGTGAAGGAACTTGCCGACGAGTGTCATCGTCAGGGCATCGGTCTGCACTTCTACTACTCGCACATCGACTGGGGACGCGAGGACGCACCGCTCGGACGCACCGGTCTTGGCACTGGCCGCCCGAAAGAGGCGCAGAACTGGGACAGCTACTATCAGTTCATGAACAATCAGCTCACAGAGTTGCTCACCAACTATGGCGAGGTGAACGCTATCTGGTTCGACGGCTGGTGGGATCAGGATATCAATCCGTCGTTCGACTGGCGCTTGCCAGAGCAGTATGCGCTCATACATAAGCTGCAGCCCTCTTGCCTTATCGGCAACAACCACCACTCTCAGCCGTTCGACGGCGAGGACTTCCAGATGTTCGAGCGCGACCTTCCAGGCGAGAATACTGCCGGTCTGTCGGGTCAGGCAATCAGCAAACTTCCGCTTGAGACCTGCGAGACCATGAACGGCATGTGGGGCTACAAGATCACCGACCTCGATTACAAATCGTCGAAGACGCTGATCCACTACCTCGTGCGGGCTGCGGGCTGCAACGGGAACCTGCTGCTCAACATCGGTCCCCAACCCGACGGGAAACTGCCTGCGACGGCCGTCGAACGGCTGCGGGAGATGGGCGAATGGCTCGCCCGGTACGGCGAAAGCATCTACGGAACCCGCGGCGGCGACATCCCGCCCCACGACTGGGGCGTGACGACGCGCAAGGGCGACAAACTTTACGTGCATGTGCTCGATTTGCAGGACGATGCGCTGTACCTGCCGCTTGCGGAAAAAGTCGGGGAAGCCCGGTGCCTGAACAACGGCGAGCGGGTGAAGTTCGACACGCTCCGGGGAAAAGGGATCGTCCTGAATCTGGAGCATGTTCCCGAGGATACCGACCGAATCATAGAACTCACTTTACGATGAAAAAAACGACACAGCTATTCGCCGGCCTGCTTATGCTCACGGGCGTGTTGTCGGCGTGCTCCCCGGCCGGCAACGAGGGTTTCATGCGGCGCGTGGAGACCGATTTCCGGCACAAACAGGAGCTGCTCCCCCGGGGCGATCTGTTCGGGATATTCGACGAACCGATGACGCCGCAGGAACGCGATGCAATGACGTTTCTCTATGCCTATATGCCCGTGGGGGACATTACCGACTATCTGGGCGATTTTTATCTGGAAAACGTGCGCTGTGCGCTGTCTGTCCGGCAGGAGATGCCTTGGGGCAGGAGCGTCTCCGACGAGTTGTTCCGGCATTTCGTGCTGCCCGTGCGGGTCAACAACGAGTGTCTCGATGATTCGCGCCGGGTATTTCACGATGAACTCAAACCCCGCGTCGAGGGGCTGTCGATGTATGACGCCATCCTCGAAGTGAACCACTGGTGTCACGAGAAGGCCAACTACCAGCCGTCGGATGCGCGGACCAGTTCACCGCTGGCCACCGTGCGCACGGCTTACGGCCGCTGCGGCGAGGAGTCCACGCTGCTCGTTGCGGCCCTGCGGTCGGT